>JACCDR010435689.1_pt1 | contig 17001 bp, 23 predicted proteins | sample 7446431 | NCBI WGS metagenome assembly JACCDR01 (sample SAMN15323443, study PRJNA562643) | freshwater metagenome | isolation source: river surface water | place: USA:Blue River Watershed | collected 2017-08-17 | reverse complement strand
TTGTCAAGGGGTTATCACACATCTGCGGCATTGTGTCACATTTCCAAAATCTACTTGAGTCAAGGCATATCTTTCCTAGTTAGACCAGGCTGGGAGAATATCCTTCCGAGTTTTACTTGTGCAGGAGCATATTATTCCAGGGGTACCCAGGGGGGCAAGGGGTGTCCCTAAAGCGGAAACTTGATGCCTTCAAAATCGCTAATAGAAATTCGGGCATTTAGAGGCCTAGCACAGACGGAAGAAGGTGTTTAGGCTACTACCCCAGCCGGGTACCCTATCTTTCCCCCTAGCGAAGCATCCTCGTTGAAAATACGGGGTACTTTCGGAGCCGGGTAGCCTGTAGTATCCCAACAAGGTAGTTCGAGCGAGGATTCGGGAGCGAGAACCCCTTATATATCTATTAGTATCTCTTAAGGGTAACGGTAGTAAGCATTATCAGATTACACTCTAAGGGTACCTATTAGGTATCCTATAGTATATATAAGGGGTTCAGACCAACTTTCTTTGTTGAACCAACAAATAGTTCTTGACATTTGCGTCAAAATATGATACAATAGTGGTATATTCACGACAACAGATTGATCCCAATGCCCGGAAATCCTCAGCTCTCCCCTACGAAGACTGATCCGAACAACAAGTTCCGGAACGACAACAACAATCTGTATGCCCGAGAACTCTTCGTCGAGTACAACACCAAGCCGGAAGTCTGCCTGTACACCCTCCGGGATCACGATTACCGCGGCTTCCCTAGCCTCAAGCGCCTCTATCTGGAAACCCGCGACGCTACCGAATACCTCTTCGCCAACCAATACCTCGAAGGCTGGGCACACTGGGAAGCTCTAGCCAAGACTGCCTGGCTCTCCCCGTACGTCACCGTATGGCGGCAGGAACTGGCTCTCCTCCTAGAAGCCGAAGCTATCGCTAGGATGCACGTCACCGCGACGGGTACCTCGAAAGAAGCGTTTGCTGCCCAGAAGTACCTCGCCGACTACTACGCGAAGAAGACCTCCGGACACTCCCGTGGTCGTCCCTCGAAAGCCGAAGTAGAGAAGGCAGCCAAGGCGATCGCCCAGGAAACCAGCACTCTCGAAGAAGAAGCAACCCGAGTATTTGGATCAGTAAATTGACAGGCTTGTACGCTCCCGACGGTTCGATCCGGATCAAAGAAGACGACTCCCGGACAGGTGCTTTTACCGCGGACGGGGCTTGGCGGGTCGAGGAAAAGGACTCAGGTCCGTTTGTCACCTCGTCTGGAGCCCGTCGGAAAGACATGGTCCAGCAGTACTTTCGAACGACTGAAGAAGGCAACCTCCTCCAATTCTCAGGTCAGAACTTGACCTACAACGGTGAGATTCTCGTTTATGGCAATTGATATCGAAAACCCCGGCGATGACGAAGCTGGTCTTTCTGCAGCCCTTATCGCCCTCGTAGACCCCGCGGTTACCCTCGTTGCGTCCGGTACGGGTGTCTCGATCGGGACCAGCACGTATATCGTTATCGACGACCTCGATCCGGTCAACTACGACTACCGTCTCCGAATGCGACTCCGCCGTGGTACGGGTGGCGCTGCCGCGGATTACCTCAAGCTCCAGTTCGGCGATCAGACGGCAACCCCGGTCTGGCTGACTGACAGCGTCTTTGTTGCAAACGCAGGCTCTGAAGTTGCGAACCTTACAACGTCTGGCGGCATTACCCGAATTGCCCAAGTCCAGAACGATGCGACCCTCGCTATGGGTGTCGTGAGCGATATCACCCTCGATCAGTCTGGTTCGGTCAACACTGTGTCTGTTTTCAGCGCTGGCTTCATGTGGGAAAACCTCCAGCGTCTCGATGGCTCTGTTTCTGCCCCGATCGGTGCTATCCGTCTGAACACGAACGCCCAGACTTGGACTGCCGACTACGCTGTATGGGCCTTTAAGAAGACTCCGTAATGCCCCGTATCCCTCCTCGTGTAGCTTCCCGGATGTCTGTCGTACAGACCCGGAATGCTCTCGCTGCAGCTACAGCAATGGCTGGCAGAGCGAACCTCCCGACAGGAGGTGGTGGGACAGGTGGCGGTGGAGCCTCCCTCCCTGATCAGGCAGGACAGGCAGGTAAGTTCCTTACGACCGACGGCAGCACAGCCTCGTGGGATACCCCAGCTGGCTCCGGCGATATGGTCAAAGCGGACTACGATCCGACCAACGTCGGGACTGATATCTACGCCTACGCAGACGATGCTGAAGCTGATGCGATCACCGCAGCGAATGCTTATACAGACTCTGAGGTCGCAGCCAACTCTATTGCTGACCAAGCCTATACTGACGCTGAGATTATCTCTCTTGAGACTGCCCTAGAAGCCTACGCCGACGCAGGTGACACGGCTGTCGAAGTTGCAGCCAACGCTTATACCGACTCTGAAATTGCAGCGCTATCTTCCGTCTACCAACCTCTTGACTCCGATCTAACTGCTATCGCTGCTCGGTCGACAACCTCTTACGGTCTAGACTTTCTAGAGCTTGCTAACTCTGCTGCTGGCCAAGCCCTTCTGGTGCTTACGATCGGCAAGGTTGTCGGTGTCCAGTTCTTCGCCAATGGCGGCACGTATACGCCTACGTCTGGTACTAATACGATCCTTCTTTTGGGTCAGGGTGCTGGCGGCGGCGGTGGGGGTGTTGGCAATGTTAACAGCTCTTGCCGCGGTGGCCATGGTGGCGCGGGTGAAACGCGTCTAGGTGTTTTTACCGGTATTACAGGCACGTATGCCGTTACTCTCCCTGGTGGTGGTAACGGAGCCACTGCAGGTGCGAACCCTGGTCTTGCTGCATCGGCAAGCACGTTCGGCTCTCTCATGACGTGTAACGGTGGTGGTGCGGGACAAGGAAATAACACAGGACTCCAGGCAGGCACTAATGGTGCCCGTGGTACTTCTGGATCAGGTGGTATCTCTCTGAATGCTATGACGCAGGTGAGTTCGACAATGACAGTCGCAACCTTTGCTACTGTTGAAGCTGCCCCTTTCACCCAGCTCTTTATTCCCACTGGTGTTGGTACTACCGGCATCAATGGTCTTAATGGCAAGGGTCAGGGCGGTATGCCGGGACAGAAATCAACAGGTACGACTACGTATGGCGGTGGTAGCGGCTCGCAGGGTTACTTCCTCGTAATTGAGTTCGGATACTAAGTGACTGAAAAATCCAAGAAGGATTTAATCCGCGAAGCAGCAGAAGCGGATATCGAGAAGTTCATTGCTCTGGTATTCCCGCAGCAGGTTCTCGGCAACGTCCATCGTGAAGTTCTTCGCTGGATGACTCGGCAGGACAAGCTGTCTCACCAGCTCCTGCTTCTCCCGCGTGACCATGGCAAGTCCCGAGTGGCTGCCTTCTATGTTGCGTGGCGCATTACCAAGGACCCGACTATCCGTGTCCTGTACATCTCGTCTACGTCGAACCTCGCTGTCAAGCAGCTGAAATTCATCAAGGACATCCTTACCTCGAAGACGTACCGGTCGTACTGGCCGGACATGATCAACGAGCGTGAGAATGACCGTGAGAAGTGGACAGAGACCGAAATCTCTGTTGACCACCCGAAGCGTAAGGCTGAGGTCGTTCGCGATCCTACAGTCTTCACTGCTGGTCTGACGACTACGATCACTGGTATGCACTGTGATCTGGCCGTGTTTGATGACGTCGTGTCACCAGATAACGCGTATACTGAAGAGGGTCGGGCCAACGTTCAGGCTCAGTACTCTCAGCTGGCCTCCATCGAAGGTGGCGTAGCACAGCAGTTGGCGGTGGGCACTCGATACCATCCTCTCGACCTGTACGGCGAAATGCAGAGTATCGAAGTCGAGACTGAATGGGATGAAGATGGAACTCCACTCACCACAGTGCCTCTGTACGAAGTGTATCAGCGCGCTGTCGAAGATCGGGGTGACGGTACCGGCGAATTCCTTTGGCCAGTACAACTCCGCGGAGATGGAAAGCCGTTTGGCTTCGATGCCAAAATCCTCGCACGTAAGAGGGCCCAGTATCTCGACCGCGGTCAGTTCTTTGCCCAGTACTACAATGACCCCAACTCGGCAGAAGACCGAGCTATCGACCCCAGCCTCTTCCAGTACTTCGACCTCGACAAAGTCAAGCGAATCAACGGGAAGTGGCATTATGGAAACCGTCGCCTTAACGTCTTCGCTGCTGTAGACTTCGCGTACAAGAAAACTGATGGAGCGGATTACACATGCGTCGTAGTCGTTGGCGTAGACGGGGATCGCAACTACTACGTACTGGAGATCGATCGGTTCAAGACGGACTTAATCTCGGAGTACTTCGAGCATATCCTGAGGGCCTACGAGAAGTGGGGCTTTCACAAGATCAGGATGGAGACGACGGCGGCTCAGAGTATTATTGTGAAGGACTTGAAGGAGAACTATATCCGCCCGTATGGACTGGCTTTGTCAGTCGACGAGAATACTCCGAGCAAGGCGAAGGGGACGAAGGAGGAGAGGATTAGTTATGCTCTCAACCCCCGCTACGAAAACCTTCAGATGTGGCACTACCGCGGTGGCAACACCCAGCTGCTCGAAGAAGAATTGATTCACAAGAAACCGTCTCACGACGACATCAAAGACTGTCTCGCTGCAATTATGGACATCGCTGTCCCTCCTGCAATTGAAACAGCCACGCGTGAGCAAACCCAGTTCAGCTACCACCCGCGCTTTGGAGGCGTGCTCTAATTGGCAGGTAAAACACTCACCGTAGAGAACGTCCTTACGCCGGACAACCTTGGTACCGAGATTGCTCGGAATTGGCTGACGTGGGACATGTTCCGCGAAGAGAAGAAGGCCGACTGGCGGGAGCTCTACAAGTTCCTGTACGCTACGGATACGACCACGACCAGCCACGCTACGCTGCCGTGGAAGAACACGACTACGACTCCCAAGCTGACGCAGATCATGGACAACCTGTACGCCAACTATATGGCGTCGATGTTCCCGAAGCGTCGGTGGATGAAGTGGGAAGGCAAGAACCGCGAAGACGACACGCTGGCGAAGCAGAAGGCTATTCAGGCGTACATGCAGTACGTTATCGAGTATCCTGGCTTCAAGGACGAAGTCGCTAAGCTGGTTCTCGACTACATCCAGAATGGCAATGCCTTCGTCACGATTGACTGGGTAGACGAGCGCATTGAGGCTGCTGCGACTATCTCGTCTGGTTACGTATGCCCTGTCCTGCGGCGTATTTCGCCCTTCGACATCGTAATGAACCCGACGGCCCCGAACTTCTATCGTTCGCCCAAGATCGTCCGTTCTATTGTATCGCTTGGCGAGGTTGAGGAAATCCTGCAACGCCTTAGCACGGACGATGGTGAACGTGCGGCTGCTCAGGAGCTCTTCAACTACCTCCTCGAAATCCGTAACGGTTGTGGCTCTTGGAAGGGCGACCTTTCTGATGTTGACGACCTTTACCGGGTCGATGGCTTTACGTCGTACCGCAACTACCTCGAATCTGGCTACGTCGAAATCCTGACGTTCTACGGAGACCTGTACGATCGTGAGGCTCGCAAGTTCTACAAGAACCAAGTGATCCAAGTCGTCGATCGTCACAAGGTGATCCGGAATGAGCCCAATCCCACACAGCTTCCTACTGCCCCGCTTTACCACTCTGGCTGGCGTCCTCGTCAGGACAACCTGTGGGCCATGGGTCCGCTCGATAACCTCGTCGGTATGCAGTATCGGCTCGATCATCTTGAGAACGCTAAGGCTGACTTCTTCGACCTCGTAAACTTCCCGCCCCTCAAAGTCAAGGGGTACGTTGAGGATTTCGTCTGGGGTCCGTTCGAGAAGATTTATCTGGGTGATGACGGCGACGTCGAAATCCTCCAGAGCACTACCAATCCTCTGACAGCTAACTTCGAGCTGGAACGGCTGGAAGCGAAGATGGAACAGCTGGCTGGTGCGCCCAAGGAAGCCATGGGTTTCCGGACGCCCGGTGAGAAGACTGCCTACGAAGTCCAGGCTCTAGAGAATGCCGCGGGACGTATCTTCCAGAACAAGATTGCTCAGTTCGAAGAACAAATCCTTGAGCCGGCTCTCAATGCCATGCTTGAACTCGCCCGTCGGAAGATGTCTGACGTGACTGTGCGAGTCATAGACGACGAGTTTGGTGTCGCTGCTTTTTCGAAGATCACCCCTGAAGAAATCGCTGGTGTTGGTCGCTTCAAGCCGATCGCTGCCCGTCACTTTGCTGAGGTCGCTGAACGTGTCCAAAACATCACCAACTTCTACGCGTCCGGCATCGGTGCTGACCCTGAAGTTCGAGCTCACATCAGCTCAATCGAAATGGCCAAACTGTTTGAGGAGCTACTGGACCTTAACGAGTTCAAGCTCGTCTCCCCGTACATCCGCATGACGGAACAGGCTGACGCAGAGCGTATCGTGGCTCAGAACTCAGAGGATACCATGATGGGCATGGCTACTCCCTCGGGCTTGACGCCTGAAGACTCTGACATCCCCTTTGACCCTGAGGCGCTGTAATGGCTCTCTCGGTCGAGTGGACTAAACACCTTAAGACAGAAGCAGAGAAGGACAAGTTCGCTGCTCTCGTCGTAAACAACAGGACCCTCCTAGGTCGCCTCCTCGAAATTCTGGACGAGAAGATCGAGACGATCGAACGGGCTGAAGAAGCCAAGGAGACCTACCAAAACCCTGCCTATGCTTCGTGGCAGGCTCATCAGAATGGACGCAGGGCATCGCTGAAAGATGTCAGACGTCTTCTGGAGTTCTTAGAAGCCTAATCCTGACAAAGGAAGACTGATGACTGACTTGCTGAGTGACCCCTCAGGAGCCCCCGAGGCTGACGAATACGCGGACCTTGATCCGGCAGTTGCTAAGCGGCTGCGTGACAAGGACGCCTTTATCGCCACCCTCGAAAACGAGACTGCGACGTACAGGAATGAACTTCGCGCTCGTACCAGCCTGGAAGAGATTACTGATCGTATTGCTCGCCAGGTTCAGCAGGACCCGACTCCCGGCCAGACTCCTCCGGCTGCTGAGCCCCCTGCTAAATCTGAACCCGTAAACATTGCTGAACAGGTCCTGAAGATTCTCGAAGAAGAGAGGGCTAAGGATAATCGGACTGCGAACGTTGAAAAGTCGCGAGCCGGCCTGCGGGAACGTTTCGGTGCTGACTACAACTTGTACCTGAAGAAGGCAGCTACGACCCTCGGCGTGTCCGAGAAGTTTCTTGCCGACATGGCTTCCACTGCTCCGGATGGTTTGCTTCGTATGATTGATTCGCTCTCGCTTAAGGAAGGTGACGTTGGTGCACCCCCGCCGAGCTCGGTCGATACGAGTAAACAATTTGGTCAGGTGGTTCGTCGCAACAAGGCGTACTATGACAACATCCGTAAGGCGGATCGTCAGAAGTACTTCTCCGCGGCGATCCAATCTGAAATGCATAACGAGGCTATGAAGCAGGGTCCCAAGTTCTACGAACCCTAATCCCAACCCTAGAAGGCATTTCAAATGGCTCATACTACGCAGAATACGGAGTATCTCATCCGTGCTGATCTGTGGTCGTCTCAGCTGAAGGAGATTTTCGAGGACGAACTGTTCGCCACTCGTTATATCAACTGGCTGTCGGACTTCCCGGATGGCGAAGAGTTCCACATTCCCAGCATCGGTCAGGGCATCGCTCAGGACTATGTTGAGAATCAGGCTGTTACCTACACTGCCCTCGACACCGGTGAGTTCCTCTTCCGTGTGACCGAGTACAAGCAGAGCGGTAACTACATCACGAACAAGATGAAGCAGGACAGTTTCTACATGTCCCAGCTCGTCTCGGCGTTCGTCCCCAAGCAGGCTCGCGCTCTTGCGAAGCAGCTTGAAGTCGATGCGCTGCGTGTTGGTCCGGAGCGTCAGACCGCGTCCGATCCGAATGCTATCAATGGCGTTGCTCACCGTTGGGTGGGTACCGGCACTGGTAACACGATCTCGGTCGAGGACTTTGCTCGTGCCCGCCTCGCTCTCCAGAAGGCCAACGTTCCGATGAGCAATCTCGTCGCGATCGTCGACCCCTCGGTTGAGTTCACTTTCAACACGCTGGCGAATATCACCAACGTGATGAACAACCCGCATTGGGAAGGCATTGTCCGTGACGGTATCGGTACCGGCATGCAGTTCCGTGCGAACATCTACGGCTTCGACGTCTACGTGTCGCAGAACCTGAAGCAGGGTCTGACTGACAACATCTATGGTCACGCTTCGACCAATGGTGTTGCCAACCTGTTCTTCTCGGCTGCGCCGGATGCGGTTCCGTTTGTTGGTGCAGTCCGTCAGCAGCCTAAGGTTGACGGCAAGTACAACCAGGACCTTCAGCGTGAAGAGTTCGTGACCACGACTCGTTATGGTCTCGACCTTTACCGCGAAGAGAACCTCGTGGTTGTCCTGACTGACAATACGATCGCTACGCCGACGTACAGCTAATAGGAGACAAACATGGCTTACACTAATAAGGACAAGCTGCGCTTCAAGTTTGGCGTGGAAGAGGCTGAAGACGCTCTCGTTGCTGAGACGCGTTCGGATGGCCAGTCTCGTGTGGTCGAAGTCAAGCTTAACTGGGGCGATCTGCCGCTGGTTGCTGATAACTCCGTCGTTGTGGATTACTCTTATGTATTCCCCGTCGGCGCAGTCTTCGACTCTGTCGAGTTCATCCCGTATGTGGATATGGACTCGGCTGGTGACGCGCTTACCCTCAATGTCGGTCTGACCGATGCTGATGGTGGTTCGACGATCACCGATGTTGACGCTCTCGTCGTCGATGCTACGCAAACCGAACTCAACGCTGGTGGCATTAATGTCGCTGGTTGGGTTGGTACCCGTGTGGCTGGTGCCCCTCTCGAAGAGAAGGCACTTCTGACTTGGGAAGTCAATACGGCTGCCGCCACTGCTGGTTCGGGCCTGCTCCGTGTCCAGTTCTCGATGCCGCATCCTGCGTCTGACACCCTCGTTTGGGTGAAGCCGTAAGGTAAGGATTGGTGGGGCTTCCGGCCGGAGCCCTGCCAGTTTAACAGGAGAGAGACATGCCACTTCCGACGATTGACTTTTCGGGTAGCAAGATCAAGGCTGATGAGTTCGAGGGTGCGGTTGACTCTGCTGCCTCGATTGAAGCCGCGATTGCTGCCAAGACTGAGATCGCCGCACTGACTGCCAACGCAAGCACTTCGCATGCCCTGAACTCGACGTTCTCGGACACCGAAGTTGAAACTGCGCTGAACGCTCTTGCGACGAAGATCAACGCGATCATCACTGCACTGAAGGCTTAAGATGGGCAGGAAACTGAACTTTGGTATCATGGGCCATAAGATTATGGACCCGTCTCAAGGCGAGGTTTCCTCTCCATTCCTCAAGAAGGCGATGGACGGGAACGCCCTCATTAAGAAGATCAGGGAAGAGAAGAAGTAAATGGCAGAGCACGCAGACCTTACCGATCCCGAACTGCACGAACCGAAAGGTATCGCTGCTGCTTCTGCTGACACCGTTTACGTTGCGGACGGCGCTGGGACAGGCACTTGGCAGAAAGTCGCTGTCGATCAGATTGATTATGCTGACCTGACGACCGAGCTCCAGGCAGACCTTGACGATGCCTCTCTCGAAGTCAACGGCAAGTTCTTCCTGCATATTACGATCGCAGACATCAGTACTGCGTCTAGCGTCATCGTTCCGTTGCGTGACAATGCGACATTCATCGGGGCGACATCAACCCTCGGCGGTGCGATCACCGTGGCTGATGCTAACATCGCATTTAAGAATTCTGCTGGTGCCAGTATGGGCACGGCAATGGTAGTCGCTTACACCAGTTCGGCTAAGGGCGACATCGACAACTTTACTGCTACGTCGAACAACGTGCTCGTCGGTCCTACGTGGATGGAAGTCGAGACGGATGGTGGCAGCACGACTGCAATGCCGCTGTATCTCACCCTCGAATTTGAAGGGCAGTTGAATGGCTAAGCTGACGCCTCTCAATCTAGCGAACCTTGATAACCCGACTGCTGCGGTATCGGTCATCAACGCAAACTTTGCGCGTGTCGCAGAAGCTATCGAGAACACGTTGTCGCGGGATGGCACTACGCCTAACTCGATGACCGAAGAGCTCGACATGAACTCGAAGCCGATCATCAACCTCCGGCCTCCGCAGGAAGATACTGAGCCGGCTCGCCATGGTGACATTCAGACTTACGTCGATCAGGCCGAGGATGCTCAGCTTGCCGCAGAAGTTGCTCAGGGTCTTGCCGAGGACGCGCAGGAAGCCGCAGAGGAAGCACAGGAAGCCGCTGAAGAAGCTCAGGCTGGTGCTGAGGCCGCGGAAGCTGCTGCTGTCTCTCTTGTTGAGAGTGCGCAGGACGTCCTAGAAGAAGTTGAAAGCTACGTCTCTCTGGGCTTCTACGATATCGGTTTCTTTATCTCTGCTCTGACTGAAGACGGTGAAACTTGTTTCCGTTATGTCTTCCCGCGTGACGCGCACATCAACTCTGGTGCTGCAGGCGTTGCTGAGGGTGGCGTAGCCTCTACAGGCACTCCCGTGTACAGCTTGAAGAAGAATGGTGTCGAGTTTGGCACTGTGACATTTACTACGTCAGCTACCGGCGTTGTTGCTGTCCCCTCGCAGACGTCTTTTGTTACAGGCGATGAGCTGACTATTATTGCTCCCGCTACTGCGGATACTACTTTGGTTGACGTTGGTATTACTCTGAAGTTTGTGAGAGACTAATGGCTACTACTTGGCAGTACTGGCGGGTGTACATCACGTCAGACAACGGCGGTGGTGGTATTGAAATCGGTGAAGTTCAGTTCCGTCTAAACGGTGTTGACATTACAACTGGTGGTTCTGCCTCAGCCTCGTCGTCCTTCTTCGGCGACAATGGTGGGCGAGCCTTCGATAAGAACCAAGGAACTTCGTGGGCGTCTGACTTCTCGAACGTCTGGCCTCAGTGGCTTAAGTACGACTTCGGTTCACCCAAGAAGGTTACGTCCGTCTACTGGGACATGAACGGGAACTGGTCGACAAATCGACAACCTCGAAACTTCCAAATCCAGTGTTCCCTCAACAATACTGAGTGGGTAGACGCTCTGGTTCTGACTAACATTGGCTGGTCGCTTAACGTCCCCCAAGAGTTCACCTTTACTCCACCTTCTCACGGTGGCCGGCGTGAATACACAATCATAGGATAAGCAAATGAAGTCCAACTACCCCGCGATCATGGAAGAAGTCTTCAAGTCTGAAGGCGGTTACGTAGACCATCCTCGTGATCCGGGTGGCGCTACTAATATGGGCATTACCCGAAAGACGCTAGCACGCTGGCGCAAGGTGGTCCCATTTACGAAGCTGCCGAAATCTGAAGTCAAGAACCTCTCGAAAGAGGAAGCACAGCAGATTTACGACACCTACTACTGGGACGAAGTTTACGGCGATCTTCTTCCCTCAGGTCTCGATTATGCAGTCTTCGATTACGGTGTTAACTCTGGCCCCCAAAAGGCCGTCATGGAACTTCAAGAACTTGTCGGCGTCGCGCGTGATGGCGTGGTTGGCAACAAGACTTTGGCCGCCGTAGCAGAATACAGCGGTGGGATCGAGGCTCTGATTACGTCGTACAACGATGAACGTCTCAAGTTCCGCCAGCGTCTGTCTACTTGGCCTACCTTCGGTAAGGGCTGGACTGCCCGAGTAAAGAAGGTCCAAGCCTTCTCCCTGTCCTTAACAGGCCTCGCAAGTAAACATAGCGTAGATGGGGGCGAAGATACAGAAGACAGCAAAGCAGAAGAGAACCCAAAACTCAAATCGTTTCTTCCTCTTCTCCTTAAGATTGGCCTCGCTATTCTCGGTGCCTTCCTCCCCGGTATCCTTAAGCGTTTTGAGAAGGTAGAGTAACATGTGGAAATTCCTTACTGCTGTTGGCGGCTTCTTCGTTAAGGTACTTACCGGCGGGAGTCTCGAAAAGATACTCGATATCGTCGACAAGCAAGTTGACACAGGGGTACGTCAGGAAGAGATCAAGGCGGAAGTTATCCAGACTTGGATCAAGGCGCAGACTCAGCTCCTCGTCGGTCGTACTTGGTGGTTCCAGCTTTTCTTCGTTATCCCTCTGGGTGTGTGGTGGGCCGCAGTGTGTGCGGATAGCATCCTCCCTGGTAACTGGAATATCTCAGCCCTCCCCTCTCCGTTGGACGAATGGGCTGGTTGGATTATCGGTGCTCTGTTTCTTGTTGATGGCGGCAAAGCGCTGCTTGGGAGACTGGGTAAGTGACACTCTCGAAATTAGCGGAGACAGGCGTGTGGCCTTCTAATGTTGTAGCATCTGCAGCGGTTGCGTCACCCGTCTGGCTTCCTTCCCTCCAGACTGTTTCTGAAACGGCTGCTCTACTGCTGCCCGTAGTAGGTATCATCTGGCTCTTGATCCAAATTGGTTTCTTCGTTTACGGTAAGGTAAAGAAGTAATGCCCCTTCAGAAGACTCTGCTAAAGTGCGTTCAGGACATCCTGGCGTCTCTCAAGTCGGATGAAGTCTCTACTATCGATGAGACGGCAGAGAGCTCTGCTGTTACCTCGATCCTTCAGGATACGTACAACGATCTAGCTTCAACGATCGACTTCCCCGAAATGTGGGGGTTCTTCAAGCTGGAGCTCGTTGACGGTACTGATTACCCCACTCTCTTCAAGCTCCCGTCTAACGTTGGCAAGCTTGAGTACGTCCACTACGATCTGAGTGATCTGGGCGCTACGGTCAAGGACTGGCGAGAGATTAAGCCGCGGCTCCGGACTGAGTTCCTTGGTGCGATGGCTGACCTCGACTCTGCTGCGACTAACGTGTACCAGTACGAGTTCGAGGGTGTAGACGTTCGGGGCTATAAGGATCGTGATCCTTCGTACTACACAACGTGGGACGATGAGCATCTGGTCTTCGATACGTACCAGTCTGACTACAGCATCAGCCTCGTGAGTGACAAGACTCGCTGCTACGGTATGCTCTATCCCGAGTTTGTCCGAGAAGACGAATGGGTTGCCCCTTTCGAACCTCGTCAATTCTCTTTGTTCTACAACGAAGCCAAGTCCCGTGCGTTCGTTGACCTCAAGGAAATCCAAAACCCCAAGGCTGAACAGTGGGCCCGTCGTGGCCTAGTCCAGTCCCAGCGCAAGCAGCCTCGTGTGGCTGGCGGGGGTATTCAGGAGAGTTGGATGCCAAACTTCGGTAGGAAAGGACGTCGATGAAGTATGATGAAAACGCGAACCTAGTTCGCACATTTAAGTTGCCGGGTAGTCAGAAGATTACCTTCAAGCGAGACCCTCAGATGTCCTTCTGGCGTATCTCGTTCGACAAGGGTGGCATCCCCGAAAGTCTATCAGGTGCCTACACGACTTTTGATTATGCGTTTCAAGCTGCAAACAACTACCTGAAGCAGCGCGAAAAATTCAAATGCGAGATTGGTGAGGAATTGTAATGCCCCGCGGAGAAGTCACGACAGTACAGAATAAACTGACTCGTGGCTTAATCACGGAGGCTACTGGTCTTAATTTCCCTGAGGACGCGGTTACGGATGCCCTCAACGTCAAGTTCGATCCCGTGGGCTTTGTAGAGCGCCGCAAAGGATTTGATCTCGAAGGCGATGCGGAGACTCTTGCCTATGAAGACTCTGACGGCGTAATTAAGGAGTTCCTCTGGACTGCTGTTGCGGGGACCGGCAAGTATACTTTTCTGGTACTGCAGAAGGGCAGTGTCGTCCATTTCTTTAAGCTCCAAGCTTCTGGGAATGTGTCGCCAAACCTTATGCCAGTTTCCTTGAACCTCGAAGATTACAAGGCGGCTGGTGCTTCTCAAATCCATGAGACACCGGCCTCTTTTGCTTCTGGGCAAGGATACCTGTACATCGCGCATCCTAAGTGTGATCCGGTGTTGATGCGTTGGAACCCTGAGACTGCTGCGTTCCAAGCCACGAGGATCAATCTCCTTATCCGTGATTTTGAAGGTGTCGAAGACAATCTGGATGTGACGACTGAGCCGTCCGATCTGTCTGCTGCGCACCACTACAATTTGAAGAACCAAGGTTGGCATAAGCCTGTCCGTACAGGCACGGTTACGAACGAGCTCGGTGATGACTCTGGCAGTTCGTACTCGACGCCTAAACTTGCTTGGAGTGCTGTATCTTGAGTGGCGGTTCTAAGACTGGTGAGGCTGGTGGTGGTATAGACGGTTTCGGGAACGAGAACACTACTCTCACGAACCCGATTACTTTCTACAAGTCCAAGACCGGTAAGTACCCGAGCAACGCCCAGATTTGGTGGACCATGAAGCGTCCGCCCGAGATCGGGTCTGATGCTCCTCCCAAAATCTACCTCGAAGTATTCGATCCGGGTCTGCGCTATCAGGTAGCCTCGGGCAACGCTCCTGCGCCTAAGGGACACTACATCACCCCGGCGTTCAACATCGATCGTTCCGCGGTATCGGGTGTAGCAGGGCTGACGCCTAAGACTAGCAAGGGTGCGCGTCCTAGTGCTGTTGCCTTCTACGCTGGTCGTGTGTTCTACGGCGGTGTGTTCTCGGAAGAGTTCAACACCAAGATTTACTTCACGAGCATTATCGAACGGCCTGAGCAGGTCCAGCAGTGCTACCAAGATGCTGACCCTACGGCTGAGGATATCCGTGATCTTCTCCCGTCAGACGGTGGCGTCATCGTTATCCCTGAGGTTGCTCAGGTGTACCACATGTGCGCCTACGGTCCCTACCTGTTCGTCTTTGCTGACAACGGTGTGTGGCAGATCGGTGGATCAGAAGGTCAGGGCTTCCGTGCCAACGACTACTCTGTGTCGAAGCTGGCCGGCACTCCCACGATCTCCAATATGTCCTTCGTCTACGTTGAGGGCGTTCCGTTCTGGTGGAACCGTGCTGGTATCCAGACGCTGGTGATTACCGAGCAGGGCAGTGTCCAGGTCAAGAACATCACGACTGAGACGATCCAGACGCTGTACGATACGATCTCGGACGACTCGAAGCACTACGCTAAGGGTGCGTACGATCCCCTGACAAAGCGTGTCGAGTGGATGTACAACTCGGGCAATCCTCAGACGCTGATCGAGAAGTACACGTACGACAGCATCTTGACGTTGAATACGATTACGGGTGCGTTCTCTCCATGGGAGGGTGGCGAAACCCCGCGTGTTCAGTTCAAGGGTCTGTTCGACATGCTAGGCAAGGTCGAAGAGAGTGTGTCGGAAATCGTGACTGTCAACGGTGCGACTGTTACCGCGAATGGTGATACTGTCGTTGCTGATACTCAGGAAACTCGTGTTCTCGAAAGCAAGATCAAGTACATCATCAACATCCTTGATGACGATACTGCACCTGAACCCCCGGAAGCTGTTTAATGACGATCCAGTTCTTCGAAAGCTTTAATACGCATGCTCGTATCCCCGTCGGTCTCGATGGTGGTGGCGATCAGGATACAGCTCCGTTCTTCATCAACTCGACGTTCAACCGACATCAATACCAAGCGGGTCCGTCTGGCTACGGGCAGGCACTTCGTATCCGTGAGTACATCCAAGTTCCGTTTACGTACTTCCCGATTGCTGAGTACGGTCGTGTCGTAGTTGGTGGACACTTCAAGAAGGCCGGCCCGATCAACGACTCTAACGTCGATCCTTGGCTGTTCGAGATCGGTGCGTTCGGTAACGAAATCCGTGTCTTCCTCGAAAGCGATGGCGACCTTCAGGTCCAGTACAACGGGGTGCAGGTCGGTGGTACGATTACCGCGGGCATCAACCTTAGCACGTACAAATACATCATCGCAGACTTCAATTCCACCGAAGGTCGAGTTCGTATCTCCGTCGACGGTGGTCTAGCGTACAACCAAGTCATCCCCGGCTTTACCGAGTGGACTGGTGTGAACCACCAGCTGACGATCGGTCGTATTACTATCGGTCTGCAAATCCCTCACTTCGATATTGTGATGGACAACTTCTGGATTGCGACTGAGCCCCCGACGGCTGACGATGACGAGCTCCTTGCTGTCAAGATCACGTCTACGCAGGATCGTTACAACGCTTCGCTGCAGGGCCTTCTCGGTACGTTGATCATCGACGGTCAGCGCTACGAGGCAGACGTTCTGACTTCAGGTATCGCATCGATTGCGTACGACAACGGCAAGAACGTTGCCAATACGATGAACCACATGTACTTCACCGATCCCTCTACAGGGGAGCCGTTTACTGAAGCTACGTTTAGTCGTGTGACTCACTGGGGTGTGTGCTACGGTACGAATGACCCGTCTGAGAACTCTCTCCGTCTGGCTGCCCTGGCTCTCCAGAAGCTAGTCTACAATAATGGTCAGCCTGTTGTTGAAGTCGTCCAGCCAGGTCCGGCTGCATACTTCTCAGGCAACTGGGTTAAGTCCCATCCTGACCTTGCGTTCTTCGCTCACGTCAACAAGCACCCTCGGGATGACGACGTTGACATTGCAGACGTCACCTCGTTGTACATCGATACTCCGGGCTGCATGCTCTTTCTGACTAATCAGAGCTACGACCCCGAGCCTATCGAGACCGTGGGTATTACTTTTGCAGAAGAGAAACGTATCGACTATGCTGATTGGTGTCTTGTACTGGGTGGCTCTGGCGTCAACTACGATAGCTGGTTTATCTCTGGGTACAGTCTTGCTGGTCAGGGTGATAAGTTCTTTGCTGACAACTATCTGACCGTCAACTATGCAAACGTCGAGAACGGTGCAGCGTACGCACAAGGTGTGTGGGACTACGCGAATGCTCCGGAGAGTGCTCGCTGGTCAATGCGTCAGGCGATCTACGCCCCAGTCCGTGTCACGACGGGTGCTTACACCCATGGTTCTCGCAAGCTAATGATGCGTGGTCAGGGTCGTGCCCTTCAGGTCCGTGTGTCTAGCCAGCGTGGTAAGGCGTTCCGGATCAACGGCTGGAACATGTACATCACAGGAAACTCCAAAGCATGATCACTCTAGAGCAGC
>JACCDR011708351.1_pt1 | contig 17005 bp, 15 predicted proteins | sample 7446431 | NCBI WGS metagenome assembly JACCDR01 (sample SAMN15323443, study PRJNA562643) | freshwater metagenome | isolation source: river surface water | place: USA:Blue River Watershed | collected 2017-08-17 | reverse complement strand
GACCCGAAGGAAACGGGCTTTGCGCTCTGCCCGTCGTTTGGATCAACTGTAGCCAGCTTCACTTGCCCGGCCTACACCCGAGTCACGGGGGTTTTTGAGGCCTGTGCAGGCCCCGTTTGCAACAGCGCGGGCGGCGTGCACGGTGCCGGATTTGCGCGCTGCAGGCCCCCCGCACTGAAGCTGTAAAGTGACAATGGACTGTCGTGCCCATGGCCTGAATCGACACGGCGCGCTGCAGATTCCCCCCCGGGTTCGTTCACCACGGTCCCATCCATAGGAATGGTTGGGTGGCCCTGCCGGGTCATGCTGATGCGTTCAGTTCGTGAGAATTGCCACAGACACCGCCGCTCACGAGCGCGGTGATGGCCTCGGGCAGCATGACGCTTTGGAGGGTGCAGGCCTGGCGGCAACGCCCGGCCAAGGGCCGGTAGCTGATCGCGCGGGGCTTTCTTCAGCCCGTGTGGCACGACGTTTGAAGCGCCTGCCGCTGCGCCCAAACCGTCAGCTTTAGGCGGGTATCAATTTGTATCAAGACGGCGCGTTCATTTGTATCAAGCAGGGTGTTTCTGGTGCCGTTCGCGCGATGCCGGGGCTCTGGGCGACTACAGGCCCGCCGTGATGCGGTGCCTTGTAACGCTGGCGCAGTGGTGCAGTAGTAGGCGGTTGCGCCGGGCCAGGCCAAGGTGTTTACACAGGCGCTGCCTCTAGAATTCCGGGCTGTTGGATGCTGGTGTGGAAAGCAAGACATGAATGTGAATGTGAATGTCCATCGTTCGGTTTGTGATGTCCTGGACGAGGTGCTCAGCCTGGGCGGCAGGGCTGCGGCTTTCACCAGCGACACCCATCTGCTGGGCGCCATACCCGAGTTGGATTCGATGGCGGTGGTGACCCTGATCACCACTTTGGAAGACCGCATGGGCATCGTGATTGACGACGACGAGATCACGGGCGAGACTTTCGCCACCGTGGGCACCTTGGTGAGTTTTGTCAGCGCCAAGCTTGTTGACGCCTGAGGCGGCCGGCGCGGCCGGCGAGGCCTTCTTCCTGCCCCGCGATGGAGCGCCGCCGCTGTTCTGCCTGCACCACCAGCCCCGGCAGCAGGGCCCCGGTGGACAGGCTGATGCCGGTGCGGCGCGCGCCCTTGTGCTTTACATGCCACCCTGGGCCGACGAGATGAACAAGTCGCGCCGCATGGCGCGGCTGCAGTCGCAGGTGCTGGCGGCGCAGGGTTTTGCGGTGCTGCAGGTCGACCCCACCGGCTGCGGCGACAGTGGCGGCGAGCACTGCGACGCCACCTGGGACCAGTGGGTGCAAGACGCCATCGATGGTTTGCAATGGCTGACAGCCCGCTACAGGGCAGCGCCCTTGCTGCTGTGGGGCTTGCGTTCGGGCTGTTTGCTGGCCTGTGCAGCGGCGGCGCGTTGGCCGGCCCCGGTGTCACTGTTGATGTGGAACCCGCCCGGCAGCGGCAAGCTGCTGTGGCAGCAGTTCACCCGGCTGGCCACCGCCGCTGCCCTGACCGGTGAGGCCGGCAAGGCCCGCGCCGAGACGGTCAAGCAGGGCCTGCAAAACCGCGAGCGGGTGGAGATAGCCGGTTACGAGGTTGGTCCCTCTCTGTATGAAGGCCTGGCTGCCAGCGTCTTGACGCCGCCGCAGGGCCTGCGGGCGGCTACGATGCTGGAAACCAGCGCCCAGGCCGATGCCGACTTGTCGCCCGGTTTGGTGGCCATGGTCGAAAAGTGGCGGATGCAGGGTTGCGCCGTACACACCGCCCGCGTCACGGGCCCGGCCTTCTGGCAGACCGCTGAGATGGAAGACGCACCCGAGCTGCTGCCCGCCACCTTGCAGGCGGCTTTGCAACTGACTGCACACCAGCCCGCAGGCGCGTGATGAACCCCCCGCCCAGCCTGCCGCCCCCAGCACGGCCCGATGCTGAGGCTGTGCACGAGCAGGTGCTGTCGCTGGCCTGCGGTTCCAGCACGCTGTGGGGTGTGGTCAGCCTGCCCAGCGCGCAAGCGCAGCCGGTGTCGGGTGTGGTCATTGTGGTGGGCGGCCCGCAGTACCGGGTGGGCAGCCACCGCCAGTTTGTGCAACTGGCGCGCCGGCTGGCACGCGCCGGCCATGCCGTGTTGCGTTTTGACGTGCGCGGCATGGGCGACAGCGCAGGGCTGGGCCTGCCCGAGTTCACGGCCCTGGACGACGACATCACCGCCGCCATCACCGGTCTGCAGCAGCGCCTGCCCAGCGTGCGGGCCATTGGCCTGTGGGGGCTGTGCGACGGCGCTTCTGCGGCCCTGATGTACGTGCAGCGGCACCCCCAGGCGCCCGTGGCCGCGTTGTGCCTGGCCAACCCGTGGGTGCGCACCGCAGCCACGCAGGCGCAGGCGACAGTGAAACACTATTACAAGGACAGGCTGCGTCAGCGTGCCTTTTGGGTGAAGCTGCTCAAGGGCGGTGTCGCGCTACAGGCCTTGCGCGACCTGGCCACGAACCTGCGGCAGGCCCGTGGCTCGGGCGCCGCTGCCGCCCCGCGCCAAGGGCCGCTGCCCTTTCAGACCCGCATGGCCCTGGGCTGGAAACAGTTCGGCGGGCCTATCTTGCTGTTGCTGAGCGAAAACGACTACACGGCCAAGGAATTCATTGAAACCGCGCAGCAAAACGAGGCTTGGCGCGGCGCCCTGGCGCGTGAGCAGTTGACCCGTGTAGACCTCAGCGGCACCGACCACACCTGTTCCGACCGTGCCGGGCGTTTGCAGCTCGAGGAAGCCACCGCCAGCTGGCTGGCGCAGCATCTGCGCCCGGTGCAGGCGGTCAGTTGAAGTCGGCCAGCGTGTGCCGCCGCCGCCCGACCGTGATGCGGCCGGCCTGCAGCACCAGTTCCACGGGCGTGTCATGGCCCAGAAACAGCAAGGGGCTGGCGGTCAGGCCGTAGCTGCCCGACATCAACACACCCAGCAAGTCGCCGCGCTGCGGTTCGGGCAGTTGCACCTGCACACCCAGCAGGTCGGTGGGGTTGCAGGAAGGGCCCGCCACATTAAAAACCGCGTGCTCGGCGTTGGGCCGGCTCAGGTTCAGCAGCGGGAAGTTGCCGCGCAGCGCGGCACCAAAGGTGCCGGCTGCTGCCAGCTGGTGGTTCAGGCCGCCGTCGCACACCACGAAGCGGGTGCCCCGCGAGACCTTGATGTCGACCACCTGCGTCACGTACAGGCCCGCTTCGGCGGTGATGTAGCGGCCGAGTTCGAAAAACACCCGGCTGCCGGGGCGGTCGGCCAAGAAGCTTGTCAGCAGCGGCTGCAAATCAGCCGCTGCGGTGGCCAGCGCCAATTCTTTGCGCTCACCACTCTGCGCCACGCCAAAGCCGCCACCCAGGTTGAGTTTGTTGCACCGCCAGCCCGTGCGCTGCTCAAAGCCCAGCGCCAAGCGCAGCGCGTGGCGTGTGGCTTCTACGGTGCCTGCGGGGTCAAAACACTGGCTGCCCACGTAGCTGTGCAAGCCGTGGCACACCAGATGGGCGCCATGCGACAGCACCCGTTGCTCGGCCGCCGGCAGCTCTTCTTCCTCGATGCCAAACTGCACCGCACGACCGCCCATCTTCAACCCGTAGGCTTTGTGCACCTGCGCCGGGTTGACGCGCAGCAGCAGGTTCGCCGGCCGACCCAGCCGCTGCGCGATGGCGGCGCAAGCGTCAATCTCGCGCAGCGACTCGGCGCTGATACAGCCCACGCCGGCGGCAATGGCGGCCTCCAGCTCGGCATCGGTTTTGCCGGGGCCGGCAAAGCTCATCGCGGCGGGTGCGTGCCCTGCTGTCTGGGCCTGCAGCAGTTCACCGCCTGAAGAGATGTCCACACCGTCCACCACGCCCTGCACCGCCCGCAGCAGGCCCAGGTTGGGGTTGGCCTTGACCGCGTAATAGACCCCGGCCGTGTGGCCGAAGGCATCGCGCACCTGTGCCACGCGCGCCGCCACGGTGTCGGCGTCGTACAGGTAAAACGGGCTGCCGTGTTCTGCCGCCAGCGCCTGCCAGCGTGCAGGTGTTATCGACGACCAAGGGTGTGGGCTTGCCATCCAGGGCACTCCGGTGGGGTGAGGGTTGTCAGCCCGCCAAATCTTCAGACCAGGTGATACCGGCGACCCAGATTTCGTAACGCCGGTCCACCTGCACCAGCGGCGGCGGCGCGCCGGCGGGCAACAGCAGCCCCAAAAGCCGGCCCACCACGGCTTCGTCCAGGGTCTGGGCGGCGCCGCCGGTCAGGATGATCTGCGCCACCTTGCCCAGGTCGCCGGTGGGCAGGCCGGGACCGCGCCCTTTGGCAAAGCGGTCGAGCGCCAGAAACAGGCAGGCATAGGACAACAGTTGCGGCGTCGGCTCGTACTCGCCTTCACGCAGCGCGGCGTACACCTCACGCGTCTGCCCGCCCAGCACGCTGGCCAACAATTCGTACAGCTGGGCGTGGCTGCGCAGTTGCAGCATCAATGTGTCGCGTGAAGCAACGATGCCCAGGTCGGTGAAAACATAACGCGCCACCGACACGCCGCTGGACGGCCGCACCGGGCTGTCAGCGTCGACACATTCCACCGTGTAGTGCAGGTCGGTGGTGGCGCCGCCGATGTCCAGCGCCAGGCAACTGCCGACGATGGTGAAGCTGCCCTGGTTGTTGACCGAGCGCAGGAAGCCCCGGCTCGCCACCTCGGGCGTGGGGCGGATGGCACGTGCCAGCGGCGCGGGCAGTTCGCTGACACCTTCTTTGAAGACCAGGTCGTCCAGGTAAGCGCGGCGCACGGTTTCGAACACGCTGCCCACGCGGCTGGACAAGGTGTCGCCCAGCGGGTTGGCAATCACCCGGGCCTGCGGGAACCGCGCCTGAAAGGCCGGCGCGAGCATCCGGTTGCCGCAGTACACCAGCGCGCCAAAGCGGTAGAGCGCGGGGTCAAAAGCTTCCAGCAAGGCCTGGGCAGGGCCGGGGTCGCTGCCGTCGATGCCACCGCCCACCAGCAGCAGGTCCACGCGGCGGGTGTCGGGCGTCTTGGAATCCAGCGGGTGCACGTACTCCGGGTTGGCGCCCGCCAGCAGCACCTGGTTGCGCAACGCGGCGCCGCTGAACAGCGGGCTCAGGCTGACGATGCCCACTCGCAGCCCGCCGTTGGCTGATGAACACACCAGCATCGGGTCTTGCGCCGGGTCCACGCCGTGTTGGGCCAGGATCTGCGCCACCTGGCGCGCCACGCCGGCTTCGAAGTCGCGCGGGTAGAAGTCCTGCGACGCCAGGCCGCCCTGGCCGTCCAGCCGCGCCAGCTTGACGACGGTGGAGCCGATGTCCAGCGCCAGGCTGGCCGTCGGCGGGTGGGGGCGGGCGGTGCGGTTTGTCGGGTCGGGTGGGGTCATGGGGCTCACACCATCAACGCAATGTCCGACAACATGCGTCGGTAGGTTTTTTCGCCGCTGTCGCCGCGTGTGGCCAGCAGCGCGCGCTCGGTCACCAGGTCTTGTGCGGGCACGGGCACGCTGCCGGCGTCGACGATGCGGATGGAGCGGTTGGCGTCGCGCATGGTCACCAGCCGGTTCGCGTTGTCGGCGTGGGGCGAAAACGGCAGGTCGATCCAGCCCATCTGGAAGGCCCGGTAGACACTTTCCCAGAAGGCGTCACCCGACAGCCCAAACACCGCCGCCATCACGGCGCGCACTTCGGATTCGATCAGCGCCGCTTCGGCCTGGATGGCCGGCGAGTCCACCGCCGCTGGTGTGCCGAAGGTACGCAGCACATAACGCACGGTATCCACTGCCTCGGCATTGACCTCGGGGCGCGGCACGCCCAGCGCTTCGTCCACCGTCTTCACCACCACCTTGTCGGCGTCGATGACACCGGCCACCATTGCCGAGCCGGCGATCAGCGCCGCAGCACGTTCGCGGTTCATCGGGAACTGGCCCATCCACTGGTGGTAAACCAGCCGCGTCTGCATCGCGGTGAAGCCGTGTTCGTCCAGGTATTCACGCGCCAGCTTGCGCATCACCTGCGCCGTTGCCACGTCTTGAATGAAAGAGCCCGTCTGGCCAAAGCTGACGGCGAAGGACAGCACACCCTGCTCGGCCGCCAGCAGCAGCTCCACCAGCTCGATGACGATCACCATCACCGGTGGCACCAGCGTGGCGCTCAGCGGGCCAAAGCTCTCGCGGTGGATGGGCCGGCCGGGCGTGGAGTACAGCGCACACACGCGGTCCACGTACTGCCAGTACAGCAGCGCGCGGTCGACCGGGAAACCTTCGGAGTAGGGCAGCGAATAACACAGCCCGCCGCCTTCGATTTCTGCAATGCCCGACGCGATGGCCAGTTCCACCAGCAAACGTGCGTCGGGTGTGCCGTGGCGCAGGCTCACGGGTTTGTCCAGCCCGGCATAAAGCTGCCGCGTCAGTTCATGGCCATGGCACACCAGCGGGTAGCCGTTCAGGTAGGCCTTGCCTTCTTCTTCGCTGCGGCGCAGCAGTTGCGACGCGGTGTCGTACTGGTTGTGCCGGGTGCAGCTGTCGATGGTCAGCGGCACGAAGTCGGCCCCGGCGTTGCTGAGCATCTGCGTCAGGCGCAGCTGTTCTTCGAAGATGGGTGTGCCGCCGCGCGGTTGCAGCATCGGCATGCCACGTTCCTTCTCGGCATAGCGGATGCTGGGAAAGCGCCGCGCGGGCAGGCCCGCCAGGTGCTGGGCCACCTCGTCGGGGCTCAGGCCCTGTGCCAGCGGATGCGCCAGCACTTGCGCGCGTTGGCGGTCTATGGCCCGCAGGCGGGCGTCAGGGGTGGGGCGAGCCATGTTGCAGGTCCTGGAAGAGGTCGACGATGGCCGCACCGATGTCGGGCCGCTGGTGGTACACACGATCAAAGCCGTAGCCCTTGAAGAGCTTCACCACCTCGGGTTCGGGCCGGCTGCCCACCACCACGTTGCCGCCCACGTACAGCAGCACATGGCCCAGGCCCACTTGCTGGAAGGGCCGGCGGAAGTCGGCACACCAGTGTTCACCTTCGCCGTTCAATGAAGAGACAAACACCGCGTGGGCGTTCACCTCGAGTGCCGACTGCAAAAAGTGTTCGGGCCGGTTGCGCGTGCGCAGGTTGAAGACGCGGCAGCCCGACTCTTCCAGCGCCAACTGCATGATGCGGTTGCCGACGATGTGGATGTCGTCACCGATGACGCCGATGACGATGCGCGGCTGCACGGGCGCGGTGGTGTCAGCTGCCATGGGTGGGCGGGGCGATGCCCAGGCGCTCGTAGGACTGCTGCTTGATCACCTTGCGGTCGTGTTTGCCCGCGTTGCCCAGGATCGGGAAACTGTCAAAGTGCACCAGGATGGCCGGCACCATGTGGTTGGGCAACTGCGACTTCAAGAACTGCTTGATCGCAGCGTCGGCAATCGGCTTGCCGTCGGCGCTGGTGTAGGCGCAGGCGATGTCTTCACCCACTGCGATGTTGGGCACCGCAAAGGCCACCGCCTCCACCACGTCGGGGTGGCGCAGCACTTCGGTTTCCACTTCGGTGGGGCTGACGCGAAAGCCCTTGGTCTTGATCATGTCGTCAGCGCGCGCCACGAAATAGATGAAGCCGTTTTCGTCTTTGTAGACCTTGTCGCCGCTGTACACCAGCGTTTCGCCCGGGAAGCGCGGGTGCTGCCTGAAGGACTTGGCGGTGTTCACCGGGTCGTTCCAGTAGCCCTTGGTGACGGTGGCGCCGCGCTGCACCAGTTCGCCCACCACGTGGGGCGCACATTCGTCGCCGTTGTCGTCCAGCACCAGAATCTGGCAGTCGGGAATGGCCTGGCCGACCGAGGTCGGGAACTGGTCCAGTTTGTCCGGCGGCAGGTAGGTGCCGCGGAAAGCCTCGGTCAGCCCGAACATCGAATAGATCTTGGCGGTGGGGAAGGCGCCTTTCATGTCGGCGATCATGTCGGCCGACAAGCGCCCGCCAGTGCTGCACACGTAGCGCATCGACGAGAGGTCAAAGCGCGAGGTGTCCACCTTCAGGCGGCGGTCGAACATCTTGGTCAGAAACACCGGCATCACCGGTAGCGCGGTGACCTTCTCGCGCGCGATCATCAAGAACAGGTCGTTGGGCAGGGCCAGTTCGTGCAGGATCAAGGTGCAGCCCTGGCGGATGGTCTGCCAGATCTGGTTCATGCCGTAGTCGAAGTTGAACGACAGCATGCAACCGATGCGGTCGTCTTCGCGGGTCTGCAGGTACTCGGCGCAGATGTCGGCACCTTCGGCCAGGTTGCGGTGCGCAATCAAGATGCCCTTGGGCCGGCCCGTGGAGCCCGACGAATAGATGATGGCGGCGTTGTCATTGCCGATGCGGTTGAAGTGGTTCAGCGGCTGCACAAAGCGCCGCAGGTAGGGCAGGTTGGGCCAGTCTTCGGTGACCGTGCCGTGGCCGGTGATCAGCCGCACCACACCCGCAAATTCCTTCACCTCGCCCAGGCGGTCGGTGTCGGTGACCATGGCCACCATGCCCGAGTTGTCGATGATGTGCCGGATGTTCGGGCCCTTCAGGCGTGGCAGGATGGGCACGACCACACCACCTGCAAACAGCACGCCCAGGATGGACACCACCTGGTCGATGGACTTTTCCATGCAGATGCCGACCCGGTCACCCACGTTCAGGCCGATCTCGCGCAGGCACTGTGAAGTGGCCAGCGCCTCGTGCAGAAGTTCGCCAAAGGTGATGGACCGCTCGCGCGAGATGATGGCCACCTTGTCAGGCAGGCGTTCGGCGGTCTGCAGCAGGTAACGGGGTATCGATGCGGGCATGGTGTGAAACCTGGGGTGGGTGTCGGTGGGATCAGGCCTGTTCAACGCGGCGCTGCACGATCAGTGCCGCCAGTGCCGACAACCGGGCCAGGTTGTCGCGCACCAGGTCTTCGCCTTCCAGTTCAACCTCGAAGCGCTCTTGCGCAAACAGCGCCAGCGACACGATGTTGAAGGAGTCCAGCACACCGGCGGCGAGCAGGTCGTCGTCGGCTGTAAGCGGGCCTTCGAAGCCCGTTTCCTGACGGATGTAGTCGATCAAGACGGTGACGATTTCAGCGGCGTCGTTCATGGCAGATCCTGGTGGTGTTGTGGGGGCTTTCAAGCCGCTGTCAGTACGTCGGGACGCAGCCGCAGGGTGATGCGCTGCTTGCGCCCGTAGGTGATGCCGACATACGGCGCCACGCTCGAGGCCATCAATTCCAGGCCCCCGAGTTGAAGGAACAGGCCCACGCCCACGCGCTTCCAGCCCAGGTGGGCGTGGGCGCGGCGCGAGGCCAGGTTGAAGCGTGTCAGGCGGCTGAAGGTGTAGCGCACGCCCTGCGGTCCCAGCCATTCGTTGACGCCGTGCCAGACGCCCAGAAAACCCACACCCAGCCGGTAGGCCGGCATCACGTACAAGTCGAAGTCAAAGATCGATGCCGCCTGGTCCACCAGCACATAGTCGCAGCGCACCTCGTCTTCTTCATAGCGGCCCGTGGCGTACCACAGGTAGCCTATCAACTGGCCTTTGCGGTAAGCGCCCAGGCAACGGGCGCCTTGCTCGAAGCGGCGCGCTTTCACGTCTTCACGTGCCGGCATTTGTGCAATGTCCGGGTCGCCTTGAACGATCTCGCGGAAGGTCAGGTTGCGGCTCAAGTTGGGCGGCAGCAGGGGCTTGCTGCTACCGATGGGCTGCACCATGAATTCATAAACATACAGGCAGGACCGCGACGAGAGCCGGCGCAAGATGCGGTCGACCACATAGGCCGTGCCCGCAGCCCACCCGAATTCGCGAAACGGGCCCGCCAGCCGCTGCAGCCAACCAGGCCTGGTTTCAATGGCCACACAGGGCTCCTGGCACGCGTGCGTCTTTCATGTCGGTCGTGCGGGCCGGCAATCCCGGGGCCCTGGTTTCGCGGTGTAGGGGGTGGCAGTGGGCCGGCGGTGCCGGGCACGCGGCGTATGCTGCGAAAGTTGTTTTGCAGTATTGCACCGCACTCTATCGCATCACACCCTGTGGCCCACCCGCATTGCAGGGTGGCCCGTGACTTAGTCCCGTGGCGTCTTGGGCCCCACGCTGAACGCACTGTGTACGCCCCGGGCCCACGCGCCCAAAGGGCAGGTGCTGGCCCATGCCTTGGGCCAGCGTTGCTCGCGTCGGCATGGGCAGCAGGGCGCCGCCAGCGCTGCTGCGGGCCCGGGCATGCGCGTCGTGAGGATGGCCGAAAAGTGGACGGAAAGTGGACATCGTCGGCCTGCTCGCACCGCGTGCAAGCTGCAGTGCCTGACAATTCCAGCTCCACCGCGCGACATCAGCCCATACTTGCCAACATGAACCTGAATCCGCTGAACACCCACCGGCCCGCGAACGCAAGTGCACCTGGCCTGCGCTGCCTGGGCGGTTGCGGCTGGGGTCTTCGATCGATGCTGGCGGGCCTGGTGGTGATGGTGCTGTCGCTGGCCCCTGGCGATGCCCACGCGCAGTTGCCGCCCAACATCACGGCCGGTGAAATGGCCTTGGTGCCCGATTACTGCCGCGACGTGCAAGGCACCACCCAGTACACCGACCGCACCGGCGGCAACCCCTCGCCGCGTGCCCCGATGTGGATCAGCCAGATGGGCGAGACCTTCTGGGCCATGCACCACCACTGCTGGGCGCTTATCAGAATGCACCGCGCACGCCAGCCCGGGCTGCCGGAGCACCTTCGCATGGGCACCATACGGGGTGCCATTGCCGACTACATCTATGTGCTGCGGCACGAAAAACCCGGCTTCCCCTTGAAGCCCGAGATCTATGTGCGCCTGGGCGAGGCCCATGCCGCCATACCCTCACATATCGAAGCGCTGGAGTGGTACCAGAAGGCGCGCCAGGAAAAACCCGACTACTGGCCCGGCTACGTCTGGGCCGCCGATTCGCTGCTGGCCATCAACCGCCGCAAAGAAGCCGTGCAGTTGCTGGAAAGTGGGCTCGGTGTCATGCCGGGCAACCCCGAAATCACACGCAAGCTCGAGGCCATCAAGCGTGGGGAAGCGCCGAAAACCGCAGCCCGGCCGCGCCCGGCGGCGCCGGCCGCTGCAGAGCCCCGTCCACCCAGCGCCGCCCCGCTCAGCACCGCGCCACCCGGCGGCGCGCCCAACAGTCCGGCTTCAACCGCGCCGAAATAGAGCCAGAAGCCCCGGCTGTGTCGGGCGCCGCAGTTCACGGGGCGGGCCTAGAGTGTGGTGCTTGTCATGGCCTGTGTCTGCTTCCCATTCGAACAGCCCTTGTCGACGTGCCGCTGCGTCTGCCACGATTCCCTGTTTTGGCGGCGTCGCCGCCCACCCCAGCCTAAGCCCCATTGCCATGACCCCAGACAACGGTGAACTGGTCACCGGACACCCCCATGCACCCGACCTGGACACCTCGGCCCCCGGCTGGTGGTTGAAGGCCTGTGAAACAGCCGCGCCAGCGCAGGTGGCGGCACGCCTGAAGGGCGACTTTGCGCTGGCTGCGTGCAGCCACACGGGGCGTGCGGTGCTGGCGGTGGACCGTTTTGCGTCGCAGTCACTGTGTTACGCCGTGGCCGGCCCGCGTCTGCACTGGGCGCAGCAGGCCACCGCCTTGGTGGCGCCCGGGGCTGAGCTGGACCCGCAGGCGTTGTTCGACTACCTGTACTTTCACGTCATCCCCTCACCCAGGACCATCTACAAGGGTGTTTACCGTTTGCCGCCGGGGCGCACGGCCGAATTCAACCAGGGCCAGCTGAAGCTGGAAACCTACTGGCGCCCCACGTTCAGTGCACCACGCAAAGCCGAATTTGCAGCCCTGCGCGACGAGTTCCGCCTGCTGCTGAAAGAAGCCGTGCGCCGGCAGCTTGATGGCAACACGCCAGCCTGTTTCTTGAGCGGCGGCACCGACAGCTCCACCGTCACCGGCATGGTGCGCGAGGTGGCCGGGCGTGTGTCCACCTACTCCATCGGCTTTGAAGCCGAGGGCTACGACGAGATGGAGTACGCGCGCATCGCGGCCAAGCACTTTGGTGCCGATCACCACGAGTACTACGTCACGCCCGATGACCTGGTCAAGAGCATCGGCCATGTGGCGGCGTCTTACGACCAGCCCTTTGGCAATTCGTCGGCCCTGCCGGCTTATTACTGCGCCATGCACGCGCGGCAAGACGGCGTTACCCGCATCCTGGCCGGTGACGGTGGCGACGAACTCTTCGGTGGCAATTCGCGTTATGCCATGCAGGAGATCTTTGGCTGGTACCACCGCGTGCCCGGGGTGCTGCGGCGTGGCTTGATGGAGCCCTTTTTTGGCCTGCCCTTGGTGGGCCGCATTCCGGTGCTCAAGCGCGGCACCGGCTACATCCGGCAGGCCAACACACCGCTGCCCGAGCGCTTGCAGGCCTTCAATTTGGTCAAGCGCCTGGGTTACCAGGCCGTGCTGGAGCCCGGTTTTTTGGCGCTCATCAACACCGCGCAGGTGGCACAGGAACAGGCTGCCGTGTGGGGCGAGTCGCGCAGCGACAACGAGATCGACCACCACCTGGCCTACGACTGGCGCTACACGCTGGCCGAGGCCGACCTGCCCAAGGTCAGGGGCACTGCAGCCTTGGCCGGCCTGCAAGTGGGCTTCCCGATGCTGGACGACGACCTGCTGGCGTTTTCGATGCGGCTGCCGCCACACTACAAGCTCAACCGCCTGCGCCTGCGCTGGTTCTTCAAAGAGGCGCTGCGCGGCTTTTTGCCTGACGAGGTGATCACGAAGAAAAAGCAGGGCTTCGGCTTGCCCTTTGGTGTCTGGGCGATGCGCCACCAGGGGCTGAACCAGCTGGCGCGCGACTCGGTGCGCAGCTTTGCCACGCGGGGTGTGGTGCGGCCCGAATTTGTCAAGCAGTTGCTGGAAACCCACCTGCCCGAGCACCCGCACTACTACGGCACCATGGTCTGGATTTTGATGATGGCCGAGCAGTGGATGCGTGTGCACACCCCCAATTTCAAGGTCGACGGCGCAGGTCGCGCCCCGATGGTGGCCTGAACCTGAAGGCCAGGCCGCCCACAAGGAACCGAGCATGTCCCCATTAGCCCTGCGCCTGCGGGATCGTTACTACGCCAACGATGCACACCCCTACCGCGTGTTTGAACGCCAGGTGGCGTCGACGCTGCGCGGTGCCGGCGAAACGCTGCTCGATGCCGGCTGCGGCCGCACCACGCCCGTGCTGCGCAAGTTCATGGGCAAGGCCGGGCGTCTGATCGGCATCGAACTGGTGGACTTCACTGACGTGCCGCCCGGCATCGAAACCTACAACGCCGACCTGGCGCACATACCGCTGCCCGATGCCAGCGTGGACGTGATCATGTCGCGCAGTGTGTTTGAGCACCTCACCGACCCCGATGCGGTGTACCGCGAACTGGCGCGTGTGCTCAAGCCCGGCGGGCGCATCGTGTTCCTGACCGCCAACCTGTGGGACTACGGCACCATGGTGGCGCGCCTGGTGCCCAACCGCCACCACGCCAAGGTGGTGAACACGGTGGAAGGGCGTGCCGAGGAAGACACTTTCCCCACCGCCTACCGCACCAACACCCGCACCGACGTGAACCGCTTATCGGCGCAGGTGGGCCTGCGGGTGAAGAGTTTTGAATACCTCAGCCAGTACCCGAACTACCTGATGTTCAACGGGCTGGCCTTCATGCTTGGCATGGTCTACGAGAAGATCGTTGCCAACATCCACGCACTGCGCGGGCTGCGCGGCTGGATCCTGGTGACGCTGGAAAAACCCGCTTAACCGCCGGCGGCGGCCCGCAACCGGCTCAGCGTTTGGCGCACGCCGCCAGCCGGGCCTCAATGGCGCGTTGCACCTCGGCCCAGCGCTGCAGCTTGCGCTGGCGCAAGTTCACCGCAGCACGCCGGTAGCCGGCGGCGTCGGCCTGTATGCGGCGTATGCCCTGGGCGATGGCCGCAGCGTGGTTTTCCACGTGTTCGGCGCCTTCGTCAAAAGCGCGTTTGAGCAGGCCCCAGTTCGACACCACCACGGGTGTGCCCAGGTAGATGGCTTCATAAGCGCCGCGCAGCATGGTGTGGTCGCGCGTGGTCAGCGACATCACGGCATCGGCGTGCGTGAGCAGGCTGCCATAGTCCTGCGACGACAGAAAACCCGTCAGGCTGGCATTGGCCGGCATGGTGTTGCGCAGGTTGGGGTCCAGCGGCGTGGGGTCGCCCGTGAACAGGAACGTCACCTCGGGCAGTTGCGCGGCGGCCTGCAGTATCTGGTCGATGGGCTCGTCGTAGTTGAACGAGCAGATGACGGCCACCGTGAAGCCGGTCTTGTGGGCAAAACGCGGGCTGCAGGGGTACTGCACCGGCACATCCAGCACGATGGTGGTGTGCCCGCCGCCGGCGCTGATCAAGCCGCCCAGGTGGTCGTTGGTGACCAGGGTGGTGGCGGCCTTCTTGCACACAAAACGCTGCAGCCACTGCATGCGCTTCCAGCGCGGCATCAGCAGCGCTGCGGTGTGCACGTCCACCACATACTGCAGCGGCCGAAACCACGAATACAGGTACAGCGTCAGGCCCGCAAACACCGGCGGCGTCATCACAAAGGCCACCTCGGCCTTTTCGCGGCTGAGCACCTTGAAGGTCTCAACCATTTGCCACAGGTACTTGAAGATGATGGTCAAGGGCCGGCTGCCCCAGCGGTCGTTGTAGACCATGTACGACGGGGCACCAAACTCGCGCGCAATGTTGTCACTGCGGCTGCAGTGTGGAGCCCAGGAAATGAATACGGCGCGCATGGCGGGGGTCCTGTAGGTCGGGATGGGGCAGGGCGACGGCGCTGCGCAGCCCTTGCTGGTGGCGCTGGTGCGGCTGGTGGGGCTGGTGGTCGCTCATGCACCGGTGCAGCGCGTTTTTCAGCGCCGGCTGCGCCTGGGAAGTCAATCAACGATTATGGCTTTGCACCAGGGCGCGCGCGGCAGGCTGTGCACGATGGACCCGTCTTGCCCGCGCAAGCTTGGTGACTTTTTCAGCACAACGACAGCACACGGCCTGTTCGGTGCAGCCGCAGGCTGCGGGGGGCGCATGCCATACTTTTGCGCTTGCAGCATGGCGCGCCGGGCCTACCGTGGTGTGCCGCAGTGAGTGCTGTGCCCTTGCCCCCGAGTGCCCCCGAGTGCCCATGACCGACGCCAGCCTGCTCCACGAACTTGTTCATCTCTCGGCCCGGCGCACGCCTGCGGCCACCGCGCTCACCGCAGGTGACCAGCACCTGTCTTACCAGGCGCTGGACGAACAAGTGTGCGCCTTTGCTGCCGGGCTGATGTCGCTGGGCGTGCAGAAGTCGCAGCGTGTGGCGGTGTTCCTGGAAAAGCGCTTTGAAATGGTGGTGGCGTGTTTTGGCGCCGCTGCCGCCGGCGCCGTGTTTGTGCCGCTGAACCCGCTGCTCAAGCCCGAGCAGGTGGGCTACATCTTGCGTGACTGCGGCGTCCAGGTGCTGGTGACATCGGCCGATCGCCTGGCCCTGCTGAGCCCGGTGTTGGCCGAGTGCCCCGACCTGAGCCAACTGGTGGTGGTGGACGCAGCGAAGGCGCCACCCGTGCCGCTGCCCCTGCACGACTGGGCGGCCTTCATGGCCGGCCCGCCGCGGGCGCCGCACCGTGTCATCGACAGCGACATGCTGGCCATCCTGTACACCAGCGGCAGCACCGGCCGGCCCAAGGGCGTGGTGCTGTCCCATCGCAACATGGTGGCCGGCGCCAAGAGCGTGGCCAGCTACCTGGGCAACCGGCCCACTGACACCCTGCTGGCCGCACTGCCCTTGTCTTTTGATGCCGGATTCAGCCAGCTCACCACCGCCTTCCACGCCGGGGCAAGGGTGGTGCTGCTGAACTACCTGATGCCGCGCGACGTGCTGCGCGTGATGGAGCGCGAGGCGGTGACCGGGCTGACGGCCGTGCCGCCGCTGTACATCCAGCTCTCGGCATTGGCCTGGCCCGAGGCCATCAACAAAAACCTGCGCTACTTTGCCAACACCGGCGGGCGCATGCCGCGCGAAACGCTGCAGACCTTGCGCCAGCGGGTGCCTGCGGCCCAGCCTTTTTTGATGTACGGCCTGACCGAGGCTTTTCGTTCCACCTACCTGCCGCCCGAAGAGGTGGACCGCCGGCCCGACAGCATCGGCAAGGCCATACCCAATGCCGAGATTTTGGTGCTGCGCGAAGACGGCACCGAGTGCGCTGCCGACGAGCCGGGTGAACTGGTGCACCGCGGTGCGCTGGTGGGCATGGGCTACTGGGGCGACGCCGAGAAAACCGCCGAGCGCTACAAGCCGCTGCCCGTGGGCGTGGCCGGGCGTGAGGCCGGCCTGACGCTGCCCGAGATGGCTGTTTTCAGCGGCGACAACGTGCGCCGCGACGCCGAAGGTTTTCTCTACTTCATCGGCCGCCGCGACGAGATGATGAAAACCTCGGGCTACCGCGTCAGCCCCACCGAGGTGGAAGAAGTGCTGTACGCCACCAAGCTGGTTGGCGAGTGTGTGGCTTTTGGTGTCGACCACGACCAACTCGGCCAGGCCATACACGTGGTGGCCACCGCACCCGACGGCTCGGCTGCGGTGCAGGTGGACACGCTGCTGCGTGAATGCAAGCAGCGCATGCCGGCTTACATGGTGCCGCACAGCGTGCAGCCCGCCGCCGGGCCCTTGCCGCGCAACCCCAACGGCAAGATTGACCGCAAACTGCTGGCCACGCAGTGGGTGCAGGCGCGCGAGGCGGGGTAGCGCTGGGGCCGGCCGCCGTGCTGAAGTCGCAACTCGGGGCGCTGATTGCAGGTCTTTAGGCGGGAACCGGCACAACGGGGTCAGCCGGGCGCTGGCGCGGTCGATACCGCGTGCATGAGCCACGACCACCCAAAGCCCCCGCCCGGCCGCACAACGCTGGCGGCTGAATCGCCGCTGCAACCCAGTACCCGCTTGCTGCCGGGGGCAGCCGTTGCGCTTGAACCCGCCAGCCGCAGCCGGCGCAGTTTTGTCGGCCAGACTTTG
>JACCDR011511448.1_pt1 | contig 17011 bp, 28 predicted proteins | sample 7446431 | NCBI WGS metagenome assembly JACCDR01 (sample SAMN15323443, study PRJNA562643) | freshwater metagenome | isolation source: river surface water | place: USA:Blue River Watershed | collected 2017-08-17 | reverse complement strand
CGTCTACGGTGGCTGAGCAGGCTATCGCAGCGTTACATAAAAGTCAGCAAGAAGTCGCAGACTGGCAGCGCAAGGAGATATCGAAAGCTTCTTGCTGCATGGCGAATGAGGAACTGGCAAAGGCTGCGTCTGCAGTGCTTGACAGTGCTCATTACGAAACCGATGACTCTATCAATGTCAGGCTCATAGCTAACTATGAGCTATGGAAAGCCTACAGAAAGGCACGCAATGGCGGATCGTAGTCACGACGATTGGAAGTATCTCGACTGCGTAGGGCAGGGATGGCGAGAGCCTCTCGTTGCTCCCCTCATCGAATACTGTGTGCGTGCGAAGACGCTTCCCAACAATGGGGGACATTACTTCCGTCCCTACACCAAGCCCTTTGTCGAGTATCTGTGGCGGAATTGGTTCTTCCCTCCACGTTGGCTGGGGAACTGGGTGTTCAACCTACGCTACAAGTTCATCCGGTGGGCAACGACACCTTCAGGTGAAACCAGTCCCAATATGGCCTACTATGGTCATGCAAATGGAGTAGCTCCCGAGATCCTGCAGGTCAAAGAGAAGTTCGGTGGCTTGCGGTTCTATGTGCAGGGCAGCAACGACTTCTTCGATGGCATGATCTGCATGGCCGAGCAAGCGAGCTACACGATCTGCGAGCAATGTGGGAAACCCGGCAAACCACGGTCTGGTGGCTGGATTCTCACTCTATGTGATGAGTGTGAAGATGGACGAAGACGAGATCGTTGAGCTTCCGAATGAGCCTACTGAGGACGATTGGGATGAACTCCCATTCAAGGTAGGCGACGTAATCTGTCGGCACGGTGCGCTTCGGTCCCCAGCGAAGATCATGGGGATCAAGCGCACCACCAAGTACAACGTCACACTGTATGTTGTCACGGCCAAGAAGCGCTTCTGCGAATGGCAGGGTAGCATATGGTATTTCGAGAAGCCCGAAGCGAGAGCTAGCTATTTCTTGGGCATCTCGAACCACTACAAAGAACGCGCTAACGACATCTTGGAGCGTGCTGAGGCCGCTCGCATGGTGACTCCATGAGCAAGGGCAGCTTTCGGTTGTTCCTCTTGCTCACAGCAATCGTGCTCTACGGTATTGTCCAATGGGGATGGCACATATGAGGTTAATACTCGCACTCAAGATCGAGCCACCTGAGGACACGCAGGCACTGGCGCTCCAGTTGCTCCAGTGTCTGGAAAAGCTCCCAATCAACTTCTCCACAGTGGTAGCTTTCTCCCCTGATGAGGAGATGGAGAAGGCTATCGCGGAACTCAACGCAGTGTTAGTGAGGAAACCATGACAAAGCAGGAAGCGAAAATCGTTCTCGATGCGTTCGGTGCTGACGAGGGTGCGTTCTATGAGATCTCCGAGAATGATCTCGTCACCTACGTTAACTACAAGCTGGATCCCACCTCTGCCACTCCCGTTGTGCGCTTCATGATGGACAAGGATGCGTGTCTGGGAGGACAGTCGCCGTGGTTCAAATTCAAGACCTGTGAGAGCGCTATTCGTGCGGCTCACCGTGAGGATGACCGCGATGCGCTGGAATGGTTCCTTCAGGCTGTTGGACAGCCCTACGTGGACATCGTGGAAGATGGTGGCGATATCTACTACTCGCCACTGCGCCCGGTCAAGTACTTCCTCGACCTGATTCCCGCCAAGTATCGCACGGCTAGCGAGAAGGCCAAGAAGACTGCGAAGAAGGCTACCAATGCCAAGCGCCGTAACCGCCGCTAAGCGGTTCATCGAAGATCACAAGCTCGCTGACTGCCGGATTCTCAGTAAGAACAAGGGCGAGCGCAAACTCGCCCTCGTTCATACGCTCCTACTGGAACTTATCAAGGAGATCGAAGATGCACGTATGGGAAGCCCAAAAAGTCAGGCTTGACTTGTGGGATGAGACAGACTCAGGGACAGTTCCAAGGCCAATCTTGTCAGCAATCTTTGACAACGAGAAGGCTGCTGTAGACGCAGTGCTCGATTGGTCAGAAGGCATGACCAAGAACGAACCCACCTTTGAGATGGGCAATATTCGAGGGTGGAAGGTTCGTGAAGAGCAGATGCTGTGGGGCTATGCTATCCACAAGCGGGAAGTGCTAAGCGAGCACGCCGCCCAAGAACGCGGCGGGCGTGCTCGCCGTAAAAAGGGAGAATCAACTCCCCAACCACTAGAGAAGGTCGATGACCACATCTCAGACGATCAACTGGGTAACGAGGATAGCAAGGTTTAGCTGGATCCTTCCAGCTATTCCACTCACCTTCATTTACCATGCAACGGCATGGTATTGGGTGTTTGCCCTTGGGCTTGCTTCCGGTGTGCTGGCCACGCTGTCGTGGAAGCTCGTTTCCTTCGCAATGATTTCTCAATGTTTGTTTGGAGATCACATTGTGAAGTGCAGCAACTGCGGTAGCGTGAGTCATCCCGGCGCTTCATCCATGCTTATTGCAGTTCTGGAGAAGATGCAGAGCGCTTGTAACTGTGCAAAGGAGGTAAAATGTTCCTCCTCCCATGGCAGCTAGACTGGCTGCACAAGAACTATCGATGCTGGACTGAAAGCCCACTGGAGGGGTTGCTGTTCGTCCCCAAGGACGATACCACTCCCGAGAAACTGGCTGTGCTGACAACGTGGACAAACTTGGAGGGCGTTGGCTACGACCAATTCGTAGATGAAGCCCTTCATCATCCTCGCTGTCACTGTGGTCGTACAATGATGGGCAAGGACCACTGGGCGCATGATTGTTTCTGCTACGATTGCTGGGAAAACATGCTCCCCACGAAAACGTGGACACCCGAGATGGGTTACGCAGACGAAATCTATAGCTGTCCGAAGTGTGGGCAAAGGGGTGCCCATCGCAGCTTCATACAAACCCCTAGGTAAGGACTATGTACCGAATCTCATTCGAGTACATCCGCAAGGATGACCCCAAGGGAATCTCCAAGAAAGGATTCCCGATTGGTGTCTGTTGTGCCGTCGAAGTCGATGGAGATGAAAATCTCTACCTCGGCTACAGCTACTGTAACCCATTGGATCAGTTCAACCGCGTAACGGGGAGAAAGCTGGCCCTAACTCGCGCCATTGAGGAGTTCCCACGCCATGTCCGAAGAGAAATCTGGAATCGATATCGAGGTTGTTGAAGGTCTCGTCACCATTTACCGGACGTTGATCTCTCCGGAGATCAGCCCCAATAACTATCTGGCTGCACTGGCCTTCACACTGGGATACGTGGCTGCTCACAGCACGGTGTCCAAGGAGCGTCTGCGTGAACATATCCTCAAAGCCGCTGAAGATGCCTTCGACCTCGAACGAACGCGAGTGCTTGCTGTGCCGGAGGCTAGAGCGAAGCTCGAAGAGTGGGAGTCCCGTTCGGATCGTAACAGCGTTCACTAAACAGCGTGCGGTGCTGTGTGACAATCACATCGACTGGGTGTATCGCACAAAGACCCACCGAGTCGGCATCAAGGACATTGAGCCTGATGAATCCTAAGACGACTATGTCCGTCGTGAGCAACATCGAAGTCAACCAGCGTGTCGGTGAACTCATCGATGCGCTGGGAACGCTTCCCCGCGAGCATCAGCCAACGGATGATCTTGTGACAGCGTTGGCTTTTCTCACACTGGGTATCTTCCTTGCGCGTGTCAAAGGACTTCCACCTGACACGGTGAAGATGCTTGCAGCTACGTTCATGGAGCAGTTTGACGATCTTCCCAGTTCTGAGGTGGAAGGTAGGAAGCTGTCTCCCGAGGAAGCGCAGAACATACTTAACTCGCAGCCTTTCATGGCTCGCGGCAATGACACCATTAACTAAGGATTGCTATGGCGCGTAGATCCGCAGAACCGGAGATCTTCGAGGCCCAGTGGGATCTGATTGCGAAGATCCTTGCCTCGCCCATCAACATCGGCAGCTATCGCATGTGCTTGAGCGGTCCTCCGGGAATCGGCAAGACGCTGACTCCCATTAAGACTCTTCGGGCAAATGGCTACAAGACGTTCATCGCGGGTATCACCGAAGAGACCCCCATGAGCGAGCTTCGTGGTCACTTCATCCTGAAGGGGAACGAATTCGTGTGGCACGATGGGGTGATGATTCGAGCGTGGCGTGAGAGCCATGGTCCCAACCCCGTGTGTCTGATCATCAACGAGATCGACAAGGCTCCCGGTGATGTGCTGAGCTTCTTCCACACACTGCTGGACGATCCGGATGTGGCTGAGATCCATCTGCCGACTGGCGAGATTCTCATGCCCAAGAAGGACAACATTCGATATGTTGCCACGATGAACGGCGTGCCGCAGGATCTTCCTGCTCCGCTTCGTTCACGGTTCCCTCTGATGCTTCAGGTGAAGAAGGTTCATCCGGACGCCTTGGCATCAATCAGTCCTGCCCTTCGCGGTGCTGCTCAGAACATCCTCGAAAACAGCACCGACCGTCCGTACTCGATTCGCGAGTTCATCGCGTATGAGAGCCTCGCTAAGGCAATTGGCGAGATGGATGCACTTGCTGCTATCTTTGGTAGCGATGCTGCCATGCTGATGGATGCCATCAAGGTCAAGGAGTTCTAGTGAGACCATTCCCGGAAGTTGTTCAACCCGACCAGTGGACGGTTGAGACCGGGATCGAATTGATGGGTGCGGGAGCGGGGATCGACTGGAAAGAGAAAGTCTTCCGGATCCCCGAAACCGATGACGCAGCTCAGATGCATCGTGAGTTGCTCATTCAGCTTCGAATGGGTAACAAGTACGACCCAGTAGCGCTTGGGAAGAAGATCAAACAGTCCCCCATCTCAGGCGCTATTGCGGTCGGCTTCCAGACTGGGCTGACCTACAACAAGATCTTCGGGGAAGTTCTCGACAAACCCAAAGCAACCGTAGACATTGAGCAGCTACTAACATTGATGACAGGGGAAAATGTTCCGCCTTTGTATCGCTTTGCCAGTGCTGCTCTTAACCACATCTCCCGTAATCAGGAAGTGCTGGACAATCTGCAGAAGGGTATATCGTGCGTTTCGGACGAACGAGTTACCAAGCTGTGGCAGACTCTTGCTATCGAACCTGATATCGTCCAGCTGAAAGCTGGTCGTGATGTTCTCGCAGAGATCGAGGGCCTCATGGGAGCGATGTTGTATTACTACATCCCCAAGGCGAACAACCCCGACAGGGTTGTTCTGAATGGTGGGGTGAAGTACATCGCAAAGTTCCTCGATAAGCTACTCCAGCAAAAGGGTAGCGATGCGAGTGAACGCCATATCCCTGAGCATGAGATTGCTCAGGTGGGCTGGGGTGATGTGACATGGGAAGAGTGTCCCATGTATGTTCCAGCAAAGTTCCGTACGATGCTGGACCATCGTCGAAAGCTGGATACAGGCGTCGTGCCGAAGCATATCGGCAGACTTCTCAGTGACCAGCGACTCTTCGATATCAAACGCAAGCGTCCGGGTGGAACAGTCCTTATCGACACATCGGGATCGATGGGGCTGAACTCAGACGATATTGATAAGCTCGTCATGGCCGCACCGGGCTGTACAGTTGCAGTCTACGGTGGGCAAGGTCACAAGGATGGTAGGATGCGGTTGCTTGCGGATAAGGGCTTTGTAGCCACCCGTGAGTGGCGTATTCATGCTGGAGCTGGGGCCAACCTCATCGACGGCAAGGCGTTGATGTGGCTAGCGAAGAAGAACGAACCTCGGTTTTGGGTAAGCGACGGAATGGTCACCGGAACAGGTGAATCTACCAATGCCAGTCTCAAGGCCGAATGTACGTACATCTGTAAACGCTACCACATCAAACGCGTGCCGCATGTCGAAGAGGCATTGCGCGAGTTTAGAAGGACAGTCATGATTCAGTGATTACACTAGGGGTATTCGTGTTCATACTCCTTGCACTACTCTTGTTTGTCCGTTCGGGCGATTAGGCGACGAAGACGGCTTCTCGCTGCCTCAGGGGATAGAGTGGGAATGTCCTTCAACACAATGGGGACAAGACCACTCATCCCCAAATGAGGATTCGCCTTCATGATATCCACTAGACGAGGCGTGATTACATCAGCAATGGCAAACAGAGGGTTGGCCTCAACAGCTAGGCTAGTCTCAGGGATACTACGTCCTTGGAAATATAGCTTGGTGTTCGTCACCTTCATGATACTGTCCATACGTCCGCTCGTATAGCTCGATCCTCGACCTTCGTTCATGAGATCATGAGGACCGTCAGGAGTAGTCTTTCTGCTATGTGAAATTAGAACAAGTGCAGCAGGACGGCAAGCTTCGGCAAGTGCATTTACGACGATCTGCATGTGTCCGCTATCGTTCTCGTCACCCATATGCACCTCTCGCAGGGTGTCGATGAACACAGCAACAGGGTTCACTTCTTTCACGGCATCTGCAAGCCACTTACGGTTTGACCCTGCCTTGTCGGCAATGTCAAACGGATAGGGGATGATTTCTTTATCAGCAAAGTAGACGTTTGTCAAGGGTCTACCCTTAGAGGTAAAGAAATCGATGATCCGCATCCGCCAGAGTCCTCTGGGGGTGTCAGCTTGCAGATAGATTACCGGACCATGCGTAAGAATCGGGTAACCTAGGAAATCAGGTTTGGTTGGGTCAGCGATGGCTTCCGCCAACTGTAGGCAGAGAAAGGACTTACCTGCCTTTGGTTTTCCGTAGACGTTCATGCTCCCACCTACAGGTAGGAGATCTTGAACAATCCACGCCTCCGGTGCATGTGGCAACGCGAGGTAGTCTTCCGTGGTGTGAAAAAAGGCCATAGAGCATTGTATGGCCCACCGACCCCAATGTCAATGGGGAAAACAAGGCGAAACAGGGAGCGAAGATATGGCGAAGAACAAGAAGAAGTCTGTCAATGTCGAGAAGCTGGAACTCATTGGTGAGGCTGGAGTTATGCGATTGGACTGCAATGCGAGCTTCGCGCAGCTTACGTTGACGGGCATTGGCACGAACGAGTTCAGCCTGTGGGCGGCTACGCACGACACGCCAGCACAGCGGAAGCAGATTGTCAAGGCCGCGAACGATCTGCTTGCATATGTCGAGACATTTGTCAAGAACCTTCCGGTGACGACGAAGGAACTTGACACTGACGAGTAGATCACGGATAATGGCTTATCTACATTCGATGAGCGCACAATTCCGTGAGCAGTCGGGACCGGGAGGTCGAGTCTATATGGGTTCTGTGTGTTCTATGACTCGATCTTGGCTGGTGGCTGGGGCATGTAGATAGGCCATAGGTCGCGGGGCCTCCCCCCTACGGGGGGAGAGGCCCCTGCCGACCACAAGGGGAAGACCGATGCCAAGACATTCGAGCAAGAGCGCTTCAATTGCTGTTGCGCCCCACATGACACCAGAAATTATTATTCATCGTAGCGTGCTTCCACTTTTCAATGGTTCGGGACTCGACTACGTCATCCATCGACACCAGACTACGGATGTATCCATCATTCGGCTCATCTACACAGGGCATGAGGATGGAGATTTGGTACCGTTTGCTCTGTCGGCACATCGGCATCAGGATGAAGAGTACCGAATGGAAGTGCTTACGAATGTAAGCAAACTCATCGCTGAGCTTGAGGCGTTCAAGAAGACTGTTGAACAATACAACGAGGAGTAAGTATGGCTAGGAAGAAGGGCGCAAACGTCAGTGTTCTCAATCCGGTCTACACGCTGGTGCACAAGACTACCAATGAGCCGGTAGTCGAGAATCAGATGGTGCTGACCTATCCGTCACGGCAGCTTGCGCGTGAGTGCAAGGCTGAGGGCGAGAAGGTTGTCAAGATGAAGTTGGTGGTAGCGTAATGTTCGAGCGCGACCGCCACGCAGAGTTAGAATACTACAGCGAGACTCCTCCCATTCAGAACGCGTTTGGGACAGGGTTCAACATTGGGTTGGACCTAGCTATTCCTAACGAGATTACTGTCCAAGGGATGGAGTATGCTGAGGTGGATTTCGGTGTGGTGCTACAGCCACCTCCCGGCTACTGGCTTATGATGGTAGCAAGAAGCTCCACGTTCAAGAAGTGGGGAGTGATTCTCACGAACGGGGTAGGGGTAATAGATCCAGCTTATTGTGGTCCAAAGGATACTGTTAGGGGGTTGTTCTACAATCCCAATCCAGAGGATGTCACGATTCCTGCGGGTACGAGACTCGTACAAATTATCTGCATCCCGATGAAGCTTGCTATCGTTGTACACAATCCGAAGAATCCCGATGGACCGAATCGCGGTGGTGTAGGTAGTACAGGTGATTGAGTTCGTCACGGCTACACACTTAGCATCTTGCCGGAAAACTGTAAGTCTTGTTCGCAAGCCTGAAGGTGCACATGCTAACTGGGTTTGAGCCTCCTATTATGAATCCTGTCTCCTAACCATTGGGGGGTTGGGTCTGGTCGCCCGCAAAGCGGGGGCGACCAGACCCTGTTAAAAACATGACTACTGAACAGTATGAGGCGTTTCGTACATTCCCTATCGGTGGGACGTTGTACAACAGACTAAGGCTGGCGATGGCATTGCAGGGCCTCAGCATCATGGAGCTAGCGAGACTAAGCAATGTGTCTCGCGTGTCGATCTATCATGCCCTGAATGGCAACGAGACGATGCGATTGGAGACCGCCAAAAAGCTAGCTGACGCGCTCGAAGTGAACATTGAAGATTTATTTCCGGGACCTGAACTATGGCCAAAGATAGAGACAGATGGGTCGTTGTGATGTACAAGGATGATAAGCTCATCCGTGAGAGTCCCAAGATCTACTATGAGTATCGAGCTGGTTGGTGGATTCGGAAACAGAATGAGTGGTATGCGTCTACCACGCGTGAACACAAGCAGCACGATCTCTGGACTGCAGACGACTACACATTTAGGTTGGTGAAACTCTGTGCTTGAAATCAAAACAGATCGTACGGCGATGGTCGCATATCGAAACTGCCCGAGACTCCGCCTCCTCAGTCGATACGCTGGTGGGACGGGGCTTGACACTCCTGCGAAGGGTCTTGCACTGCTCGTAGGTATTGCGGTGCATGATGCACTTGCAGGTATCTGGGAGAACAAGAACATCGAAGATCTCATCATTGCTGGCAAAGCAAGTCTCGAAAAGGATGTTGATGAAGATAGGCGGGCTGAGCAGTTGGCTCTCTTTGAAGGCATCGTTCGTGCGTGGTACCGGGTCCGGTATCCCAAATTGCTGGCAGAGTTTGAACCTGTCGCTATCGAGCATGAACTCATCTGGAAGATGGGTGAGAAAGATGGCGTCACAGTGTGGGACTACATTCGATGTGACGGACTGCTACGGCGTCGGGCTGATGGTAGTCTGTTCTACTGGGAAATCAAAACATCTGGTGATCCCGGCGAAAACTGGATCAAAAGCTGGGAACACAATAGCCAGATTCTCATCAACACAACTGCAATCGAAGAACTACTCGGGGAGAGGGTTCACGGGGTGCTGATCGAAGGAATAGCGAAAGGTAGGCTGGCTCCCGACAAGCTCAAAACCAGTCCATGGTATGGCAAGGTCATTCAGCAAAGCCCCTTCTGCTATGTCTATGTCGATCCCGTCACGAAGGAAATCTCCCTAAGCTGGCAGCGCAACTATCGCAAGATGGAAACATGGAAGCTGCTGCCTATCAAAAGGCTGGTCAATGAGGTCATGAGTGAGGAGGACTGCAATGCATTGTTCGTGCCAGTCCCGCCCATTCGCCCGAGTCAGCTGGCTCTCGAACGTCACCGAGAACAGTGCCTCTGGCAAGAATCAGGTATTGCAAAAGCTCTCGTAGTGTGCAAGAATGATCTTAGCCAAATTGATCGCTACTTCCCCATGAACGAAGATCACTGCTTCCGGTACTGGGGCTATCCGTGCTCGTTCATGGGCATGTGTTTTGACGAGGAGGTGGCCAAGGATCCGCTGGGTAGCGGACGTTATGTAGCAAGAGTACCACACCACAACAACGCAGACTAACACAACAAAGGACACGAATGGCAAAGCGATGTGATCTTGTCTATGGCCCGAGTGGAGCAGGGAAAACAACCTATGGGGTTGCTCTGGCCCATGCTGTATTCAAGGCAACAGGCAAGCACACCCGGTGGTATCTTGGTGATGGTGGCGGGGCAACGATTTTCGAAACCGGCTACGTCGGTGAGTTTATCGAAGTGTTCCCATACAACCTTCGCAAGTTCCCACTCGAAACAACTCAACTCATCAGCGAAGGCTTCTGGCCCGATCAGAAGTCGATTGATGACAACACCTATTCCACACTCCTGCCCCCGTCGAAGGAAGATCTTGATCGCGTTGGCCTCTGGGTATTTGAGGGGCTGACAGTCATCTCCGACTACATGATGGGTGATACTGAAGGTGGGATGGCATGGCGCATGGCACGCGGAGAATCTCTGAACCGCGATGAGAGCTATGCGATGAAGGATGGTACGATGAAGTTTGGCGGCAACGCCCGTACCCACTACGGCTTCGTACAGCGCCGGATTCTCGACATTATCCAACGCACACGGCAGCTTCCGGGGATGGTTCTCTGGACTGCCCATGAGCGTAGGGTAGACGATGAGGAAACGCGTGAGACCCTGTTCGGACCGGATGTGTGCGGTAAGGCGCTTACGCCCCGCATTGGAGCATCCTTTGGCAACACGACACACTTGCAGATCGTGCATAGCATGAAGAGTGTCGTAGACCCCACAACGAAGAAGAAGATCGATAGCTTCGTTGCTGAGCGTCGTGCCTATACGCGGGAGCATGTGGACCCTGAGGCAAAGACCTTCGTCAAGTATTTCGCAAACACCAGACTCCCGAGAGGGCTGGATGCGAACGAAGCGATGCCCGAGTACTTCTCCCCACCTGATCCGGTGGAGTTCTACAGACGGCTGGAACTCGCCCATGACAAGGGTCGAAAGCTAGCTGATGCCGTTGACGTTAACTTTAATCTTCTCTAAGGACAAAACACAACATGAGTACAGCAGATCTGAACAACCTCGCAGCGGATGTGAACGTGTCGGGACCGAGTGAGTACGTCGATAACGCCGGTCCGGGGCTTCTGCCTGAGGGTTGGTACACCGTCGAACTGAAGGGCTACGAGGTCGTGACCGACCCGGAGACTGGCGAGTTCAAAAAGGCTATTAACATGACGGAGCTGAAGGTTGTCAGCCCCGACGAGTTCGCTGGCCGCAGCATTCGTAATCTTCGTATCTTCACAACCACATTCGAGCGCAAGGGCGCGACGGTCTCGATGCTTGGAGACTTCCTCCGGGGTATCGATGACGCCGCTGAGTGGCAGGGGCTGAGCGGAGCGTGTGAGCTTCTGCAGAAGGCCATCGACCGCAACATTCCCATCCGGATTAAGTTCGTGTGGGAGGCGTTTGACTGGGAGGGCTATCGTGATGAGGGCGGCACCAATATGGTGAAGAAGTCGCCTGAGGAGAAGGAACTGCGTAAGAAGGCTACTGTGAAGCGCATGCAGAACTTCCCGCAGAATCCGGATGGCACCTACCGGAGCAGCGTCGTGGGTCCGATCAGCGGCGAGAACCTTGAGGCAAGGCTGGCCGTGGGACAGATCATCGTTAGCTCGAAGCGGTAAGAGTGGAGTTGGGGGAGGAGGAAACTCCTCCCCCTCTTTTCATGAGAAAGCTGTCTAAAATTTTCCAGTTCGCTGGATTCTTCGGGATGCTCGTAGGGCTAGGCACAACGTGTACGGTGCTGTGGTACAGTACGATCATCTATTTCGTTGGCTTTGGATTGTTTTTGCTGGCAACTAAGTATGATTCAGCTTAACTATAGCGTGCTCTCGGAAGATACGGATTTCCGCGTGGTCGTTGTCGATACCAACAAGGAACTTCGTCAGGTTGTGCAGAGTGCGGCATGGCTCAATGGGGACAAGAAGTTCTATAACCCCTCCAAGGGCATCATGGCTGCACACATTACCATTTTTGGCGTTCCTGTGCTGTTGTTCTCCAAGCAGGATCTCACATGGGAGACCATTACTCACGAAGCTACGCATCTTGCTCACACACTCTATGAGGGGAGTGAGGAAGACATCGCCACTAACACTGGCCAGCTGGTGACCCTCATTGGAAAGGATCTCAAAAAGCATGGCTGCAAAGTACTTCTGCGATAAATGTGGAAAGCGAACACCTAATGGATACCACTGTCTTGTCAGCCGATCTCGCTTCCCTGTTGAAATTAGGCCCGCCGCCAACCAGCTCCTCTGTGAGAAGTGTCTCGTTGAAGGGGCAGAAAGTCTCCTTCAAGGGCATGAGAATAGTGGAGGTCAGCCAGAACGCGAAGACGGGTCCGATTAGCACAACCTACATGAATCAGATGACATGCCCGAAGAGTTGTCCCCATCTCAATAAGGGCTGTTATGCTGAGAACGGACTCGTTGGCATGCATACGAGAAGGATTGAGCGTGAAGCTGGCGAGCAGATCGCAGCTATGGTTGCTGAAACAAAGGGTACGATTCTCGGGATGGATGCCGCAAAGGACTATCCTGAGGTTATGGTACAGCATGAGGCTAAAGCAATCATCGAATGCTTGACTGGCAAACGTAAGCTTCGTGTGCATGTGGTAGGAGATGTAGTATCCGTAGCTAATGCTGTTGTCATCGGGCAAGCCATGAAACAGCATACAGCTAAGCACGGGATGGGTGCATGGACCTATACACATCGTTGGAGCGAGATTCCCAACGATGCATGGTATGGGGCTAGCGTGTGGGCAAGCGTTGAAACCCCCATACAGGTTAATCAAGCTCGCATCATGGGGTATGCAAGCGCCCTTACCCTTCCCTATGCTAAACATCCCACGCAATCCCAGTATGAATGGGAAGGTCTCAAAGTTATTCCGTGTCCTGCCCAGAAGCATCCACGCACAGTTACCTGCAGCACTTGCAATCTGTGTGCAAACTCTGCTAAGATGTTTGCTTCTGGCAAGGTCCTAGGGTTCAGCAAAGAATGAACTACGAAGTCGTCTGGAACGGTTCTCATTGCGGGGATGGGAGAGATAGTCTTCTCCCTCCCCGTGATGAGCGTACGAATCCATGCTGGACACCTTCTGGGTGGACAGTTGTGGGGTTCGTAGAGCAAGTTCTCTGGCAGGACCGTCACCCCGGAAGCAAGTCTAAGCAGACTGGCTCCACAATGGGTGAAAGAATTCGTCTTCAAGTATACGAAAAACGTAGAGCGAGAGGTCATCGATGAAACCTGAAACCTGCAAAGGCTGTCCCCTAGAGTTCATTGGGGAGGGGTTCGTGCCACCCCAAGGAACCGGAGAGGTCATGCTTTGTGGGGAAGCCCCCGGCGAAACGGAGGCAAAGCTGGGCGTCCCGTTTATTGGTATGGCAGGAGCATATCTTGATCGAACACTGGGAAGAATCGGTGTATCACGAACTGCCTTCACCATTACCAATACCATCTGGTGTCGTCCACCACACAACGTCATTAAAGGTTGGGAGGCAGCACAACAGCACTGCTATGAAAAGCACCTCAAGCCGCTTATTGACCAGCATCGTCCGCGTAGTATTGTCGCTCTTGGGGGCGAGCCTCTGCGTGTACTTACTGGATATGAGGGGATTTCCAAGTCTCGCGGTTTCATTTGTAGCGGTCCTAACGGTGTCCCTACTATTGGGACCTACCATCCAGCGTTTCTTATGCCAAGGTTTGACCGCCCTTCTGGTATTAAGGATCCTTGGCGTCTCACGGGGGCTGCGATTCTTGACATCAAAGCCGCGCTGGCCGTTGATCGCAACTACGTTACCCCTGTTCCTACTTATCTGGAAGACCCACTCCCAGATCGTGTCCGTCAGTGGGTCGATGAAGCGCTAGCTAGTGGGGAGCCTGTGATGTTTGACATCGAGACTCCCGGAAAGGCACATGTTAGTGAAGACGATATCCAAGCCGGAGCGGACCGTCGAATCACCCGCATTGGCTTTGCCCAACGAGGTCAGACTTCCATCTCCTTCCCTTGGGAAGTCCCCTACATTCGAGAAGCTGGAAGATTGCTCGAAGGTGCAAACACGGTTGTCGGATGGAACAGCTATGCCTTCGACGAACCCATCCTCAATGAGCACGGAGTCTATTTCACTGGAAAGCATCACGATGCGATGTGGATGTGGCATTTCGTGCAGAGCGATCTCCCAAGAGGACTTGCTTTTGCATCTGGAGTATATGCCCGTACGCTGCGTCCATGGAAACACCTATCTATGGCAGCTCCTGCATTCTACAACGCACAGGACGCAGAAGTCACCCTACGATGTTTTGAAGGCATACAACGAGATCTTAAGGCAGCGCGACAGTGGGAAATCTACGAACGCCATGTCGTGCAGCTGTGGCCAATCCTCCGACGCGCCGGGGAAACGGGACTGCTCATCGATACAACCGCACAGGCCGAACTACGACGCGAACTTGAGGGCATCAGAGATCGATTGCTTACAGAGGCGCAGGAGTTAGTACCTGATGGCATTAAGCCTGTCAAGCTATACAAAAAGTTCCCATCGGGGAGCGAACTGCCTATCAGAGAAACCACTATTGAGGGCAAACTTAAACGATGTTCCAAGTGTGGTGCTACTGGCGTTACTAAGACAGACCACCTCCGAGGTGGCAAAAAGAATCCTTGTGCTGGAGCTGAAATTGAGGTTATCGAGGGCATCGTTCCAGCATGGGAAGAAATCCAACCATTCAATCTTGGATCATCTGTCCAAATGATGGGCTATGCGAGATTCAAGGGCCACCCTCTGCCGATTGATCATGAAACTGGCAGACCAACACTCGACAGTCTCGCACTGGAGAAGCTCGCACGGGACACAAAGGATCCGCTATATGCAAAGGTCCTCGAATATCGAGATGCAGATAAAACTGTTGGTACATTTATTTTTCCTGCCGACAGCAACAATCGCATCCACACGACGTATACTTTCGCAACATCAACTGGCCGTCTATCCAGTCGAGATGTCAACTTGCAAAATGTTTCCCATCACTCGACATGGAGTAAGCGGGTACGGGATACGATTATTGCCCCGCCGGGGTACTGTTTCGTTGAAGCAGACAGCAGCGCCATCGAAGCTGTCATGACAGGATACTTTGCTGACGACCCAGTCTACATGAAGCTTGCCAAGACAGGTATTCATGACTATCTTACCTGCTTGGAGCTAGGACTGGAGTTCGATCCAGCAAAGGTCAAGGTCTATCGTAAGAGCACTCCCGGTTATGAAGATGCAAGGAACCGCAATAAACGCACCATTCATGGTACCAACTATGGGATGACTCCCAAGACCATGGTAGCGAAGTTCCCAGACATCTTCCCAAAGGTGAAAGATGCTGCTACAGCACAACGCCGCTATCTTGATGCATGCCCTAAACTCGTCAAGTGGCAGGAGAACGTACGTCAGCTCGCGGCCTCTCAGGGCTACTTGGAGAATCCGTGGCGCTACCGACATTACTATTACCATATCTACGATAAGCGAGGCGGTCACACTCGACTTGGAGAAGATGCTAAGCGCTGCGTGTCCTTCTTGCCTCAGTCTTCTGCTGCCGCGTTCATTAAAGACTCGGCTATTGAGATCGCTGGAACGTGGCTCGGTGACTACATTCCTGCAAACTTTCTCATCCATGATAGCTACTGTGTCATCGTACCGAAGGATCGCGCAGATGAAGCGCAAGATCTCCTCATTAGGATCTTGACTCGACCTATCCCTGAAATGGATGGACTGAGGATCGGATGCGAAGTAAAGCAATCAGACACTACTTGGGGAAACCTCCGCGTGACGGGCGGATCCTCAGCGCTCTAGGCAAGAAGCAACGCGAGAAAGCGAAGGTCAAGCTTGGCCAAGAGAGTATCGTGCAGGAGGTCCTGTTTACTGGGGCCGAGTTCGTTCACCTGATGGAGCTAGCGCGAGCAAGGGGAGTCTCTGAGGATGGTCTCCTTCGGGGTCTTGCCCACATGCTTGCCTACACCGATAGTGGGGTGCCGCTTGGTCATCCCTACTCGGTCAACCTCGTACCTACCAAGCCTGTTTACTTTGGAGAACGTTTTTGGAGACGCGTACGCGATATTGCTTCGACCTTGACGGGGTCCTCGCCAACTTCCACGATTGCTTCAGCGACCTCGTTGAGCGAAAATGTGGAGTTGTTATCCCAAGAGATGACAGCTACCCCGACAAGTATAACTGGTACGAAGCCTACACCCCAGATGGACACAAGGCTTGGCAACATATCCGAAAGAATCCCGACTGGTGGAGACTCCTCACTCCCTTAATTGGGGAGACGGACATTGCTAACCTGTACCGCCTGCAGAAAAAGGGCGATGTGCTGGTCATCACGGCACGAAGCCTCTGTCCTGGCTTTATTTCACAAGAGTGGATGGAAGACTACATTGGTGGGATTCCAGTGATCTCGGTAGATCATTGGGAAGATAAGGTTCCACTGCTATTGGAGCTAAAGCCCCGACTCTACATGGATGATCACATCCCCACGTTAGAGGCCCTTGCGACAGCTGGAGTCACTGGGGATCTTGTATGTGCTGACTGGCCATACACCAACGCTAGCCGTTTCAAGAGAATGACGACTAGTGAATGCATTCGGAGATACGTACGATGAACATTGAAACCTACGAACGGGCCAAGCGTTGGCTGATTGAGGAGAGCGACAGAATTGAAAGATCCAAACGGCCCGAATATACCATCGAGAACGCTGACGTACTCGCGAACTTTAAGCGAGTCGGAGAAGCAATTGGGGTGTCGCCGCACGTTACGGCTGCGGTGTATGCCAGAAAACACGAAGACGCCATTGCTCGTATTGCACGCAGTCCAATGGCTTCCACCTCAGAGCCGGTCATTGGTCGGTTCGCGGATCGATTCAATTATCTAGCCCTCCAGCTGGCCTTGCTAATTGAAGAAGGCTATGTTACACTACCTGAAGGCCCAGAAACCGGCCCAGAACAGCTAAACCTTCCGTTTGAGGAGACATCATGAGCGAAGAAGTCGTTGATCTTGATCAGTACAAAACCCCTTGGTGG
>JACCDR011949713.1_pt1 | contig 17013 bp, 15 predicted proteins | sample 7446431 | NCBI WGS metagenome assembly JACCDR01 (sample SAMN15323443, study PRJNA562643) | freshwater metagenome | isolation source: river surface water | place: USA:Blue River Watershed | collected 2017-08-17 | reverse complement strand
GGCCCATGCGTGGGGTTCGCGCTTGGTCGATTGCGGCATGAGCGGTCACATCAATGCCGATGCCAACCTGAGCGATTGGCCCGAAGGCTTTGCCTTGTTACAAGATTTACTGAAAGAAAAAAATGGTCACTAAAAAAACCAAAGGCTTAGGCCGCGGCCTTGAAGCCTTGCTCGGCCCCAAAGTTGACGACTCGGTGGCAGCACAAACCGCTGCCGCCCAAGGCCAGCCCAGCACCTTGCCGCTGAGCCAAATGGTGGCGGGCATGTACCAGCCACGCACGCGCATGGACGAGGGCGCCTTGTACGAACTGGCCGAGAGCATCAAAGCACAAGGCATCATGCAGCCCATCCTCGTGCGTCAGCTGCACGATGGCCCCAACGCTGGCAAATACGAAATCATTGCGGGTGAACGCCGCAGCCGCGCAGCAAAATTAGCAGGCCTAGATACCGTGCCCGTGCTCGTGCGCAATGTGCCCAACGAAGCCGCCGCGGCCATGGCCTTGATTGAAAACATTCAGCGCGAGGATCTCAACCCGCTCGAAGAAGCACAAGGCTTGCAGCGCCTCATCAAAGAGTTTGGCCTCACGCACGAACTCGCCGCACAAGCTGTGGGCCGCTCGCGCAGTGCTGCCAGCAACTTGTTGCGCTTGCTCAACTTGGCTGACCCCGTGCAGTCGATGCTGATGGCGGGCGACATCGACATGGGCCATGCCCGTGCCTTGTTGGCGCTCGACCGCGCCACGCAAATCACGGCAGCCAACCAAATCAGCGCCAAAAAAATGTCGGTACGTGAGGCCGAAAGCTTGGTCAAAAAACTCGGTGCCGAATTCAACCTCGTGCCGCAAAAGCCCAAAGCAGAAAAGTCACGCGACATCAAACGCATCGAAGAAGAGCTGTCTGACTTGCTCACAGCACAAGTGGAAGTGCGAGTCAAAAAACGTGTCAAACGACATGGCAGAGTGGAAGAGCTAGGCGAGCTCGCCATTCAATTCGGTTCTATCGACGAGCTCAACGGCCTCATCGACAAACTGCGAAAACACTAAGCACACATGCGCGATAAGCTGCTCGACATTTTTCTGCCAAAGAGCTTTTTCACTGGCTCTCAGCTAGAGCGTCGGCGCAGCTTGCTCATGTATATGTTGCTCTTGGTGGGCGCGTGTTCGCTGCCGTTTTATTACATTCCGCATCCAGATTACGACCACATAGCTAACTTGGTAGGCACAGCGGGGTATTGGGGGTTGTTGGTAGCCTTGCTGCTAGGAGCGCCCTATATTTTGGTGGCGCACGCCACCTTGTTGTGGTCTATTGGTTATGTGGCCTATTTGGCTGCGATGACGGGGGGCATCAATTCCCCCGTGATGGTGTGGATGACAGTCGCGATCCTGCCCGCGATTCTGTTGCTCGAACGTGCGCCGGCGATGTTTTGGGTGATTGTTGTTTTCGTGGCCAACTTTGTGTTGCTATTGATCAGCCAACACGGCCTGGTCAACAGTGACATCAACATGGCCAACGATGTCATGGCATGGACGGTGGCCAACAAATTGTTCGTACTTGGTTTGGCTTTGTACGTGGTGTTTGTGACTGAGCGCATGCATCGCAGCCAAACGGTAGAAATGGATGAAAGCAATGCCGAGCTCGAGCGTACACACCAAGCGCTGATTCGCGCGCAAGCACACAAAGACGAGTTCATAGCTTCTGTGGGCCATGAGCTTCGCACACCGATGAACGCGATCTTGGGCCTCAACGGTATTTTGCGTACCGAGCTGGCAGCCAAGCCAGAAGACGCAGCTGTGGTGGATCACATCCGCCGCTCAACAGAGCAGTTGTTACAAGTCGTCAATGACATTTTGGATTTTTCGCAACTGCAAGCGGGGCGTTTGGTGCTGCACGAAGAAGAGTTTGCACTGCGTGAAACATTGGCTGGCGTACTGACGTCGCACGAGAAGAAAGCCCAAGCAAAGAATATTCAGTTGCGCTTGGAGGTCACCGCTGTTCATAGCATGTGGGTCAAAGGAGACAGGCAGCGCTTGATACAGGTGTTGAACAACTTGCTCGACAACGCCATCAAATTCACGGCCGAGGGGACGATCGTTTTGCGCGCTCAGGCGGTAGGTGGCGGCGTGTTGTTTGAAGTCCAAGACTCGGGTATTGGCATTGCACCAGATCGACAAAAGCAAATCTTCAATGGCTTTGAACATGCCGATGTACAAACCAACCGTCAATACGGAGGCACAGGCCTGGGCTTGTCAATTTGTGAACGCTTGGTTACTTTGCAAGGTGGCACGATTGGGGTCAGCAGTGTGCAGGGGCATGGCTCACGGTTTTGGTTTCAATTACCGCTGCGCAGCATTGCCGTCAAAGAGGCGCAAGCTGCAGCAGAAATGGCGCGCATGCTCATCGACAAGCCGATTCGGATTTTGCTGGTGGATGACAACGCCGTGAATCTTTTGGTCGCTCGGATGATGCTTCAAAAGTGCTTCGCCAAAGCGGAAATTGTGCAAGCCAACAGCGGCCAAGACGCATTGAATAAATTGCGCGAACAAACTTTTGACTTGACGTTGATGGACATGGTCATGCCTGAAATGGATGGCATGGAAGTAACCCAAATATTGCGACGAGACTTTCCTGCGCCCGTATGCAATATGCCCGTCTTGGCATTGACCGCAAGCGCCAACCCTGTGGACCATGACCGTTGCTTGGCATCGGGCATGAACGACGTGTTGCACAAGCCTTTGGATGAGCCCCAGCTGATTTCAAAAATTTCTAATGCCTTGGCAGCACACGCTTGGGGGCAAGCATGACACGCTTTACCTTAGAAGATTTGGCTGAATTGGCAATGCCTTACTTGCCTGTGCGCTTTAGGGAAGGCCGTCTGCCGTATTTGTTTTTTGTCGTTTGGCTGTTGATTGGCGTCATGGTGGTGCTCGCCATCATCACGCCTTATCCAAACGGTGTGCCTGTGCCGCTGGCGTTTGCATTTGTGTTGCTTATCTTGCAGCTCTTGTTCATTTGGGGCATGCCATTTTCCGTCGCGGTGAACTTAGGTCTTTTGGCAGGCTTGTTGCAAGTGAGCTATGCAGCGTGGATGTCGGGCGGTATTTTTTCGCCACGCATGGCATGGATGACGGTCATTCCATTGGTTCCGTTTTACGCGGTCAGTCGACGTGCTGGTTTTGGGTGGCTGGTGATGGTGTTGACGGTTGAAGTCTTGATGTCTTATGTGACATGGCAAGGTTGGCTGCCCGAAAACCCAACCTTGGGTGCTGCACAAATCATGTCGTCATTTGCCAGCTATTCGGTGGTCACCTTGATTTTGATCACTGTGCCATTTTTGTACGACAACTCTTTTCGTGAAGCCTATAACGCGAGCTTGCATCGCAACTTAGAACTGGAAGAAAAGCGCAAAGAGCTGTTGCGCACATCGGCACTGCGCGAGCAATTTATCGCCACTGTCAGCCATGAATTGCGCACTCCAATGAATGCAATTTTGGGTTTCAATAACATGCTGCTCGGTCGCGTGTCTGACAATCCGCAGGCTTTGAAAATTTTGAACCACACGCGTCAGTCAGCCGATCACTTGCTGACAGTCATCAACGATGTGTTGGACTATTCACAGCTGCAAGCCGGCAAGATCAATGTGCAAGCCGAAACATTTGCGCTGCGTGACACCGTGAACACAGCGTTTGATTTGTTTGCCCAGCGCGTGGAGAGCATGCATTTGCAATACAGCTGCACGATTGAAGACAACGTGCCGCAATGGGTGCGTGCAGACCGCCACCGTTTGATGCAAATCTTGGTCAACTTGTTGGGCAATGCGATCAAGTTCACGCACCAAGGCCATGTCACCTTGTCGGTGCGATGTCAGCCACTGTGTGTGCATTTCTCGGTTCGCGACAGCGGCATTGGTATTCCAGAAGCACAGCAGCCCAAAATTTTCCAGCGCTTTGTGCAGGCCGAAGATGACACGCAATCTCGCTACGGTGGCAATGGTCTAGGCTTGTCCATCACGCAGCGCTTGGTCGAGTTGATGGGCGGCCATATTGGCTTTGAGAGCAAACCGGGGCAGGGCTCTATGTTTTGGTTTACGTTGCCTTTGGTCGAAGTGGCTGCGCCCAAGGTGGAGACGCCTCAAGCCAAAGTTTCCAGCGCGCCCGCACAAGCGCAAACCGTCCAACGCTTTTTAGTGGTGGATGATCACCCCATCAACCGTTTGCTGGTGCGTCAAATTCTTAAAAACAATTGGCCCAATTGCGAGCTGGTTGAGGCTGAAAATGGCCTTAAAGCACTCGAGGCTTTGCGTCAACAAGACTTCGATGTGATTTTGATGGACATGGTCATGCCAGAAATGGATGGCATTGAAGCCACCAGCGCATTGCGCTTAACCTTTGATCAGCCAATGCGTGACACGCCTGTGCTTGGCCTCACAGCCAATGTCAACCCACTCGATCTAGAGCGCTTTGCGGCAGCAGGGGTTAGCTCAGTGGTACTCAAGCCATTCGATGCCGCCAAAGTATGTGCCCAAGTCGAAGAGATGCTTATAGAGAAAAGATCTTCCCTGGGTTCATGATGTTGTGCGGGTCAAGTGCTCGCTTGATGGTGCGCATCATGTCGACCGCGCCTTCACCCGCTTCGTCGCGCAAGAAATCCATTTTGTGCAAGCCAATCCCGTGTTCACCCGTGCATGTGCCGCCTAAGCGCAGCGCGCGGCTGACCAGCTTTTGGTTCAACGCCTCAGCCAAGGCGTGCTCTTGTGGGTTGTTGGGATCTATCAAATAGCCCACATGGAAATTGCCATCGCCCACATGGCCAACCAAAAAGTAGGGCAAGCCAGATGCATCCGCCTCGGCAATTGAATCCAACAAGGCGTCTGCTAATTTACTGATCGGCACACACGTATCAGTGGTCACAGCGCGGCAGCCTGGACGGCTTTGGATGGCGGCAAAGTAAGCGTTGTGTCGTGCCGTCCATAGCCGGGTTCGCTCTTCGGGCGTGGTGGCCCATTCAAATGAAATTCCACCATGCTCGGCGGCAATTTCTTGGACGGCTTCTGCTTGCTCCTTCACACCAGCAGGTGAGCCATGAAACTCCATCAATAACATGGGCGCTTCCGTCAAGTTCAGCTTTGCATGCTTGTTGACCATGCGCACAGAGCCTGCATCGAGTAACTCCACACGTGCGATGGGCACGCCCATTTGAATCGTTGTGATCGTGGTGTGCACGGCCGCCTCGATGCTGGGGAAAGAGCACACCGCGGCGGATACGGCCTCTGGCAAAGGGTAAATCTTCAGCGTGATCTCTGTCATCACCCCTAGCGTGCCTTCGCTGCCGACAAACAAACGCGTCAAATCGTAGCCAGCGGAAGACTTTTTAGCGCGCGTGCCTGTGCGAATCACATCACCACTTGCCGTCACCACCTCGAGGGTTAACACGTTCTCGCGCATCGTGCCGTAGCGCACAGCGTTCGTCCCACTGGCACGTGTGGCGCACATGCCGCCGATGGATGCGTCTGCACCGGGGTCGATCGGGAAGAACAAACCTGTGCTTTTGATCTCCTCATTGAGCTGTTTGCGCGTCACGCCAGGTTGCACGGTGACTGTTAAATCCTCGGCATTGATGCTCAGCACTTTGTTCATGCGGCTGACGTCCACACTGATACCGCCTTGCACGGCCAGTAAATGCCCCTCTAATGAAGAGCCGACGCCAAAAGGGATCACAGGCACTTTGTACTGTGCAGCCAATTTCACTGCGTCGGCCACATCTTGCGTGCTTTCGGCAAACACCACGGCGGCAGGCGGAGGCACATGTGTGAAAGGCGACTCATCGCGGCCATGTTGCTCACGGATGACCAGCGCTGTTGAGCAGTAAATACCAAAGCGTGCTTGTAGTGCGGTCATCATTTCCGCGGGTACTTCGCGTTGTGCCACGGCAGGCGTCAGATGCTGGTGTGAAGTGGGCGCGTTCATAAGATGTCTCCTAAGCGATCAGCCATTCTAAGAACAAGCCCCTCTTGGTCAAAAGCCCCTGCGTGACAGGCAAAATAAGGACCAAACCACATTGACAAGGCAACTGCACATGGGCAATCGACTTTCACAAATCGCCACACGCACAGGTGACGCAGGCACCACAGGCTTGGGCAATAACCAACGTGTTTCTAAAAACAGCTTGCGTGTGCACGCCATGGGCGAAGTGGACGAGCTCAACTCAAACATTGGCGTTCTTTTGTGCGAAGACATGCCGCAAGATGTGCGCGATGTGTTGGTAGAAATTCAGCATCAGCTGTTTAACTTGGGCGGCGAACTGTCTATCCCCGGCTTTGAGCTGCTCAAAGAAGAAGCCGTGCAAGCCCTTGATACCGCGCTTGAAACATACAACGCCAAACTGCCCAAACTCGAAGAGTTCATTTTGCCCGCAGGCACACGCGGGGCTGCGCTTTCGCATGTTTGTCGCACAGTGGCGCGTCGTGCAGAACGTGCGGTTGTGGCCTTGGGCAATGAAGAAGCTATTGGTGATGCACCGCGTCAGTATTTGAACCGCTTGAGTGACTTGATGTTTGTCTTGGCCCGTGTACTCAACCGCATGAATGGTGGGGATGATGTGTATTGGAAAAGCGAACGCATGAAGCGCAGCGACGCATAAGCATCCATCCGTGGCGCACAGTTTGATGCGCTTGGCCCGTTGACAAAAATTCAAACCGATTTAGTTCAGGAGACATCCCATGGCCCATGCTGCATTCAATTGGCAAGACCCATTTTTGTTAGACCAGCAGCTCACAGAAGATGAGCGCATGGTGCGAGATGCGGCTGCCGCGTATTGCCAAGACAAATTGGCACCACGCGTTACCCACGCATTTCGTCATGAGCAAACCGATGCTGCGATCTTTCGTGAAATGGGCGAGCTTGGTTTGCTCGGGCCAACCATTCCTTCGCAGCATGGTGGCCCCGGCCTCAACTATGTGGCTTATGGCCTGATTGCGCGTGAGGTAGAGCGCGTGGACAGTGGTTACCGCTCCATGATGAGCGTGCAGTCTTCCTTGGTCATGGTGCCTATTTACGAGTTCGGCACGCAAGCCCAAAAACAAAAGTACTTGCCCAAGCTGGCGACCGGTGAGTGGATTGGCTGCTTTGGATTGACCGAGCCCGATCACGGCTCTGACCCCGCCAGCATGGCCAGCCGCGCACAAAAAGTTGACGGAGGCTACATGCTCAAGGGCAACAAGATGTGGATCTCCAACAGCCCCATCGCGGACGTGTTTGTGGTGTGGGCCAAAGAGGTGAGCGAGTCTGGCAAGGTTGGCCCAATTCGCGGCTTTGTGTTGGAAAAAGGCATGAAAGGTTTGAGCGCCCCCGCTATTCATGGCAAGGTCGGCCTGCGGGCCTCGATCACGGGGGAAATTGTGATGGACGGTGTCTTTGTGCCAGAAGAAAACGCTTTCCCAGAAGTGCAAGGGTTGAAGGGCCCGTTCACGTGTTTGAACAGTGCGCGCTTTGGCATTGCATGGGGTGCATTGGGGGCCGCTGAAGACTGTTGGTTGCGTGCGCGCCAATACACACTCGATCGTCAACAGTTTGGCCGCCCATTAGCCGCCAACCAACTGATTCAAAAGAAGCTGGCTGACATGCAAACCGAGATTGCCTTGGGTCTGCAAGGCTGTTTGCGTTTGGGCCGGATGAAAGACGAAGGCACAGCGAGTGTGGAAATCACATCCATCCTCAAGCGCAACTCATGTGGTAAAGCATTAGACATAGCACGCACCGCCCGCGACATGATGGGCGGCAACGGCATCAGTGACGAGTTTGGGGTTGCACGTCATTTGGTGAACCTCGAAGTGGTCAACACCTATGAAGGCACACACGACATTCACGCCTTGATTTTGGGGCGTGCACAGACAGGAATTGCCGCTTTTGCCAACTGATCTTTACACCACCTTGCAGCTGCAACGTGCAGCACACAAAGCACAGCCGTATCCCTGTGTGGACCAGCGTCGCACGGATTTACTGAATCTCAAAGCATTTGTACGCGACAACGCCGACGCCATTGCGCAAGCCATCCATGCTGACTACGGCCACCGGTCGCACCATGAAACCATGTTGGCTGAAGTGGTGCCTGTGGTGCAGGCGGTAGACCATGCGCTCAAACACCTCAAGCAATGGATGAGGCCGCAACGCCGAGCCGCAGATTGGGTGACATTTTTTGGCAGTCAAAACCGCGTTGTGCCTCAGCCACTGGGTGTGGTGGGCGTGATCGTGCCGTGGAACTTTCCGATCAACCTGAGCTTCATGGTGTTGGTGGATGTGTTTGCCGCAGGCAACCGTGCGATGGTGAAGATGTCGGAAAACTCCCGGCACATCACCCGCTTGTTGATGGATTTGGCCCCACGCTATTTCAGCGCAGACAAACTGGCGTTTTTTGAAGAGACGGGTGGCGTGGGTGTGGCGTTTTCGCAGCTCAAGTTTGACCACTTGGTCTTCACCGGTTCCACGCAAACCGGCAAAACCGTCATGGCTGCGGCTGCGCATAACTTGTGCCCTGTTACCTTAGAGCTAGGTGGCAAATCACCCGCTGTGGTGTGTCCCGATTTTGATTTGCAACTTGCCGCTGAACGCATCATGTTTGCTAAGTGCTTTAACGCGGGCCAAATCTGCAGCAATGTGGACCATGTGTATGTGCCGCACGCGCAAGTGGATGCATTTGTGCACATGGCGCGTGAGATTGTGCAAAAGCGATTTGGTAGCTTACATAGCCCAGACTACACCGCCATCATTGATGCCAGGGCTTTCCAACGCTTGGTTGATGCGCTGCAAGAAGCGCAAGCGCAAGGTGCCACCTTGGTTCCCTTGTTGGACGGTCCTGCGTGGGATGCCAGCACCCGAAAAATCGCTCCCCATGTAGTGCTCCATGTGCCGCCCAACTGCGCCCTGCACACGCGTGAAATTTTTGGACCCGTGCTGCCGATCATTGGTTACTCAGAATTAGACGCTGTCGTGCATACCATCAATGCAGGCCCGCATCCCTTGGCCTTGTACCCGTTCACCAACGACCGCCGCACGGCGAATGATTTGATGACGCGCGTCATGTCAGGTGGTGTCGGTGTGAACGATGCGCTGTTTCACACCACGCAGCACACCCTGCCATTTGGTGGCGTGGGCGATAGCGGCATGGGCCACTACCACGGGCACGATGGGTTCGTCACATTTTCAAAAATGCGCCCCGTGTTTTACCAAGCGCGTTTCAGTGGCATGCGTTTTATGTGGCCACCTTATGGCAAATTGGTTGATCGATATTTGAAGTTCCTTTTGAAATGAAACGTCGCGAATTTAACCAACAGCTGCAACGCAGCGCCCTCGCTTTAGCGCTTTCACCCTGGCTCACCGCGGTTGCTGCGCCTGCAGCTGCACAGCGCACTTGGCGCAGCAACCCATTTGCATTGGGTGTGGCCAGTGGACGACCACGGGCAGATTCGGTGGTGTTGTGGACGCGCTTGGTGTTGGCTGACGAAGACCGTGCAGCGGGTACCGAACCCTTGCGTGTGCAACTTGAAGTGTTTGCGGACGCGGCGCTGAAACGTCGCGTGCAAAAAACCGAGGTCGTTACCAACGAAGCACGTGGCCATAGCGTGCATGTGCATGTGCAACAGCTGCAGCCGAGCACCAACTATTGGTACCGCTTTAGCCAAGGCGATGCCACCAGCACCGTGGGGCGCACACGCACGGCGCCTGCGATCAATGCCGACGTGCGCGAGCTGCGCATTGCGCTGGCTTCGTGTCAGCATTACGAGCAAGGGCAATTCATTGCGCACGAAGAGATTGCCAAACAGCAGCTCGACTTTGTTCTGTTCATGGGCGACTACATCTATGAAAGCAGCAACCCGCAATACGCTCTGCGCAAACACAGCGGTGAAGAGCCCAAAACTTTACAAGGCTATCGCGAGCGCTATGAACAATACAAACGCGACCCTGCCTTGCAAGCGGCACACGCAGCCCATCCGTGGGTGCTGATGTGGGACGACCACGAGGTGGTCAACGACTACGCCAACGACCAAGACCGCCACTACACCGACCCCAAGCAGTTGCTGTTGCGTCGCGCAGCGGCTTACCAAGCCTACTTTGAGCACCAGCCTTTGTTGCTTGGGCCCGACGCGAGCAACCCCGCCAACATGCGTTTGTACGACCAACTCAGCTGGGGCAAACTGGCCGATGTGTGGACGCTCGATTGCCGCCAATACCGCAGCCCCCAAGCATGCCGCGACCCTGTGCGCGGCGGTGGCCGTATGGTGGTGCAGTGCGACGAGTTGACTGACGCATCACGCAGCATGTTGGGTGCCGAGCAAGAGCGTTGGCTCACCGACAGCCTGAGCACATCTAAGCGCCAGTGGAAACTGGTGGCGCAAGCCACGCAAATCAGCAGCACCAGCGTGCCCGCACCTGTGGGCCGCAGCTACTGGAACGACGCATGGGACGGCTACCCCGAAGCCCGCAAGCGCTTGCTGCAAACCGTGGTCGACGCCAAGTTGAACAACGTGGTCACCTTGGGCGGCGATGTGCATTGCAACGTCGCCGCGCCTTTGCGAATGGAGCCCAACAATCCCACCTCGCCCATCATCGCCAGCGAGTTTGTGACCACATCCATCACCTCACGCGGCTTGGGCGACAAAGCGGCAGCGGTGATTCGCGAGAGCAATGCCGACTTGCTCCACTACCGTTCAGACGAACGTGGCTACAGCCTCATCACCGTCACGCCCAAAGAAGTGCGCTGCGATTTCAGAACAACCAAATTTCCAGCGGGCAGCGAAGCGGGCTTGAAAACACAGGCGAGCTACGTCGTGAAAAACGGCAAGGCGGGGCCGCAAATAATTTAAGCAAAACTTGAAGCCCTATCCCGGGGCATCAAGTGCAATACATGCATGTGATGACAAAAGGCACACGCATGTTTACAATTTCCACGATGAAGCCATTTCGCTGGAATGTCGATAAAAACGAAACCTTGCAAAAAGACCGGCATGTTTCGTTTGAAGCCGTGGTGGTAGCGATAGAGGCTGGCGGGTTGTTGGATGTCTTAACGCATCCAAACCCAAAAAAATACCCGAATCAAAAGATATTGGTCATCGAACGCGATGGCTATGTGTATCTGGTTCCCATGGTTGAAGAGAAAGACTATTTCTTTCTTAAAACCATCATTCCAAGTCGCAAGGCGACCCGAGACTATTTGAACGCTGGAGCGTCCGATGAAAAAACTTGATGCCTATGAAGCCGATGTGTTGAGCGCCTATGAAGCAGGCAAACTCAAGTCCGTTGCGACCAAGTCTGAACTGGCCAAGTTCAAAGCGGCTGCGCGTAGCACGGCCGTGAAAGATAAGCGCGTCAACATTCGTTTGTCATCGGGTGATTTGAGCGACATTCAAATCAAGGCACTCGAAGAGGGCGTGCCCTATCAAACGTTGATTGCCAGCGTGCTGCACAAATACGTGACAGGCCGACTGACCGAAACGCGTTCTTAAATCAGCAACTCAGCACACCGCGATCGAGCGTGTAGCTGCGGTCGCTCACCCACTGCGCGAAGTGGGTGTTTTGCTCAGACAGCAACACGCTCACGCCTTGCGCTTTGAGCGCCAAGATGGCTTCGCCCATTTGCTCCACGATCACAGGGGCCACGCCTTCAGACGGCTCGTCTAGCAACACCATGAGCGGGTTGCCCATGAGGGTGCGGGCCACGGTGAGCATTTGTTGTTCGCCGCCGCTCATGTGGCTGGCGCGGCGTTGTTGCATGTCGGCCAAGTTGGGGAAGAGTGCAAACACTTGGTCGAGTGTCCATACAGGTGCGGCCTGCCCCGTAGCAAAGTGGCGCGGCGCTTGTGCGCCAAGTTGCAAGTTTTCGAGCACGGTGAGGTCTGTGAAGATGCGCCTGTCTTCAGGCACAAAGCCCAACCCTAAACGCGCCGCTTGGTAGGGTTGTGCGTGTGACAGGTCGTGCCCATCCAAGTACACCGTGCCGCTGCGTTGCGGCATGAGGCCCATGATGGCTTTGAGCAAGCTTGACTTGCCTGCACCGTTGCGCCCTACCAGTGCCACCACTTCGCCGCGTTGCACATGCAGGCTCACATCAAACAACACCTGTGCTGCGCCGTAGTGCGCGTTGAGCAGCTTCACATCCAAAAGATGCGCGTTCATGGTTGGCTACCTTGGTTAAAAGTTTTGCCGCTGCCAAAGTACACGGCTTGCACTTGGGGGTCGTGTTGAATTTGCAGTGGCGTGCCGTGCGCGATGAGTTGCCCGCGTGCCATCACCACCACACGGTGGGCGTGTTCAAACACCACGTCCATGCTGTGCTCGGTGAACAGCACCCCCACTTGGCGTCGCTGCACGAGCTGACGCGTCAGGTCCATGAGGGCGTGGCGTTCGTCAGGGGCCATGCCGGCCGTGGGCTCGTCCATGAGCAGCAAGCGCGGTTGGTTGGCCAAAGCCATGGCTAGCTCTAACCGTTTGATGTCGCCATACGCCAGCGCGCCACACGCATGGTGTGCGTAGCCAGCGAGGTGGACTTGGTCGAGCAAGTACATGGCTTCGTCGCGCAACTGCGCGTTGGCGCGCAGCCATGGGTTGAATGTTTTGCCTTGCGCAGACAGCAACGCCATTTGCACGTTTTGCAGCGCCGTGAACGACGCAAAAGTTTGCGCCACTTGAAACGTGCGGCTCACACCCATGCGCCATAGCGCGTGGGGCGGCAAGCCCAACAGCGACTGACCATCGAGCCACACACCACCGGCATCGGGCGCAAGCTGGCCGTTGACCAAGTTAAAGGTGGTCGACTTGCCCGCACCGTTGGGGCCAATGAGGGCAAGTAACTCGCCCGCTTGCAGGCTGAACGACACATCGTTGACGGCCACGTTGCCGCCGAACGATTTGCGCAGTGCACTTACCTGCAACAGAGGGGCGCTCATACCGAACCTCCGCGAGACGTGGGGCGAGGTGTGTGCGCCGTAGGCTCAGCGCCTGCTTGCGTGCGCGAGGTCCAACGCGACCAGAGCTGATGCAAGCCGCCCGCAATGCCTTGCGGAAACACCAGCACCAAGAGCATCATCACACCACCCATGACGGCACGCCAGTAATCGGTGCTGCGCGCCAAACTGTCTTGCAGCACGGTGAAGGTGAGTGCACCCACCAGCGGGCCCACGGCAGATTCGACGCCGCCCAACAACACCATGATGAGCGCATCCACCGACTTGCCCACGCCCAACACATCGGGCGAAATGCTGCCCTTAGAAAACGCGAGCAACGCCCCAGCTAAACCTGCCCATGCCGCCGCGATGACAAAGCCCACCCACTGCAACCGCGCCACATTCAAACCAATGGCATGAGCGCGTGCCACCGAGTCACGGCTGGCGCGCAGCGCGTAGCCCAAGGGCGAGGCCATGAGTCGGCGCAGTGCCCATACGCCCAAAGCCACACAGGCCAAGGTGAGTGCGTAGTAGTGGGTTTTGTCTTGCAGCCAAGCGCTGGGCCACACGCCGGTGAGGCCGTTGCTGCCACCCGTGAAGCTGTCCCACTGAAAACAGATGGACCACACAATTTGTGCAAACGCCAGCGTGAGCATGGCCAAGTAAACGCCCGACAAACGCACTGCAAACCACGCCAGCGGCATGGCCACCAGCGCAGTCATGAGGGGGGCTGCTACCAACGCCACCTCGGGCGACACGCCCACTTGCAACACCAACAGGGCTGCCGCATATGCGCCCAACCCCAAGTACGCGGCATGGCCAAACGAGTGCATGCCCGCAGGTCCCATGATGAAGTGCAAGCTCGCCGCAAACAGCGCGGCCACCAGCACATCCACGGCCAACACCAACACATAGGGTGTGCCGCTGCTGAGCCATGGCAAAGCCACTGCTAATGCGGCTACCGCCAGCCACGCGATACGACGTTGCGCAGCAGGCAACTTAGCATGGTGGTGGGTGACCACGGGCGCACGCGCGTCGCTCAGTGGTTTGCCCATGAGGCCCCAAGGCCGCACCATCAACACCACAGCCATCACCAAAAACTCGGCCACCAGCGTGAGCTTAGAAAACGCAAACGACACACCGAAAAATTCCACTGTGCCCAGTGCAATGCACAAAGCTTTGACTTCGGCAATCAACAACGCCGCCACAAACGCACCCGGAATCGAACCCATGCCACCGACGACCACCACCACAAACGCGTCGCCAATGGTGGCCATGTCGAGCCCCAAGTGCGCGGGTTCGCGTGGCAGTTGCAGTGCGCCGCCCAAGCCTGCCAACGCGCAGCCCAAAGCAAACACGGCGGTGAACAAATGACGCGGGTTGATGCCCAAGGCACCCACCATTTCGCGGTCTTGCGTGGCGGCGCGCACCAGCACGCCAAAGCGCGTGCGTTGCCACAGCGCCCACAGCAGCGCCAACACCACGGGGCCGATGACGATGAGGAACACGTCATACGTAGGCAAGCGTCGGCCCATCACATCCACCGCGCCGCTCAAGCCCGGTGCGCGTGGGCCCAACAAATCTTCAGCGCCCCACAGCCACAACACGCCGTCTTGAATGACGAGCACCAAGGCAAAGGTGGCGAGCAGTTGAAACAACTCAGGCGCTTGGTAAATGCGGCGTAGCACCAGCACCTCAACCACCGCGCCCAATACACCCGTGATGAGCGCCGCCATCAGCAGCATGACAAAGTAAGCCACGGTGGCCGCAGCGCCATCGCCCAACACAACAGCCAGCACGCCTGATACGGTTGGCGCCAAGTGCGACACCAGCGAGTACGCCACATACACGCCAAGCATGAAGAACGAGCCATGCGCAAAGTTGACGATGCGGCTCACGCCAAAGATGAGCGACAAGCCCGCGGCCACCAAAAACAAAGACGAAGCCGAAGCCAACCCGTTGAGGGCTTGCACGATGAAGCTGGCGGCGTCCATAAAGTGTGTGGGCTGAAATTAAAACGCCCGCAAAGGCGGGCGTTGTGGTGGTGGTTTTTAGTTGCTCGGTCTGAGCTTTTTCACAACGTCATCGCTGGGTTGCACAGAGGCACCATCGATGTAGCGGTAGTCTACCAAGACGCCTTTGCCACCGTCGTTTTTGGTGCGGCCCAAAAACGCGCCCATGGTCGACTGGTTGTCTTGCTTGCGGAAGGTGGCTTTGCCAAACGGTGTGCTAAAGCTCAGGCCGCTGAACGCGGTCACGAGCTTTTCAGTGTCTGTGCTTTTGGCTTTGCCAATGCCTGCGGCCAAAGCGTGAATCATGCTGTAGCCCACTACCGAGCCCAAGCGGGGGTGGTCGTTGTACTTGCGGTGGTAGGCCAAGTAGAAGGCTTTGTGCTCGGGCGTTTGCACGCCGTACCAAGGGTAGCCCGTGACGATCCAGCCATTGGGCGTTTCGTCTTTCAAAGGCTCCAAATACTCGGGCTCGCCGGTCAAGAGGCTCACCACTTCGCGGCCTTGGAACACGCCGCGTGTGTTGCCCTCGCGCACAAACTTGGCGAGGTCGGTGGCAAACAACACGTTGAAGATGGCGTCGGGTTTGGCATCGGCAATCGCTTGCGTCACTGAGCCTGCGTCGATCTTGCCGAGGGCTGGTGCTTGCTCGGCCACAAACTCCACATCGGGCTGGGCGGCTTTCAAGAGTTGCTTGAAGGTGGCGGCGGCCGACTGGCCGTATTCGTAGTTGGGGTACACCACGGCCCGACGTTTTTTCTTGAGCTTGGCGGCTTCGGGCACGAGCATGGCCACTTGCATGTAGGTGCTTGCGCGCAGTCGGTAGGTGTAGCGGTTGCCGTTTTGCCAAACCATTTTGTCGGTCAGCGGCTCGCCCGCCAAGAAGAACACTTTGCGTTGCTTGGCAAAGTCGCCCAACGCCAGACCAATGTGCGAGAGGAAGGCGCCCGAGAGCACATCCACTTTTTCGCGGCTCAGCAGTTCTTCGGCAGCACGCACTGCGTCGCCGGGGGACGCGTTGTCGTCACGGGTGATGAGTTGCAGCTGCTTGCCGTTCACGCCACCTTTGGCGTTGATCTCTTCCACCGCCAGCTCCATGCCTTTTTTGTAGGGGTCCAAAAAAGCGGGTTGGGCTTTGTAGCTGTTGATCTCGCCAATCTTGATGACGTTTTGACCGAAGGCAGGTAAGGCGGCCACGCTGAAAGCGAGGGCTGCGGTGCGCAGGGCGGAGCGAAGAGAGGTGTTCACGAAAGGGGCCTTTGAAAGCAAATGCTGGCTCAAGTGGCGCAGCACCAAAAAATGTGAAGCTTGGATTGTCTTGCAAACTGGTGTTGCACTTGCATACCAAGTGCTCAAGTCCTTCATGCCGACAAGTAAAAAGCCCCGCAAAGCTGTTGGCCTTGCAGGGCTTTTGTCATCAGCCGCCACACGCGAGGCGCGTGGCGTGAGGGTTTACGCAGTTTCCAAACGTGCTTCCAACGCTTTGAGCGTCTCGCTCATGGCCTTGGGCAGGTTGTGGGCCAGCTTGCTGAAGTGCTCTTCGTGCAGCTTGAACTCTTCGGCCCAAGCGGCTTTGTCGATGCTGGTGACTTTGGCGAAGTCGTCGGCGCTGAACTCGATGCCAGACCAGTTGATTTCGCTGTAGTTGGGGGCCACACCAAACATGGTGTCGTGGCCTTGGGCTTTGCCTTCCAAGCGGTCGATGATCCACTTCAAGACGCGCATGTTGTCGCCGTAGCCGGGCCACACGAACGAGCCGGACTCGTCTTTGCGGAACCAGTTCACGCAGTACAGCGCGGGCAGCTTATAGCCAGCGTCTTCTTGCTAGGCGCCGATGTCCAACCAGTGTCGGAAGTAGTCGCTCATGTTGTAGCCGCAGAAGGGCAACATGGCGAAGGGGTCGCGACGCACCACGCCTTGCGCGCCAAAGGCGGCGGCGGTGGTCTCAGAGCCCATGGTCGCAGCCATGTACACGCCTTCGGTCCAGTTGCGTGCTTCGGTGACCAAAGGCACGGTGGTGGAGCGACGGCCGCCGAACAACATGGCGTCGATGGCCACGCCATTGGCGTCGTC
>JACCDR011051937.1_pt1 | contig 17017 bp, 25 predicted proteins | sample 7446431 | NCBI WGS metagenome assembly JACCDR01 (sample SAMN15323443, study PRJNA562643) | freshwater metagenome | isolation source: river surface water | place: USA:Blue River Watershed | collected 2017-08-17 | reverse complement strand
TCTGCTCCGCCATGTGCAGCAGGGTCTTCCCTGTCACCACGGCACCGCTGGTGTGCCCGAACGTGCCCCACTTGTATTCCATCATTTCGGCGCCCGGGTACTCGCCGTCTTGGCTCCACTCGTCCCAGAGGTGCAGCCACGTGCCGCGGCTCTCGTGATGGATGGCCTGGCCAACCTTCAGCCACTCTAAATAGCTCATGTTTGGGTCGAGCACCGCTAGCAGTCGGCGGATGTCGTCCTCGGTCAAGCCCATAACAGGGTCGTCGTGCGATGTGAGCGCGCGCGACGTGTTGACCTTCTCGCCGTTGCCGTAGGTGTCGCTGAGTAACTGCCACATCGCGGTGAACTCGTCTGTGGATAGCTCGGGAATGTTATCGCCCAGGTTCTCCCACTCGTAGCGCGCACCGCTGGGGTGTGTGCCCGCGGCAATGAACTGCTGGCCGGTGGCCAGGAATTCGATAACTCCATGCTCTGTGTGGATTTGCTGTTTCTTGAAATCGCCCGGCATGCGGAATGCCAGCAGCAGCTTGCCGCTGTTGTTGCGCCACCTACACGGTAGCGTGCCGACAGCGATCTCTATAGCCCCCCTCACCCGCTCGCTTATGGTGGCGTCGGCTATGTCCACATCAAACGCGCGCACTTCACGGGTCTGCAAACAGATACCCAGGCGACCATCCTTGGACCATTGCTTAACGTCACTTGCCCGGGTGCGCCGCTCTGTCCATTTGGACAACCCGGTTATGTGGCCATCGGCGTTAATGATGCTGGGTGTCTTGCCCGCCTTCTCAATGCGCGAGCGCGGGCTGATCGGCAGTGAGGTGTCGCTCACCACCGGCAGTAAGTCGGTGGTCAACCCCAGAGAGGTTAATGCGTCCCAGTCGGCCTTATCGGCACCAATGTGGCGGCTCACTTGCTTGCCCCCGATTGACCGAACTCGAAGCGTGCGCCACGGGCGGCGTCGACTGCAGCGTCAACATCAGAAAAATTTAGGTAATCGGACAGGTTATGCACGGCTTCGCCATACTCCCCAACCCTGCCTAGTTTCTTCTTTTCGTTGAAGAACAGTTGTAACGGGGCGCCACTACCCGCAACGAACGTATAGGTTCGCAGCGCTGGGGGTCCATCCAAGACAATTACCCACTCCCCGCTTTTTTGCGCAAACATCTTGGCTTTTGCTGCCTGGTCTCCCTCGGGCTTTACTTCAACGTAAACATGCCTCCCGGTAAGAGTAATGTTCAGAAGCTTGAAATCAGGCAGATAACGAACACCCCCGCCGAGCTCAAACCCCTCAGGCTCGTACTCCCAGCGCAAACCAAGGTGGTCGAAAAAGACAGCCCAGCGGGCCTCAAGACGCGAACGAAACCGGTATCCATTGTAGGTGGTTTCAAGGGCTTTAATCATGAAAAGTCTTTCAAAAGAAAAACCTAGGAGAAAGGGCTGTCGCCAGACACCCGCCAATACGGGCTGCCCTCTCTCCTAGGTTTATTGGATCAAATCGTCTGGCACCCCCAGTTTAGCATACTGTACATCCGTCTGTGCTCTAGCAAACAGACGCTTAGGCCAGGTCTCCATACAGCTCAAACGATATGCGTGCGTTGGCGATCTCCATGTAGTCCGGGCTCATTTCACAGCCGATAAAGCGAAAGCCCTCACGCACAGCGGCCTTGCCCGTGCTGCCTGAGCCCATGAACGGGTCAAGCACGACGCCACCCGGCGGTGTGACAAGGCGGCACAGGTAGCCCATGAGGTCGGTGGGTTTAACTGTTGGGTGGATGTTCTCGGCGCCGCGGTCTTTCTTGCTGGCCTTCGCGCAGTAGAAAAAGCGGGCGGCGCTGCCGCCGACATCGGCGTGCTTAACGGGGTCGCTCCTAATAGGAAACGCGCCAGTTGCTTCAAACGCGCCGCCCGTTCCGCTTGGCTTTGTGCTTCTCCCCTCCTTCGGAAACGCCGCCACCACCTCGTCGCTACCGTCATGGATCAAGTTGGCAGGCCAACGTCCAAGGCCACCGCTGTTGTCAACCCACGGCGTTGTGTTCTTGTGGTTGAACGTGCTTGGCGAGGTGTTCAACCGCCCCAGGACTTCATCCGTCCCCACCCTACACCCGTCAATATTCAGCGCGCCAGTGCCGTGCTCCAGCACGTTCGCGGCCACAGTGCCCACCAACGGCTTGCGCGCTACGGTGATGGGCTCCAGCGCCGGTTTCAGCGCAGTACCCCAGCCCTCCCACTGGCGGGCGGCGCCTGTGGCGGGGGTGGTGATCAGGATGGTGGTTGATTTAAGCCCGTGACCAACGTCGCCGAACCCGCCACCGTCAAGCCCACTTTTCTCACCCACTACCTCACGGTTTTTAAAATTCTGACTTTCGACGCTGCGCTTGTCGGCCTCCTGCTCTACCCACTGTGGTACTTCAATAAACAAGTGGCGGCAGACTTCTAGGTGTTCGCGCGTCATGATGCGGGGCTGGCTTGCCGCCGTCGTGTAGTGCCCGCCCATGTTGGTGCCGGTAGCTTCGTCAATCTGGCGCGGCGTTACGCCTTGCGACCGCACCCATTCAGTGAACGCCATGCGTCGGCATTCCTGTTCTTGCGCGGCATCCATCTTATCAATCGCCTTGCTCACATCCAGCGACTTTGGGAACCCGCTACCGTACACCCAGGCGATCATGTCGCGGATCTCAAAGCCCGCGTCCTCGATGCGCACGGCCATCCGGTGCTGGGTGCGCGTGCCGGCGAACGCCAGCAAGTGACCACCCGGCTTGAGCACGCGCAGGCACTCGGCCCATATCTCCACGCTGGGCACGTCGTAGTCCCAGCGCTTGCCCATGAAGCTCAGACCATACGGTGGGTCTGTGACAACGGAATCGACCGAGTTATCGGCCATCAATTTTAGAGTGTCTAGGCAGTCGCCTAAGTGGAGTGAAAAAGACATTTGGCGCTTTCAAAAAGCACCTAGGTGGAGGCTGGGGCGAAAGCGCCAACCTCCCCCGCGTGTACGGGTCCCCAGCCCCCACCTAGGGGCACACGGTAATTTTCGGTTGGCTACCGCACTTTAGCACAAAGTAAAGTATCGTGCGGATTATTTAGAGCACCCGGCCCCACTTGCGCAGGTATTCCTCGCTGAACTCCACCTCTCCGCGGGCTCTGCACCCGTCGGCGTACACGCACACCCAGCAATCACGTTCCCTGCGCACCAACGTGAGTATGTTGCCACTGGACAATGCCACCCGCATGCCGGGGCGCAGGGTGTGGATCACAGCGCCCCCGCCCTGTCGAAACAGAAATTGCCGTAGTCGTCCATGAAGCCAACGGCCTCACCACCCACCTGGCGCACTCCGCGCCCAGCGACTGGCACGGTCGTGTAGACCAACCAGCCCCGTAGAACGCGAACGATGTGCTGCTTCATTTGTCGCGCCCGTTCGCTGCGTGGACGTGGGTCATAGGCCAAGCTCCATCTGGCGACTGTCCACAATCGGAAAGTCAGACACCACCGCCCTGGTGCCTAGGCATTTGGCGGCGTACTGGCACTCACGACAGGCCGCGCACAGGTCAGTGCGGTAGACCTTGGGCAGCCTGCCCTTGCTGTGCTTGTGCATCTCTGTGGTAGCAGCCTCGATCTTGCCCGCCATGGCGGCGCTGGTCTGCCGGTGACCCCCGGAGAGCTGGTAAAGCATGCCCCTGGTGGTGCCGACCTTGGTAGCCAATAGTTCTTGCTCGTCGGGGGTGGCGGCGGACATCCAAGAGCGCATTACAGTGATTGTTTTCAAAATAGGAACCCTTCGTGATGTTTTCACGCCCGTATTTTAGCATACAGTAAAGAATTTGCGTCAAAAAAGTAACATTTTCCGTTTGTAAACAATTTAGTCGGGTATTTTTTGCATTAACGCTTTAGCATGTGCTACAATTCAATAGCCACAATTAACTGACTGGAGAAACAAATGACCATTACCAAAGAAACAATTCAGGTAACGCGCCAATGGTTTGTAGACAACGCGCTTGCGTGTATCACTGAAGTGGAGCAAGGAAATGTGAAAGTAAACAACCAAGAAAGGTATATCCAGATTTGTCGCAAGCGCCACTATGATGCCTTGGCCGGTAAGTTTGACTGCTCGTTGGCTTTTATCCAGCGCGCACATTTTATCCAGACAGGCAAAAGCGTAGCCTTGCTTCCCTAAATTTATTTCCCACAACGCTGTAGCATCTGCTATACTTTAATTTTCTCAACCGTAAAAAGGAAACCACTGTGATTCAAGTTACCCTCTCCTTCCCCGACAAGGCCGCAATGCTGGCCTACTTTGCCGACAGCGGCAGCCCTCTCACACCCTACGGCTTGGCGATGCAGGAAAAAGCCTCCGCCGGCTTAGTGAAGACTGATCAAGCAGCTACAAAAAAGATAGCAGACCCAAAGTCTGTACCCACGGAAGCTACACCACCGGCTGCAACCACTGCACAAGTAGCCTCCTCGTTCGCGCCCTCCGAATCAGTCGATTACCCTACCCTGCAAAAAGCGGTGTTCGCACTGGCGGGCAAGAGCCGTGAAGCCGCTGGCGCCGTAGCCGCAAGCCTGGGCGTCAAGACGTTCAAGGAACTCCCCGAAGCCAAGTGGACTGAAGCGCTCGACGTGGTGAAAGCCAAACTGGCCGAGTTGGAGGCTGAGTAATGGCCGAAGCGGCCCACTCCAAGTGGTCGGCCTCCGGGTTTGAGCAGCGCATGCTCTGCCCCGGCAGCCATGTGCTCCAGCAAGGCCTGCCCAACACGTCCAGCAAGTACGCTGCGGAGGGCACCGCTGCGCATGCACTGCTTACCGCAGCACTGCGCGACCAAGATCCCGCCGCCAGTTACTTAGGCTGGTCAATGGATATTGAAAGCTTCACCTTTGTGGTGGATGAGGACATGGCCCGCCACGTCCAGACCACAGTGGACTACGTGAACGACCTCAAGGGCCCCGACGGCATCGTGTTCGCTGACATCCGCGTAAACTACAGCCAGTACCTCGACACCCCAGAGGCCGACGCATGGGGCACTGCCGACGTGATTGTGGCCCGTGGCGACGAACTGATTGTGGTCGATTTCAAATACGGCATGGGTGTCGAGGTCAGCGCCGAGAAGAACCCGCAAATGTCCCTGTACGGACTGGGCGCACTGCAAGCATATCAAGGCATCGCCGCCGACTTCACCAAGGTGCGCTTGGCTATCAGCCAACCCCGCATAAAGCAAGCCCCCAGCGAGTACGACCTCACGGTCGAGGAGCTAGAGGCCTGGGGACGTGGTGCTGCGCGGTCTGCGGTGAATGACTGCAAGAACGCCAAGATCGCATACGCAGTGGGGGCTTTCGAGGACTTTAAGAGGGTCTTCTTACACCCCGGCGAGAAGCAATGCAAGTTCTGCCGCGCTAAGGCTACGTGTCCCGCGCTGCGGGATGACCTGACGCAGACGACCAGCAACACGACTGCTGCTACTCCTGACGAGTTTGCAGACGTCACCGTGCAGACGGTTACCGACGCGACGGATCAGGACTGGATCGAGGCGGTGGTGGCCAAGGCCGATCTGTTCGAGGACTTGTTCAAAGCTGCCCGTGCTGAACTTGAGCGCCGCCTGCTCGCGGGCATGCCGTCCAAGAACTTCAAACTGGTCGAGGGTAAGCAGGGCAACCGGGCATGGTCGAACGAGAAAGAGGCCGAGGCCCTGCTCAAGTCGATGCGCCTGAAGGAAGACCAGCTCTACGACTTCAGTGTCAAGAGCCCGACCCAGATTGCCAAGCTCGGCCCCGTCTTCGACAAAGAAGGCCGGATCAAGCCACAAAAAGAAGGCACACCGCCACCGGTCATTGGCCCACGCCAATGGCCGAAGGTTGAGGCCCTTATCACCAGGGCACCTGCCAAAAAGCACGTTGCGCCCCTCTCCGATTCTCGCCCTGCTCTGACAGTCACGCAGGTCGTTGATGACTTCTCCGACGTGACTGTCGAAACCGATCTCGCTTAACTTTTCATAAAGGACTCTTAAATCATGGCTACTACTCAAAACCCCGTCGGTCGCATCCTCCTCAAGACCGTACTCAATGCTGACGGCACCGTGAAGCATGGCGTTCGTTTGGCCTTCCCTGCGTTGTTCGAGCCAAAGACCGACCCCGACAGCGGGCGCAAGTCGTTTGGCGCGGCCTTCATTATCTCCCCCAACCACCCGCAATTGGCCGAAATCGAAGCGGCTATGGACGCTGTGGGTGCCTCAAAGTGGCACGACAAGTGGGCTATCACTAAGAAGGGTCTTGAAAAGCAGGATCGCATGGCACTGCACGACGGTGACATCAAATCCAAGTACGACGGCTATGCGGGGAACATGTTTATCAACGCCAACAGCAACGAGAACACCCCGCCCACCGTCATCGACCGTGACCGCGCGCCGTTGTCGGCCAAGTCCGGGCGCCCATACCCTGGTTGCTATGTGAACGCCAGCGTGGAGTTCTGGCCGCAAAAGGATCACCCAAAAGGTGGTTCCCGTATTAACGCCCAGCTCCGTGGTGTCCAGTTTGTGGTTGACGGCGACAGCTTCAGCGCAGGCCGCCCTGCCGACGCCGACGAGTTCGAGGAAGTCACAGAGGGCGCAGGCGCCGACGACTTCGCGTAACCCATCCGGCCCTCTACGGAGGGTTGTTTGGCGGTGAGTGGCAGCGGTTCTAGAACGTGGGCCGACGATACGCCGAAAGGCCCAGCCACTCACCGCCAAACAGCGGGGGCTGCCTTTCTCTCGCTTCGACTCACCCACGAGGCAAAAAGCTAGAGATTGGGGGAGGTTCCCGCCCGCGTGACGCTCATCGGGAACTGACTTGACCAAGGCCGCGCAGCCGTAAAAAGAAAGCGGTTAATCTCTGGAACGGGTGATTTATTTTTATTGAAAGCACCACATGACAATTCTCTGGTTTGACTGCGAAACTTTCAGCGAGTGCGACCTCAAGGCACACGGCACGCACCGCTACGCCGAGCACTCCAGCACTGAGATCACGGTCGCCCAGTGGGCCATTGACGACGGCGAGCCCTGGGTGTTTGACGCCACCGTCTACAAGGCGCTGCCTGACCCCCTCAAGGCCGCTCTACTAGACCCCACGGTCACCATCATTGCCCACAACAGTATGTTCGACCGCACCCTACTGCGCCACTGCTGGGGCATCGACGTGCCCGTGGAGCGCTGGCAAGACACGATGATCCAGGCCATGGCGCACGGCCTACCCGGCGGGCTGGACAAGATCGGCCAGATAGTCGGGCTTGAGGCCGACATGGCCAAGGACAAGCGCGGGCGCGAGCTGATACAGCTTTTTTGCAAGCCCCGTCCAAAGAATTCAACACTGCGAAGGGCTACCCGTGAAACACACCCCAAAGAATGGGCCGAATTCCTTGAATACTCACGACAAGATATTGTCGCTATGCGAGCAATTGGCCAACGACTGCCAACGTGGAACTATAGAGCTGGACACCCCGAGCTTGCGCTCTGGCGTCTCGATCAACGCATTAATGACCGAGGCGTCGCGGTCGATACTGAACTCGCAGTGGCAGCAATCGACGCCGTTGCCCGAGAACAAAAGCGACTCAAAGCCCAAGTAACCGATGAGACTGATGGGCTAGTCACTAACGCCAGCCAGCGCGACAACCTCATGGCGTACATCTGCGCTGAGTATGGCGTGTCCCTGCCAGACCTAAAGGCCGACACCCTGCGCCGCAGGCTGGAAGACCCAGAGCTACCCGAAGGTGTAAAGCTGCTGCTGTCCATCCGCTTGGAAGCCACCAAGACCAGTACGGCCAAATATAAGGCTCTGGTTAACGCCACAAGCGCCGACGGCAGGCTGCGCAACACCTTGCAGTTCGCAGGGGCACAGCGCACGGCTCGATGGGCTGGCCGGATATTCCAGCCCCAGAATTTACCGAGGCCAAATACCGATCACGTCCTTGCACACTTCGGTATGGACAAGTTCCCCAAGGACGACGACGCGAAGCACGAGATTTTGATGGAGTACGAGCACCAGGCAATAGCCTCGCTCAAGGGGGGCTACGCCGACGCCGTGTTCGACGACGTGATGCAGCTCACCACGAACGCTATCCGAGGTTGCATCGTGGCACCACCTGGCAAGAAGCTGGTTATCTCCGATCTATCCAACATCGAGGGCCGAGGGTTAGCGTACTTGGCCGGTGAACGCTGGAAGCTCCATGCCTTTGCTGACTTCGACGCCGGTACCGGTGCCGACCTCTACAAGTTGGCGTATGCAAAGTCATTCAACATGGACGCCGCAGACGTTACGAAGGACCAGCGGCAGCAGGGCAAGGTGATGGAGTTGGGCTGCCTCGCAGGCGACACCCCCGTAATAACCAACAACGGTGTAAAGCCTATAATGGCGGTGTTAGCAAACGATTTACTTTGGGATGGAACGTCATGGGTGCAGCATCAAGGGGTTATAGCAAAGGGTGTGAAGTCGGTTGTAAATGTGGCAGGCATGCACCTAACGCCGGATCATTTAGTCTTAACCGGGACAACTTGGACGCAGGCGCAGGAACTCGCTTCAAACGTAAGCACCCTCTCCCTTGCGTTGGCAACAGGTTCGGAGAACTTACCGTCATCGGTATCGAACGCACAAAACGCGGGTCGTGCTACTTCGACCTCGTTCGTGTCCAGTGTTCGTGCGGCGCTGACCCGCATTTGGTGTTCGACTACAACCTACGTAAAGGAGCAAGCACTCGGTGCGCTGCTTGTGCGCGAAAACAAGCCGGCCACTGGCGTAAGACGTTCTGGGCATACGCTGCTATCTGCCCTGACGACGCCCATCGCGTTCGCCTTCTCAACCGCATATCCGCCGCTACCACGCGCTGCCACAGCCCTACGTCAAAGCAGTACGAAACCTACGGGGGGCGGGGCATCCACGTCCACACACCATGGCGCTCCAACCGTGGCGCCTTTCTTGCGTACCTTCTCACGCTTCCTGGGTGGGATGACCCAGGCAACGACATGGACCGGATCGACTTTAATAAAGGCTATGAGCCGGGCAACCTTCGCTTTATTCCGGCGGGGCAAAACCGGGGCGGCAACAAACGCACGGTTAGGTCTATGCAGCGGGAACTTGACGAACTGCGTACCCACATTCGACATCTTGAACGCAGGGCCACTTAGTCGGTTCACCGTCCTCACCGAGCGCGGCCCTGTCATCGTCCACAACTGCGGCTACGAGGGTGGGGTGGCTGCGTTCTTGACCTTCGCCGCCGTCTACCGCATGGACCTCGAGGAGCTGGCCAAGGCCGTCTACGCCACGGCCAGCGGCGAGGCCATGGAGAACGCTCTTGGCATGTGGAAGTGGGCCAAGAGCAAGAAGCGCACACTCGGCCTGCCTGAGAATATCTACGTGGCCTGCGAGATTCTGAAGCGCGCCTGGCGCGACGCGCACCCCAACACATGCGCACTGTGGAAGGCCGCAGGTGACTCCGTGCGCGCTGCGATCAACAACCCTGGTGAGAGTTTCGCCATTGGTGAACACCTCAAGGCTCGCCGCGATGGTGCTTGGCTGCGCATACGCCTGCCCTCTGGCCGGTATCTCTGCTACATCAACCCCAAGGTGGAAGACGACGGGCAGATCACCTACTTCGGCGTCAACCAGTACACCCGCCAGTGGGGTGCGATCAAAACCTACGGCGGCAAGCTAATCGAGAACTGCACGCAGGCGTTTGCGCGCGACATCCTCGCGTCAAGCATGCCGGGCATTGAGTTGCTTGGTTACCAGATCGTGCTCTCCGTACACGACGAACTGCTGACCGAGACGCCGGACACGGACGAGTTCGGTGTCGCTGCGCTCAGTGCGTTGATGTCCGAAGCCCCGCACTGGGCCAAGGGTATACCGCTGGCTGCCGCTGGGTTTGAGACTTACCGCTATCGCAAAGACTGAGTAGGCCGCAGGGTTATTGGCTGCGCACGTTTAGCATGTGCTACAATTCCTTATCAACAACCGAAAGAGGAAAATGGAAACCGAAAAGCACCCCCGCACATTGCAAGAGGCCTTCGGCCCCTACACCAGTCACCACGTAGCCGAGCCCGAGGGCCCGACTGACTGGCAAGACTGGGTAGTTATCGTAGCAAGCGCCCTCACCCTGCTCGCCGTCTTAGTGTCTGCTTTATGGGGGTGGGTATGAACGACGACCTCCACATCACTATGGAAGACAAATACGACTCCGCGGTTGATGTTGTATTTAGCTCCCTGTTTTTCTTTATTGGCGCGCTGTCCTTTTGTGTCGTCGGCCTTATCGGCTTTATCTGGTGGGCACTGTCATGAAAGAAAGCACCATCGAAAAGCACCTGGTCAAGCGGGTGAAGGAACTAGGCGGCGAAGTCCGCAAGGTCCAGTGGGTTGGCCGCGTCGGGGCACCTGACCGGCTGGTGATGGCCCCGTGGCGTGACCGCTACGGCGATTGGATGGGTACCATCTGGGTCGAGCTCAAAGCCCCAGGCGAGAAGCCCCGCCCCTCTCAGCTACGCGAGCACGAGCGCATGCGCGCGATGGGCCAGCGGGTTGTTGTGATCGACAGCATCGAGGGTGTTGAGGAGTTGCTGGCATGAGCGCGTACAAACTTCGCATCACAGTGCTCCTGCCCGACAAGGCCGCGCCGTTTGTGACGTTGGTGAATAAAGTAGTTGCAGCCAAAGGCAGCACAGACGCCGCAGCCGAAGTGCTGGGCGTAAGCCGGATAGTGGTGCGAAACCTTCTGGACCGATCGTACCTGACAGACAAGCAAGCGCGCCTAATATTTGCCGCTTACAAAAACATCAAGCACACCCTATGACACCTAGCAAGCTCCCCACCCTGCGCAAGCCACGCACATGGCCGCGCACCGTCGCCGTGTACGCCACCGCGCTGACCCTGTGGCTGGTCGTAGCAGGCACCGCGATCTCGGTGGCCTACGTGTCGGCTACACCAGAATCGAAAAGCGAGCCGCTACCGGCTCACTACCCAACGAAAGGCAAAGGGAAATGAAACCCCACCCAACATTCAACTAGCAGGGCAAGCCCTCCATCTTTAGCGAACTGCGCGCCTACAACGGCATCGACACCAAGACCGCAGAGATTTCCACCAAAAACGTGAAGCAGACAATCGTGCTTAAGGGGACGACCCCGCACGCGAAAAAGAAAGCTAAGAAAGAATGATGTGCGTACAGTGCGGCGCAGCCCAGTCAACAGTGCTGCAGACCCGAACCTGGCAGGACGGAGCCATGCTCCAGCGCAGACGTGAGTGCTTCAACGGTCACCGTTTCACCACCTACGAGATCAGCGACCGTCTAGCCAAGACCCTAGCGAAGTACGCCAAGCCCTCTGCGGTAGCGGTCAACAAGCGAGGCACCACTTGGCGCAGGGATTCGGCCATCGTTCGTAAAGTGACACAAGGGCAAACGCTAAAGGTTGTCGCCGCGGAGTACGGACTCGCCGCCACCACCGTGAGTTGGATCGTCAAGCGCCGAGCGCCTGAGTACAACGTGCGCAGCGCCGGTCAGCGCAAGAGGTTTGCCCGTGCGCCGTAAGTTCACCCCCCGCCCCTACCACGCCCTGGCCCTAAGCCACTTGGCTGGCGTGGAGCGCGGTGCGATCTTCGCCAAACCAGGCATGGGTAAGAGCGTCATGGCGCTCACCTTCCTGGACTACTTGCACAACGTCTGGGGCGAGAGTCGCCCGTCGCTGGTACTGGCCCCGCTGCGCGTAGCGCGGGACACTTGGGCCAACGAGGCGCACAAATGGGACCACCTCGCAGGCGTCGAGGTTGTACCGATTGTAGGCGATCCCGACCAGCGCAAGGCGGCACTGCGCAAAGACGCGCCGGTCTACACCATCAACTACGACAACCTGGTATGGCTGCGCGAGCAGTTCGCAGATAGCGCGTGGCCTTTCGCCACGGTGGTAGCTGACGAGTCCACCAAGCTAAAGGGCTTCAGGCTGCGCCAGGGTGGCGTGCGCGCTCAGGCACTAGGCAAGGTCGCGCACAAGGACGTGCGACGCTGGATCAACCTCACAGGGACCCCGGCGAGCAACGGGCTAGAAGACCTGTGGGGGCAAACCTGGTTCCTAGACGCTGGCCAGCGCTTAGGTCGCACCTTCTCCGCGTTCCAGAACCGTTGGTTCGGCATGCGCAACCGCAAGCACGAGAAGTCGGGCAAGACCTACACCGAGCGCTTCATATTCCCCAGCGCTCAAGCGGAGATACAGGAACGCATTGCTGACATCTGCCTGACGCTAGACCCAAAGGACTGGTTCGACTTGCAAGACCCCATCGTCAACGTGATAGAGGTAAAGTTGCCGGCCAGCGTCCGTACAAAGTACCGAGAAATGGAGCGCGAGCTCTTCACCATGATTGAAGGCAGCAACGTCGAGGCCCTAAGCGCTTCCTCTAAGTACGGCAAGTGCCTGCAAATGGCCAGTGGGGCCGTGTACTTAGAGGATGGGGTGCAGTGGGTCGAGTTACACACCGAGAAGCTGGACGCACTGGAGGAGCTGGCTGACCAAACTGGTGACGATCCCATCCTGGTGACGTACACCTATAAACATGAGCGCGAACGCTTGATGCGCCGTTTCCCCGGGGCTTTGAACCTGTCCACCAGCGCCGGACTCGCCGCTGCGCTAGCGGGCAAGGGCAAGATATGGCTAGGCCAGCCCGCTAGCATGGGTCACGGCGTCGACGGCTTACAGGAGTGGTGTAACACCGTGGTGGTGTTTGCCCAAGACCCGAACCTAGAGTTTCACGATCAGATCATTGAGCGCATCGGGCCAATGCGCCAGTACCAGTCCGGTAAAAACCGGGCGGTGTTCATACACTACTTAGTCGCCCTCGGGACGATTGATGAGGTGGAGATGGTGCGGCGAGAAACCAAACGCAGTGTGCAAGATGTTTTATTAGACTATTTGAAAGGCAATATATGAATCAAGACGGAAACGATGTTGCATTAGCAATGGCCTTGGCTGGGCCTGCGCCCAGTTATGCAAGTTTGAACGCCAGCCTGCCTGGACGAATGTCCATCAGCGAACATGGGGTATCGAACACGGTAAAGGTAGCCGACCCCGTGAACCACCCACCCCACTACACCAGCCATCCAAGCAAAGTGGAGTGCATACAGATCACCGAGCATATGGGTTTCAACCTAGGTAACGCCCTGAAGTACATCTGGCGCGCCGACCTCAAGAACGATGCCATTGAGGACTTGAAAAAAGCCAAGTGGTACATCGAGCGCGAGCTGGCAAAGCGGGGTGCGGTGTGACCCAAACCAACAGCTCCGCCGCCGTTGACCAGGAATACTTCTGGCAGCCGATGGATACCTGCCCCCACGGGGTCAAGGTCCAGCTACTGGGCGCGGGCGGCGTGGCCCTCTACGGGCTGTTCACCGGCAAAGACCCGTTCTTCACGGGCTGGGCTCCATTACCTAACAAACCTGATTGGATGAGAACATGAGCGACGATATCGACCGCGCACAAGATGAGGTAGAGCGCAACCTCGCCTACGCTCTGCGTTCACGCAGACCCCTTGGCCCCGAGCCTACGGGCCTGTGCAGTTTCTGTGAGTCACCCTTGGGCGAAACCAAGCGCTGGTGCGACGCCGAATGCCGCGACCAGTGGGAGGTGCGCCGTGTACGAAGCTGACATCCAGAAGGCCATTGACCGCCAGCTAGAGATCGAGTGCAAGGCCGCTGCTTGGGATGCGTTGCACTCCCTTGTTGCACAGAACGGTTCATCTACTCCCTTTCAGTGCAGCAGCTGCCGCCTTCGTGTCACCCCACTTACCGATCTGACGCAGGCCGGCGTAAGCCCACGGCAAGGCCAGCAGGGCCATTAGTATTTCAACACTGGGGTTACCCCTCCCCGACGATTCGCGCCACGCCACGTAAGCAAAAGCCGCCAGCAACGAGGCCCACGACTGATAGGGCCTCGTGCGGCGCACCACCACGTCATCAGCGTTGTCGCCGTTGCGGATCGTGAGCTGGGTCTGCTCGTGCTCAGCTTGTTTGTCTTTGAGTTCCGCTTCAGTCATGGCGCGGATGTGCTCGCGGATACTGGCCTCCTCTTGCAACGCCAATTCGCGAAGGCGGATGACCGTAGCGGGGTCTGTCTGTAAGCGTTCCAGCACCTTGCTGGGGTCGGCTTCGCCCGTAGCCCCCGTCGCCAGCGCCACGCCAGCCGCTACTGCACCGGGGATATTGCCCGTCAACAGTGAGCCAACCAGCGCGGCGCCGGTTCCTGCGTTGCCCTTGAGCCAATCACCTACGTCGGACCAATTCAGTGCCATACGCCCTCTTTCATTTGTTTGGCCAAGCGCTGCGCACGCTCTGGGGTTTGTGTCGCCCACTTGCTCAGGAGCATTTGAGTTGCGGCCCCTGCGTAGTCGTAACGGGCGATAAAACCAAGCGTGGTCTTGAACGACAGCACCCCGGCGGTGCCGAGCTGGAACGCCATGTTTATGAGCACGCCTTGGCGCGCTTCGTCCAGGTCTTTGAAAAACGGCAGCGCCTTGTTCAGTGCCACGCGCCGGTCGTTGATGTCGTTGGTCAGTAGGTAGTCGATCTCGTCGGGACGCAGACCGCCACCTTTGCGGTCGTCAATCAAACGGCCCACGCCGATGGTCCAGTAGCCAAGGTGGTCTTGGTACGCAGCGGGTTTGGTGCCCTCGTCGCGTGCGAGTTGATCGCGGATGTTCACGGCACGCCCCGGTAGTGGGCGACAATCCAGCTCAACCCAGCGCCCAGCGTGCTGGCACCGCCGCCAAGCAGCATCAGTGTCTTCCACCCGCCCTTCGCCTCGGACAGCTTCTCCAGTACAAGATCGAGCTTCTTATCGGTCACCGCTTGGCGCGCTTTGAAGTCGGTCATCTGCATCTGCAAGGACGTGACCGCACCTTTGATCTCACCGAATTCGACGGGGTCAATCATGCTCGGGTCCCCCAAGCGTCGGTTAAGAGTTGCGAGCTGGTAGAGGACGTCATCATGCATAGGGCTGTGCGTTGGGGTTTGCGCATCGTAGTGTTTACGGTTAGTTACATGGATACCGAGCGAATGTGGTTTTTAGTGGGGGACTCGCGGTTGATGCGCCGCGCTATTCCGACAAACAACACCCAGTCCGGGTTATTGATGTCTAGGCATAGGCGCTCAAGCGTTTGGCTGATCGTCCACTCACCGCGCTTTGGCCAGCCTGCGACAAACACCCAGACCGTGTGCGCGATGATGACGTCCAGGAACGCGGCCGCATACGCAGCAGCTACGTGGTGTGGCATGCGCGAGCCCCCGTCTACATGCATGAGCGCCGGGCGCAGGAGGAGCAGGAACAGGGTTATCACGATGGTATCTGGGCCCGCAGTGGCGCAATCTCGGCTTCAATCGCCACAATCATCTGCACTGCTGGATTGACCATGGGGTCGGTGCCCGTCACTGCGCCAGCGATCTGCGCCACGGTCATGCTCAGGTCGCGTAAGTTGCGGTGCGTGATTGGGTTTGCAGCTTCGATGGCTACTATTTTCTCGGCGGGCGTTGGTAAGCGGGGTGCGTCCCATTGGGCTATCTGCTCAGTAGTCGCTTCGGCGGTTTCAAATTCTTGCGAGCAGTTGTAAGGACCGCCAACAATTACGCCGTTCTCAATTCTATATTGATTCATCGGTTTCTCCCCCGCGTGTCTATCCAGCCATTAGTAGCAATCCGAACAATGACCGCACCGTCACTTACATTCATTCGGTAGCCAACCTGTGCAGACGTGTTTGTACGCACTTGAATTTGACTTGCCAGAAACGCGCCGGAAATTGTGTCGGAGCCAAAATTCGCTAATGGCGCTGCTGATTGACTAGGCGCTGCATCAGTTACAGCTAGGTCGCGTAAGTAGCCGAATGTGACGGTGGTTGTTTGCTTAAGAGAAACGTTTACGCTTGCAATTACATTCACGCCTGTTGGCACGGTAAGCGTCGCAGTTACGGAGGCGGTTCCGGGGTTTGTCGTGTTAACGTCAAGTGTCGCCGCAGCCCATACAAAGTAATCACCGTCTTGGGTAAAACTTGTCCACTGTGCAGAGCCGTTTGTCCTACCGGAGCCAATGCGCCTAAACTGCGTGTAGTTTGTGGGAAGTGTCGGACTAGTGGCAGACAAAGAGAAAAGAACGTCAACAACCCCGGTATCTGGCCTGCGGATCACATAAAAGTGATACCAAGTGCTGTTAGCAATCGCGCCAGTATCTAAGCCACCGTTGCCAGTACCAACAGCCCACGCGGAGGTAGTCTTTGCGGTAGCTGCGAGAGTAAGAAGATCAGCGTTCGTACTGTCGGTGCAAGCCCCCGCGGCGATGCTCATGGTGGCACTAGCCCCTGCGGTGGACAGGGCAAGACCCGCCAAATACGATCTGAGAACCGCGCCAGTTTTTGCGCCTGTTCCCCCCTGCGATGTGGAAAGCGCCGTAGTAAGCCCGCTAAGACCTGTAATGTCAGCGTTTGCGCCAGACGCTGCGGCGCCCGTGATCCCTGACAATGCGAGCGCGCCTTTTACTGCCTTATCGGTATCCAACTCTTCTAGCGCCGCCTGCACGTTTGTGGCGGCAATAGTCCCCGCTGGGGTGAAGCTAACATCTGCCGCGGCCCCGCCTGTGGTGACCAGCGCTTCGCCAAAGCGCGCGATTATCTCGGCGTCGTTCGCTGGAGCAACAGCGAATACTAGGTTGCTAGAGGCGAGGGTGTAGTCAGTTCCCGCGATGAGCGCTAAGCCGTCCACAAACACCTGGAGGTTCGACAGCGTGACCGGGTTGGAACTAAGCGCAAACGTGGTTGTGGCCCCATCTCCCGTGAACGGGTCGTTCGTGAACGCGCCGTAAGACTGCGCAGTAACAACGTCAGTAAGGGGGACGTTCTGCAGCGCATCCTCGGCGCTATTCCAGCCGATCAGGGTGTTTGCTTCAGGGGCTGGCAGTTGGCCCGACGCCGCGGACGTAACCGGCGCCAGTAGCGCGCGGTTCAAAATCTCGCGCATCTGCTGAACCTGCATCACGATGC
>JACCDR011735694.1_pt1 | contig 17019 bp, 7 predicted proteins | sample 7446431 | NCBI WGS metagenome assembly JACCDR01 (sample SAMN15323443, study PRJNA562643) | freshwater metagenome | isolation source: river surface water | place: USA:Blue River Watershed | collected 2017-08-17 | reverse complement strand
CCCTCCTCCGCCTCCACCCCCACCTCCGCCTCCACCAGTAACAGGAGGAACTACAGGAGCAGCAGGGGTTGCCGTCGCCTCTGAAGAGGTCGCTATGTAGTTACCAAGACCATCGAGCACCCTGACCACAAAATAATACGGGGTCCCATTCGTAAGTCCAGTACGTGTGCTTGTAAGCACATTACCGACAGAAGTGTATGTATAAGGACCTCCAGAGACTGTGGATTCGCCGATAGCATAACCACCGACCACCCAACCGAGAGATGCGTCCGCCGAAGTCCACGTCAAAACTACTTGAGCATTACCAGCTGTGGCACTTACTATAGGTGTGGTTACGAATGGAAAATAAAGAAACCCTGGATAGAGTCCGAATGTCGACGAAGTCGATGTTCCGATGGCGATTTGTGATACAACACTTGATAGCCCAAAGGAAGATGAGGTGCCGTAGCTACCAGAATAGATCGTAGGTGTCTCGACGCTGTAGCTCGAAGAAGAGGGGTTCTGTGCATATGCGTGTGCAGCACCCACAATGAGAGCAATTATGAAAAGTAAGCGAAGTATCGCACGCATAGCCATAGCGATTATGGAGAAATAGGCGCCGCCTCAGACGGTGTTACGGATGAAAGTTCAATTATCTTGCCTGATGACGGCCTCCAAAGGATCGCCTTCCTTGATTGAGAATAAATAAGGACCTTATCCCCCATCTGAGCATTAGCAAAGAATGGTTGTTCTCGAAGTTTTTCAGGATCGGAAACAGTGGCGAGCGTCGGAGTCTCATCTTTTGGCAGGACCATAAAACGCTCAACGCGAGAAATTATCTCTTTGAGCTCTTCTTGAGTTGCAATCTCAGGATTCTTGAGAACTTTATATTTGGAATATGTGATAGCCCAACCAACCGTTGAAACAACGGCAAGAAAAAGGACTAGAGCAAAAGCAATTATCGCCTTGCGAGGCATATCTTTAAGGGTATTCATACTCAGTATTTTATCAGAACAAGACGTTGCTTGCTACGGGTTCGGCGTATCTTTGACGCTTACTTTGACCTCTGGAAGACCCTCTCCTCGACTGTAGGATTTTATAATCTCCTCAACTTTCGCAACAACTTCTTTAGGGCTATATTGGCTCTTAATGAGATAAAGAACAGCACCAAGTTGTAGACCCTTTTCCGCATCTTCTTGACCAGCGAGATTGGTAAGTAGTATTACCGGAATCTTCTTAAGCTTTTCATTTTGTTTTATTGAGCGAAGAACATCATAGCCACTTATCTTTGGCATCATCACATCAAGTATGATAACGGTGGGCAAAGGCTCCATATGAGAAAGAGTCTCGAGAGCTTCTGCTCCATCGAAAGCCATCTTTAATTCGTGTCCGTTAAGTCGGAATGCTCTTTCGTACATTCGTCCCATCAAAGGATCATCTTCAGCTATAAAAAGTATTGCCATTTTTTTATTTTTAATTCAGCGCAGGGTTCCACGTACGAATGATTGCTTCATAATTCTATCACGCAGCCTTCGGCACGGTAAAGGCAAAAGTGCTCCCTTTACCCACCTCGCTTCGCTCTAGCTTTATCGTACCCTTCATGCCCGAAAGCAGGAGTTTTGAAATGTACAGACCGAGTCCGGTAGATTGAGTAACGTCTCGAACCAGTATTTTTTCACCTGCTTGCTGAAATTTCCTAAAAAGAAGCGCCTGATTCTCGAGTGAAATACCGGGACCTGTATCAGAAACTGATACTTTAATACAATCACCCTCTTCGAAAACTTGAATCTTTACCACCCCGTGCTTTGTAAACTTTATACCGTTTCCTATAAGATTCACCAACACCTGAGTAAGACGGTTCCTATCAGCATATGCCTTAGAAATAGGCGCCACCGGAGGCTCATAAAGCAATGAAAGACCTCTTTCATTCGACACACTTTGCATGTCACGAACCGTCTTCTCTATCATCTCACCTATATCAAACGCCTCAAGTTTCATATCGACCTTTCCCTGCTCCAGTCGAGAGGCCTCTAAGAAATCATTAACCATCTCAATAAGTCTTATCGATGAAAGGTCGATATCCTTTAGCATTTCCTTCATATCTCCATTAGGAATCTGACTTTCGAACATATCGAGAATCATTTCTGTATTACCTCTGATAGCGGTTAGCGGTGTGCGCAATTCATGAGAAGCCACAGCGAAAAATTCTTCTTTGCTTCTCTCTACGACCTTCGCCTCCGTAATATCCTCTACTAGAAACACATATCCATTAGCCTCATCTTGCTTGGTCGAGTCATCTCTAGAAAATACCGGGGCACAAAATAATCGAATGTACTTTTTTCCGTAAATAATTTCTTTGATCTCAACAACTTTCTTTAATGCCATACATTCTTTGCAAGAAGCAACAGGATCGGCAACTTCAAGAGACTTCGCTGTCATTAAAAGCGCCCGAGCGACATCTCCGATTGTTTTCGGTTCAGTCTTTAAATCCAATATTTCCCTGATGGCCGGATTACTCAGAATCACATTGTCATTTCTATCTGCGATAATGAATCCGAACGACAAACTGTTGATAGATGCAAGAAGTCGAGCTTTTTCATCCCTCAACTCTCTTGTGCGCTCGACGACCTTTTGCTCTGCATTTTTCTTTTCACTTTCTATGCCTGTCATAAGCTCTAATATAGCCGATTTAGAATGAGCCAACGCCTCCAGCATATTATTCATGTTAGTCGCAAGCTTTCCGATTTCATCTCGAGAACCCACCTCTACCCTAACCCCAAGATCGGTAGTTTGACCAATTTTCTCTACACTGTTACCTAAATTAATCAGCCTCTTTAATACAAATTTATCAATGAGGATGGCAAATAATATACCGAAAAGAATTATGAGCACTGTCATCACCGTCAAGAATGAGTAAAAAGTTATGAGACTTTGTTCATAAATCGGACGCGGAGTGTTAATCCTCATGAGCAGTATCGGTGTCCCGTAAATATCTTTTACCACTTCATAGGCGGCTATTCGATTCGAAGATAACGGGTTAACAAAATGGGTAATGCCACTTGCTATTTCTTGCTTAGCTTTTGCGACATCTTCTGGCAGTGTAAGCGAATCATAACTATATATATCAACAGAAAGAAGCGTTAGATCCGATATCAATTTAACTGCCTTATCATCTAGATATTTAACAAAAATAAGAGTTCCCTGTATAGGACCCGTTGCGTTACTCGTAAGAATAGGCCGTGAAGAAAGAAATAATGGCCTTCCTGAAAGAAGAATTACTCCTTGAGTTAAACTTTTCTCATCTTTATGAAAAAGCAAAGATTCGTGAGCTAACACGTGTTCCCCGAGAGCCTCGGATGAAATCTCTGAAGCGTCACTTAAATCGATCATCTTCTTAAAGACAATCTCTTTGTCATTATTTACGAAAACCATTCCGTTTATCGTGAGGGTTGCGAGCGAAGTGTTTCCAAGATTCGATTCTAAATAATCCTTGTTCTCAGTTACCACGAAGTCATATGTGTCGTCCCAAAATGCCCAGTCAGCGAGCTTTGAGCTGAGTTGAGTTGAGAGACTGTCCAAACCATCACTTGCTCTCTGAAGATTCTGGATTGTCTGATCTTTCTCAATATTTAAATAGCTTTTTGAGATAATAAAATAAAAAGTTCCAAAAACCAAGAATATGAGCGTAATAACATTTATAGCCAGCCGGAGAAGTATCTTTGTTCTGATCGAACCGTATTTCGGAGAATCTTTAATTTTCATCGACTTAAATACTATTAGACCTTGCCCACTTAGCTAGACTATATACTGGTACAAAAAGAATCAGGATAATTAGAAGAACAGTTATAAGTGTGAGTCGATTGGTAGCATTGGCAACGTTAATGATTTCTTGTTGTCTCTTTGCAGCAGAAAGCATGCCAACGACCTTGCCATCTTCGTTTCGCAAAGGAGCATAACTTGCCTGGAAAGGCTCTCCGTACATAGTTACTTCACTAAGAGCAGATTTACCTTCCTCAACGACATCTTTTCGGATTTCATCCCCCACTCTTACCCCAACGAGACGCTCTGTTCCATTTGCTGCAAAAGCAGTACCCGAAATAGAGACATCGTCTTTATAAATGAACATTTCGAGTCCCGTCACTCGCTTCATACCGTCGACGAAAGCATTATCGAGTTGGTAACCAGCCAAAACTACGCCAATGACTTTGCCTTTAGAGATTATTGGAGCTCCCGCACGAATGGAAAGACCTTCTACGGAGCTTTCCTCGATTGTTGAAAAGGATTTATTATCAATAGCTTCTTCGAATGCACGCTCTGAAGAAAGATTATCCCCTCGTCGAGAAAGCGCATTTGCCCGAACAAGAACGTTTCCTTCCCCGTCGACTATAGTGAGAAATCCGAGATTATGCTTTTCAAGAAGACTCTCAGAAAGCTCGTAAAGCGATGCGAAGTCATTTTCTGCGACAGCCAAAGTCACATCAGCGTCTACTGCTATTACCTCTGCTTTAGCAAGTGACGACTCTTTGAGAGTCTGGACCGAGAAATCGAGCATTTTGACATCCGTTATCAGATTACGACCCGTCTCTGCGGTAACTCGACCAATAAGTATTGTTGAGAACGCAAGAGTTACCACTGTCGCAAGAGTAAATGTCACAGCAACCGAAATCATCACCATACTCTCGTTTATGCGCATGCGCGTGAATTGCCAAACCCAATATGCAATAAAGGTAAATGCTATAGCCTCTATTACCAGTTTAAAAAGAAAAAGCGGATTAGTCTGATCAGAATCAGGAACATAAATACTTATAATTGAGGAGAGGGCGAGTATAGCGAAGCTGACCACAAATGGAAGCCATGTGCGATTTTGCTCTCTTTTCCATTGCCTCCATGAAAGATACGAAATGAGTACAAAAAGAATGGCGATGAGCCCGTATATCTCTTGGCTTAATATAGAAAACGAAGGAATTACGATTATGGCATGCACAACAAGCTCTGATTTTTTAAAGAAGCTTGCGAGAATACCGAGGAGGCCTGCTATAAAAATTATGACGGCGAGATAGGAAAAAACATCGCCGAGAGCGAGGGCTCGCAGAAGATATCCTATTGCACACAGAGAGAACCCTACACCACGTGCAATTACATATACATCATGACGCAACCGGTTGGCATCAAAAGAAAGCCACGCGGCCATCAAAGAGACAATTGCACCCACCATACCGGTGGCGAATACAAGATTATTTGCTATGAAATAGAGCGACATACTTGGTATCTATTGTACACCACCTGCCCGTAACAGCCTGTCTACTTTGTCCACAAACGAAGCTTCGCTTAATGTCCCACTATGAATCTCGACAATCTCACCCTCATGCGAAATAAAGAAAATTGAAGGCAAGCTCTTAACGCTATATGCAGAAGATACTTCTCCGTATACATCAAGAAGTGTCTCTATGGAATATTTCCCCCTCTTTACAAAAGACTCCGCAATACTTGCATCCTCTTGGCTGTTTATAGCAACCAGGCGAATAAGACTTGCCTGTTCTGGATTATTCTTAAGATAATCGTCGAAAATTCTTAATTCATTTGAAGAGGCTTCGTTCCATGTTGCCCAAAAAAATACAACAAGAGGTGCGCCATAATAATCTGAAAGTCTACTGCGCCCACCCAAAGTACTCTGGAGATTAAAAGCGGGCGCACGCTTGTTAAGCAGACTCTCCCCAGGCAATGCTGTTCTTGCCTCATCTTCGAGAGAAACTTTCCCAATAATTTCAGGAAGAATATAACGACCTATTACGTAGATTCCTCCGAGGAGCAACATCGCTGTCGCGAAAGTTCCTATAAGCGTTTTAAAAATATGATGTTTCATAAATTATATACCGTACTTTAGATATATGACTGTTTTGCGTATCCATGAAAAGAAAGCTGATGATTTCTTGAGCGAAAATACTTCACTTACATACGACGGCCTATCAAGATGTATGTCACGCTCTTCTGTTGCGTATCCTTTAGATCTTGCGAGGAGCCTGTATGATCCTTCATCGAGAGCCAAATCATAAGCTCCGTCAGGGTCGACTGCTACGCTTCTTAATTCTCCCTCTGGACCGAATAGCGGCTTGTATCTCTTTGATCCTTCATCAAATTTTAACACGCTTATAACCACATCAGAGACAGGCATCTCATCTTGAGAAAGGACCGACCCCTTTTCCACAACCGCAATAGAAGCAAGGTGTTTATCTACTACACTATTTTTTCCATCATCAACAGATATAAAAATCGAGACACTCTCTAATAGAGATGGCAACTTAGCCATCCAAAGACCCGTAGAAACATTTTTTAGGAGGTTGATGCGCTCTCCATTTAATGCAAGTGAAGCTCTCCTCGCATCACTTTCAAGTGATATACCAAAAAGAGTTTCCTGGTCTTTTGGTATAGAGATGGCACCTTCTTCATCAGCTGTAATACGCGAGCCATTTAGCATGATGAAATAACTTCCGACTCGCGGAGCCGTTTCGTCTATAGAAATCGAACGAGTCAGAGGCGAGGATGCATTGTCCGCAGAATCTATAGCTCTTACTGAAACAGAATATATACCGTCAGCAAGAGCTTCTGGATGCCTTATGGTAAATGCAGCATCCTTTTGACCAAAGCCTCGGGTGATGATTGCTTTGTACCACACATCTTCGGTCGCCAACTCATCTGAACTTATTGAATATTCAACTGCATCTATCCCTGAAATATCGTCACGAACGAAACCCGAACCGATCACACCTTGAGAATTAATTGAAGTTCTATTAACCGAAAAAGATCTGACATAAGGCGATGAAGTGTCTATAGAAAAACTTGTAATAGAAGTTACCGGGGTGATCCCGTCACTTGCAGTAATACGTAGCTCGTAATCATCCCCTTCAGGTAATTGTGCTGTATCAAATGAAATTTCACCCTCTACAGCAGCGTTAGAGGAGAGTGTTTTGTAAAAACCCCCAGCTCTTCTGTAGGAAACAGAGACATCACGAATTGAATCACCGTCAGCGTCTGAAATAGACCAGGAAATCACACCCTTACCGGAGAATCCGTGGAACGGACGTGGATTTTTCACCCTTATTTCCGGCGCATTATTATAGAGAAGAGACATATCGGTTGATGGACTCTTATTACCTGCTTCATCAACAACATAGAGCGAAATCAGATTCTTACCTTTTGAAAAAAGTGCGACTTCATCAAATACAAATCGACCGAGGGGTGAGGTTTTAGTTTTTTGTGTGACTGAGTCTACGGTCAGGAAAACAGAGCTCGAGGCTTCTGCTCTACCTGTAATTGTTAGATTAAGGCCACTCTTTTGCACATCCACATCATCTTCATTAGAAAGAGTCTTACCCGCTCGCGGTGAATCAATAATCGGAGCTTTTGGCGAAGTCTTATCTACGAGAATCACATGAACACCAGTACCTGTGCGTCCCCGACTATCTTTAGTGCGCCAATATATTGGATATGTACCTTCCTTGAAAGGTGGAAATTCAACAAAGAATCTCCTTTCATACACAGTGCCTGTACCCGTGAGTTTTACTGCCGTGTATGTCCTTCCCTTGTCGAGGCTATACTCGACGCTTTCTATTGTCGGTCGGTCAGCGCTTGATTTTGAAGAAATGGCTGTGCCGTAAAGAGTGAGGGCGGTCTCTTTGGCAGTCGTCTTACGTCCATTATCAAAGCGGAAAAATGGCAACGTGTTTCGCACCAAAATATGTATAGGTGAAGACGTCGCCTGAGCAATTCCATCATCCACAATCACTCGCAAGACGTAATCTCCATCCTCCACTTCTGTTGCATTCCAAATAATGCCACCGGAAGAAAGGTCCTTTCCAATGGATAGCCAAGGTGCATCAGAAACAGCTTTACCTTTTTGAATTTCGTATGAGTACGTGAGCATATCACCGTTCTGATCGGATGTTTGAGTGGTAATCTGTGTCTGATCCCCCACGGTCTCGTGATTAGAAGGTTCTGATATAGATATGATAGGTGCGATATTTCTCTTTACTTCAACAACAGTTGGAATACTTTCTGTTCCTGAGGCATCTCGAGAAATGACACTCAACACATTTTTGCCCGCTGGAGCTTTCGTATCAAGAAGAATCCGAGAGAACATAAAAATTCCGGACGCATCAGGAACAGTATTTCCAGCCTCCTTACCATTCACCAAAAGAAACACATTTGTATCAGCTCTTACCGTACCTTTTATATCGATGCTATCTTCTTTAAACGAAGTATTCCTTTTTGGATATTCGATCGAAGGTGAAGGAGGAGGATTTACCCCCACACTAAAAGTACCACCAGAAAGAGTAGTTGACCCAGTATTTCCAGCTCTATCTTTTCCTACAGCCAAAATACGGGCAGTGCCGTCAAAACCTGATACAACGGCATATGTCGCTTCGTAATATTTTCCTGATCCTTTGGCAGGTACAAGGCGAGACGGTGCGCCATTTTGCGCCACATATAAATCTGGAGGTGCAGAAAGATCTTCAGATGACTCTACGGATATCGTCACTTTCCCACTGCGCACCGCAGGGGGATCAGCCTTGATAGTAAATGTCGGGGCCGATAGATCGATTGCGAAAAGCTCAGAAAAAGCTTCGCCTATTAAACCCTCCTTATCTAGAGCGTTTACGATAATCCTATACAAGGAACCAGGATTTAATCCTGTGGTAAGCCACTCGAAACTTCCTCTTGCTGAAAGTTCTGACGCTATTTCAACTTTAAATTCAGGATTAACCGGACCGTACCACTCCTCTAGTTTATCTGAATAATAAAGTCTAACCGGTTTATCTATAAGACCCGCGGCACTTTTCTCGTGCTCTGTACCCGAATCATTTTGATCGCTTGCAGCATATGAAATCAAACCAGTTTGGGCAAAGACCGTCCCTTTTACCGGTGACAAAATGTAAATTTGAGGGGGATATGAATTGTAGCTAGAGGTTACAGAATTTGTCGTAGTCTCGGGCGCGACATTAGAATCAGGAGGATCTTCATCATTGTATAAAGTCAGATACTCCATCCCGGTATTAAGATAATCGTCAGATTCAATACAGACAGAAAAAGTGCTATTAGAATCGCAATCAGTATCGTTCGGTATCACAGGCACAATATAGTAAGCTGTTCCCGGAAACCACTGATCATCAGAAATACGTATTTCGGCCACACCTTCAAATTCTGTATTCTGGTTCCCTATCCACAACCCTGTACTCGCATTCCAAAAATAAAGCTGCCCTCCTCTATTAATAAGAGAAGTAATATCCTCACCACTTGCGATTGATGCGACATCACCATACAAATAGGAACCTGACGAATGTTCTGGTTCAAGAGAGAAGGCATCGACCTGAAAAGCCCAACAAATGATAAGTGAAGGTAGAAGTAAAAAGCTTCCATATCGCCCAATCTTTGCCGCATGCGATAAAAAAACTTTTATGTATGTATGCTTACATGACATTTAAGTACTTATATTTGCCCTTCTACTGATGTTTCTGCGGGAACAACTTGATCTTCTGGTATTGTCGCTGGTTCATCTACAGTCTGCACAATCTCCTCTTCTGGAACCGTCTCTGGAACCAGATCTGTAAGAGGAACTACTTCTGTAACAGATCCCCCCTCATCAATAGAAGATGGGGTGGAGGTAGCAGCCTCCTCTACCGGTGTTACATCCGTTGTTGTTGTAGCACTATCATCTATAGTTGGTGGCAAGACTATCGGATCGCTCGATGTGGACGTCGGTTCTGCGACTTCAGGGACAGTTGTGGATTCTGTTGATGTTGCCGTCTGCACTATATCTTCTATAACAACCGGTGGCTCTAAGACCGGCGGAGGTTCAACAGCATCTTCTCTTGAGGTGAACAACTTACCATTCTTTACAGCAAGAGCAATCCAATCAAAGGAGATGTCTCCTGTTGCTCGCTTGTTGAGCATGATTGTAAAGCCCTTAGTCGTCCTTTTTGTTACGAGATAGCGAATAACTTAAGAGAACATCCTCTATTCTATCGACAAACCAGAAGTAGAAGTTGCTTCGTCAAACGCCATCGTGACGCTAATAACTGGAACATCTACATACTCCCTATCAAAGACAACTTCGACGATTTGATCATCTGTTTTTACCAGCGCTTTACCTCCAGTATCCGACATGAAGTATGGTCGGCCGAAGAAGGTTACATCAGAGAGCATCTCTATTGTTGTTGATGCGGTACCGATCAAATTAACCTGAAGAGCATTTGCCTTAACTTCACCTTCTACGTTAAGACCGATGAAGTTTGCCTTATCGCCCGAAAGAAGACCTGCGAAGAACGCGTTGCCGCGAACATCAAACCATACCGCAGTAGTAGTGGCGGTCGATGTCGCCCATGTAGTAGAAGCATTCATTGCTTCAATATCCGAGGCGAGTTTTGGTATAAGGAAATAACCTGAAGAATCAAGGGTTAGGGTAAAGCTCTTTGCTTCGACAGCCTGTGCGGCAACCGTTTCCGCAGATACACTCTTGCTCTCTATGATGAGTCCCTTGATTGAATCAGCGGAAAGCTCACGAGCAAAAATACTTGGCGCAATAAGCTCCGATATTACGGATATTTTATCCGCAAAGACTTCCGATCGCGCTGCAGCGATAGTTTCTCTATCCTCTTTAAGGTCCTGAAGGAATGAGAGAACCTTCGCCTGCCTACCCGTACCTATTACCGAGAGTGCTGACGCAGAAGTCGATGAAGCGAGAGACTCCGTAGAAGTCGAGACCTCTTCAGCTTCATCAAGAGACGCGTAGAGACTTTCAAGAGCATTCTTCTCAGCCAACGTATCGTCAAATGATGCTCCGAGGTAATCGAGAAGATTTACGAACATCATAATAGTCGTACATTTTCGTCCCGTATACGCAATCCCTGCAGCAGGACAATCAACGAGCTTTGATTCATCCACAGATTCAAGCGCTTGACCGAGCACCGTACCAGCGAGCGTCGCTTTCATTGCGTGGCCCGGCACAGAAGACGCTGCAAGTTTATCACCCTGTTTGATGATACCGTTCTCAGTCGAAACTTTAACAGGAACTCGTCCAATGAGTGCAATTGGATATGAATTCTTGGTGTACGCACCGGCGACAAATCCTGGATCAGTCGAGACAACTCCGAGAACATCTGGCTGATATTGATATGCGGTCCTTTGCACGCCGTGATTATTCTTAGGATCAATTGAAACAACTTCTCCGAAATCAAGAGGCACTTGAGATGTATATCGCTCGGCCAAGTCGGCACCAGAGCTGTTGAACGTAGCACCCTCAGCGGCGTAGACGTTTCCTGCAGAGCTAATCCTGAGCATTGTAAGACCGTCTGCCTGGAGGTTGAGGAAATCGATATCTTTTGTAACAGAAATTTCGGTGAGAGTTGGAGCCGAGACCGCTCTCTGTGTCTGAACAGGCGTTGACCCGTTATACCAGACATCCGTGTAGACACCCGTATACGAAGGAAAATCTCGCTTGAAGTTAAATGTCACCTGGAGCCATGTTTCGCCAGGTTGCGGATTGATCTTTTGTCCTGGTGCGGTAATTGATCTAGCGTCTGCAGTCTGAAGACCCGCCTGTGACGTGGCCGTCCTTACTTCAGCCGATATTCCAGCATACGCAGGAGTTACTTTCCAATTGAGCACCGAATTCGCATCGAGATCAGTAACCTCGATCTGTTCTGTCTTGTAAAGTCCCGCCGACACCCAACCTGTGTCCACCTTCGATGTTACGGTCGAAGTCGCGGTCGACGACGCAGTACCCGCAAGGAGGAGGAATTTACCGTCCGGTCGCTGAAACGCGATCGCTCCTGGACCGACGCCGAGATAAGCAGTACCCGGTAAGCCGATGCTTCGCGGCATTGTTGAAGTCGCGAGAGCAGTAGGTCCTAATCCGAGTTGACCTGGAATCCACACTCCTTGGGCTCCACCCGTAGGGATATCTTCTGTTGTACCCTGCTCGACACCAGCCTTTTCAATATAGATCTGGGATTTGGTGGTCGATGCACCTCCTATCATGACGAGCCACGCTCCATCTGCCATTGGCATAGCGAAGCTTCCTTCTGGCTTTGCATTAATTCCATGTCCTGGTGCCACACCTGAAAGAGTAGGTCCAACAATCATTCGGTTCGTATAAGGGTTATAGATGTTGGTTGTGAAAAGAGCGTTACAAGTCGTAACAGTTGCACCTCCCTTGTAGATAACATAGAGACCGTCCGTTCGTTGGAAGGCGAACGCTCCCGGTCCGGTACCGTTAGTCATCGACGCCGACGTGTTGTTAGTCCTAAACTGCATCGTGTTTGGATCAAATATTGCGGTAAGCGTCTGGAGCGTACAGGTATCGTTCGTGGTTCCTGGTATGACGAGATATGTGCCGTCAGGACGAGGAAGCGCCAAAGATCCTTGACCGATGACGAGCGGGCTCGTCGGTCCTTGAGTCATATTATTCTGGAACGGATCGTAAATGCTCGATCCCGCGTTATAGCTTCCGTGCATGATGAGGAACTTGCCCGTAGGAAGCGCCATGACCAGCGCTCCTCGACCAGCGTTTCCGGTAAGTGGAGGTCCGTAGGTGAAGGTGTTCGTAAGAGGATCGAAAATGTTTGTTGTCGTCGTACCTGTGTTAGCAGTAACGTTACCAGTTGAGTTTCCAAGTACGATCAAGAATTTACCATCAGGCCTCTTGAATGCGAGCGCTCCTACTCCGATAGGCGCGGTCGTAGACGAGTTCATGGTCGTGATGGTCTCAGTTTCCGGATCGTAGAGTTGAGCTTGACTCATGGCAGAAGTAGTAGCTCCGTTGATGATAACGAATTTATTATCTGGCCTTCTCATGACTATAGAAGAGCTTGCGATACCGAAGTTAAGCGGGGTTGATGTAGCAAAATTTCCGTTAAAAGCCGAGACCATGGTTCCGTTAAATTTCGTATTGTATTCTGGATTCGACACCTGAGAATACGCAAGGCCGACTCCATCCGTCTTTATCTGGAGGTTAACCGTCACAGGCATACTCGATGAAGCCGAGCTCGTCGATGTCGTGTTGTTTGCAAAGTCACTAAAATTCCTCTTATAGAGAGATCCGTTATCGACCATAATGTCGTAAATTGCTGGATCGATAGCGTTTCGTCTATAACGAGTCTGACCAGACTTCCTTATATTCCACTCCTGATCGAAGAACTTAGGAAGATTCCTCTTCATGAAGACTTTTATCTGAATCCTGTTATCTGTGTTGTTATCGAGCTTTAGAGTATCTCCCGATTTCTGAACCGTCTTGTACGATCCCGAACAAGATCCAGTACCTGTTTTTACTTGCACGGTATACGTTCCCTCATTAGCCGTATGCCAGAGCAAAGTCGATTGAGGATTTATACCGGTTGCCACAATACACTCTGTCTCGTAATAAGCGTGCATCTCGGCATCGACCGTTCCGTCACCTCCGACTATATAACCCATGTTGTAGTTATCGACTCCAGTACCTCCTCCGCGCAATAACGCGTATTGACCGTTCGGTCTCATAAAGACAACCGCTCCAGCACCAAGTGAAGCAGATGCGCTTGGTCCGGCTGTGAATTGTGTGTTATCTGATTTCGACGGATCAATAATATTCGTCGTCGCAGCACCAGATCCAGTGAAAAGGAGATATGTTCCATCCTGCCTCCAGATGCTTTGAGCGCCGTCAGCCAAAGCTGCGGTCGGACCAAATCCTGCTCCAGACTGAGCCGTCATTTCACCAGCAGCACGGTTGGTAGTCGATGCTGTTTCTCGAGGGTCGTAGATAGATGATGTGTTTATTGCTCCGCCGAGAACAAGGAATTTACCGTCTTGCCTACGTATAGAGAATGCACCTGCACTAATCGTTGGCGCATTCGATGTTATTGGGTTTGTAGCTGTCCACGAGCTTGTCGTGGATGCAACAAACGGATTGTAGAGATAATGAGTTGTCGAACCTCCTCCCAAGAACACAAGGAATGTTCCATTGTCTCGCTGGATCGCATGCGCTCCGGCAGCCCATGTTCCCGCCACAGGTCCTGCCGTGACCACGTTCGTCGTCGGGTTATACATTGATACCGCAGTAGTACCTCCACACAAGATTACGTAGTTTCCATCGGGTCGCTGGAATGCGTTTGTTCCAGTCGTACACAAACCTCCCATTGTAGGTCCAGCGGTCGCCTGCGTTATATTGTACGGATCAAGAATGGTCGTCGTGTTGACTCCTCCGCCGTGTACCACGAGGTATCGTCCATCGGTTCGTCTCAAAGAGATCGATCCGGCTCCAGCATTTCCGGTCAAAGTCGCGAGCGCGGTCATGCTGCTTGAATAACCGTCCCATAGCGATACGACGTTTCCTCCGCCGTGTATGATCACGTACTTACCGTCCTCGCGGATTATAACGTGACCTCCAGCTCCCATTGCCGTTCCGGTCGTAGTCGCAGATGAGGTAAGCATTCCATTTCCAACAATCGTAGATGCGGTATTAGTGCTGTTGTTGAGATAGATCGTGTCATTTGCAGAGGTAACGTTAAAGAGAGTCGATCCGGTGAGCGAAAAGTCATAAGCTTTGCTCGTACCAGTAGTCGATTTAACGATATCGTTCGTCGTTGCCGAGATCGTCACCCCTCCGTTATTTCCGACAGTAAATCTATCCGTTCCCGACGACCTCAAGGCAAGGATATCCGAAGTACCGCGCTGGTCGATGACGGCTGCTGCAATTGTATTTGAGGTACTAGACGCCGAGAAAGTTGCTACAGGCGTCGATGTTCCTACACCGAGTCGTTGAGTTGATGTATTCCACGTAAGCGCGGCATCTCCAGCAAAACCTCCGGCACCGTCATTAAACTGGAGATTTCCTGTTGCACCTCCAGGAGTTCCACCGGCTCCACCAGAATCAACTCCACAGATTACGTTTCCGCTCGCATCGGTATCGAGAGTCGAACCGCTCGTACAGTTAAGGAGAGACCCGATCCTCAATCCGCCACCATTTATGTTTAATCCGTTGGCGATTGTCGACGTCGCTGTGCCCACAACAGCTAATCCTTGAACAGTTGTTGTGCCGTTACTTGATACCGCAAAAGGCGAAGAGGTCGCCGCAAGAGCATCGCTTGATGTACCTATCCTAAAGACCCCATCAATATTAGAGATAATCCAATGCTTGAAGTTCGTCGGTGCATCTGAATCAGTGATTGCTATGTAAGGTGTAGTCGAAGCGACTTGAAGCGTCCAGTTTGCTGTAGAAGTACCGACACCAATATTTCCATTGGCCATTATTCTAAGTCTCTCGAATCCGCCGGTTCCAAACCGGATTGGATTGCTTTGGTACATCCAGATAAATGCGGAGCCTGGAACAGTATGTCCTGAGTTATTAACTCCGAAACCAAGTCGTGAACTTTCATCGTTGTTATAGATATCAAAACTCGCCGACGTATTGCCTGTATTTGTGTTCTTGATTTTGAAGAGAGGTCCAGATGCAATGTCTCTACTTACATAAAGCGGTATTCCAATATCTGGAGGCCCCCCGATACCCACACTTCCGTCAAAATACGAATTACCAGTCACCGACAGAACATCTGAATAAGTCGTCGTTGCGATACCCACCCTACCAAAAGCGTCTATTATCATTCTTGGATTCGACCCTGCGTTTCCAGTGAAGAAACTCATCTCACCGGAGTTACCTGTTCCACCAGAAGAGATGACCGTCGCAAAGTTAGCGGACGCACTACTATTAAGACTCAAGGCGCCCCCTTCATAGCCAGCCGGTAAACCTAAGTTAGTTGTTCCATCAGTCGTAAGCTGATAAGCCCTGACGTTGCTGCCTTTGGTGCCGGAAAGATTGGTCGTGTCTATATTAAGTCCAACAGAATCACCGATAGACAATAATGTTCCTGGAGAAGTCGTTCCGATCCCCACATTTCCTGCAAAATACGCACGACCCGTGGTAGTCGCAGCTCCATTGATAGTAAGACCGAGGGTTCCATTTCCAATCGTCGACGAAGCCGTCACAAATATTCCTCGAGTAGTGGTTGGAGCTAGAGCGCCAAATGAGTTCACAGACCAGTCGCCGAATTGAGTCTTCCAGTAGTCGGTTGAAGTGGTTGCCCACGATCCACCAGAACCTCCACACAATCCTCCCGAACCAGACACCTGACCAAGACTATTCACCTGAAGACATTGAACAAATCCCGTAATCGAGGCAATAGAAAGATTAGTGGTCGTCGCTGTACCAGTCGCAATGAGATTACCTCCGATATATGCGGATCCGCCGACCGAGAGTCGAGCAAAAGGAGATGTAGATGCTATACCGAAATTACCCGCAGCATTCACTCGAGCCTTCTCAGAAAGAGTTTGGAGCGAAGTTCCACTCGTTCCAGCATCGCCTGTGCTGAATATAATACTTCCACTCACTGCATTGCCGGTAGCCTTTCCTCCAGCGAGCGTGAGATTCGTGCCGTTAGAATCACCATCCTCCGCACCAGATGAATGAAGCGTGACTCCATTTCCCATAAATTTGGTTATTCCTTGTCCGAAATATACGTCATTGATATCTGATCCGATCACAGCAACATTGTTTCCGCTTACGTAGGTATCATGACCAATAGCGATCGAACTGGTACCGTTACCATATGCGTTGTATCCCAGGAATGTGTTATTGGATCCGCTCTCATTTGAAAGTCCTGCGTTGTATCCAAGATAGACGTTATTTTCTCCGGTAATCACCGATGCACCCGCTGAACCTCCGATTATTGTGTTGTATAGCCCCTTAATGTTGCTACCGCTCGACGCTCCAATGGCGACACTTCCGCTCGTCGATGCATTGACACCTGCGTTGTATCCCAAGAACACATTATCTCCGCCGGTTACATTATTCGTTCCTGCGCCACTACCTATGAATGTGTTGGTAGTAGGGGTGGTGTTCGACCGACCAGCATTCAAACCCAAGAAAGTATTGGTATTTTGTATCCTCAGTACGCTCGCACCCGATTTGTAGATCAGATTTGAGTTCAAGTCGCCGGTAAAGTCTGCCGCCCCTAT
>JACCDR011304010.1_pt1 | contig 17020 bp, 22 predicted proteins | sample 7446431 | NCBI WGS metagenome assembly JACCDR01 (sample SAMN15323443, study PRJNA562643) | freshwater metagenome | isolation source: river surface water | place: USA:Blue River Watershed | collected 2017-08-17 | reverse complement strand
GCAAGAAAGCTGTCTAATATATGCAACACGCAACGAAACAAAAACACGAACTTCGCGCACGACGTCATGCGCGTATTCGTGCACGCGTGATCGGCTCGGCAGAGTGCCCACGGCTCGCGGTATACCGCAGCAACCGGTTTATTTCAGCGCAGCTTATTGATGATGCGAAGGGGGTTACGGTTGCTGCAGCGCACGGGCGCGAGTTTAAGGGTGCGGCGAGCGCTCAGGCTAAGGCGGTGGGCGCTGCCATTGCTGAAAAGGCTAAGACAGCGGGTATCACGACTATCGTGTTTGATCGTGGCGGATATCGCTATGCAGGGCAGGTACAGACGCTTGCTGAGGCAGCACGTGCAGGCGGACTCACTTTTTAATTACTATGGATACTGAACAGAAGACTATGAATACGCCTGAGACAACGGACACCGCAACCGCAGGTGCTGCACCTAAAGAGGCGGCACGTGGTCGCGACGGGAGGGGAGCGCTCCGTGGTCGTGCGCCGCGTGGTGGCCGCCCACCGCGCGAGCGCGGCGAGTTTGATCAGGTAACTATCGATGTGCGCCGCGTGGCGCGCGTGATGGCCGGTGGTCGCCGCTTCAACTTCAGTCTTGTGATTGTGGTGGGAGACAAGCGTGGTCGCGTGGGTGTCGGGCTCGGTAAGGCAGCTGACACCGCGCTTGCGATCGAGAAGGCGACTCGTGATGCGCAGAAGCATATGATCAAGATCCCGCGCACCAAGAACAATTCAATTGCGCATGCGGTGAAGTCTAAGTACGCGTCGTCTACGGTCGAGATCTTCCCCTCGGAGGGTCGTGGTCTTGTGGCTGGCTCGGCTGTGCGCACCGTGCTTGATCTTGCGGGCGTTACGGATGTGGTTACCAAGATCCACAGCCGCTCGAAGAACAAGCTCACAATTGCGCGCGCAACGGTAGCTGCACTTCAGAAGCTTTCAGCGTAAACTGTCTCTATGCAACTCAACACTATCGCTCCTAAGACTCCGCTCCGCAAGAACGCGCCTGTTGGGCGTGGCGGCAAGCGTGGTAAGACCAGCGGTCGTGGCGGTAAGGGCCAGACAGCGCGTGCCGGTCACAAGATCCGCCCTGAGGTACGCGACCTTATTAAGAAGCTCCCGAAGCGCCGTGGCTGGGGTAAGAACCGTGCGCGTACGGTGCGCAGCGAGCGTACGGTCTATGCGGTGGTCAATCTTGCAGCACTTAACACCGCCTTCACCGAGGGGGACACGATCTCACCAGCAAGTCTCCTAGCTAAGGGCCTCGTGCGTCGCGCTAAGGGCCGCGCACCAAAGGTAAAGATTTTGGGTACGGGTGAGCTCACCAAGAAGTTTGTCTTTAAGAACGTTGAGCTCTCGGCAACAGCGCAGAAGGTGCTCGATTCTCGCAATGCTTAACGCTTTTCTCCGCAAGGTTACACTCGCATTCAGGACTCCTGAGATACGCACTCGTATTTTTGTAGTGATGGGTGCACTCGCGCTCTTTCGCGTTCTTGCGGCGATCCCGATCCCGGGGGTAAATAGCGGAGCGCTCGCCGCCTTCTTCTCCCAGAATCAATTTTTCGGACTCTTGAATCTCTTTTCAGGCGGTGGGCTTGCTCAGCTTTCTATTGTCATGCTCGGTGTGGGTCCCTACATTACCGCGTCTATTATCATGCAGCTGGGTACGATCATCTTCCCGCAGCTCAAGGAGGCCTACTTCGAAGAAGGGGAGGCGGGGCGTGCCAAGTTTGTGCAGTGGAGCCGCCTGCTCTGTATCCCGATCGCGGTATTGCAGTCGGTCGCCTTCCTCTACTTGCTTGAGAGCCAGCAGATCATCAGCCGCCTCGACTCAGTCTCACTCATCGCCAATATTGCGATCATTACCGCCGGCTCGCTCCTCCTTATGTGGATCGGTGAGTTGGTGACTGAGTTCGGTATTGGGAACGGGGTGTCATTGATCATCTTCGCCGGCATTATGGCAAGCGTGCCCTCGAGTATTGCGCAGGCAATCTTCGCCTCCTCAGCGGCCAATATCCCGGCGTACCTCGCCTTCGTGCTCCTTGCGCTTGCGATGGTGCTCGCGGTGGTGGTGGTCTCTGATGCTGAGCGCTCGATCCCGATCGCCTACGCGCGTGCCGCGCGCGGCGCTGCGCTTGCGCAGGGTGCCGCGACCTACCTCCCGATCCGCCTTCTCCAAGCTGGGGTGATCCCCATCATTTTCGCCCTCTCGCTCCTCCTCTTGCCGCAGATGGCGCTCCAGGCATTAAATGCGCTTAAGGTCTCGTTTGTTTCAGGTTGGCTCTACAGCTACTCGGCCTTCCTTGCTAATCCGTGGCAGTACGGTGGTGCTTACTTTGTCTTGGTGGTGTTCTTCACCTATTTCTATACCTCAGTAACCTTCGAGCCACATCGCGTAGCAGAGAATCTGCAGAAGACAGGCGCCTTTGTCCCTGGGGTACGCCCCGGCCGCGAGACCGAAGAGTACATTGGCAATGTAGTACATCGCATTACCTTCCCGGGCGCCGTGTTCCTCGGCTTCTTGGCAGTGATGCCAGCGATCATGCAGGGCCTTACGGGCATCACGACGCTCGTAGTTGGCGGCACCGCACTCCTCATCGGTGTGCAGGTAGCGCTTGATCTTGCCAACAAGATCGACGCGCAGATCTCCCTCCGCGAGTATTAAGGTTGAAACGTCGAACGGGCGCGATCCAGAGGATCGCGCCCGTGTGCTATACCGCTCTGCGGCGTGAAGGTTCAGTGCTCGAGGTCGAAGTACTTGGCCGGCGCGAGTGTGAGACTCGAAGGCTCGTCCTTGTACACCATGCCAGGCAGCGGTCGGCCCCCTCTCGGGGTAGCATTTCCCTCGTAGTAGATGTGTACCACCACGTGAGGTTCACTTGCGTACTGCACGATGTGCGGTTTGCCGAGGGGGACGCCGAGGATCTGACCGCGAATCGTGTGGGGCAGCGGTTCTTCGATGCAGACCGTTGGAATTCCGAACGTCGCTTCAAGGTCGATCTTATCCCACCAGTAGGTCTGGTCACTCTCCATATACTCAATAAGACTTTCAGAATCTTCGTCCGGGTCGTTTCTCAGGTATTCGGCGACCATCTCCTCGATCAGGCTTCGTGGCACCGGATAGAGCTGCTTGATGCCGAACTTGACCCACTCCTCGAACTTTCCCGCGTTCTGTGGCAGGGTCATGAAGCGGATCATGTGGATGTCGGCGCCGTTTTTCTCGAGAGCCTTCGAAAGCTGGCTCAGGAATTCGACCCCGACTCGCATACCGGCGCAGAGCGCCTGCGGTTCGAACTTACTGGACATCTGATTTCTCCTTGGCTGTGGTTCTCCCAGTAGGCGCGCACCATGCGCGCCCGGTAGGATCTCCGACAATGGTCCATACACAGTTTATCATAATATTTAATATTGTCAATTTGGCGGCGTTGATGCTATTATCGACCAATGAATCAGCCACACATCGTGTTTTTTATTGGTAAGCCAGGGAGCGGGAAGGGGACTCAGGCCGAGGCGCTCGCTAAGGTTACGGGGTGGCCAGTCTTTGGTACGAGCGCCGGGCTCCGTGAGATCGTGGCTACTGGCTCAGCGGCTGGGCACAAGCTCCAAGAGACCATGGACGCCGGCATACTCACCCCGTACTGGGTAGCGAGCCACGTCTACCTTAAGAAGCTCTTCAGTATCCCTGACGATGGGGGGCTTATCTTCGACGGCACCAGTCGTACCCGCCCTGAGGCAGAGATCGTCTACGACTCACTCGTGTGGCTTGGGCGCCCGTATACCATATTCCACCTCAACACTCCCGATGAGGAGGTTAAGAAACGTATCGAGCTCCGCAAGGAGACAAGCCAGCGTAAAGACGATCATGCCTTCGACACGCGGCTTGAGGAGTACTACGCGAGCACCGAGCCAGGCATTGCGTACCTGCGCGATAAGGGCGCGCTCACCGAGATCGACGGCCATCGCCCTATCGAGGAGATCGCGGCTGAGGTGCGAAAGATACTTGGTATTGCATGACGATTGCAAACGATACTGAGCGAGCTAACCTTATCGAGGCGGGCAAGCGCCTCGCACGAGTGCTCGAAGCGCTTAGGGCGAAGGTTGCGCCCGGAGTTACCAGCGAAGAGCTCGATGACTTGGCAGAGCAGCTGATCCGCGATGGTGGTGATGAGCCCTGCTTCCTCGGCTACACGCCCGAGGGCGCCCCGCGCCCGTACCCCGCGACACTCTGCGTATCGGTAAACGATGAGATCGTGCATGGGATCCCCAACGAGGCTCCACGTACGCTTAAGGAGGGAGACATTGTAGGGCTCGATCTCGGTCTCAAGCATGAGGGTGTGATCGTTGACGCGGCTATTACGGTGCCGGTGGGGCAGATCGACCCTGGGTCACAGAAGCTCCTCTACGCCACCGAGAATGCGCTTGTGGCGGGGATCGAGGCAGCGAAGCCAGGGAATCATATCGGAGACATCAGCGCGGCGATACAGGAGGTGATAGAGCAGGTAGGCTTCGCGGTGGTTAAAGAGCTGGGGGGTCACGGCGTGGGTGCCAAGGTGCACGAGGAGCCCTTCGTACCAAACTTCGGCCGCAGGGGCGAGGGACCAGAGCTTACTGAGGGGATGGTGCTCGCGCTCGAGCCGATCTCCTCGGCAGGCAAGGCGAGCGTCGTGCTCTCGAGCGATGGCTACACCTACCGCACTAAGGATGGCTCACGGAGCGCGCACTTCGAACACACGATCTTGATCGAGAAGGATGGCGCGCGTATCATAACGCAATAATACATATCATATGCCGCACGAGAAGGAGGAACGCACGCTCATAATCCTTAAGCCGGACACGGTTCATCGCGGACTGGTCGGGGCGATTGTGAATAGGTTTGAGCGCAAGGGGCTCAAGATTATTGGCGTGAAGATGGTGCAGCTCGAGGACGTGCTCCTCGAGGCCCATTACGCACATCTCAAAGACCAGCCGTTCTTTGAAGGTATTAAAAACTTTATGAAGTCCGCGCCGGTTATTGTTATGGCGCTCTCAGGTATCGAGGCAGTGAGCGCGACGCGTGTGATTGTGGGGCCTACTAAGGGGTATGAGGCCGCCGCCGGTACGATACGAGGAGATTTTTCGTTGTCGGGGCAGTCAAATATTGTGCATGCGTCAGACAGTGTCGAGAATGGTAAGGCTGAAGTCGCACGCTTCTTTTCAGAGGATGAGCTCTTTTCCTACAAGCGGAATGATTTTGACTACATACATGCAGAGCATGTGTTCTAATTTCGTTTTCCACTGGGGTGCTTGACACAGGGTGTATAGTTATAAGTAGGAGCTGTTCTTGAAAATCAACTTGCTAGTCTCAAGGGACCGATGCAGTAAGATTGTGCTGGTGAACTCGCGAGAGATCCGAAGGCAGTCGTTACATCTACCCACCTGGCATATTTAAGTTGAACTCGGAATAGCTCCACGAGAAAACCGCTCCCTAGGGAGCGGTTTTCTCGTGCTAAAGTTGGAGGAATGGCACTCAAGGTATGTTTCTACGGTGGGGCAGGCAAGGTAACCGGCTCCAATTTTTTAATTGAGGGAAGCAAGGGCAAGGTGCTGGTTGATTGTGGTATCGAGCAGGGCGCAGATCTGGTGCAGGGGCATATGTATGAGGGGTTCCCTTATGACGTCTCTGTCGTTGATGCGCTCGTGGTTACCCATGCGCATCTCGACCATATCGGGCGGATCCCCAAGCTGGTGAAAGACGGCTTCAAAGGCAAGATCTATATGACGCCCCCTACGCGGGACCTTGCGGTGCTGATTCTTGTGGACTCGGTAGGGATCCTTGCGCAGGAGGCGCAGCGAGAGGGGCGCGAGCCGCTCTATACGGGAGAGGATGTCGAACAGGCGTTTAAGCAGGTGGAGCTGATCGAGTACCATCAGGAGAAGGAGGTCGCGCCGGGTATCAGTGCGTACTTGCGCAATACAGGCCACATCCTTGGTTCGGCGAGTGTGCGGCTCACTGGGGAGGGAGGGGAGACGGTGGTAGTCACGGGCGACATCGGCAACTCGCCCTCGCCGCTTCTGCCCGACTGGGAGGCCGTTCCCGATGCTGACGCGCTTGTTATGGAGAGTGTCTACGGCGATCGGCTCCATCCACCGCAGGAGGAGCGTGTGACCCAACTGAGGAATACGCTTAAGCGAGCTATTGGGCGTGGTGGCACGGTGCTCATACCCGCCTTCTCGCTCGAACGCACACAGCTCATGCTCTATGAGCTCTCAAACTTCTTTGAGGCAGGCGAGCTGCCCAAGGTGCCGGTATTTCTCGACTCGCCACTCGCGATAAAAGTGACTGAGGTGTATGAGAAGTGGGGGAACACCTACTTTAAACCCGAGGCCGAGGCCGAGATGAAGCGAGAGAAGAGCCTCTTCGAGTTTCCGTTCTTGCACAAGACGCCCTCTAAGCAGGAGTCGCTCGAGATCAGCGCCGTGCCGAACCCTAAGATCATCATCGCAGGTGCCGGCATGAGCCATGGTGGGCGTATCGGCGGTTGGGAGACCACCTACCTTCCCGACCCTAAGACAACTCTGCTCCTGGTGGGGTACCAAGCCCCTGGCTCGCCGGGGCGGCGGCTCCAAGAGGGCGAGGATCGGGTCAAGATCAATAAGGAGTGGGTCAAGGTGCGCGCGCACGTAGAGACTATCGCTGGGTGGTCGGCGCATGGCGATCGGGACGACCTCATGCGCTTCGCAGAGGCAGCGCTTGCTCATAAGCGGCCGAAGGCTATATTCACGGCGCTCGGTGAGCCCTCTGCCGCACGCTTCCTTGCTCAGCGCATCCACGACTACCTTGGCGCTCGCGCCATCGTCCCCGAGATGGGGCAGGCATGGGAGGTGACGAAAGAGTCAGTGAAGCAGGTATAGATATGGACATTAAGCCTGGGGTCTACGAGCATTTTAAGGGCAAGCAGTATCGGGTGATTGGTGTTGGTAAACACTCAGAGACGCTTGAGGACCTCGTGTTCTACGAAGCGTTGTATGATAATGAGCTTTCGAAGCTCTGGGCGCGCCCAGTCGAATCATTTCTTGGCGAAGCCGAAGTCAATGGACAAAAAGTCCCAAGGTTCAAATATGTAGATGAGAAGTAAACGAAAACCGCCCCGAGAGGGGCGGTTTTCGCGTGGCAGTTTTAGCCGACCTTCTTCGCGATGCGGGTGAAAATCTCGGGGTGCTCAGATGCAAAGGTCGAGAGGACCTTACGATCGAGGGCTATCTCAGCCTTCTTAAGTTTGGCGATGAAGGTGCTGTACGACTTGTGGCCGTTCTCGCGGACTGCGGCGTTGAGCCGGACAATCCAGAGCTGGCGGAAGTCGCCCTTCTTGTCCTTGCGGTGTGCGAAGGCGTAGCGGCCGGCCTTCATCAGGCCCTCGTGAGCCTGCTTGATCTTGGTTGAGCGTCCATGACGGAAGCCCTTTGCGCGCTTCAAGATGTTTGTGCGACGCTTGTGTGCTGAAACTCCTCCTTTAACTCGTGCCATACGTGATTAGTTATCTAAATTATTATGCAGCTGCGGTGCCGGCGAGGAAACGGCGGCGGACCCGCTTGGTAAGGACGAGGTTCACTGCGCGGCGCTTAGCCGCACGCTTGCTCCCGCTTGCCTTAGCGTTGAAGTGGTTCTGCCCCTTAACGCGAGCAACGATCTTGCCCGTGCGCGTGACACGGAGGCGTTTCTTGTATGATTTATTCGTTTTCATGTTTTGGTTGTGGGGCCTTGGCCTCCTTTTCACGTTTCTGTTGAGCGGCGAGATCGCGCTCGACTACTCCCGCGAAGCCCTTAGGGCTCTTGGCAACAGGCTCAGCCACCTTGTAGGCGTACGGGATGCGTACCAGGAACTTCTCGAGGCGTTCCTTGAGGAACTTCTCGTCCATACCCTTGTAGCGACCCTTCAAGAAGAGCTCGGCGCGGACGCGGTGTCCCTCGGCGAGCCATTCGGCGGCCTTCTTAGCCTTAAGCATCATGTCGTTGTCTCCGGTCCCGACCTTGATCTGGACCTCCTTCGTTTCCGACACTTTTACCTTGGCTTTAGCTACCTTTTCCTTCTTACTGCGCTCGTACTCAAATTTACCATAATCCTGGATCTTAGCAACCGGCGGGGTAGCTGAGGGCGAGATCTCGATCAGGTCGAGCCCGGCCTGCTTGGCGGCTGCCAGTGCCTCGCTTAGCGAGATAACACCGAGGTTCTCGCCCTGTGCGCCAATAACGCGCAGCTCGCGTGCGCGTATCTCGTTATTGATGAGTAGTCGTTCAGCAGCCACCGGAAATGTTCTTGCTATTCTACCATAAAATCAAGCATTTCTGCAACTATTTTGAGAGTTGCGAGGGATCGTCGAGGATGATTTGCGCGCGGCCTTGGTAGGTCGAGATTTTGCCAGTCAGGGTTACGGGGTCGCCGACGTAGCTTTGGAGATTTTTAAACTTCGACAGATCGTCGGCGAAGATGACGGCTGAAAAGGGGCAGGCCTTGTAGTCGGCGCAGAAGTCGAGGAAGGTCACGCCGCTCTTCGCGGTATGGGCTTTGAGGAGTGTGCCCGTTACACGCGCCTGCTCGCCCACGTGTTTGGCGGCTTCAGTGTAGGGGATCGTACCGGCAGTGGTTCGACCTTGCTCACCATAAAAAACCGGCGCGGCCGCTTTGGCGGCCGCGGGGTTGCCTTGGTATGCTTCGAGGAGTTGCAACAAGAAATCTTCATACACCTTGCGCAGAGCGGGGTCGGTCCCTATCTCGAGCAATTCATCGTTAATCGTCGTGGCAGAGTTGGTCCAGTTGTAGCTGCCGTGCGCATAGGCCGAGTCGGTCACCAGCATCTTAAGGTGCATGATGCCACTTGCGCTCGGGTGCTTCTCGGCCACGAGAGGGATGCCTGCCTTCTCTAAGATCTCGCGCACGCTCGAGCTAAACTGCTCTTCAAATTGCCCACTATCGACGACGCCGCGCACGTCCACGCCGCGCGTCTTGGCGCGCGCCAGTGCCTCAGCAATACCCTTGTGGGTAAAGGTGTAGATGGCGAAGTAGAGGTGCGTCTTCGCGCCGTCGATCACTGCGATGAGTTCTTGGTCAGCGTTTTGTGCGGTGAGCGAGTAGATAACGCGTGTCGAGCTCGCTCCCGGCGCGGCGACGGTCGTGGTCGGGATATTGGGGAGCACCGCACGATCGGCAAGTCCTAGGTGGTATCCGATACTCACTGCTGAGATCGTGAGCAGTACGGCACCGACGAGGCGCTTGTGGCGAGGGGTCATGGAGCAGAGCGATTCTTAAGGTATTGGTCAGCGAGCGTGTGGAGGACCTGGCGGCCACTGAGGGCAAGTACGATCAGTACGACGAGCGCGAGCGGCCACTGGCCTTGCTCGACCCAGGCCACGGCCACGTTGCCGAAGACGTACGTGGCAGTGAAGAGGGTCGAGGTCCACAGTGTGGTGGCCGCGAGGCTGATCAACAAGAAGTGCTTGAAGGGTATGCGGATAAAGCCACTTGCGGCGTAGGTAGGGAGGCGTGAGCCCGGGATGAAGCGTGCGGTGAAGAGCGTGATCACGTACTTGGCTTCGAGCCACATGCGTACGGGGTCGACGTAGGTGTGGTGTATGTAGTGCTCGAGGCGGGGGTGCGTACCGGCATAGCGGCCGAGGCCGTAGAAGAGGCAGTCGCCACAGACGATCCCCACGTAGAGCGCGCCGAGGGCGACCGGTGGCGCTATCACACCCGCAGCCGAGAGTATCCCCACGAGTGCGATGGTAGGATCTTCGAGAAACATCGACACGAGGCTAATCGCCGGCACGAGAAAAAACGGGTGTCCAAGCGCGAGAGTAATGAGTGAGGTGAGATCGGGCATGCGCGTCTTGGTATTCTAACACTCACCGTCCACTCATCAGGTACAATGAGAGCTATGAGTGAGAAGGCGACCTTTGCGGCGGGGTGCTTTTGGGGCGTCGAGGCATCGTTTCTCACGGTGCCGGGTGTGCTCGATGCGGTGAGCGGCTACACGGGCGGGCACGTAGAGAGTCCGAGCTACGAGCAGGTGTGCTCGGGCGCAACGGGCCATGCAGAGGCGGTCGAGATAACCTTCGATCCGAGTAAGGTGAGCTACGAAGCGCTGGTGAGAAAATTTTTTGCACTGCACGACCCGACCCAGATGAACAGGCAAGGTCCTGACGTAGGGGAGCAATATCGCTCGGTTGCGTTCTATCATTCGCCCGAACAAAAAGAGATTATAGAAAAAGTAGCGAAGGAGCTCGCGCCGCAATATTTCCCCAATACGATCGCGACTGCCGTTGAGCCCGCACAGACTTTTTATCGCGCTGAAGAATATCACCAGCGCTATGCCGAAAAGCACCCCGGCCACGTGGTGTGCCACATCTAGCTACTTTTCTTCGAAGTCGAGGCAGATCGAGTTGATGCAGTAGCGCTTGCCACCCTTGTCGGCCGGACCGTCATCGAAGACGTGACCGAGGTGTGCGTCGCAGTGCTTGCAGAAGACCTCGTTGCGGTAGCCGTCCTTATCTTGGCGTACACCCACATTCTCCGCGACCGCCGGGTCGGTAAATGAGGGCCAACCGGTGCCCGAATCAAACTTGGCATCTGAGCTAAAGAGCTCGTGGCCGCAGTTCTTACAGCGGTACATACCCTCGTCGTGATTATCGACGTATTCGCCGCTAAAGGGAGCCTCGGTGCCGCCCTCAAACATCACATGCTTTTCTTCTGGTGTGAGCTCTCGCATACACCAATTGTACCCCATTGCAGAGTCGCGGCAGAGCGCGTATTCTAAGGGCACATGATGAAAAAGCGCTGGGCTACCGCTCTTATTCTCGTCTTTGCGTTCTGCGGGATTGCCGTCTCTACTTATCTCGCCCAGAGCGAGGCGAACGGTAACCCACTTATTTGCAATATTGATGTGCTGGACGGCTGCAATGAGGTGGTCTCGAGCGAGTATTCAAAAATCTTCGGCATCTCATTGGCCGACTTCGGTCTCCTTTTCTACACGACCATCTTTGTACTTGCTGCCTTCGAGCTTGTGCTGGTGAACCAGGTGTTGCGACACACGCTCCAAGGCTTCGCGGTGGTAGGTATTCTCGCTTCGCTCTACGGGGTGGTTACTCAGGCGTTCTTTATCCAAGCGTGGTGTATCTACTGCCTCACCTCAGCACTCCTCACAGCAGGGATCCTCGTGAGCGCGACATTTATTGAGCCGATCCGGTTTCGTCGGACAGCACTAACAACCTAACTATGCATAGACTACTTCCACTCTTTGGCCTCGGACTCTTGCTCCCGATGGTGGCTTCTGCAGCACCTGCACCCTCGACCTTTATGGTGTCAGAGGCACCGCTTGCTACCAGCTCGACCCCAGGCAACAGCTACCTGATCGGGCAATCGGTAGTAGTAACCGCCCCTACGATGGGCGATTTGGTCGCGCTTGGCGGGAGTATTGTCGCGGCGGGGAGGGTGGCCGAGGACGCACTGCTCGTTGGCGGCTCGGTAAACACACGCGCGCAGGTCGCTGGCGACCTGCGCGTAGTCAGTATGCGTTCGATCAGGGTCGAGGAGGCAGTGCTCCGCGACCTGGTAGCACTTGGCTACAAGATCGATGTGCTCGATCGCGTGGGCGGGAGCACGTTTATAGCGGGAGCAAACGTCTCCCTCATGGGGGGTGCCGAGGGGCCGGTAGTTCTCTATGGCAACAACGTGCTCCTTGAGGGAGTGTTCGCAGGCGATGTGCGCGTGGTCGCGAGTGGTTCGGTGCGCGTGGGGGAGAATACGCGTATACAGGGCGACCTTACCTATGAGGCGCCCGAGCCAGCGCGTATTGCGGAGACCGCAGTGGTAGAAGGAGAGACCACTTACTCGAACGCCGCCTATCTCCCCGACGCGGGTACCTCGCGCGCGCTCGCTATCGCAAGTATTGGTATATTCCTCCTTATACGTATCGTGGGAGCGCTCATACTCGCCGGTCTCTTGGCAGGGCTCTTCCCGCGCTTGGCTGAGGCGCTCCTTGCTCGCCTTACTGAGAGTCGTACGCGCCGCGTACTGCTCACTATGCTGCTCGGCTTCGCGGCCATTGCGGCAACACCGATATTGCTGGTGCTCTTGGCGATCACCTTTGTGGGGCTTGGTATTGCGTTCTTGCTTGCGGTGGCGTACCTGGCACTTATCATGCTCTCGTGCGTGTATGCAGGGATTACGCTCGGTGCGTATGTGAGCCGGCGATTCCTTGGACGCGAGATGGTGGTGTGGCATGACGGGGTCTTGGGCATGCTCATGCTCTCTGTTATCACGTTCATACCGGTGATCGGTGGGCTTATCGGGTTCTTACTTATGACCTTTGCTGCCGGGTCGCTCTTGGTCATCTTCTTCCATACCGCCTTCCCGGGTGAGGAGGCGTAGGTGTATGCAGTTGCCCAAGATCGGCGACAAGGCCCCCACATTTTCACTTCCTGATCAGGACGGGGTAGTGCGTGCGCTTAAGGACTATGCGGGCTCGTGGCTCCTCCTCTATTTCTATCCTAAGGACGATACGCCGGGCTGCACGATAGAAGCCTGCACGATACGCGACCAATTCAAAGATTTTAAAAAGATCGGCGCCAAGGTCATCGGTATTTCGACCGACTCGGTAAAGAGCCATAAGAAGTTTGCGCAGGCGTACGAGTTACCGTTTACCCTCCTTGCGGATGAGAACAAAGAGATGGTGGGGGAGTACGGCGTTTTTGGCGAAAAGAAATTTATGGGCCGCACCTACATGGGCGTGAGCCGCACCAGCTTCTTGGTTGATCCTAAGGGCACGATCGCGAAGGTGTATGAGAAGGTAAAGCCGCTCACGCACGCGGCCGAGGTGATCGCTGATTTGAAAGAACTTGCGAAATGAGTAAGACAGAAGAACGAAAGGCAAGAGCTCGAAAAGTAGTCGCGTATCTCAAAAAAGCATATCCGGCCCCTAAAACCGAGCTCGCCTACAAGTACCCGTACCAGCTGGTGGCGAGCGTGATGCTCTCGGCGCAGTGCACCGACAAGGCGGTGAACAAAGTAACGGCCACGCTCTTTAAGAAATATAAGACGCCTAAAGACTTCGCAGCTGCAAACCTGAAAATATTTACGAGAGAGATCTCATCGATCCCCTTTTTTAATAACAAAGCGAGGGCGATTATTGCTGCGGCAAAGGTGATAGAAAAAGAACACAAAGGCAAAGTACCAAAGACAGAAGCAGAATTGGTGGCGCTCCCCGGTATCGGCTACAAGACCGCGCACGTGATCCTCGGCGAGCTGTACGACATTTGGGAGGGGATACCCACCGACACGCACGTGAAGCGCTTCGCCAAGCGATTCGACCTCACCGACCGAGAAGATTTGAAGAAGATCTCGAAAGATCTCGAGGAGCTCGTTCTCAAGAAAGACTGGAAGTATGTGAACAACGGCCTCGTGCTCTATGGCCGCTATGTCTGCCCCGCCCGCCCGCATGACTGCGCTAGCCATCCCCTCACCAAGCTCTACCCCAAGGCCGCTACAGTTTGGCCGAAGGCCAAGTAGGCGATCGAGGCGATCTGGACAGAAGTAGAAAAATACGGTATTTTTAACGTAGAGGTCACCGCGTAAGCGGTGATTCTTTGTTCTGTAACAACAAAAAAACGTGACCACGGGTCACGTGGAGGTGAGTCGATGAGTAAAACTAGTGCGTCTGCCCTCGTTGAGGGGGTAGACGTTGCGTGTGCAGAGGTGCTCCTGCTCGAACAGTTGGGGCGTGAACATGTCGAGAGGGTGGGCGGCAAGTCCGCCTCGCTCGGCGAGATGATTCGCAGTCTCAGCAGTGCGGGAGTGCGCGTGCCGAGTGGCTTTACCACCACGAGGTACGCGTACGAGCGCTTTCTCGATGATAACGGTCTGCGTGAGCGTATCAACACGCTCCTCGCGGACACGAACATCGAGGATCCGATCGATCTCGCCGCGAGCGGCGAGAAGATCCGCAAGTGGATCGGCGACGCCTCGTTCAGCACGACCTTTACCCAGGCGGTGCGCGACATGCTCCTGAAGCTCCCCAAGAGCTGCAAGAGCGTGGCCGTGCGCTCCTCGGCGACAGCAGAGGATCTGCCTGATGCCAGCTTCGCTGGCCAGCAGGAGACCCTGCTGAACGTGCCGGTCGAGCTGCCCAAGGTGCTCGCTGCCATCAAGCGGGTGATCGCATCGCTCTTCGGAGATCGTGCGATCGCCTACCGGGTCGAGCATGGCTACGCCCACGACCAGGTCGCGCTTTGCGCCTGCGTCCAGCAGATGGTGCGCTCGGACCTTGCGGTCGCGGGGGTCATGTTCACCTGCGACAGCGAGTCGGGCCACACGGGCGTCTACGGGATCACGGCCTGCTGGGGTCTCGGTGAGACCGCGGTTGGTGGGGGCAATTGTGACGAGTATATCGTCGGCAAGCTGCTCGCGGACGGCGGGGTTACTCCGGTGCTCATGCGTACGCTTGGGCATCAGAGCCAGAAGATCGTGTTCGCCGAACGTGCCAAGCCGGGCGAGTACGTCGCGCACGTCCCGACCACGCTCGAGGAGCGCTCGAGGTTTTGTCTCTCTGGCGTAGAGCTCACCGAGCTCGCACGCATGGGCGGCATCATCGAGCGGCACTACGGCTGCCCGATGGATATCGAGTGGGCTAAGGACGACTTGGGGGGAGACCTCTACGTCGTCCAGGCTCGGCCGATCACCACACTCACGAAGAGTGCGTCGGTCATCGAGAGCTTCAGGCTTGCGCCGGGAGCACACAAGGTGATCGCGAGCGGAACGGCCGTCGGCAATCGTGTTGCGGCCGGTCGTGTCGTGTTCCTCAAGGACGCGAGTCCTGCGGAGCTCGCCAAGGTGCGTGCGGGCGACGTGATTGTCGCTCACATGACCGATCCCAACTACGTCCCGGCGATGCGGCTTGCCGCAGCGATCGTGACTGTGGAGGGGTCGACCAAGTGTCACGCGGCCATTATCGCTCGAGAGCTGAACAAGCCGGCGATCGTGGCGGTGGCGGGAGCGCTGCACAAGCTCGTCGAGGGCAGTGTGGTCACGGTCTCGTGCGCCGAAGGTGCGCAGGGTGTGGTGTACGAGGGCAGGGTGCCCTTTGATCATCTCACCGAAGAGGTCAGTGACCTCAGGCCGCTCTCGATCGAGCTCAAGCTGAACGTCGGCGACCCGAGCCAGGCACTCTCGGCGGCTATGCTGCCGAACAAGGGTGTGGGGCTCGCGCGCCAGGAGTTCATCGTGAACAATGCCATCGGGGTGCACCCGATGGCGTGTATCGAGTACGACACGCTCGATCCGTCCTTGCAGGACGAGATCGATCGGCGCGCGCTCGGGTACAGCAGTCCGCGCACGTTCTACGTGCGCAGGCTCGCTGAGGGGGTCGGGCTCATTGCTCGTGCCTTCTACCCGAACCGGGTGATCGTGAGACTCTCCGACTTCAAGTCGAACGAGTATCGCGAGCTTGTCGGCGGTGCGCTCTACGAGCCGCACGAGGAGAACCCGATGCTCGGGTTCCGCGGTGCGGCACGGTACCTCGACGAACGGTTTGCACCGTGCTTCGCCATGGAGTGCGAAGCACTGCAGATCGTGCGAGATGAGTTCGGTCTCACGAACGTCGACCTGATGGTGCCGTTCGTGCGTACGCTCGAGGAGGGCCAGAAGGTCATCGACCTCCTGGAACGCAACGACCTCGTGAGCACGCAAGGTCAGGGTGGCATGCGCATCGGCATGATGTGCGAGCTGCCTTCGAACGTCCTGCTGGCACGGTGGTTCGCCAAGATCTTCGACTTCGCGTCGATTGGATCGAACGACCTCACGCAGCTCATCCTGGGTGCCGACCGCGACAGCGGCTGCAACTTCGGCGATGAGCGCAACGATGCCGTCAAAGAGGCGATCGCGATGGCCGTCAAGGCGTGGAAGGGGGCGGGCAAGCCGATCGGGATCTGTGGGCAGGCGCCCTCGGATCATGCCGGCTATGCTGAGTGGCTCGCGAAGATCGGGATCGACTCCATGTCCCTGAATCCCGACTCGGTCGTCTCTGTCTGGAGGCGGCTCGAGGCGTGGAGAATCGTCGAGGACTAGCCTCCTCGACGAGTGTTGTCTGGTGGGGAGCGGCAATTGTGCCGCTCCCCACGAGCCCTGACAATGTCAGGGCTTTTTCTTTTGTCTACGTTTTGGGCTACCATAGGGGTATGGAACTCTCCTCACGTAAGGTCGCGGTATTTGATATCGACGGGACGATATTTCGCTCGTCGCTCCTGCTCGAGCTGGTCGAGCGTTTGATACAAAAGGGGATATTTCCCGAGAGCACGCGCGCAGCGTATGAGCGCGAAGAGCGCGAATGGCTCGACCGCAAGGGCGACTACGAGGCCTATATCGGGCGCGTGGTGGCGGTCTTCGCTGAGCAGCTCAAGGGCGTGTCGTACGACGAGGTCAACTATATCTCGGGCGAGATTATCGAAGAAAAGAAAGATCGCGTGTATCGGTATACGCGCGACCTGATCAAGGAGCTGAAGGGCGAGGGGTACTACCTGCTCGCTATTAGCCATTCGCCCAAGCTCGTGGTCGACGGCTTCGCCTACGAGATGGGCTTCGACAAGGCGTACGGCACGATCTACGAAGTGGGGCCCAACGAGTGCTTCACCGGCGTGGTGGAGGACAAAGATCTGATCGCCAACAAGGCAGCGGTCTTGCAGCGCGCGATGCGCAAAGAGAACCTCACGCTTGAGGGGTCGGTCGCGGTGGGCGACACCGAGAGCGATATACCCATGCTCGAGATGGTAGAGCGGCCTATCGCCTTTAACCCCAATGCCAAACTCCATAAGCATGCCAAGGTGCGCCAGTGGGAGATCGTGGTGGAGCGTAAGGATGTCATCTACAGTATTTAAGCGCATCGTCTGGGCGCACTATAAGAAGCAGGGGCGGCACGACCTGCCGTGGCGTAAAACGACAGATGCGTACAAGATCCTCGTCTCAGAGGTGATGCTGCAGCAGACGCAGGTGG
>JACCDR011133697.1_pt1 | contig 17022 bp, 34 predicted proteins | sample 7446431 | NCBI WGS metagenome assembly JACCDR01 (sample SAMN15323443, study PRJNA562643) | freshwater metagenome | isolation source: river surface water | place: USA:Blue River Watershed | collected 2017-08-17 | reverse complement strand
GTATGTTTGCTAATACGATATACCATATTGGTTATAATCTTTCTTATCTTAATAATCTAAAGCCTGATAGATATAGATTCGATAACTGTGTAAATATCATAAGTCTTATTATAGATAAAGCCGATGAATGCTATCAATTCCCTCTCACCAAAGATACTATGCAATGCTTACTTAACCAAGGTCTATATGATGCTTATCATCTACGACCAGTCCAAACAGATAAGGAGCTGGATTTATCATTACAGAGTGCTGTAAATACGTTTCAAGGATATCTTACCAATGTTTATAAGCCTCTTTGCTATCAATGCAATAAGCCCAAACAATCATCGAAGCAACCATTGTGCTAGACAATGTGAAAATAAATACCTATAATCACTGGCGAATCTTACATTGATACGAATTTCTATAAAGGAATTTTTTAGCCATGATCCAAAAAGTCACTCTAACCCCGCTGGTTAAGTCGCTCATCGAAAAATTTCACCTCAACACTCTGGAGTTGAACTCTATTCTTAATACATTTGAGCCAGAGGACCTCGGTGAAGAATCTGATCTGTCCGGACTATTTAATGCTGAACAATTCTATCAGTTTGCTCACTTATTATATCTCAACGTCTTCTATATCTCCGCCGCGAATCGGCTTCTATCCCCTAACGAACATTTCCAAGCCGCCTATACGGAATGCATGGAAAGACTCTCTGATGTATTTAATGCTTTCCTTCAAACCCCAGAACTTCATATCCTGAAATCTATGCTTACTCTCGCCCCTAAAGATGTATGTGTTCAATATACCGATCCTTTATCCATCGCTGCACCTAAAACCTTAGAACAACTCATGACCCATATCGACTCTATCTGTACTCATTGCTTTAAAATAAAAAAATGAGTTTTAGTATTCAAATTTACCCTCATGTTCTTCTGGTTCGTATTTTGGATTTTTTTCTATAAAATGAAGCAGGCTGGCGTCGATCTGGTCTTTTTCGCTCATCCTTTCTCCGTCTGCTCGTCGATCGAAAATCATATTATGTGCATCTCTTAAGAAATCTTTATCCGCATTCTTATGGGTAACTATTTTTACTCCGGTTTCGCCTTTTTGCGGCATTGACAACATATGATGTAATGTTTTTGTTGATGTATTTCCGTGGGCTACGATCTCATGATGCAAATCAGGTCTTTTCAGGGCAATCTGATGTAATACATGGTCCGGGGTTTCAGCTTTTGCTACTGCGTGCCTTTCTGATTTATCATCAAAATTTGGGTCTTCTAATTTATGCATATCCAGCGCTGGATTTTCTTCTACTTCTTTCCCATGACCCATTGCCCTTAAGTGGTGCAATGTATCAGCATTTGCGTTGCCGTTCTTAGCTACGTTTTTTTGCACATCAACATCTGCATCGTTTCTCATTGCGTGAAGCGTGTGACCACCTGTCCTTGGGTTATTAGCCACAGCTCGCCTTACATGCACAGAATCATGATTATGCAATCTATGTAATTCATTAGCATCCTCAGATGAAGTCGCCCTAGCCTCATCCTCTTTTGACTCATATATATACGATACTTTCTTTTTTACCGACTCAGATATTAATGATAAAATACTAGAAATTCTATAGCTCATGGAATCCTCCGCTTTTTTTTATTGTATCATATTCTTTATATTTTAAAATAATATAATTTTTGTTTATTCGTTGTTTTTTTAATCCCATCTACATGTCTTGACATTGCGCATACCGTAGTTACATTAGCTACGCTGATGACCGCAGCATGCTTTGCTGTATGCATAGAAAGCGAGGAGCTATGATCTCAATAAGAATGGATCGTCTACCGGATGTGTTGTCTCAGATTAAAAATGGAAGCATGGTGATTGACTCAGACGATTTAAATCACAAATCGATTGAGTATGCCTTTGATTTAATACGAACAATTCTAGATGGATATCCAATGGGTTTATTTGCTGTAACACGAACCAAAACCTCAAAAGGTGTAGAGGAATTGGTAGTGGATGGCGCCAATCGTATGATGAATTTGTATAATATATTCTCAGAAAGTTATATTAAAATCGGATATAACCTAGATTTAGATTTATGCACAACACAAGAAGGCGAACGTATTGTGCCGCTTTCTATTATGTTAGATGATGCTGCTTTTAGTTTAGCGACTCAGGGCAAAAGTCGGGTAGATATAAATCGCCTAAGAAGTCTTCGGTTTTCGATTTGCGATTATGTGTTACCGATCGCTTTTATGAGAGAAACGAGAGCAGGATCTATTCGTGATTGGCGTTCTCGGTAGTTGACATTTTCTGATTACGATCTACATTATATAAGCGAGCAAGAGAGTTCGCGGAAAACAGGAGGATTCAATGAATCGCTATATGATTACGGTGGTATATCGCGCCAGTGGTAAGATAAACGCAAAACAGACGGTATTGCGTCGTGAGCGTGGATTAGATCGACAGGAAGGTATCCGATTGTTTGATGAGATTGTTGCCAATCTATGCAAGCTCAACTATAAATGTGGGGAATGGGAAGCAGATCCTTCCGTGACAGAGGGTACCATTAAAAGAGTTCGCACTCGGGTTTCTGGAAAATACGCCTCCTATACAGAGGTTCTATTGTTCGGTTACGAAGAAATTCCTTTCGATCTCAGCAAAGTAAAAGTCTACACAGTTGAGGGTTGACATTCGCTAAACACGATCTAAGTTAAAGATATGAGAAACGACGGTGTTTCTCTGAAAAGGAGCTTCTGATGAAAGCGGATATGACAAAGTTGCGGGTAGAGAGTCATCGTGATTTCTTATTTATTACGAACTTTATTCACCGATTCTATATTGAGATCGATGGTAATGAATATCGGAATGAGAGTACACCGGGATCGATCCGTCAAACTGAAAACCCACAACCAATGGATGTTTTCGGTCTAGGCAACCATACGAAATTCTATACAACCGATAAAGAAACCGGCAATCGTAGCTGGATCCGTCTCTCTAAAACAGGCAAAGTTACACCATTGAAAGGGTAAGATAATGAACACGGAAGCATTAAAGACTCAACTGCAGGAATTAGTCTCTGAGTATCCAGCGAATAAAAAGCTGGATGATATCGCCAGTGGTATCATTAAGATGATTGACCGTGGTGTTCGATTTGGTAGGGCTGAAAAAGCTATCATGCGTATCTTTGAGGCTGTTACTCTCGAAATGGGTAATGAATTACTCAACCCAACGGATGACGAAGGCGATACTATCGAACAATTAATCGAAGCGAAAGATCTTCTCATCACTTTCTGTCACAACCATATTGTATAAATAAGAAAGGTCGGTTTATTATGGCATACGCTGTTTATAAGTTTAGCTCTACTGGCGTCTCCGAAAGATCAAAGATTTATCCTCATTTCCGTAAGGATTTTGATAATATAGAGGATGCCGAGAAAGAATTTAATACTTTTGAGGGGATGGTGCTGAAAGAATCTGGCTCTTTCAAGGTAGAGACTTGCGCCTTGGGAGCAGCAATCATTCCATCTGGGACTGAAATCCTAAGATCGGCAAGGTATTTTAGAAAAATGAAGACCGGGAATACTTCAAAACACTACCAGCAGATGATGATTATTAAACTGCGCTAGGTCCATGTTGACGATAAGTGTATATGGGATTTTCTAGCTCCGGAAATCCCGCATCTTTAAATGCTTGATTCATTTCTTTCGTAATTAACCGATATCTTACAACCCCCTTACAAATACCTGAATAACATTTATATTCCGGCACTGTGCCATACACAGAAGGGGCATGTTCATCAAGTTCCGTGATTTGCCACGCACCATCCCCTGACTTACGTTTTAGAAAAATAACATCGCCTATTTTGACGTTAGAGCCAAATACCTTAAACCTTAAAACACCCGGCTCTCCTGTTGATTTTAGAGAGACGCATCCATCACCTTCTTCATGTCTTAATACTCTCATATCGTCTCCTATTATTTAAACACCTTCGCGACCCATTCCGGATAATCAATAAACGGATTTCGATTCCCCTGCCTCAACCAAATCTCCCGATTTCTATGCTTCTCATACAAAGACGGCTCTTTACTTTTACTCCATTTCACAAGGGTTTCAATGTGAGATTTAGAGGCATTCGTATCGTTCATTACGTCCGGATAACGAACAAAAAAGTATAAAGTCGCTCTTGCTACAATCGCTTTGCTGGCATTCGGCTCAAACCCGTTCTTTTCCTTGCTACCGCAATCATCCTTTTTCTTCCCCTCATTCTCTATATATGGGTGATTCCCTCGATAGCTATTACACTTGGGCTCACAAGCGAATAGATGATGTAAATCACCTCGCTGTGGCTCTCTACGCCCAAACCAGCTCTGCGGCACAGAATGTTCACAGTTCAACTTATAGTCTCTATCAAGTTGTTCCAGAACCTCCGGACTTAACCACTGAATTTTATTTAGCTCTTCCTCTTGCTTCCGAATGTTTTTCTCATCATGCTCAATGATTTCCATTCGATCCATCCATCTTCCAGAATAAATCGAATATAACTCACCGTCCGGATGTACATCAATCCACTCATATAATTCCTTTGCTGGATTATATCGCCTCGGATTTATATGAGTTTCAGTAATGAGTTTATTTAGATTATCCAGGGAGATATCCTTAATAGCTTGGTAGTATCGATAACTGTCATTCCGGTCCTTCTCAGCATCGTAATAAACCTTTGTACCTTCCGATGTATGAATGATTATATGATCATCATAAATATAGAAAAAAGGATTGTGCATCTTAAGAAATTTTTCGCTTCTATATATTTCAAACGGCATGATATAACTCCCTGTAGAATATGTCAGCATTGTTTTGGCTGAGCCCGCTCATCTGAAGATCGTTTAATTCAACCAATCTCCATACTCCATCCTTACGCTTCGCAATGTCGATACAATAACCGTTGGCGCGACCCACTTCATACAATTTATCTACGATCAATTTCAGGAATTCCATCCCATCCTCTGGAACTCTGCTATGATTAATGCCCGGAGTTCTCTCAAGCCACTCATCTAAATGGCTCGCCCAATAGTATCCAGTCGAGATAATCTCGTTATTCGCCACAAAGCAACGCCATTCATTCGTGATAGGCAATCCATGAGGCGCAATACAGTACGTCTCAAACTCCTCAAACTCTCGAATGTAGATATTCTGCGTTCCCGTGAGGTTATCATCGAGAAGCCTTCCATACACCTCAACCGCTTCCTTCTTATTCCTTGCAAAAGCGTGCGTATCCCATAAAAACTTTTTCGAGTTCGTTTCACCTTTCAGGAAAAATGGACCTTCATCGGGAATCTCATGAAGATTAAACCATGTTTTCGGTGTAAACTCAGAGAGATCTTCATACCATTCCCTGAGATCGGCAATATATCGGTGTTCGCTATAATCATTAAGAACGTGGCATCCAATCTTCTTAAACTCATCGCACAACTCTTTTCCAAAAGGAAGAAAGCTATATCGTGGTATCACGACATCATCAGGTCTAAGATCCAATAGAGACGGAGTACAGAAGAAATATTGTTGGGCAGTTTCGAGTTCTTCCTTCTCAAAATCCTTGGTTCGCCAGTAAATTACTTTACGCATGTTCACCTTCCTTTGTTGCCTTTATCTATACGATTAAATAAGATCGGGCGCAAGCATATTGACAATCACAAACGCAGACATATATTAACTTATAACGATAACGAGGAGAATCAATTGTTAACACCTAACTTTCACCCTGATTTTGGAACACATTTGCCTACTTATCAAGTCGCTCAAGAACTCGAAAACACTCTCGATAACTTAGAAGCCGAAGAAGAACACATTCTTGTTCTTATTTCCGGATTACGTATACTTAATCATAAAAAACTACCATATTCTTCTCATCAATTTACAACAGCCTTTGCCTATTCTTTCTATTATGCTGCCTATCTATCCCATAAACTCCCCCAACAACTGAAATCTATCTACGAACGCACTCTTCCCGACCTCGCATCCGATATCCATGAAAAATTCAATGATATTCCGCAACTTACCCTTCAAAAAGCTATCCGAAATGCATCATTCGATATTGCACTAAAACGCCCACTCAAAACCAGAAAAGATTTCGAGTCCCTTATTTGCCAGCATTGCTCTAAATTTATCCTAGATCCTCGCAACCCTCTCTGATAACCCATGCAGTCTCTTGACAATGCTTCGCGTCATCCCCATACTAAAGCTTCATTTAAGCCTTCCACTATCTAAAGGATGTTATCCCATGCTACCCAGTATTTCCTTTAAAATCTCTAAGACAAAAACCTTTGCCAACATTGGTATACAACTCGCTCCCATTAATTCTATAGATGGTGAACTCTTATTCACTCTTGGCGTTTTCTACCACAGAGTTCAGCTATCTATCTTTTTTTATAGCCTATACACAAAATATACCCTACCTGCGTTTGATCTAAGGCTTTTTGATGCTCAACGACTAGGGAATTGGTTCTCTTGGGTAAAACCTCATAACAAATAAAGCAAGTATTGCAAAATACAAAAGAAACCTTACCCTGCCTTTCGCTGATATTAGTCTCAATATGAGTCAACCCGCTACAAAGGAAAATAATATGTGCCCCTATCAAACCTATCACGACATCATCGAATCCTACGAAGAAAAATTCCAAGTCACCGATCAACAGCGCATCGAAACTCTCGATAAACTTCAACATAGCATCTATACCGTAGGCAGCAACCCAGAAACACAAGAACCGATCCTGATTCGCTATCTTTATGATTTCGGCTTCCTTATCCAATCCCTAAAAGTAAACGCTCTGTCATTTAGAGCAGCCCTACATACAGCCAATATCGTCATTCGCACCATAGAACGTGAAAACTCACATCTTCCCCATAAAGACAAATACCTATCCGCTCTCATGCTCGGTACGAACGACGCCGAATCTAATATAAAACGAAGATCCCTTTTCGATCTAGGAAAGCAACTCAATACTTGCGTAATTTGCGATAAACCCATACCCTTACATAAACAAATCTCACTCTGATTGATAGGACATTATAATGAATAACCCAGATAATTCTCAAAAAAATGACAATAAACTTCTCGCACTCAGACTTAATATTAATAAAACCATCCAATCTATACAGGAAAATCCACGTACACCACAATCCAACACTAAACAAAATATCCTCATCCGCCACTTATACGATTATGGCTACACCGCAAAACAACTTCATCCACATTTATCTCTAGACCAATCCTATTTAAATCACCCTTTTATCTCAAAATCATCCCCACTCCGACTATCCCTCATATTCGGTTTCATAGACGCTATTTTCACTGAATCACCTAAAACATTAACCGAAATTAAACACAATATCCTTACCCACTCCATCCTAACGTCCGGTACCAAACTTTGCCCCCATTGCCTTAAACCCAAATCTCCATAGACAAATCAAACCCATTACCATAGTATTGTTTTGATACTTCTCGCTACAAAAGGAACCCAATACCATGAACACTACGAAATTTACCATAAACCCAGACCCCACCCACGATATCCTTACCATCCTAGACTCTGAACTCAAAAGAATCATTAGCACACTACACGATATCCCTTCCCTCCCCCCTGAACAACAATCACAACTCGCTACCTACACCTTCTACTCCGTCGCCTATTCCATCCTCCGCATCCCCCATACCTACCCCTCAAACTTCAATTCCGCAGTAGCCCAAAATACTATCTCAGCACTCCATCAACTAATTGAAGATCCCTTCATCGTTCACCCAAAAATGAAGATCCCCCTCTCCAACGCACTCTCCCTCGCCAAACTTCACTCAACTTATTCACCCAATAATACCTCACCCGTTATCCATAACCCCCAAGTCCTTCACCAAATCCTCTCCGCCCATACCTGCCCACATTGCCTCAAATTACGACTAAAACCCTAACCATTTATCTATTATCTCTAACCATCCGTTTTTACTCTATTTTCACTGATTCCGCATCCGTATCTCTCAAAACTTAGCAATATTCACCACTTATCTCAAAGTTGTCTTCCTCCATTACAAAAATAGAATAGATTTTATCGCTTTACCCCAAAATCTGCCCCATAGACCCCCAAATACCGCGACATAGGCACGAGAAGCTACGAGGGTATAGAGCGGGATAGCTAGCTCTGTGAAAGGCTTATAGGTCATCCTCGGTGATGGGGTTTTAGCTATAGACATTTACAGAGAATCCGGATATAACCCTAGCAGGAAACGTAATGGACTAAGTAACAATACATTCTAGGAACTTATTAAATGCCAGCGAACGATTATCCAATGCTAGAGAAGATGAAAGAGAAATGGGCTCCAATGCTGGGGTTAAATAAGGTTCATTGGGCTAGATTTCCTGATTATCCTACGGCTTACGAAACTGGAATGAGAACGGGTGCGCTTCCTAAGCTTCCAATGCTACCTCGGTTGCCTCGAATATCAGACTGGATTCCAATGCAGCCTATCTCTACGCCAACTGGCGCTTTGTTTTATGAAGAATATGAGAAGATGAAAAAACAATATGAAGGTATGAAAAAAGAAGAGAAAGAGAAAATGATGACACAAGAGAAACCAGTTGTAGCACAAGAGCCAGTTACAGAGGAAAAGCCACTGGAAGAGAAAGAAATACCTAAAGTCTATCAGGGTATTCTTGGGGATATTGTACTGAACGGCGTATCTCTGAGGCGTAAAGATGTTGACTTGGATGAACCCATAAAGTTTGCGCCTATCAATATTGGTATCAAGCTCTCAGAAGAAGAATATGCTGGATTTAAGAGTTTTCTGGAACAGGTATACGAGAAATACTTTGGTTGTGCAGCTATACCTAAGAAATATCTAGAAATGGATAAAAGCGGTGTACAGTCAATGGGTTATACCGTAGGAGAACAGGAAAGAAACATGATGAGTAATCGAGCGGTTTGGAATCCGGATATTCAGAAGCTAGCAACTGAGGCGGAACAGGCATCTAAAGAGCTAGTCAAGGAGCATGAGCAAAAGATGGCTAATGAGAGTTTAGCGCCCAAGCTATTTGGTATCGAAGAGAGAATACCTAGTTTCAATAAGATTGAATCAATGAGTAATTACGATTCGTTAGCTCAGGAAATGAAGACGAAGAAGATCGTAATTAAAAATCCAAATAATCATGCGGTATATATGCAAGGGCTCGTGCCGATGATGCCTTTTAGTTCTCGTGAGATCTCAGGGGATAGCTTCTTTATGTCAAAGGATCAAATGGAACGATGGAAGGATTATATCGAGATTGAATACCACGATCTTCCTAATCAGATTGGGTTAGGCATGTATTCCGATAAAAGCGCTATTCCATCCTCTGATATCTCAGATGCGCTACAAGCAGCGCTGATGGGCGCAAGGATTGAGACTGCGACGAATAAAGAGGATATTGAGAAGCTGGCGAATCAGATAGGATATACAGAGAAACCTCTCGTCTATACGGAGGGGAATGTTGCCCCTATTCAGTCAGATGTTGTTTATCCGCCGAAGAATGATGGTGGTGCGACTACAGTAGATGAGCCTACGATTTATGGTGGAATTACTGTAGATGGTACTGTTATTGCGGATACGAGCACTATGGCGCCAGCAGTACGGGATATAGAAGAGAATCGCGGTTTATCTGTTCAGGTAACTCCCGTTGAGGGTCAGATCCCTATTGATGATTCAGGTGGATCTCTTGGGCTAGATGTTCCATATGAGCCGTTTCACCGTTATGATACGAGTCCGGCTCAGCTCGTGAAGCGCGACCATTCAGGAGATTATGTACAGATAGAGGCGTCGAACGGTAAACTCTGGATTGATCCGGAAACTCAAGAGATTGAACAATTACCTATACTTAACGTCAAACCATTACCATTAGATTTCTCTGGTATGATCCCTTTAGAGCCTGGATATATCGAAACTACGCTAGATGGCATGGGAATGGAACTGGACTTCGATCGATTGAAAGAGCTTGGTATTATTAAGCCAAAAGGATCCAAAACAGAGGAAATACCTGTAGCTATCATGCCGCCAGAATCCACAGATGAGCTGGATGATCCTGGCATATATCTAAAATGTCGGGATTGTGTAGAACCAGCGATTCATGCGATACAAGACGGAGACTTTTGTGAGACTTGTTACATTATCCATAAGAATAATATCAAAGAGCAGCTTGATAAGGATGCAGATGATGCCAGTTTCGATCTTCCTGAGATTAAGGAAATGCCAGAGGTACAGCACCAAAATCTAAAAGAGCGCAAGATCTCGATAGATATGAACAATCTAGCGAATGGTGTTATTCACTGTGATACGTGCGGGAAAGAGTTCTTTGCGCCTTCTGTAGAAAAGGTTTGCGGTGATTGTTATCGGGAATATATAGAAAAAGGCGGAACAGTAAGCGTCCGGTTTCTCACTCAAGCGCCAGAATATATTAAGTATGAATCAGGGTTCTACCATAGATCAGGAACTCTCTATGAGTCAGATGCCGATGAATCATTTTGTGGTAAAATCCGCATGACCAAAAAGGATAAGGAAGAGATCGCTACTGATAGCGTAGAAAAGACAGTGGTAGAGACTGAGAATGAGGTTGTGCCTGAGAAGGAACATGTACCGGGCAGATCGTGTCATAAATGCGGGAAACAGAAGGGATTTAAGGATGAAGAACTCGCTCACGAGTATGTGACGAAGCCAGAGATTGATGCTAAAGTTGAGTCTAGGCAAGAAGAGATCCGTAAGATTCTTCATATGCCGGTACAGCTTGGGTTTCGGGATGGTCCTCCTTTCGGTAAGGTACCGCTGTTTCATGGGGTAGTGTAGATAAGGAGGTATCCGATGAGAAATAATCCGCATGTGTACAAGGTATGCCCCAAATGCTCTAAGAAGGTGAATAAGGGTTTACTTGTCACCCCTGTAGGTGATGATGGGTATATCATCTTACCAAGGGAAAAGTTAGACGAGAATGGCAATTTAACGATTTCGCGTACTTGGTTTGATCCAAATGATTTTAAGATGCGCAAAGGGTTTCGCCAGAGATATGCAAAAAATCCGGTAAGAGAAAAGTATTACGGCACGATGAGAGTATTGGATGCTGTACAGGATGTAAAGTAAAAGGAGGCTATGATGGCATTATCGTATCATGAAGAGAGGCAGAGGCTTGAAAAAATTGGCTTAATCACTTCACGAGATCATGAAACGTCGGTTGGCTTAAAGAACCTATTGATTGAGCTTATCTTAGAAACCCAAGAATCTAGGGAGGTGAACAAGTCGTTACTGGAACGCCTTGATAAGCATATAGAGAAGACAAATCATTTACTGGATAGGGTTAGGTTTAATACGCTATAACGGAGGTAAGTCATGATGAGTACAGATAATTTAGGGTGTTTTGTATGCGGGGAAGGCACGTTACGTCGAATGGTAGCGTTCCGGACAAACATTACCTATCCGCTATGCTTTAAGCACGAGGAAGAGGCTAGGTCGGTATGCGGCACCATCTGGTCTGACTTCTTTAATGGGTATTGCCTCGATAACGCTCATTTACTGTTCGATATCCAGCGTCGTTATGTAGCTACTCAGAGCGCGCCAGAGGATATCAGCTCTGGTCCCATATTTAGCGGCGCGAATATGCGGAATAAGGGATGCTGGACTCCAAAGGATAAACAGAAGCCAGCAACGAATCACACAGAGGAGACATATCGACCTAGCGCCAGTACGGGCTATCAGCAAGCGATAGCGGCGAGGTATACTCCACCAGATGATTCCATGAACTCCCTCTTCACGCAAGTCGCGATTCAGTCTGCGTTGCAGTCGTCTCATAATGAGTCTAGCAGCCATTCGAGCTATGAAAGCTCAAGTTCACAACCAAGCTCATATTCATCCTGCGATAGCTCATCTTCCTATTCTGACTCCGGCTCTTGTGGCGGCGACTAAGTAATCCTCAAAGTGAGACATTCGCAATTCGCGAATACCGAAGGGACACCTAAAGGCGTACCGAATGAGTTCAGGAAACGCACTGAATCCGTTACGGTAGAATGCGGGTTTACTGATGCTGTTTTTTGCCCTGTTTTTCTTGTATTCCACACCGGAGTAATTCGCATATTTTCCTTTGATAGAGCGGATTCTGTTTTTTGCGTAAGCTGTGCCAAAATGAATCTGTTTTTAGGCGTTTTTGTTTTCATGTGAAGATCCCTGTTTAATTTGGGTGTAGAGAGATCTTTCGGGTTGACATCTGGGTTGGTGTGGTTAAGTTGTTTATATGGAAAGCGAGGCTCAATATGAGACGGTTCTGTATTATATTTATCGATGATGAAGATAACGATGTGGAGAGTGAGTGGTTTGATGCCGCCACAATGAAAGAGGCTAACATAAAGGCGAACGAGCTTCATATGTTGGCGTTGCAAAGGAACCTGAAGATCTCTTCTTACTCTGTAACGGAAGAGATCTTCGATGAGCCGGATCGGGATTTGGATTCCGGGGATTTTGAGCTGTATAGCGAATAGAGAAAGGTAGGTAGCGATGGTTGGGATAACGATTGCGGCGATTGGGATGTTTGGTATTGTTTGTTGGGTTGTGCTTCAGATGACGGTAGTAGAGAAGCTTCAGTGGAAAGAAGACCAAGATACAACGAAAGTGACGAAAACAGTAGGTGAGCTGAATGTTTTACGGGCGAGATTTATGGCGTCCGGAGTCTTTGGGTTTAGCGTACTTCTGTTGGTTTTGTCTTTGGTGGTGATGTGGGTTGAGGGTATCGTAAGGGGGTAGCGTGAAAAGCAAGGCATTAGAGAGAATCATGGAAGAGAATGCGCTAAGGCGAGCGGCGCGAAGGGTTCTGGTGAAGATCTGTAGGTACTGTAAGGGACCAACGCGCAATCAAGTTCCGATCTGTGATTGGTGTTGGACGAAAGGAAAGAGGTAGTTGACAGTTCGGATGCAATGGCTATGTTGTATGTATAGAAAGAGAGGCTGTTATGGATCGTTCGCTTCGGTTTACGTTTCGGGATGAGTTTGATGTGAAGCTTATCTGTACTGGTGAGATTTACCAGATGGCAGATATTGGTGAGCTTCGGGTTCAGATGAAGGTGGATCGTATTAATAAGTTGGCGTCAACGACGAGGGAGATTCGACTTGAGAGCGCATATCAGGATGAACCGACTTCTTTTATGAAGGAAGTCGCTACCGATTCGGTCAATCTTCTGAATACGATCACTTTTAAGACCTTCCATTGTATCGCGAATGATTCCATCGAAATTCGTGCGGTTCCGTATGATGTGTATGTTAACCATCGTGTGGTACATGGACTATGCCATATCAAGATCCATGAGTTCGCTAACGAGGTATGCGCGGCGATTCCGTTTAAGGTGGATCAAATTCTAGACTCCGCGATTCGCTCATTACATGACAGATTTTCAGCCGAGATCTCTGATTTAGATCGCAGAAGGGAAGAGATCTTCCTAAAGAGAGAGAGGTTGGAAAAGATTTGGGATATCTAGTTGACATTATCTGATTACGATCCATCTTACTTGTATGAAAGAGAGGCTATAATGAAAAAAGTATTCAAGTGGTTCTGGGATTGGTTGTTGAAGCAGGAGGTATGGGTCGCAGTGATTATTGTGATTGCGATTCTTGCTGTGGTTCTAGCGTTATTAGGAACGATCATGCCGTTCCGGTTGGTGGCTCTTGGGATCTCAGGCGTCACTGGTATTTTAGCGATCTTTTGTCTCTGGTTGGGAATTCAGTTCTTTTCCTCCACTAACTCTGGTCACACGGCTGGGTTGGGTGACGGATTGTGCGGAATTGCTTGTATGGTTGGCGCTTTTTGTTTCGGGGCTATCTCGTTAGCTTTCCTTCCTTTTATTGTAGCGTAATCCAATGACAAGGCTAGAATCGTTTGAAATCCACTGTAAAATAATTTTTAAGATATTCACTGAAAGATTTCCTGATTTTTGTAATTGGTACAGAATAACTCGGAATGATGAAAAAGGGGATCGTATATATATCGATGTTGAAAGGTTTGGATTGCGTTACTCTCGCTCTAACATGACTTTTCTGCTATCTGATTTCACGGATGGATGGATATATAATGTTATCTCTGAATTTTTAGATACCGTGGACTTGCCTCATCGCTACTACGATGGTCTTGGATATTCGTTAACCGATGAATTCAAGGCTCTCTTCCAACTATACATTTTTACTGAGATTGGCTCTTGACTTCGCCTGAACACGATCTACATTACAGATGAGACGACAATGAAGTCGCTCAAGAAAACAGGGGTTTGTCGTGGATACACCAGTGTTTTTTATGCGAATTGATGGTGAAGACACCTATTTAGACGTAATTACGATCGAAGATGCGAAAGCCTTAATGAAGGATGAGATTGCCCTCTATTACCAAGCTGAAACGTCAACGATTTGGGTAAAGGCTCATCTTTTCTGGAATGATGAGGATGGAGAAGAAGAGTTTGTTGAAACCATTAAAGTAGAAATTCATCCGTCTGAGCCAAAGTGCGTATCAAAGCAAGACGCGCATGACTTTCAATCACCATCTTTCCTGGGAGGTCTATCTGAGAATCCAGGGGTTTGGGGAAGCGGTGGTGGGGTTATTAAAACAGAATGCTGCATGAAGTGCGGATGCGCTAAACGAACCAATACTTGGGCTCAAGATAATTCAGATGGCGAACAGGGATTGACTTCTATTACTTATGAACCTAAGTTGTTTCTAAGCGATATAACTGAGATGGAAGAATAAGGAGGCTACGATGACTGATCAGGAAATTAAGCAATGGCTGGAAGAGCATCAGAACGAATCCGTGTATGATCTTTGCCGTAAGGATGCTTTTAAGTGCAATCTTCCTTGGGCGAATACGTTCAAAATGGCAAAGGATACACCAGAGTATCGAGCGGCGAAGGCGACTCAGAAGGCATATAACGATGAGTGTTCTCGGCTCGATGAATTGTTCCGGGCGAAGCTTCGGAGCGATTACTGTAATGGTGTCCCAGTAGAGGTCTTCAACAAAGCATTCTCTCTGGCATGGGAGCGAGGTCATTCATCCGGATATGGTGAAGTCGCCAATTGCTTTGATGATATTGTTGATTCCTTGAAAGAAGTATACTGGCTTGGATTCACGAACGGTAAGGCGGCGAGATGAAATTATCATCCTATCAGTTGATGGCTCTTTTACGGATTGAGTCGGATGGGCTTGTAAAGGAGCGAGATACGACGATCAGTGTCTTGCGTAAGAACTTGTTAGTGGAGGTGTCAGGCGGAAAGTTGGTTTTGACAAATAACGGTAAAAAGGTACTTGACAAATTCAGAACAGAACATAAGTTATAGAGTACAAACAACGAACAACCCCAATAAGAAAGGGGAGAAAAGAAGGATACCATGTCTACGAATAAGTCAAAGGGTGTGATTTTACAAAAGAAATTATTTAAGGTGTTGGACCTGTTGCAGGAAGTGTCTGTTGAGATCGGTGTGGTTGATAAAAAGTGCTGCAGCGCGTGCGGTCGAAACGATCCCGTAAACTACCAAGAGGCGCAGGCTTTAAGTCAGGTCGATGGTTACGTAAGTAAGATTCGTCGGCTCGCTCTTGGTGATTATTTCACTGGGAAGCCGCCACGCGATGCCAAGAAATCTTTGGCACAACAAAATTCCGATTCTGAGCGTACGGATCGTGATGATTGGGCAGGTGACGGGTTATGAAAAACAATACTGGAACAGAGTCAGCTACATCCGGATTGTCCGGATTTGATGCCAGTATGAACTTTGACATCTTGGTCGCCAGTGTAAAAGCATCTGGCGTTCCAGTGATGGTGAGTATGCAAAGGAAACATCGTAAGTAACGATATATATGCCCCTGGATGTCATATCATAATCTTGCTATCATCTACTTAATCCTGTCAAAATCTACAATAATCCAACCAACAACATCCAGGGGCATTCCTTTTTTTCTCTGATTCCCTTGACATTATCTAAACACGATCTAAGTTATAGATATGAGAGACGCGAACTGAACTGGAGGATGCAATGGCTAAAGTTAAGGGACATAAGATTGTTGAGTTGACATCGGCCGGGGAGCCAACAAGGGCTGAGAACTCTTGGACGGTAACCTGTTCCTGTGGGTTTAAGGAGGGGTGTTCTACGAAAGAGATTACACTGCAGGAGTATAGTGCTCACTTGGCTTTTCAAAAGAAGCTGATTCCTGAGTGTTTAGGATGTAGCCGGGAATCAAAGCGAGTTGTGGCAAAGTGGCCGCCGAAAGAACCTAAGTTCTGCAGCGTGACTTGCGCGGCGGAACATGCTATCTCTGAGAACTGGCAACGATCGTGGTGTGGTGATTGTCGGGAATGGCACGAGCAGACTCGTTGCCCTAACATGGATGAATGAAAGGATTGGATAGATAAATGATTATCAGAACAGTATTTGGATTGGTACAGGCTAAGATTATTGAAGATGCGAATAAAAAGCGAGTTCTTATGTTCTCGTCTTGTTTTCCGGATCGTATTGGGGATAAAGAGAAGCAGCATATCTGTTCTCTGTATGAGGAGGAAAAGGATTTACATCACTTTTTCCATGTATTAGCGGGTGTTCAGATTGATCGCAAGGGAAGAACTGGCGATTTCATCCTGTTAACTGACAAGGATGCTCGCTTTATGGAAAGCGATTTCATCAGGAATGAGATCGATATCGCCCTGAAGGTGATCGTGGCTGAGCTGGAAGAGCATCATATTGAGCGATTGATGGATGAATTTGAGGCAAACCAAGAGATTGCGAAGGCTGAGCTTGTGATCGATGCGGCTCAATCGAAGCTGTTCAGGATTCGCGACAATTTCGCCGCTAAAGAGAAAGAAGTGGAATAATGTCACCATATCAAGTGCTGTTTCAGAGTGAATTTAGTGAGAGAAATATTAGTTCCCGTACTGTTATTTTTAGCACAAGAAAGCAGGCAGTTAACGCTGCTATTAAGTTTTGTTTAAATAATAGTACATGCCTGCGGTTCGCTAC
>JACCDR011322122.1_pt1 | contig 17024 bp, 21 predicted proteins | sample 7446431 | NCBI WGS metagenome assembly JACCDR01 (sample SAMN15323443, study PRJNA562643) | freshwater metagenome | isolation source: river surface water | place: USA:Blue River Watershed | collected 2017-08-17 | reverse complement strand
GTCAAAGAAAGATAAAAGGGTGTAGGATTATTTTCAATAACCAATGCCCGTTAAATTCATTTTATTGTATATGAAATACTACATCTTTTGCATCTGCTTAATAATAGCGCTTGCCTGTTCTAAAAAAGAAGCCCCTATTCCAACAATTAACCACGTAGAGCTATCACTCGCCCACGACCGGGTAAGGCTCACCCCTCAGAATGTTTATCAGTATTTGATGGATTTGGAAGTAAAGTTTGCTGACATTGTACTCAGGCAGTCCATTTTGGAGACGGGATGGTACACGTCTTACAACTGCTTAAACCGTAAAAACTTATTTGGAATGCGGGGCGCAGCCAAAACAGATGACAACCCAAACGGCTACATGACCTACAAAAACTGGCAGTACTCATGCCGTGCTTACCTGAGATGGCAACGTAGAAAATACGGAGATTCAGACCAGAATTACTATGACTTTCTAAACGAGATAGGTTACGCAGAATCACCAACCTATACCGATAAATTAAAAAGTATCAATATTGTTGTAATTAAGATATAAGTTTATATATTTGAAGGCATGAAAGCAGACTTTAACCAATGGGTACAGGCTACCGAGAATCTAAAAGCAAGACGTAGGTTAAGCAAAGGTCAAAGCGACAACCCTACATTTCAGAACCCAGTAAGCGACTATCGCCTACACTTAATTAAATGTGGTTACGGAAATTCAGTTATAGATGTTGGTTGCGGTGCGCAGTTCTTACGTACTCAAATTGGGGAGAAAACACACTACATAGGTATAGACGCCTTTCCAGCGGAAGGATATGAAGATGTAACTCTACCAATTGCTATTGAATCAGATGAAGCGTTAGAACTTTCAGCCGATACGGTTTGTGCCTTTGCTGTATTGGATAACTGTTTAGACTTCGATAAGGCTTGCGAAAACATGAAGCGAATAGCAAAGAAAAACATTATAATCTTAACGGGAATAGATATACCGGTAGACCAATACCATACCTTTACTCTCCAGCATTCAGATTTTGATAGATGCTTTTCAGATTGGAATTGTACACACCGAGAGCAGATAGTACCTAAAGTATGGCTAATTAATTACGAGAGATGAAAAAGATTATAGGTATTCTAATATTATTTTTGCTTTTTGTTGGTCTTGTTGCTTATGTGTATTTAATTGTTGGTAGTTGGTTCGCTGTATTATTTGTTTTTGGTGGAACTGCTATTATAATCGGATTATTTGCGCTGGCTGTTAAATTGATTTGCGAATGATACTACTAGCCTCAAGCAACGACTACGCAAACCTAATACACAACCAAGCCAACTCATTAAGAGCGGCAGGGGTTGACTGTATAGATGTAACGCTAAACCCTCACACCTTTAACTACCCTTCTCAATCGAAGGTGGTAACACGAGAGACATTCAAGACTTTAAGCGCAGAGGCAGATCATGTATTGATTGGTCATAGTTGCCCGATCTTATTTGATTTGAATCACAACCCATCCTTTTCAGTTTACCACACCGGAACACGTTTCAGGGAGTCTCCAACATTCTTTTTAGATTTATTCCAATCCGCAAAGGTTCACCTGACAGATCAAACCGAGTTTATGGTTCACCCTGTTATGAAGTACGTGGTAAGCGGAATTAATCCAGACCTATACAAACCTAAGCCAATAGGAAACAGATTGATTGTAGGGCATTATCCAAGCAATCCAGAGGTTAAGGGAACGAACGAGATAGTGGAGATGCTTAAACCGTTCAAGGAAAAGTATGAGATTAGAATAGGATTAAAGCAGGTAGGCTATGAAGATCAGATAAAACGAATGCAGGACGTAGATATTTACATTGAATTATTCAAGCCAACTCTAAACGGTAGACAATACGGATGTTTTGGTGTAACGGCTTTAGAGGCTGCAATGATGGGTAAATTGGTTATCACTCAGGACTTGGAAGACAAGACATACCGTCAAACCTATGGGGAGAGTCTATTTGTAAACGCCAAGAATAAGTGGCTTTTCAATGCAGCTTTAGAAGATGCCTATTCGTTTTTTAGTGAATCTATGAGCCGTCAAATCAGAGACGAGGCAGTAAGCCGCCACAGTTACGAAGCGACAGGTAAACGTTTAATTGAATTATTAAGACTATGACAGCAATATATTTAAACAATGGTACTGACGGCACCACCTTCTGGTTAGAAGATGTGGTTAAAGATGATTTCAGATGGGAATTTAAAGTATACGAGAGTAGATGTTATTCAGCGACATTTGAAGAATTAGAGCCAGACGATATAGAATTATACGTAAGCGGAACTATTAAATGGGACGGGTGTTCACACGTTTACTTTGGTACGGTTGATGATAAAACGGGTTACGATGGGTATCTGCATTTGTGTGGTGCAGGTTGTTGGGAAGACCATGTTAAATTAATGTCTTATCTTTGGAGTCAAGCCACAAGTAAAGTTGCTAAATGGAATCCATGAGCCAACCCACCGTATCAATAATAATTTACTACGACGTAGACCGAGGCTGGCTAAATGAGGCTATACGGTCAGTTCGTCAGCAGAAATACGACGGCAAGATAGAGTTAATTCTATCAACTGGTAACGGTTCAGCAAGTGCAAACCTAAACGAAGGAATAAAAAAAGCGAAAGGGGAGTATCTGAGATACCTAAGCGAAGACGATCTGCTGCCTCAATACTCTATACATTGCTCCGTTCTTCAATTTAAAGAGAATAACGCAGACTTTATACACGGAAAGGCCATTAACTTTTTTGGTTATCCAGTCATTTATGATGACGGGCATATCAGTTTTTCGGGAAGGGTAGACAAGCAAGAACCAAAACTTAGATATCCAACCCTAGAGGATTTAACAGAGCGCAACGTAATACACGGAGGCACAGTCATGTATAAGACTAGCCTTCTCCAATCATTTAACAAACCATTCGATGAAGATTTAACCTGCGCAGAGGAATACGACTTGAACATGAAGCTATTAAAAAACGGTGCAACTCTTGATTATTGCAACGAGGTTTTATACTTTTACAGACGGCACGACAAGCAAAAGAGTTTAGGCAAAGGCATAGACCAGATAGAACGAGCAAAGAAAATACAGGAAATAATAGGCAGGTACAAGTGAAAAGAATCGTATCAATAGCAACAAAGGGAGATAGGCCAGAGCAACTGAGCCGAACGATAGCCTCATTAATCAACCAATGCGATGAATTACACGTCTACGATAACAGCAAACGCACAGACTATACAGACCTATCAAAGTTCTACCTACTTAACAAACTATCAGAGCCTTGTTATTACTTTACAGCCGATGATGATATCATTTACCCACCTGACTACGTACAGCATACAGTTGAACTCATCTACAAATACGGTTGTATTATCACCTATCACGGGAGAATTTTGAAAGAGCCAATAAATAGATACTACCGAGGGCATGATGTTTTTGATTTTCGGGGCATAGTGGATAAAGATGTATTCGTAGACGTAGGTGGTACTGGTGTCATGGCATTTAGAACCGATGTGTTTAACCCTGTTAATATCTATCTATCTGAGTATAAGTGTATGTCAGATTTAGTATTTAGTTTAGAGGCCGCAAAGGCAAAGCAAAAGATTATCTGCGCAAAGCACCCTCAGAACTGGTTGATACAGCAGGAGGTAAACGGAGGTATAATGAAAACCTTTGCAGGGAAGGACGAGAGTAAGCAAGTAGAACTAGCAAGAATGATTTATGAAAGCAAATGAACTGAGAATTGGGAATTGGGTGTTTGATTCTGAATTAAAAGAATGCCGTGTTGCTAATTTATATTATTGGTATAACAACGGGGATTTTTATTATGGCAATAACGCACCAGATGATTTTGATTACGATAGAACTGACATCGTTGATTTAGATAAAATATCACCAATCCCCCTAACCGAAGAATGGTTGTTGAAGTTTAAAATAAAGGCTCATAATCTTGAGAACGGGCTCTATGATGGCACTTGTGTTGGGTATTGGCCTAAATCAGATTGCGGTTATTACTTCGTTGTTGACGCAAATCATGATGGTTACGGGGGATTTAACTATACAACAACTGAGATTTCTTTCGTACATGAGTTACAGAATTTATACTTCGCTTGGCACAAAGAAGAACTGACAATTGAATAACTTGATCATTGAAATATTACCATTGATAGAGTTAACGGCACGCAAGTTAACTGGACGAAAGGACGACCAGAACGAGTTGGTTCAATCGGTTGTCCTAAAGTGCTATGAATACAGCGAGACTGTAAAGCGGTTGCACTCTGAGGGGAAGGTAGGACGATGGGTATACGTTGTAATGCGTAACGACCTGCTCAAAATGAAGATGCAGGAACCAATAGAAATCTATTCAGAGATAGAGGACATAGTCTACTCGGATAAATTAGAGGAACTGAAACCCCTTTTAACGGAAATCGAGAGAATGTGGATAAGAGCCTACATAGAATGCGATGGTTCTTATACTCAAATCGAAATTAAAAAGAACATAAGCAGACAACACGCAAGCGAAAGAATCAAATCAATCATAGAGAAATGCAAGCAATTGAAACGTATATTGTAGCCGCCTCACTCATTTGGATATGGGTAGAGATAGTAAGGGAGCCGCTATTTACTTACAAGGATAGCCTCGGCAGAGTCTTTCACCGTAATAAGGTAACGAAGTTTTTAGACCGTAAGCCAATCAACTGCGGCACGTGTCTATCATTTTGGGCAGGAATTTTATTAACTATTATAACATTTAAGATTTTTTTCTTAACTTTACCGATAACGTATAAACTAATACACAAGCATTTATGAAAAAAGCAATTCAAGGGGCTATGTTGGCAGCTTCAATATTCGGAGGCGCAGCACTATTGTACTGGTCAGTTAAACTATTAATCTTGGTGAACCAATGAATTTCGTAAAAGAGACAGACAGATTTGTAAGGCAGTTGGAAGCGTGGAAAAAAGGACACGGCTTTTCAGATCGTGAGGCATTGCAACAACTTGCCAATATTTGGGATGAGTTTAAAAACATTCCAGAGAACAAGAAAGTGATCTACGGAAACGCAAAAGCCCAACCACCAAAAACAGACATGGGCTGTTCTAATTGCATTGCTGATATGCTCCAATTCGTATGGAACTGGCGAAAGCATTTAGAGCATGATGTAAGCACTTATTTTCAGGGTGTACCGCAAGCGGAGGTAGTGGAAGCGAAAGACCAAAAGCCAGCGTTAAAAATGCACGAATTGAGAAGCCTAGCAAAAAAGAAAGGCATACACTACACCAACAAGACAACGGCAGCAGAATTAAACGAACTACTCAATGCAGGTAAATAGGTATACCCGTAAACAACGCCGGCACAATTACTTCGTATTGGAGCATGAAGGCAAGTATCTAAAGTTCGCAGAAGATGGGAACCGTTATGGCTTTGTAGACATGAGGCAAGACCCTAACGTATTTAGGTACGAAAAAGCAAAAGCAATTCAAGACGTAGTAACTCAATTCAGTTTAAACATTCAGTTACTCGTCAAGGTAAACGGAAAAACAACAGCACTATGAGCGTAAAAATAGAAAATCTATCCGTATTAGGAATAACAAGAGAGGACTTTGAGTACTGGTCTAAGAACCCCCAACACCTATACGAGAAAATGACAGGGGAAGAAACAGCGAAATTCTGGGATTCAATAGAGCCAAAAGAAAACGGTAGCATGATTCAAAGAATGAAGTTCCTAAAAGATAATATTGATAAAGTAGTTTTCAAAAATGAACGTTAGGTTAAATGGAAAGCCAATACCTGAGAACTGGCACATCATGGCTACAAAGCAAAAAGACTACTGGCACGTATGCTGGACTCACATAAAAAACGAAAAGCAGGAAAAGATAGAACACTTAACAGACCAAGAATACCACAATAAATACGAAGCACTATGAGTGAAGGCAGAGATGAGAAAGGAAGATTCACAGAGAAGAACCTATGGTCTATTGCAAAAAAAAGAGTAGGCCAACCAAAGAAGAAGAAAACCCCTGAGATATTAGCATACGAAGCCCTAGAATACTTTGAATGGTGTACAGAGACAAAGAACAAAATAACAATGGCAGGGCTACGCCTATACATAGACTTCAATCGTGAGAACTGGAGGGAGTATAAAACTTATCCCGAATATGTTGACACGATGAATACTATTGAAGCGCTTTTAGAAGATCATTTCGAAGCTAAATTACAATGGGCTGGCAGTACACAGGGCGCAATCTTCTGGTTAAAGAATAAAGCAGGCTGGAAGGATGAGAGTACCCAGCATCAAAACGTAACCAATGTAACTGCTAATTTCGGTACAGCTAAAAAAGACGAAACCCAATAAAACTGGGTGTCTATACGGTGGCGAAACATGACCAACTGAATGAATATAACCCTATACACACCACACGAAAATCAGGAAAAAATACACAAGGCAATTAACGAAGGTAGCCAAAAGTATTACGCATTAAATATTGGTAGGCAGTTTGGTAAGTCAATGCTGGCAATGAACCAGCTTTATTACTGGCTTATAAATGACCCCGGCTGTAAATGTGCTTGGGTATCTCCAATCTATAAGCAGGCAAAAAAGGTATTCGATGAGATGGTTGAAGCGTTTGCCGATACCGGATTAATTCAAAAGAACAGCCAAGACCTTACAATAACATTCGGTAAATCCACACTTCAATTCTTTTCAGCAGAACGTTACGATAATATACGGGGTTTTACTTTCGATTATTTGGTATGTGATGAGTTCGCTTTTATAGATGCAGAGGCATGGACTGAGGTGCTAAGGGCTACTGTATTGGTAAAGGGGAAGAAAGTACTACTGATCTCAACCCCAAAAGGGAAGAATCATTTTTACACAATATACAATTTAGAACACACAAATCCTCAGTATAAGTCATTCAGCATGACTTCATACGACAATCCACTTATTGACCCTAGGGAGATAGATGACGCAAGGCTTACCCTGCCAGATCATATTTTTAGACAGGAATACCTAGCAGAGTTTATCGATGATGCTGGTAGTGTATTTAGAAACATAACGGAATGCGTTAAGCCAATAGGAAGCGGAAGCCGTAAATTCTTTGGTTTAGACTTAGGCCGTGCCGATGACTATACCGTGTTAACGATTACAGACGAAAGGGATGCAGAGGTTTTATGTAAAAGATGGAGGCATACGGACTGGTCTACTATTATATCGGAGGTGGTAAACGAATTAAACACGCATAAGCCTAAAGGGTACATTGAATCAAACGGAGCGCAGGACGCTATCTTTGAAATGATACAAAAGAAAGTTAACTACGGTAAATCAAATATACTTCCATTCGTTACAACTGCCAAAAGCAAGCAAACCATTATAGAGGACTTAATAGTATGCTTTGAAGAAAAAAGTATAGGCATTTTAGGTCATGACTTCCAAAAGCACGAGTTAGAGGTGTTCACTTATGAGTACAATTTAAAGACAAGATCAATAAGATACTCAGCGCCTACTGGTTTACATGATGACTACGTAATGAGTAGGGCGTTGGCAACCCACGCAAAGAAAACAATGTTTAAGTCTGACTTCGTTTTCAAACAACTGTGATAACAAAAACACGCATTAAAAACTTATAATGGTATGGACTGGTCAAAAGTATCAATTTCAAATTGGCTCGAATATTACAAATCACTTTCTTGGGAGACTCCAAAGGATGTGATAGAGCAATTAGATCAGAATATTGAGCGTGTGTCTTATCTAACAGGCCAGAGTTACGAGCAGATCGAGGAACTAACAGCCAGCGAGATAGCCCAGATTTTAAAGGAAGCGCAGGAACTACCTACCACCCTATACGAATCTTTCGAATTTAAAGGCCGTAAATACGTGGTAGATAAAGACCCAACCAAATACAAGGCCGGCAGGTACATGAGTGTAATGAATGCAGTGAAGGATAACGCAGTAGAGAATTTACACCGTATTCTATTTGTGGTATGCAGAGAGGTAGACGATAAAGGAAATGAGGTTATTGTGCCAGATGATGAAATATCCAGCAGGATGAACGACTTTAAAGAGCTTCCAATGCTGTACGCTAATCCTATTGCGGTTTTTTTTTATCTGCTCTCAGAGAATTTAATGAACGTTACCCTGCAATATTTAGCAGACCAAGCGAAGATAGCGAAGGAGAATTTGCAAGTGGAGATAGACTATTTACAAGATACGGCTGGCTAGTAACATTAGACCAGTTGGCAGATGGGGACGTAGGGAAGTATGAATATTTTGAAAACATGAGTGCCGTGAAGTTCTTGAACCTATTAACATTCAAGATTGAGCAGGCTCAAGAAATAAAAAGAAAGCAGGATTTAGAGAATGCTAGGCATAGAAGATAAATATTTACAGGAGGGAGGCAACGACACTTTAACCGACATACTCAATAAATGGGGCAATCGGATAATGGAGGAGATGCGTGAGCAGGTACGAAACACCACTCACGGGGTTGACTCTAGTAAAGGGCTTGAACAATCTATCATTTTCATGCCTTTGGAAATTGGCAAGAATCAGTTTACCCTAGTATTTGAAGCAGAGGACTATTTTAAATTCGTAGATCAAGGTGTTCAGGGTGCGAAGTTCAACCGTGCGCCACGTTCACCATTTAGGTATAAGAATGCACCACCGCCACTCGGTAAAAAGGGAGCAAGAACCCCGCTATTCTATTGGGCGCAAAGAAACCGTTTTAATCCGTACGCTTTACAGCAAAGCATTTTCCAGAAGGGTATAAAACCAAAGAATATAATTGAGGCTACACTATCCACGCAGTTAATCGAGGAAATAACTCAGGATGTGTTGAGAGTGTTAGGCAGAGGCATTGAATTGAGTATAAGTGAAGGACTAGAATAATGGCAAGCGCAATAGTAATTAAAACAGATTTACCGGATTTTGCTCCGGTTTACAATAAGTTAGAGGTGTGCATTCACGAAACGGATGCGCCTACTTTAGCCCTAACAAATTTCAAGTATTTAATTGATGTGTATATCGATGGGATTTCTGGGTATAAAAGATATGAGATAATCCCCGATTCTGTTTTGAGTTACGGTACTGCTGATATTTCACGTTTTTTACAGGGGTACATTTACAACGCTTTAGAAGATTACACGTCAACAGTTCCAATCTTATTGGGTACAACTGCCACAGGTCAGAGTTCTATTATTAAGGTAACTCTTAAATACGGGTATTCATATTCAAACTCAGGGGTGTATACCGCAGTACCTGACCAAGTAACCGGAACGGCTAAATACATTTGGAACGGTTCTTTAGACTGGCATACGTGGTTAGACTTTGACTACACAGATTATATCTGCAACGTAACCAACGGAACGAGCGGCCAATGGTTAACGGATATGAAAACACACTACGTTACAATCAATGACATTGGGCGTATGTGCATTCTAACCGACGCCCCGACAGATATTGACAGAGTGGTTTATAAGACCTACGATTCAACCGGAACGCTAATTCAAACTGCCACAAAGGCTATATCGGTAGCGCAGAACTTGACAACCTCAAGAATGTACAAGATAGCAACCGCACCGGAAACGATCAACAACTTAACGGGTGCATGGGTGACGGGAGCTCAACCGGTAGTTACTGCCTCAGTTGCTTACTATACAATACAGTTAGTAGATTCAACCAGCACTGTAGCGAGTGAAATATTAACGTTCTACCTTCAAGATTCATGTAGATATGATTTACAGCGTGTACACTTCGTTAATCAATTAGGAGGCTGGGAAGCGTTCAATTTTACCAAGAAATCAACCAAGCGCAGAGAGATTGAAAGAAAAGGATATAAGTACGATAAATACCCAGTAGTAAGCGCAGGGATAAGCAGAAGCCACAGCGACCAGCAGCAAGTAACAAGCTGGACTAAAACGCAGGATTTTATAAAGGTAACATCTGACTATTTAACGGAAGATCAGAACAACTGGCTTAAACAGTTGGTAGAGTCTCCTGAGATTTATTTAGAGTTCACCGATGGAACGGGAGCAAGGAATTACCTACCTATTGAATCAGTAGTTGGTACGTCATGGGAGGAGAAGCAAACGATCAACGATAAATTATTCAGGCTTGAACTTGAATTAAAATACTCAAATGTAAATTATAGACAGGGCAGATAATGGCTATTGAAAGACTTTACATAGAGAATACCTATATCCCATTAGATCGGAGTTTGACTCCTTCGATTACTAAACAGATCACGGATTTAGAGCAGCCTGAAAAAAGGAAAATGACACACAGCAAAACTGTGACCATTCCACGAAGTAAGGAGGCAGACAAGATATTTGAGCAAATGTTTGAGGTCAATATCATAGACCGGACATTCAACCCCAATTTAAAGGCAGACGTTTTATACACGGTAGACGATGAAACGATTATAGACGGATTCATTCAACTACAATCTTTGAGCGTTACAGACTTTGAAGATATTGTGTATTCATGTGTCATGTTTTCAGATGTTGCTGATTTTTGGGCAACTATTAAAAACGGATTCCTTACCGATCTTTATACTACCACAGCCAGTTTCGAAGGATTAGATAAATACGACCACCAACTAACTAAAGAGATTCAGCAGTACAGTTGGGATAACCAAGTGTGGTATGACGGTGCGTTCATTCCTTTTTCCTTTGGTACTGGGTACGTATACCCTCTAATTGATTACGGGTATAGTTCAGATGCAACGAACTTTACAACAGGTCAAATTGGGTGCGCTATCTACGCATGGGAGTACATGAAGAAAATCATTTCATGGGCTGGATTTGAATACGATTCAACTTTTTTAGATTCAACTTTTTTCAAGCACTTAATCATACCGAGTAGCCCGCAGTCCTATGTATTGGATTCAACGGAAATAACAGCACGTCAATTCGTGGCTAATACTCCGAAATTCAATTCAACCGGAAACCAAACAACGAACAACCTACCTAATAACTCCCTGAGTTCAAACGATCAGATTATATTCACTAACGATTCAGTAGCACCTGCCACAGACCCCGGCTTAAATTACAACCCTACGACGGGAGTATTTGAAGCGGTGAGTACTGGTTACTATGACTTTACAGTATTGGTTGATTTGCAAGTAGAATTTAAACCAAGCACAGCCACAGCGGTAAAAACCAGATGCGAGGTTGACGGGTATATCTTAATGACATACTCGAATGATAACGGTGTAACTCAGACACAGATAAATGCCGTTCCTTTCTATATTACCTACGACGACTCGGCTGGATTTATAAGCGGGACAAGAACAACACAGTCAAGCCCTAGTTACCCAGAGACTGACTACCTAGACGCAAAGCATTGGAGTATATTCCCGCAGGACACATCTTTAACGGGTAGACCTTACGCAGTACCAAACAGATACCAGTTAACCGTGAATAATATTTTTATGGTTGCTGGCTCTGAGATTCGGGTATTCTATAAAGCTGGTTTGTGGTCTGCTGAGAACTCGATATTTTCGGGAGGCGGGTACACGACTAACTTCTTTATTGATGCCTTAAACAACTACTATACCGGCACAGCCAAACTGCAATGCTCAGTAGGTGCTTTTTACAACAAGGTAGCCAACACTTCACTAGCACAGGGGAATACGTTAACGATGAATAAGATAATCCCGAATAATATTAAAATGACGGATTTCTTCACCTCTATTTTGAAGATGTTTAACCTTTGGGTTGATATAGACCCAGAGAACCCAAATAAATTAATTATAGAGTCTAGGGACACTTATCTAGGCGCAGACGTACTAAATATCCATGAGTTGATAGATCGTTCAAAAGAGATGGTTCATTTACCTATGGGAGCCTTGAACGTGAAAAAGTGGAACTACAAATACAAAGAGGATAAGGACTACTGGAATCAGTACTATCAAACCAAATGGGGAATGATATACGGAAACCGTGAGGTTGAAAGCGTAAGCGATTTTTTAACGGCAGAGAATGACACTCAGGTAATTTTCAGCCCGACTACTATGGTAGGTTTGCCGAATCAAGACAGAGTACTACCGACTATCTACCAATTAACAGACACCAACCAGCCAATTAACACGACTCACAATATAAGGATTCTATATTACGCTGGCCTTATTCCTTGTTCAACTGGTTGGAATCACATAGACTACTTATTGGCTTATCCTTACCTTGCCTTAACTGATACGTTCGTAGAGTACCCTTATGCCGGCCATTGGGACGACCCATTCGACCCGACACTCGATATAAATTTCGGATTGGTTGAGGAGGTTTTCTACGATAACAATTTGCAGGACATAAACCCAACGGATAATAACCTAGTGAATGCTTACCACTCTAAACAGTTGGCAGAGATCACAGACCCAGAGAGTCGAATAGTCAGAGCCTATGTACACCTTACTCCTGCAATGTATAAACAATTCACGTTTGATAAATTGTACTATTTTGATTTCGCATACTTTAGACTCCAAAAAATTGAGAATTACAACCCAGCCAGCGAAGAAACAACCCTTTGCGAGTTCTTGCAATTAATAGATGCTGGGGTATTTACGCCTGATACATTCCCTGCGGATGGGAACCCAGCAGAGTGGACGCCAGATATACCGACTACCGGTGGTGTAAGTTTTGATGAAAGAGTACCTGTTATGGGTACAAAATCCATGCAGCAACCCGACCAGAACAACTACTCTGATAGATCGGTAAAAGTTTCCGGAGAAGGAAACCTAGTGAACCCATTTACCAAGTCAGTAGAGATATACGGAAACGGTAATATAGTTGAATCAGAGGCTAAAAACATAAAGATTCAAGGGGATAACAACACAGTAGCAGCAGGTCTAAAGAACGTTACTTTAATCAATACATCGAATGTAGACGTAACCGAGGATAATGTTACCTATGTAAACGGCATCAGACAGAACTACTGGAAAACAGAAACAACGAATTTCACAGCAGATAAAAGCGTTCAAGGGTATTATTTGGATGCAACCAGCGGTAATTTAACAGTAACTCTCACAGAGAGAGAAGAGGCTTGGTGGATTTTCAAAAGAGTAGACACCAGTACGAACACAGTAACTATCCAATGCATGAGCGCAAATATAGACGGAGAAACAACACAGACGCTAGATTCTTATGAGTCAGTAGGAATAAGATGGAATAGCGGCACAGGAGAATTTAATATAGTAGACTAATGGCATATTTAAAGGACGTATTTACAACATACAAAGACGAAGCACTAGACGCATTCGGGCGTTTACCAGTTGCAAACCCTCAGACATTATTTGATGCCCAGTTAACCTATGACTTGCAGCCTCTTTTATACGAGGAGGTAAAGAGTGGTTCTGGGGCAGACGTTACACACGACTCAACAAATAGAAGGGCAGCCATCACTTTCAGTTCAACACCTACGGGGAATGTTTGTTATTTACAGAGTTACGAGTTCTTTAGATACCAGCCGGGCAAGTCTCAGGAAATATTTATGACGTTTAACTTTGGGGCAGCCGTTGCAAACGTTCGCTGTTTTGCTGGTTATTTAGATGTACTGAATGATATAGGATTTAGTTTTCAACAAGCTGAATCAGGAGGCACTTTGTCTTTTAATATTTCAAGCGGAACAGGGGCAGGTGGTCAGCAAGTCAATCAGTCAAGTTGGAACTTGGACAAATTAGACGGAACGGGTAGAAGCGAGATCACTTTAGACGTAACAAAAGATAACATTCTATTTATAGATTTTCAAGCCCTCTATGTCGGGCGTGTACGTTTTGGGTTTGTAATTGATGGGGTTAGGATTTTAGCGCACGAGTTTCTAAACGCAAACGCATTTAGCACCCCTTACATTGAGACTGCTAACCTACCTATTGCTGTTGGTATGGTGTCGAATGGAGGAACGGTAACGAAAACGATGTACTTTAACTGCTGCTCGGTTATTTCTAACGGTGGAGTTGATGAGACAGTAGGCTATGAATTTGCCACTCCGGATACAAGCGTAACGGCAGGTAACGGAACGGCAACACACTTAATCTCAATAAGACCGAAGACTACGTTTAACTCATTTGTAAACCGTGTGAAGTTTGCAAGTTTAGAGGTTGATTTATTGGTGACTGGAAATAGCCCCGTATTCTGGCAGCTTTGTATCGGCCAGTCTTTTTCAGTTGCCCCAACTTGGACTGATATAAACGCTACCTATTCAGCGTTTCAATATGGAACCGGAGGCACGTTAAGCGGTTCACCTGCGATAGTTATCGACTCAGGCTATGTGCCAGCATCAGCATCAACGAAGGGCGCAAATCAAATGAAGATAACAGACCGTTACCCTATTACATTAGATTACAACGGGGCTGTTAGATCACTAGGCACACTCACTCTATTAGTAACTGGGGTGGGAGCCAGTAGCGCAACAAGGGCTAGTTTAAAACATAAAGAGATTAGATAATGGCAAACGTAGTAATAACATCAGATAACAGTAGTGTATTTATTGATAACGGAGTTTATGCAGGGACTGAGGGAGCATTAGGGGTTATCCAAAAGAAAGCCACATTTGACAAATCGGATATACGTAGAATTGCATTAGCGCCATCAGATGCAAATGTAACAGTTTGGCTTGTTGAGCATGGCGTTGCTTTTATTTTGAGTTTTGACGGTGCTACTGGAACTATGCAAGTGGATTCAGTAGATGGTGAAACACCCTCAAGTAATTCAGATTTATACGATAAGTTAATAGCGTTAAAGCGAAACTGTTTAAATCCTTTGGCTTCGTCAAATGTAACGTGCAACAATACAACCACTTCGCTGGTGAGTGCGAATGCTACACGCAAAGGATTGATAATAACTAACACGGGTAGCAATGCGGTTTATTTAGGGTTAGACGAGTCAGCGGTAGTAAGCAAGGGAATCTATTTAGCCGCTGGGGGCACTTGGGTTATGGATGCTTTTACATTTACTAAAGGTTCAATAAACGGTATAACCACAGCAAGTACAAGTAATATATCAATACAAGAGTTTGAGTAATGGGCATATTTAATCCACCACCCGCAGGAAGCGGTAGCGGAGACATGAACAAGAGTTCATACGATGCTAACAATGACGGAAAGGTAAACAGCGCAGATAGCGCAGATTCTGTGTCATGGTCAAACATAACTGGCAAGCCGTCAACATTTACACCCGAAACTCATAATCATTATACATTAGTAGCCACATTATCAGGAGACCAAGCGACAGGGGCAAATACTACACCGGTAACTTTAACGGGCTTAGTATTTAATTATGAAGCTAACTCTAAATATAGAATCTGGTTTATGGGTAGGGTTTCCCCAGCAGCGGCAACTACTGGGTGCGGTTTTCAATTTGATTTAAGTAGTGCCGTAACTTCTATTGATGTTCAGTTTTATCATCAGTTAGCAAACACAGGTACAATATCAGGCGGTCATTCAATAGCGGATGATGCAAGCGTTGGTGTGTCTTCCGGTCTTCCGGGTACGTCTACTTATCCAGTAAACGGTGAAGGGCTTTTAGTTACGGGTGCAAATACAGGAACGGCACAATTAAGATTTAGAAGCGAGACTACGGCGGTAATAACAGCGAAATCAGGTCTAACATTAGTAGTAGAAAAAATAGCATAACATGGCAACGGAAGTAAATTTAAAGATAAACGTCGAAGGTTCTGGGGAAGGGGAGGCAAAAGTTAAAAGCCTGAAAGCCCAATTAAAGGAAATGAAGAACGAACTCATGGGTCTGGATGAAGGCTCAGAGAGGTTCAGGAAATTATCTTTAGAGGCTGCTGCTTTAGAAGACCACATTGGAGACGTTAACGCAAAAGTAAAAGCGTTAAGCTCTGACACTAAAAGGTTAGATGCTTTTGTAGGTGCTGCCTCTGCTATTGCCGGAGGTTTTCAGGCTGCCTCTGGGGCAATGGCTCTTTTTGGTTCTAACTCAAAAGAAGTAGAGAAAGCGATTCAGAATGTAATCGCAGTACAGGGTATATTAAACGGAGTTCAGCAGGTAGGGCAATTCTTAACAGCAAAGGGAATAATTCAGGATGGTTTATACGCTGCTGGTAAGTATGCAATGACAGCCGCTACCAAAGTAGCTACTGCTGCCCAATGGTTATGGAATGCCGCTATAACTGCTAACCCAATAGGTATTATTGTGGTAGGTGTTGCTGCTTTAACTGCTGGTATTTACAAATTAATCAAAGGTTTAAAAGACGGTACGATTACAATACAAGATATAAACAAGGTATTGTGGCGTATGATAATGCCTTTACAGTTGATCGTTGACCTTTACAACTATTTAACTGACGTAATAGAGGACACCGACACAGCGCAAGAGAAGGCAAGCCAAGCCACTACAAACAGATTCAATACCCGTATGCAGGAAATCAGAGAGCAGCGGGCAGAAGAAGAAAAAGCATTTAACGAAAGACAAAACCAATTTGATTTAACGATTGCCAGAATGGAGGCCGAGGGTAAATCTTCGTACCAACTCCGTTTACAAAAGTTAGAGGATATACTGGCAGAGAAGCAAGCTATACTCCAAGCCAATAAGGATATTATTAACGCACAGGTTGAACGATATACAACCGAAGCAGCAATACGTGGTAAATCTTTAGAGGAGTTCTTAGGTTCAATAGGAATCCAATACGAGACAACCAAGAAACAAATAGAAGATAGTTTGCAAGCGCAAGAAGATGCGATCTACTCAGCAGAGACCGATATAATTGCCCTTAAAAATTCATCCAATAAAAAGCAGGTAGAGGATTTAACCAAGTCTTTAGACGAACAAAGAAAAGCTCAACAAGACTATTATAATGATTTGCTTACACAGATTATCGAGGCAGAGAATGAGTTTGAAGATCGTAACCTATCACAGCAAGACCGGGAAATAAACGCAGTTAGGGATAAGTATTTTGTACTAATTGAACAAGCACATCAGTACGGGATAGATTCAGCTATACTAGAGGAGGCTAGGCAATTTGAAATATCTGAAATACAAAAAAGATATGAGCAAGAAGCGGC
>JACCDR010173982.1_pt1 | contig 17041 bp, 21 predicted proteins | sample 7446431 | NCBI WGS metagenome assembly JACCDR01 (sample SAMN15323443, study PRJNA562643) | freshwater metagenome | isolation source: river surface water | place: USA:Blue River Watershed | collected 2017-08-17 | reverse complement strand
CCTCAAATCCTTCCAAAGAGACTAAATAGATAGATTAGATTGTGGACTCTATACGCAGGGCTGGAAACTCTATGTCCAGTACTTACGTCCACCGTGAGCAGCAATGAATTCTTCTACTACTGCAACGGGGACATAACTATAAACATCTGATTTGGTTGTACAAGTCTCAGCATATTCAATCCAAGATTCAGGCATCTCTAACGGATTACCATTAGCATCTTGAACGAATCCAACTTCGACTGCATCCCATTGGCCGTTGTCGTCTCTTGGAATACAGTAGAGATTACGTCCTACTTGTACTGATAGCGTTACACCATCATTACAAATAAGACGATTTCTTTGTATCCAAATATCTTGTGAATTACATCGCATGCAGGCTGCTCTCATGTTATTCTGCTTTCTGCCCTGCCTACAGAATCCACAATCTAATCTGAATCTGATTAGGAACTAATACTCTCTATACAGTGGGCAAGAGAAGTTAGAAGTTGAGAACCGTAGTGACCTTGATGGAATCAGCATCATTAAGATGCGTCCACGTTGTGATACAAGCTAGTGCCTTTTCCCAATCCTTTACAGCAATCGCAGTGAAATACTTCCCGAAGTGGATAGTTACAAGAATGGTTAACATGATATTCTCCAATCATGCCCACTCTATAGAGAGTATTAGTCTCTAATCAAATTGACCAGAAGACCCGGACTCAGCTTCGGAGCATTTCTTATCCGCGTAATCCCATATCCTATGATAGCGTATGGTTTAACGGTGCATCATTGCCCCCGGCATTATTGTCCGGCCCATTATTGAACCTTGCAGCTACTACTATTGATTAGGGGAGAATTCACTAGGGGTGCTTATTCCCCACTAGACTCCGTAATCAGTTCATAACTTGCTACTAGCTTGCGAAGCCAATATCAAGGAGTGGACACGGTTTGCATATCTCCGCACGATTAACCACCATGCGCTTGGGGAGATACTGGGCTAACTCAGGAAGAGGTTCTCACTCTCCACCATGCAAGTGAATTGCAGGCTTGACACGAAGTCACACACGAGCTTACCAACGGTCGGATAGAGAGGTAGTTACACTGGTCGTTTCACCATCCTTTTAAGTAGTTGTCTTACGGGGGACTATACTGCATGGGAATGGCCAAGACCCTAGCGCAATACGTTGTATCCCCTAGTCACAGTGACCCTACATATTGTGGTGGTGTGGTGACAATTAGTGGCTATGACAAATAATAATTGTCAGCCGCTATTAGTTGTGGTATCCCTCCCCCCTACATCAATTAGTAGTGGTACCATGTTGGCATGAAAATTGCGGAGAGTAAACAACCTAGTCAGTTATCATTTTAGAATTTATCCCATTTCACATTCTATTTAAATAGAGTCTCATATAATGGTCCCATCTTGCAACTTCCGAAATCTTCAATCTATGAAACCTTCATCACCTGGACGCGATAATGCTAGGTATTGTGGTGTTCCCGCCTTGACACAAAAGGTGGTATGTGAGACAATACCCACGTTCCCCCGAAGCGTGCCCCAGATGGGTGTATTTCAAAAGGAATCAATATGATTCTAACAGATGAACAAGTTCAGGAGAAGATTGAATCTCCTTTAAATCTTTTGAATCGTCTTAGAAAGACAACCGAGATTAAAATTCCATCTTTACCGGCTCCTAAGTCTAGTGATTTAATTCCTGACTTAGATGATAAGGTAAAGCATGGAACCATTCGTTCTAAAGCCGCTGACATTATGCACGCCGCTTTGGGTGAGCTTGCATTAAGTGTAACAAGTGTAAAGCCGGAGAAACTGGCTCAGATCATTCGTGAAATGAATCAGGTAGTTACTTCACGTGAGAATCAGGATCGTGATGTTACTATCAAGTTATTGTCTACGCACCACAAGTGAGAATGGAAACAGATTTTGAAACTGTGGTCGTAAGAGAGTAGATGCCAGCAATCCCTGAAAGTTATAAAATGCTAGAGTGGTTTGTAACTCTTGGTGTTGGTGGAGTCCTTGCGGGCTTCATGTTTATGTTTTACCGTAAGGATGTTAAACAATTTACTGATTTATGGAAGTCCGTTGCAGAGCAATTAATTGCAGTCGTGAAGGAGAATACGGCTAGCAATACAAAGCTCATTGCATTAATTGAATCAATGGAACGTAATCAAATGCGTAAGACTGACGTTGAGGCTTTGATTCGAGAAAGGACTAAACCATAATGCCTCCGACTAGACTTATTTCTATTGGCGTTCCATTTCTAATGGATACTGAGGATGAAGTTTGTGCAATGCCCAATAGACGTTGTCTTGGAATGGTAATGCCCGCTGATGCTACATTAGAAGTTGCAAATGCAGTTGACGCAATGACATGGGAAGCATTAACTTTAACTGATGGCGGATTTGAAACAGCCGCTGCATTCATTCGCAACGGAACATCAACAGATTGTACAGTAGTTCTAAGAGCTAACTAAGTGACAGTAACCCTTAGCGTTGAAATTGTCGCTAACGGATTTGTTTTACATTATTCTATAAAGAATGAATCTGGATCAGTTACTGATCATTGTCAAGTATTTTCAGGACGTAACGCGCTAATCGATCGTATCAAAGAGTTAATACCTCAGCAACCATAGGAGTAGAAATGTCAGGAGAAGCATCAGTTACCATTACGGCTGCGTACGGTGCGGGAAACGAAGCAACGGCTAAAGTAATTACTGGAGTTAAATCCTATTTCGTTGATTTGGTTCGTCAAGTTATTGCATTCCATCTTGTGAATAGCGATCCGACTAGTCCTCAGCTTGAATTTGAATTAGATGGAGTCACCACGTTTACTGTGACGGTATCTGGACAGAATCAGACACTAGTCATCAGCTAGTCACATGATTGAATTATCTCATTGTATTAAAGCAGCGGACGAGCTACAGTTAGAGCCAGAAATTGTTCTAGCTGTAGCTCGCGTGGAATCTAATGGCGATTTGAACTCCTTCTTATTTGAGCCTCATGTCTTTTCGGCTCGAACTAACCAGCGTTGGGATAAAGAGTATCCTGCAATTTCGTATCCAGTATGGGATCGCAATAAGTATCCTAAAACTAAAGCAGGTAGAGAGAATCAATTTAGAATTGCAGTGAATCTGGAACCAACCAAATCATACGAATCGGCTAGTTGGGGTTTGTTTCAGATCATGGGATATCATTACAAGATTCTACGATATCCTGTTGTTACTGCAATGGTTGGAGATCTCATTAGTTCTATTGATGGGAATATAGCCGCTTTCTGCCGATTCATTCGTGCCAACGGCTTGCAGGAACTATTGAGAGATAAAGAATGGGCCAAGTTTGCTCGTGCATACAATGGCCCAGGTTATAAGATTAATGCCTACGATTTAAAGATGCTTAATGCATATGAGTTAATTAAACGTGGACATAATCAAGCGAACGTCTAACGAAGAGATCGTTGCAGATATTATTAAGGAATGGAAGCCGTTCCCTAAACAGGAACTGTTCATGTCCATTCCTGATACGATTAAGGAAGCATTCTACGGAGGTGGCGCTGGCTCTGCGAAAACTGAAACTATCATTATGTTGCCATTGGCAAGATCATGGTATCTTAATGAACGTTTCAAACAAGTAATCCTACGCAGAACGAATCCAGAACTTAAGAAGGAGATTATTCCTAGAACTAAAAGAATATATCCTAAGTTTGGAGCTACATGGAATGGTCAAGATTTAGCTTGGACATTTCCGGCTCCAGATCAATATGGTGCTGGATTAAGAGCCAATGCTGGTGCCGTTATTGTTTGTGGACATTGTGAGAATGAAGATGATGTTCATAATTATGACGGCATGGAAATTAATTGTTTCAGTCCCGACGAGCTTACTTCTCTCACAGAGTACATTTTCTTATATATTGGGTATACTAGAACCCGCGCTCCTCTTGGTTCTAATCTCCCTGCCGTTATTCGTGCAGGTGGTATGCCTGGTGATATTGGTCATACTTGGGTTAAAAAGCGGCTCGTTGACCCGGCTCCAAAAGGTTCTAAGGTTATTGTTGGTAGGGGTGGCAATAAGCGCATATATATTTTTGCTAACGCGTTAGATAATCCACATCTCGGCCCTGAGTATATTCGAGATTTAAATTCATTACCAGATGCTGAACGGAAAGCTAAGTTAGGTGATTGGGAAGCTTTCCAGGGTTCAGTATTTGATGAGTTTAGAACGAGACTATATCCAGATGAAATGGATGAATACCCAAATGCATTACATGTAATTGATGCATTTGATATCCCAGACTGGTGGCCTAAGATGGTCATTGGTGACTGGGGAATGCGAGCAATGACTTATGTTGGATTCTTTGCAATTAGTCCAACTGGTCGAGTTTATTTATATAATGAGATGTCATGGACTGGCTGGAAAATTGAAGAATGGGCACCTTATTTAAAACATGAGATTGATACTACAAAGAGTGTTAAAGCCGTTAAGTTCTGTAAATCAGCCGGTCAAGATCGTGGACAAGAGCACACGATTCATTCGCAACTTGAAGAAGCTCTTGGAGTACAGATTGAATTAACGGTTAATAGTCCTGGTTCTCGTGTTGCAGGTAAACTGTTAGTTCATGAATATCTAAGGTGGAAGCCGAAAGCAATTTTACCACCTGAAGAAATTCCAGTTTATAACGAAGGTTTAGCGGCTTGGATTCGTAGGAATAAAACTGAGCAAGAGTATAAGAGTTATATGTCTCTGTTTGAACCTCAGGTTCCAGAGACTAATATTCCTAAATTACAAATCTTTACTCAGTGCGAGTTAATGATTAATGCTATTCAAGCATGTACATACGAAAAGGCTGGTAAAGACGGAAAGCCACCTGAGGACGTTGCTGAATTCCCTGGTGACGATCCTTATGATACTTTGCGTTATGCTTGTGATTCAGCCGAAAGATACTTTGAAGAGTCTGCTTATGAGTTTGCAACCCTTCAAAGACAAGAGAAGCTGATTAGAGATTTAAACAACACGCATAATTGGACAGCCTATTATCGTAACATGGAACTGATTGAGTCTCAAGAAAATAAGATTCAAATGGTAGTTCCATTTAGAGGACGCAGAAGAAGATAATGAATAGAATTCCTATTGCGGGAGGATGGTATTGTTTTGGGACACTCCAAGGAGATTGGGGTGCTCTCATTTCACGCTCACATATCCAGACCTCTCGCGGTAGGATTGAATTACCTAAACCTAATGGATTTGTTGATGACGTTGTTTATTTAGTAGGTGCAACTAAGGCGAATGGTGAATTAGTAATGGGTGGTCAGTCCAGAGATGGACATGGCACCTACTTATATAACAAAGGTGAATGGACAGTAGTTACTCCATTATCCTTTGGTGTTTCACCTAATGCATTTACGCAGGACGGCTCCTGGATGTTTGGAGTCACTGATGGACAAACAGGATTTAGAGTCAACACTGATACAGGAGAATTCGTCCCATTCCATCTCGACTTCTTTGTTGATGGAATCCGTGGTTGTATTCCTCCTTTCAATCAGTTGGTTCTTGGCAATACTACTAAATTTAGTCCTGTCTATAATCTCTATGAATTCCTAGATTATCAGAATGGATTCGTTAGCGGCCAAGGTCCAGTTGGTGGAATGCTTGGTCGAGTTGATGCTGAGAATCATGTTATTGAACCTGGCGAGTGTTTCTTCATTCGTACTATGTATGATGGAAACAATATTGCCATTGCAACATCTAAGCAGACTGAAAACCAAGCTGTTATCTGCTTCTTAACGAAAGAAGAACTAAAAAATCTTCCAGTAAGTTCAGGTGATCCAATCGCTGTGATTGGTAAGCCGATGAACTTTGGTTGGCTTGAATTCAATAATCATGCTCCTGGTGTTAATACTCCACTTAATTGTGTAATGAATGTTGCTACAGGTGGAGATATTAGGCGTGATGGAGTTCAGTTCGCTCAGTGGATTCAGGCACCGGCTACTATTACTGATCCTGAATTAAGAATTCAATCTATTGAGCAGCAAGCAAGACTAGCTAAGTTTACTCCAGTTTGTTATTACGATGAAAGAACTTGGCCGCGTTGGCCTGATCTTCCTGCTAATGCTATTATCTGTGCTCAGATGTATTGTCATAATGATGAGAATATGATTCAGTATGAAGCAAATCAGCGAGCTGTTCTTGACTCATTCCCTTCACGATATTCAACGATTTGGGGTGTATTCCAGTGTTATGATGGTAATGATGGGAACACTAAAGATCTCAAAGGTTTAGTTCCAGTCTTCTCTCGTATATTTAGAGACTACTCAAGGCTTACTGGCGCATTAGGATTCAGTGACGAGGGTAGAGCTACTGGATTGAATGATCATCCAGAATTAGTTCCTCTCTATCAAGAACTGTTCAGAGGAATTACAGGAGTTCCAATGGCTGATAATGGAGTTGTTGATGGGATCTTAGTTGATCCTAAGAAGTATTTCTTCTCCTTAACAAAGGATCGCGGTGAAAATCCTGCGAACTTTGATGAAGTGTTAGATAGAATTGCTCCTGATTTGTACAAGTATGGATTGGGACGTCAAAACAATTCTCAGTGTGAATCACGGCCAAGGCTGTATTTGCCAACGAGCATTTGTCCAAACGCGGCTCCCAATCCAGATATTCCAAAAGAAATGTGTTTAGGCGTTAAACAAGTCGAAGCATGTTGGGAAGCACAAGGCAGATTTGCAAATGTCACTAATGATCCTCCTACTGAATGGATTTGGGATGAGCATGGTGGTCCTGCTTATCAACCAATCAATCCAAATATTCCTGACCCACCTCCCGGTGATATTTCTGTTATTATCTTGAGCTATGATCGTGTAACTCGTCGCTCAGATCCTAATGGAATGTTAGTTAGATTTGAAGGTGGACCTCGTGCAATTGTTGAGGCTATCTTCTCTACTAATTCAGGTGAAAGGCCTAAAGTTGTTACATTCCCTGTTCTACCTGAATCAGATGGTAGATACTTCCGTGCTCTAGCCGTTAAGTTAACCATTAATGGTGAGTGGCTATTCCAGATGCAGGTTAAAGACGATCAAGGTCATATTGCTATGTCTCCTGCTCTACCAGTCACTGTTACAAATTAGGAGTTATCATGTTTGGTTGGTTCAGAGAATTACTTGAAATTAGATACGAATTCAGAGAACGGCGTGATAGACTAGAGCAAGATAAGCATCAATGTCCAACTTGTGAAGTTCTACGCTCTGAGTTGGATAGAGCTAATCGAGAGAAATCTCAGTTACTTCGTGAACTATTAAAGGAATCAGATAGTCTTGATTCTCAAGTAGCTCCAGAGCCGCAACCTTTGAAGTCTACTTATTTACCTTGGAAAGTAAGGCAACAAAAGCTTGAGGCTGCTGATAGGTTGATTGCGGCTGAGCGTAAGGTTAGTGAAGATACTAAGGATCGATTTGATAAGAATTTCAGACAGGCTAAGACAGAGCAGTTAGAGAAAGAGTTGGGTATTCAACCATGAGGCAAGAGAAGAAGAAATCTGATACTGCTTCTGGATTAGCAACGGCTGGTAGATTTGTTGAATCAGAAGCAAAGTCTAAAGAGAATGATCCTGTTAAACGATTACAGGAATTTGGTAAAGCTGAATTAGAAAGAAAGCGTAAAGAAGAGGAAGAGAAGAAAAAGAAGAAGAATGTAGTTGAGCCACCTAAAGGTATTCTGCAGAGAGCATACGAGTATTTTGCTGGCTCTAGTGAGAAAAAGTAAATGAAGCCAAATCTTCCTAACGAGAAAGTTCAAAGGCTCCTTCTTGAAGTATTCGATCATTTCGATGCTGAAGATAGAGCTGTGCGTGAGCGTCAAATTAGGAAGTGTCGTCGTCTCAAATTAATGTGGGATAATATATTCCAAACTTGGTATTCTGAAGTTGCACATGATTGGAGAGTTTGGGATCCTACTCAATCAGATGATTCTGGTGATCAAGCATATTACGACAAGCCAGTTAATACTTTTCGTGCTTATTGCGAAACTATCATTGCTGCTTTATCTATTACTACTCCAGCAGCTAAGTGCTTTCCAGATGACGCTGAATCTACTCTGGATACGTTAACGGCTAAGGCTGGCGATAAGATTGGTCAGCTTATTAGTCGTCATAATAATGATCCTCTTCTTTGGTTGAAGGGACTTTATACTTATTATACCGAAGGAACTGTTTTTGCATATAACTATACTCACTCTGATGAAAAATACGGTACTTATGAAGAAAAGAAGTATGAAGAACGTGAGGAAATCAAGAATTTAGTCATTTGCCCAGTTTGTAAGCAAGAAACTGAGGTAGATGAGACTCAGGATGTATTCCAGCCGGAAATGCAACCAGAAGATAATTGCCCGAATTGTGGCAACTTGGTTGTAATGCAGCCGGAATCGCGTCCTGTTCAGGTAACTAAACTTGTTGGTAAGACTAAAGAACCTAAATCGCGTGTATGCTTGGAAATCTTTGGTGGTCTCTACGTAAAGATTGCTTGTTATGCAAAGCAGCAATCTCAGACTCCATACTTGATTTACGCACACGAAACTCATTACGCTAATGCAATTGAAGAGTTTAATCATTTAGCTGGTAATGATAAGTTAAAGAAGAAGTTACGTCAAGGTGGTGAAGGCCCAGACGATCCTTATACTCAATGGGGAAGATTAAATACTGTTTATCAAGGTGAATATCCTAATTATGTTGTAACTATTAAGAAGGGCTGGTTACGTCCTTCTGCATTTAATGTCCTTGATGAAGATGATGCTAAAGAATTAAAGACTTTATATCCTCGTGGAGTTAAAGTTTGCAAGGTAAATGATGAATTTGGTTCGGCTGAGTCTCAGGCACTAGACGATTATTGGACGGTTTCTGTTAATCCACAAGAAGATTATTTAGTTCATGATCCAGCCGGAATTGCGTTAGTTACTACTCAGGAGATGACCAATGACCTATTATCGCTCATACTACAGACAATTGAACATGGCATTGGTCAAACATTCGCAGACCCAGGAGTCCTTAATTTCAAGGCTTATAGGAATACGGAAACAGCTCCGGGTGGCGTATATGAAGCTACTCCTAAGAGTGGTAAATCTTTAAGTGATGGATTCTTCCAAGTAAAGACAGCCACTTTAAGTGGTGAAGTAATGCCATTCTTTGAAGTAATTCAGAGTTTGGCTCAGTTAGTTTCTGGTGCATTACCTTCTTTGTTTGGTGGGCAACTTGACGGCTCGAATACAGCTTCTGAGTATTCTATGAGCCAAGCTCAAGCTAGACAAAGAATTCAGAATACGTATAAGATGTTTACCTCTTGGTGGAAAGAAGTCAAAGGTAAGCAGATTCCAATGTTTATTAATGTAATGAAGACTGATGAAAATGATGTCCAGCAAATGCCGGATGGAAGTTTCATCAATACATTTATCCGAATGGCTGATTTACAGGGTAAGATTGGTAAGATTGAATTGGAAGCGGCTGAGAACTTACCATTAACTTGGACTCAGCAAAAAGATACTATTATGAAGATGTTCGAGCTTCAGACTCCTGCATTCTTGGAGATGCTACAAGCTCCTGAGAACATTCCAATTCTACGTGATGCTATTGGATTGAATGATTTCTATATTCCTGGTGAAGATGATCGTAGCAAGCAGAATGATGAAATTCAGCAGCTATTGATGTCTGAGCCTATTGAGAATCCTAATTATAATATGGCTGATCCTAATTCAATGGAGATTCTACCCTCTGTTGAAGTTGATCCAATTTACGACAAGCATAATATTCAGTTCGAGATCGTTCGTCAGTGGGTAACAAGCGAAGCTGGCCGTTTAGCTAAAGTTGAGAATGAAGCTGGTTATCAGAACGTTCTCTTACACGGTCAACAACATTATCTTGAGATGAATAAGCAAATGGTTCTTGGCAAGAATATGGAAGAACCATCAGGTAAAAATAATCCTGAAAAGCCTGCTGGCTCTAAGGAAATTACAGGAGAAGAAGATGTCCCAGTTAGTGAGTAATCCACCTGCTGATGCAAAGACTCCAACGACTGAAGTAGATCCTTTTGCTGGCTTAGATGCTGAAGATAAGGATATGCTTGATCTTACTACTCCTTTAAAGAGTGGTAAGAAAGAAGAAAAGAAAGAGACTAAGCCAGAAGATAAAGAGGAAGAGCCTGAGCTTGATGCTGAAGGCAATCCTATTGAGAAGGAAGAGGAAGTAGAGGAAGATCCTCTAGCCGAAATTGAAGAAGAATTAGAGGAAGTTTCTGAAGAGAAGCTGGAACTAACTACTCCAGTTCGCCGTAAAGAAATTCTTAAGAAGTATCCTAATCTCTTCAAGGATTTTCCTTATCTTGAGAAGGCTTATTATAGGGAACAACAGTTTACTGAATTGCTTCCTACGATTAAGGATGCAAAGCAAGCTGTCGAAGATCAAAAGGTTCTACATGCTTACTACGATGACATGGTTGAGAAGGGAAATACCAACAATGTCTTGAAGATGATTAAAGATAATAATCCAGACACGTTCAATCAAGTTGTTGATAATTACCTTTCAAATCTTGAGAAAGTTGACAAGGATGCATATACTCATGTCCTTGGTAATGTTGTAAAAAACACAATTCTTGGGATGATTGAAGAAGCTAAGGAATCCAAAGATAGAGACTTGTTGATTGCGGCTAAGCTGCTTAATAAGTATGCCTTTGGAACTGAGAAATTCACTCATCCTACAAAGTTAGCTAAAGAGGGCGCAGAAAAGAAAGATGAGTCTTCACTCTCTGTTCGCGAGCAGCAAATCATTAAGCAGCAGTTAGATAATGCTACTGGTGATATTAACTCTCGCGTGACGAATACAATCAAGAGTGCTATTGACCAGCATATTGATCCTAAGGGTCATATGACTGATTTTATTAAGGGTGTTGCAGTAGATAAGGCTCTTGATAAGATTAACACTTTAATCAGTCAAGATAAGAGATTCCAGACAATTCTTGATAAGTTATGGGATAAAGCCGCTAAGGACAATTTCTCTAAGAGTTCTCAAGATGAAATTAAGCGAGCCTACCTTGCAAAAGCTAAAGGACTGTTGACGCCAGTCTTACAAAGCGTCCGCAATGAAGCTTTAAGAGGAATGGGCAAACGAGTTAAAGAAGAAGTTGTTGATGATAATGATACGGGTGAAAAGCCCCAGCGTGCAAAGTCAGAAAAGAATACTGAGCGACGCCTAAGCTCCGATAACAAGGCCAATGCTTTAGACAAGGTTAAAGGGATGTCTAGTTTGGAAGCTCTTAATCAGATGATGGGAGACTAATGTGTCGATAACGGCTCTAGTCACGAACTATATTAAATTCTCTGGTGATCAGGAGAGCGAGCTTGCTTGGTCTTCTGGTGACTTAGAAGATTCTCCTGCAATTCAGGAACTTCATAGTCTCACTAGTGGAAATAATACGCTCACAGTTCCTGACGTAGAGGATTTCACCATTCATGGTGTTGCAATTGTTCCCCCTGCAGGGAATATAATTGAAATCACTCTGAAAGGTGCAAGTGGCGACACAGGTATTTCATTATCTGAAACAGGAGTTTCCTTATTACGGTTTCCTTCTACGCCTCCAACTGAGATTGTTCTTAACGTCTCAGATGATCTGGCTGGAATGAGACTGGTTTGGTTTTAATTCAGGAGCTAAAATGGCCGTAGCAGAACAACAGGTAGTCGCTCTAGAATTAGAACGAGTTGTTCCTAAGATTCAGACTCTGTTTGAACGGGATGACTTATTCTTTTCTACGATCAAGAAGCGCGATGTCGAGAAGATGTCTAATCGACAGATGCGCATTCCACTTGAGATTCGTCCAGGTGGATCTTTCCAGTATTTTGATCCTAATGGTGGTGATTTAGGACGTGGAGGCGGGCCGACTTTTGATAAGGCGACTCTTACCTCTGTGTTCCTTTCAGAGAATATTGAATATACCAAGTTAACTGAATGGTCAACTGATAGCGATCGTAAGGCAATTGTTAATGCAGTTCGTAGGCTTACTACAACTGCAATGGACGAATTACGACGCCAGCTTGATTCTCAGTTAATGCAGGCTGGAAATGGCGTTGTCGGAACTATTTCCGGCGTTGCTACTTCTGGTGGTGTTGATACTTACGAATTAGATTCTGATGGTTTCGGTGCTCGTTTAGTCCGTTATGGACAGACGATTCAGGTATTTGATGCTACTCTTGCTACTCTCCGTGGTAGTGGTGTAATTACTCAGTGGGACGTTCAGAACAAGTCAATTCAGGTAACTCCTGCAATTGCTGGTGCCACTGCAACTGACGTATTAGTTGTGGCTGGTATTGGTTCTCCCACTTCATTACCTGCTATTTATGGTGTTCCGTATCATCATTCTAATGCTTCTGTTGGAACTTGGCTTGGATTTAGCCGTTCCCAGAATCCTGAAATTCGTTCCAATGGCGTGAATGCGGCTAACAATTCTCTTTCGTTGCCGCTTCCTCGCTTAGCTATTAATCGAATTGGTAATCGAGTTGGTATCAATAACTCATTTAATCCTACTGCATGGATGCACCCAGCACAGCAGCAGGCTTATGAGGAAATTGGTCAGCTCGTTATTATGATTCAGAAGCAGGCCAAAGATGAAGGCCTGAATATGTATTTCGGTGGGAAGATGCAGATGGCTGGAGCAAATGTAAAGTGCTCCTTCAACTGGAATCCCACTCGTATTGATATGATTGTTGAAGAAGTTTGGGGACGTGGAGAAATCCTGCCTCTTGGCTTCTATAAGACTGATGGACGTAATATTTTTGAAATCCGTGGACCTTCTGGTGGTGTTGCTACCGCGGAAATCTTCTATATGGTTATTGGTACTCAGTTCTTTGTTACTAATCCTGCTGGCACTGCTTATATTTATGATTTAGCAGTCCCGGATGGTTACTAAGGAGAACATAAATGTCTGATCAGTCACAAGACCTTTCTTATAATGCTCTATTGCCGGTTCAGGGTTCTCAGGGACCATTGCCGGTTACTATTGCTTCAGCCGCTGCTATTTCACCTAAGACTGGATTAACTACCATTTCTGGTACTACTCCAGTTACTACGATTGTTCCTCCGATCACTGGATTCCATGTCCTTTGGTTTAGGTGGACAACTGGAACGGCTAATGGGTTTAACACTGGTGGTAATATCGCCATTGCTTATACCACTGTTACCAATCGTCCAGTTGCATTAGTGTATGATCCAATTACTGCATTGTATTACCCGATGGCTGTAAGCTAAATAGAGATGGGCTACTCAATCCGGCCGACCATTATCGAGCTGGGGAGCTTTGTGATGGAAAACAATTGGGTAGCCCATATTTTCTGGAGGTATCATGGAGAAATTAGAATCAATCAATCAGAGACTACGAGATTTATATGGAATTGACACTTTATTGGGGATTCCCATATTCCGTGTCGTTTGGGGACCAGATCAAACTGAAAAGAGATCTACCAAGTTTACAGACTCTGGAATTGAACTCTTGGAAGAGCAAGTTCGAGAATTACCTAAGTATCAGTGGATTACAGATGCTTATGTTCTTGAACGGCTCGTTCTAGTTCCAGAAGAGAATCAGAAAGAGTTGGCTGATAAGAAGATCTCTTATGAGCCGCTTTGGGTATTTCATGGTATTGATGGCTTTCCAATTGCACCATCTACGAGAGCTTGTCAGTTTGTTATTGATGCTTTATATGCAGCATTGGGTAAGAAGAGCATGGCTAAGTATGTTGATAATCAGCCAGCTATTAGTAATCCAGAAGAATTATATGAATCTAGAAAGAAGGAGATTGACGAACTTCAAAATGAATTATTTGGTGATCAGTCGGGTCTAAACCAAGAGACAATAAACGCTAGTGGTAGTGCAATTATTGTCCCAGCTAATTACAATAAGGGAGTTCACTAATGCCAGGTCCAGCAGCTATCGGATTTCCGAATATGCGTGAAGTTAGCCGTAGAACTAATCGAGCACCACAGAATCCGCTTGATAAGTCTACGTTAGTCTCTATTTATCCTAAGCCTGTTACATTTAGGAATGTAACGTTAATGCCTGGATATTGGAGACTTGAAGCTGGTAGTGTTCAGAAGCCAGCTATTACAGTTATTGGAACGTCAAGTTGGTGGAAGGACGCCAATATTGATGAACCTTTAATTGAAATTGTTCAGGGTTCAATCGAGATTGCAGATGCCTTGATTAAGGATTTCTGCAATGGACTCTTTGCGGCTAGTACTACTTCTCAGCCCGGAATGTTTTATGTTCCCGGTTGTAGGTATGATACTGATGGTCAGATTGATGAAGCCGCTACACTGAAATGGATTGAGAAGGAATACAACGCTCTAATTCAACAAGCAATTCAGAAGCAGAGCAATTACTATAACAATCTTCTGAAGTTTGCAGATTCTCTCTGGGCACGTTCAAACGGAAATCCTCTTGTAATTAATGAGGAAATGCGTATGGCGGCTCGTGAGACTGGTCAAACTGGTAGAGATTGGATGTCTGACTTTAAGAATGTTGGACAGGTTCGTTGCTTTGCTTGCGGTGGATTTAAGAATCCAGAATATCCAATTTGTAGTTCTTGCCGCACAATTGATCCTGATCATCCAAAGGCTCACTTGATTAAGACTGCTGAAGCCCCTGTATTCCAGAATATGGCTCCAGTTCAACAGACAAAGAAGTAAAATGCCAATCCTGTTAGCTTCTGAAGTGATGGACTTATCTGCAGCAGCAATGAATGATGTGGATAAGACCACTTATGATTACGATACCCAAATACCGTATCTTAAGCTAGCACTTCAGGAGCTACAGGAAATTTATGAGCTTAATTCGTTGCAGGTTACTGAGCAATCTTCGGCAATTATTCCTGTTAATGCTCCTACAAATCCTAATGTGACTGTAGTTGAAGTCATATTTAATGCAGTTGGACAACCCAGATTACCAGATAATTTGATTGAGCCTCAGCAGCTATGGGAAAGAACACGAGGAATTTATCCTTGGTATCCCATGACTCGCAAAGATTACATTCCACATAATTTAGAAGGCGTTCAGGCTAATATGTTCACTTATTGGGTCTGGCAAGAGAACAAAATCAAGCTTTTAGCATCAAATTCGGATTTAGATCTTAAGATTGATTATGTTGGTTCACTCTTTCCGAAATATGTGAATGAACATACGATTATTCCAGTTATCAATGCTCAGGGTTATCTTGCCTACAAAACGGCTGAATTGATGTCAGATATGATTGAACATAACATGGAACGTGCTCAGTCTAATGGTGGCCGAGCTATTATGTCCTTAGATCGTATTTCAGGTATTACTATCAAATCCAAGCAGCAGATTGTGACTAGGCGTAGACCATTTCGTTCTAGTTATAAACGGTCTGGTTGGATAAGTTAACTCTGGCCCTTAGTGGCTGGTTCCTAGTGAACTGGAGTTAAGAAATGACTCAGGCTGGTTTCTGGCGTAATGCAAGTGTAGAGAATCGACGAAATACACTTAATCAGTACGGCTCGATTAATAGGACTTGGGTTCTATCACCACAGGGTGGACTTGGACCTCTTGGTGGATTTGCACGTAGTCCTACTGGTGTATTTAGCTCATTTACTGATTTAAAGCCGCATTTACGTTCTCGTGATCTTATCCTTCTAATTGGTGTTCTTCGTGAGCAGGCTGTTGCTCCTGAAGATGTATATGAAGTTGCATTAATTGGTGCTGCAAATACACCACGTCAAGCAACTGATGGTGGAGTTCCTACTGGTGGAGGTGCTACATGGATGGCTCCTTCTTCTGGTGCAGTTGCAGCTACTCCTTTACTTGAAATTGTTCGTCAAGGTTGGTTAATCCAGAATATTCTATTTAATCCTCATACTTCATCTGCAGCCGTTCGTTTAACAACGAGTGGTGGATTGAATGAAGCCGGTCAGTTCTCCTTCATTGGAAATACCGTATTAGGTGGAGGAACTGGACAGATTGGTGTTGAGGATAATGGTGGTTCTGGATTTGTCAATATTGAAGATAATTTATTCCAGCTTCTAACTGGTACTGCTGTTCTTGGTTTGACGACCGCGAATGCAGTTCCTCTTAGCTGGCAAATTAAGCGTAATCGATATATTCAAAACACTAATGATATCAAGATGTCTCTTAACCAGGCATTGATCGAGAAGAATCGATTCTTTGCCGCTGGTTCTGGTTCTACAAACAAGGTTATTTCGACTGTTGCTCTTTCAGGACAGGGAAATAATAACCACGTTCTGTTGAATCAGTTTAAGAACATCTCAACTGAAATTAAAAATAACAATGGCTATAATGGTGGTTCTACTGATACGTGGAATAACTATGCTGAGGGAACTGCGGATTTAATTGTGGAGTCGCCTCCCGGAGCATCTTAAACTAGGAATGGAGCCGTTATTGGTGGGGTGTGGGCACTATATTCGAGCCCTCGTGTATAGTGAAGGCTCTAGCTGATAACGGCTCCTGTTTTTTGGAGGTGAAATGATCTCGTTGATCCTGACACTGGTAATTATTGGATTGATATTGTATTTAGTTGAAACTTATATTCCAATGTCTCCTCCGATTAAAGTTGTGTTACGAGTTATTGTAGTTATTGTTCTCTGTCTCTACCTACTCCGTATGTTTGGGATTTCAGACATTCCAGTGAGATAAAATGGTTGGACAGCTTCGGGGTCATCCCCCTGCAATACTGGACAAATTTAAAGGTCTTTGGCGTAGAGGCGATGCTGATACTACGCCATTAGACCATTTTGCAGACTGTAAGAATTTAAAGTTTGCAACTCAAGATAATTTCTATACTAGACCTGGGATTAATCCATCTCAGGATGTAGCCGTTCCATTGGGGAATATCCGCCGAATTTACAATTATAACACTGGCGAAGCAAATACTCTCCTTGTCTTAACTTATGATGAGGATGATGACGAAGGCAATATCTATCATGTTATCGATGCGGACACTGTATTTGGCCCTATCCTTACTATTGAGGGTATGGCCGATTTTGCTTTTGCT
>JACCDR012329795.1_pt1 | contig 17042 bp, 15 predicted proteins | sample 7446431 | NCBI WGS metagenome assembly JACCDR01 (sample SAMN15323443, study PRJNA562643) | freshwater metagenome | isolation source: river surface water | place: USA:Blue River Watershed | collected 2017-08-17 | reverse complement strand
GTGTCCATCCCCAAGTCAGTCTTAGGGTGGGTCAGGAAGGTTACAGGTTGTAGGTCTTCCCAGTTATCTTCGATACCCCGTAGATCGAATTCCTCAGAGTGAGCAATCACGATCTCATAGGAACCCGGTCCGTAGAAAAGACCTGGACTGAACACACGACCCCGGTATAATGAGGAGGTCATGTTGAAGGCCATGCTCACGCCCTCAGCAGCTTCCTCGACCCGGTCCCTGTAAATGTTGACGTCCATGGATAATGGTACGTTAAGGGATTGCAGCAATTTCACGAGGAAGTGACCACTATCAACGGCACGTGGATAGGTACGGTTGTACTCGATCACCTTCTCGAGATTCTGGCGCAGCCCCTGAATAGCGCGCTGATACTTGGGGAAGGTAATGCTAGCACCTTGCGTACCCCAGATCGGTTCATTGAAAAGGCTGTACATTGGGGCGGCCCTTTAGAGTTGATTAAAAGGAATTTCAAATACATAATATCCACGTGACAGACACTAGGTAATCTGTCGTATAAACTTTTTTCAACTTAGGAGTTGAGCCATGGTTGTTAGCAAAGAACTCTCGGATTTCGAAGCAGCACTGCGTTTGGAGATTGCCCGGTCTTCCGGTCAAGTTCCCGCTGTACCGGAACCGGTGAAGGCCGCTGTTAAAGCCAAGAAGAAGTTCGAGCGTAAAGTTGTACTGGGAATCAGCAATAACCGTGGCCACGATATCACGGAGTTTGTGTTCGAGTCCAAACAAACCTTCGAACTACCTGCCGAGATGGAAGCTCGGAAAGCCGCTAAGGCGGCAGGGCTTAACGTGTACTCCCTCATCAGCAATGTGAGGATAAAGTAATTTCTTACATACACTGCACTATGTTATAGGAGAATGCTCTCAACTAGGTGCTACGGCACTTAGCGTTATGGGCGCATGATCTTTGTAACCCGCAGGGGTAGTATTTGATTCGAAGCAATTTGAGCCACATATTACCCTTGTGACATCATGCCGATGTAAATAAATAGATCATAGGCAAATGGTGTGTCGTAGTGCCCACCCCAATGAAAAGGAACACGAGATGTCCGTCAAACGTAATCAACCTGGTCAGAACCAGGGGAACCAACCGGCCAACAGCGCAATGGCAGACGCCATGCTGAAAGCAGGCATGCAACCGCAGGGTGCTGAACAGACCCAGCAAGCACAACAACCAACCGGCCAGCAAACCCAGCAGCCGAATGGTGGCAACGCTCAACCGCAACAACCTTTCAACGCAGGTGCTCAGATGAACCAGCAAAACTCCCGCGTCGGCAGCCGTGGCCGTTCGGTCCTCGACGTCAACGCCAACCACCGCCGTCCGGTTCCTCGGAACATGTCCGGTGAAGACGTCCAGACCATCCAGACCGGTCTGAAAGAACGCGCCGCCAAGGTACTGACCGAACAGCAGAAGAAGGAATTCAACATCCTGGTACTGGACAACAACCAGTCCAAGGTGACCTTCTCCAGCATCCTGGTCTGCTACCACGAAAACTTCCAGGGCAAAGACCACATCGCGGTCTACAGCATGCTGATCGAATCGAGCGGTGCGCCGCTGGACCCGAACAGTGTCAACCTGGGCGGCACCACCGTCGAAGTCGACATCGTGCCTGGTGACATCTACCTGAACAAGTCGTACTGGCAAGTTCTGGAGCAGTTCGTCATCAACACCTACGGCGTGAACGCTCAGGTACACGACGCCGGTGGCATCGTGATCCCAGCCGAAGCCGAAGTCAGCACCGAGAACCGCTTCAACCGCCTGCTGCACAACAGCACCCAGGCCTGCTACACCATCATGGACAACCAGCTCGGCGGTACCGAAGAGCCGTTCACCCTGGGCGAAGTCGGCGCTGGCGACCAACTGAGCGCGCGTGTCGAGTTCACTCGTCAGCACGGTGAAGACCTGGTCGGCATGCCGGTACGTGAAGACATCATCGTCACCATGTCCGCGCAGTCCCAAGCCGACTCGCAGTTCAGCCTGCAACAAACCCGTCAGCTCACCCGCGTGGGTGCGTACGTTGACCTGATGTACCAACCTGCCCAAGCTGGCTTCCAGCCGCAGCAGCAGAACTTCGGTATGTTCGGCCAGCAGCAAATGATGGCGACTCAGATGTACCAGCCGCGCCTGGTGATGACTTCGGTCGACACCCTGACCGACGCCGTGAACATGGAACTTCAACTGCTGACCCTGTCCACCGCTTTCGGCCTGAACCGCAACGCGCTGTACACCGGTACCTGGCGCGCCAACAAGGGCAAGGCTACCGACGTCGATCTGAAAGACCTGGGTGCTGTCGGCTACGAAGTCAACCTGACCGGTGACCCGAACGCCAAGCCTGATGCACTGCCGACTCGTTCCGCCGACTTCGGTGACAACGAAATGCGCCAGTTGATCAACACCCTGATCGCGCCGAAGCTGATCTTCACCCTCGACATCGCCGAGGTTGGCGAGCTGTCCTGGATTCACCAGACCTACATCGCTGCCGCCAACGGTGACGAGCACGCACGTCTGGCCATCCTGCAAGCGGCCAACAACCTGACCATGGGTCACTTCCAGCAACTGTTCGACGCGACCAAGCCGGTTTGCTACGACGATCAGGATCGCATCCACCTGGGCTTCTACTACGATCGCGAAGGCAATCGTCGTGACCTGCGTGAAATCGACTACCTGGCCATCCTCAACCTGGCTGGCAAGACCAACCCGAAACTGGTCGAAGCCTGGGAAGAAACCCACCGCAACGTACAAGTCCCGCTGGAAATCCGCCTGGCTCAGCGCAAGGAAATCCTGCGCCAGCTCCTGGCCTCGGAAATCCACGTCAAAGGCTTCGCTCGTCGCGTGTCGTTCGACAACGCCTTCATGGACGCGCTGTCCGAAGCAATCGTACGTTGCGGTCTGAACGTACGTCCTGCCAAGGGCCTGGACGACAACAACGTCCTGACTCAGCGCGGTGGCTACGATCTGAACCACCTGGTTGCCAACAACGTTGGCGGCTTCTTCAACTACGGTGGCGGTCAGCAACAAGGCTCGCGCCTGTTCAGCTCTCCCTTCACCGGGACCTGGAACCGCTAATCGGCGGTAGGGTGTTGCAATGAGCAAAAGGGGACTTCGGTCCCCTTTTCTTTTTATGTCCGTCTCTTCAGGAGTAGCCCATGGGCGTAGAAGCGGAAATCGTGAGTCATGACGAGTTGTTCAACAAGTTGACAACAGCTCCCGTGATCATCAACGACTTCGATGTTACTACCGAGCTGGATCGGGAACGACTGAACCAAATGATCATGACGCGTTATGAGGGTGACACCTTAGACGTCGTGCCGTCATGTGAATGTAAGAGAGTCAAGTACGAGCACAACGTAGGCGTTGTGTGTGACCACTGCGGGTTCCCCTGTATGTCGGTTACGGAAAGACCTCTGGAGTCCTTGTTGTGGATTGCTGCGCCGCGTGGTATTGACGCACTGATCAACCCCTGGGCTCTGCATGTACTGAAACCGATCTTCGCCTACAAGGGAACGAACTTGCTGGACTGGATTACAAATCCGTCCTACATTCCTCCCAACAACGATGCACAAAACGTGTTGCAGTACCTGAAAGGGCTCAACATCGGTCGCGGCATCAATACGTTCTACAGGCATTTCGATGACCTGATGAACTTGTTCTTGCGGGAGATTCTTCCGAACAACAAGAACCAGCAGCAGATGGATGACACGCTGCTCTTCATTCAGATGTATCGCAATGCGATCTTCTCGAAGTACATTCCCTGTCCAAGTCGGATCTCCTTTATCACGGAGAATACGGCCACTGGTACGTATGCCGATACGGGGATGACTCCGGCGATCAACGCGATGCGGACTTTCAGTTCGATCGAAAACTCACCGACTCCGCTGAAACCTCGGCAGATTGAAGTGATGACGATCAAAGCTCTAAACATGCTGGTGGCTTATTATGCGCCATTCATCGCAGGGCAACTGGGCGGTAAGCCAGGATGGTACCGCAAACACATCTTCGGTTCGCGAGTGAACTACTCGTTCCGCGGTGTAATTTCGTCCTTGTCTGACCCGCACCACTACGAAGACCTGCACATGCCGTGGCCAATGGCGGTGATGACCTTGAAGGTTCACCTGACCAGTAAGCTACTGCGCCGTTGCGTTCCGGGTACTGACCAACTGTTCAGCCCGAACGAAATCAACAAGTTCCTTTACGAGCACACCCTGCGGTATCACCCACTGCTGGATGAGTTGTTTGAGGAACTGATTGCTGAAGGTCCCCGTGGCGGTATTCCGGTAATCTTCCAGCGAAACCCGACGTTGACCCGTCTCTCGGCTCAGCGCCTGTACATCCGCAGTATCAAGAAAGACCCCAAGATCAACACCATCAGCCCGTCGGTGAACATCCTTTCCGGTATGAACGCTGACTTTGACGGTGATGCCCTGAACGGCATTGTGATCCTGGACGAAAAGACGCTTCACAAGTTGGACCCGTTGGCCCCGCATAACGGTGTACTGGATCTGCGTAACCCCAGGGCAATCTCTGGACACGTATCGCTCCCGGCACCTATCATCGCAACTCTTGCCAACTTCATTCACCATGGCCGCTAACCTCTGGGGGACTTGAGTTCCCCCTCCCTTTTAAGGAAAAGGAAACTATGAACACCAGTGCTGAGAAAGTACTCAAGATGATCAAGGATGGACACCACTCCACTCCTGCTCTCTACCTTGCCATGTTCCCGCAACCTGCGGAAGACTTCGTGTTGATGAAACAGGGACTCGCGGAACACAACGTGGTTTTCGAACTGCGTGGTCGTGAGAACGACGACAAGAAGCAGTATGACCTGTACCTGGTGGACAAAGAAACCGATTCCATGGTGCTGGTCGCAACAAATGCTCAAGCCGAATGGTTGAAAGACCGAGGGTTCGAGCGCGTCTAATCTTACAGGTAGCCAATAAAGTATGTAACGAGGGAGCTACCATGGCAGGCTATATTGAAGGCGGCTCGTTGGCGTTTAACCAATTGGCATACGCGCCACGTGCTGAGTCAACAATGCAATACCTGGCTGAATCTGCCGCAATGTTCACACAGAACCTCACGGATTCTGGGCGAGCGTTCGTGCAGATGGCCACGCAAAAGTGGGATCAGTATTTCGGTCAAGATGCAATGCGGGCAGCGCGTGCTGCGGTCCGTAGTGTCCAGACCATGTGGGATGCTGATGTAATCCGGCTGCTTGAATCGATTGCACAGATGCAACATGCTCCACCGGTCATGCAGCGTTACCTGATGGCAGACCCGTTCATTCGGGCAAGGTACTTGGCCCAGAAACTCGACGGTTACTCCGACAGCTACGTCAATACAGAAGGCAATGCGATTGGTCATGATCATTATGACTACCGCCGCCTCATGAATGGTGTGGTGCAGGAAACCGAAGAAGACTGGGTAGCGTGGACGTTCTTTGATGAACTCCATGAAGGTGACCGCGAGTTGCATCATGACGAACAAGTCATCTTGCAGAACTCGATCGGTAATCTGATCCGTAAGATTAAAGAAGGCCGTGACGACCCAACCAGTCGTTACAACGCCTCTCTTTAATCCTGCGGGCTGGGAAAAGTTAGGGGGCTTCGGCTCCCTTTCTTTTTTTGTCCTTTCTACCCTCTTCTTCCTTTATATGTCTTTTAGAGGGTAGAGCCATGGCCGTTCAAGTGCCAAGTCTGAGTGCTTCCGGCTGGGTCGGGAACATTTCAGAGAAGCTGGATAAGCTGATCAGCTATTTCTTTTTGAGTGACTTCTCCCAGAGTCACCTGTATCAGGGTCAGATTTCGTCCCTGCCATATTTGATCAAGGAGTGTGCGGATAACCGCAGCTTACTGCGCTCTGAAACCAAACGCGTGGTAATGAACTTCATCACTCCTTACTTCGACACCATTCAGGTCGACGTTACGATCTTGGCAGTGGATGAGACCAACCCTGACAACATCAACCTTCGGGTAGACGCCACGGTGACCCAAGACGCCACTATTTACAGTGTCGGCAAGGAGATCCAAGTAGTCAACTCGAAAGTTGTCGCTATCTTTGACGCCAACAACGGGTAGAGGAAATACCGATGTCCAAGAACCAACCAAGTCATGAACAACGCCTGACAGCTATCGAAAAACGCCTGGACGGTCTGGAAAACAGTCTGCTGGTCGCCATTCGTGACCTGGGTCTCACCGTCAGCCAACGGATCTCGCTGCGTCAAGCGCAAGGTCACAGCCACGGTCACGACCATCACCACGAAGAGCCTGCGGTTCCTCAACTGGTGTTCAAGGTCTTCGAGCGCCTGACCGAGAATACTATGTACCGCATTTACCAGGACGCGTATGATCACCCGATCAATCCTGGCAAAGTACACATCCACACTCGCCGTGAGCTGGGCTCTGACCAGTTCGAAGCGCTGGAAGTGGACGAGAACCTGGCTGCGCTGCTGACTCACGAGTTCCAGTCTCAGACTGGTGGCACCGTGAATGTCGCATTCTATGTCGAAGTGTATCGTGCATCGGCTGAACCGATCGACGAAACCTCCTTCATCATGGATCAGCAACCAGCACTGGAAGTACAGGTCCAAGAAGCTGTACCGGGCCGCCAGGGTTTGGAGCAACGCCCCGCGCTGGTGCGGCAAGCACCTAACCTGCCGAAGTCCCTGCAACCGGCCAACCAGCCAAGCCCGGAACTCCCGGCAGTCGAGCAAGGTGTCTACGCACACCTGACCCCGGCGCAACAGATGCAACAGATGGTCGCTGGCCTGACTGAACAAGTCCGTGCTCGCACCGTCTCCGATTCGCGTACCGGTTTGCCGGGCGCGGGTCAGTCGCGATAAACGTACCGCTACTCACCACGTAACTCTTTATGCGAAAGACCTAGGGTATAGAGCCCTGGGTCTTTCGTAGGAGGACTATCATGAACCCACTTAGCAAACCGGTACCAAACGACGACAGAGTAAAAGAAGCCTTCGCAGTGTTAGAAAAAGCATTCGAAGAAGATCTTCCGCGTATGCAGGAACATCAGTTCCGCGATACCATTCTGCCGTTGATCCTGAGCAAAGAGCCACCGAAAGATTTCCAGGCGTGGTTCGCTGTGTCGGATTCCCTGCTCCGACCAATCAATGTGTACCAAGGACAGACCTTCCTGTTCAAGTGTCCGGCTATTGGTCGTCCAGTAAACTTCGGTCATGCACGCAATCCACGCGACAGCATGTTCGAGCACATCTCCAAGGCCATGCAGAAGGATGACATGATCCAGATGCTGGGTCAGCGTTACATCCAAAACGAATTGGTCCAACGCGTAGAAGGTCGTCGTCTGTACGATCGTGAAGTGTTGGAGTGGCGTAAGGTCTTTGATTACTACGGGTTGAAATCCCTTGACACCGAAGCATCTGAAGTAGAGCCAGGCAAAGCGCCAGCTCCGAAGGCGGCTCCCGTTCAGTCAGCAGGGTTCCTGTCCGATGACTTCGACCTCGCGTAAGCTGCGCATAGGTGAAACGGGGGATATTCACCTAGGCCACCACAATACCCCTACCAGCCACGTCCTCAAAGCTCTCTACAAGGCGTTCCCTGATACTGCGGAGACTGGTGAGCTGGACATGATCATCATCGCAGGCGATCTCTACGACCGTCTGATCATGCACTCCGAAGTGGTTCTGATCGACCAGATCCGTCGTTGGTTCTTCTGGTTCCTTTCTATGTGTAAGCGCCGCGACATCGTGGTGCGTATTCTGGAAGGTACTCCGAGCCACGACTGGAAACAGAGTGCTAACGTGATCTCTGAAAACGAGATTGCGTCTATCGGGGCTGACGTAAAGTGGATTGAAACCTTGTCGATCGAGTACATCGAACGCTTTGGTATCAACATTCTTTACGTACCTGACGAATGGCGTGGGGAGACTGACGATGTTTGGAAAGACGTTGTTCAGGCCATGACCGAGAAAGGTTTGGAGAAAGTAGACTTCACTGTTTTACACGGTGCGTTTAACTACCAACTCCCAAGTCACGTTCCGGTTCCAACCCACATCCCTGAGAGGTACATGGGAATCACCAGGTACTTCGTCTTTGGCGGACACATCCACAAGCGCTCACAGTACGGGAACATTCTGGCTGCTGGTTCTTTGGAACGCCTGAGTCACGGGGAAGAGGAAGACAAAGGTCACTACCGCGTGGTAGTCGATCGTGAACATGGGAATCACGAGATCACTTTCGTGGTAAACCAAGACGCGATGCTGTACAAGACCATCGACCTCAAGGGAATGGAGTTGGCTGATTGCATGGATCAAATCCAAGCGTTGGCTGACATCATGCCAATTGGCACATTCATTCGGGTCCTCGGTAACAAGGGTGATCCTATCCAGCTCGGCTTTAAAGAGGTCGAGAAACATTTCAACCTGCACTCGTTAAGTGGCAAGTGGACCGATGGCGAAAAGATCACTCGTGAAGCAGTCAACCGGATTGTTACACCGTTTACGCCTGTGGCTATCACACCGACGTCGGTCGTTCCAATGGTACTGGAAAGATTGCGAGCGAGAGGGTTTTCTCCAGAGCACCTTGCGCTGGCTGAGGAATACATGAATGGATCGCTACTACCAAGTACTGGGTAATCGTGAGATGGGGACGCAAGTCCCTGTTTCCATTGCAACGGCCTTGGCTTTGGAAAGTGCGATGGGGATCTCAGAAGACCACCCAGAGCACAAGCAGAAGCCACCGCTGCAATCGGTAACTGCGCTTTGGGTAAACCTGCGCACGTTGATCCGTAACATCATGGGTGCTATCCCAACCCAAGATCAGGACAAAGTCTTCCCTGATCCGCTGCTAGACGCCTTAACCGCCGAGTTGAGAATCCTTGCCTCGGCTGTTCAGATGAACACGCAGCGCCGCTGTAAACTGGTACCGTACCTGCAAACGTACCAGAGCCTTAAGTCTCAGTACAAAAACTGCTTCATCCGGGAACCCAAAACCGAGAAGCAGTTGTTCCATGCAGAGCTTGAGCGCAATGTGCTAAGTCGCATTTCTGAAATGCACTTGGACATGGAAGTACACGTCAGCGACATGAAGCTGGCGCAGAACCCTGACGATGCACTGATCGTTACCCACATGCCGATTGATTTGTTGTCTCGGTATCAGTTCTCCCGACTTCGGTTGCTGGAGTCCCACACGGGTAAAGTCAAGGCATACACCTCCTGGAACTCAAAGCTCACAGGCGGTAAAGAATTGTCGCGGATGCCGTTTAACCATGTAACCCTCCAGTTCTTTGGTGACGGCGTTCACTTCAACACCTTCCCGATGAAGGAAAAGAAACAAATCATCGAGTTAGCGGAAGCGAGGCGGTGGAACCCCACCACCACGTTGGACAAGATGCGGATGGATATCCAAGCGGAACCTCTACATCCAACCTTCAAAGCGATCCTGTTGTCGATGTTTTAAATAGGTCACTGTAACCGTTTACAGAGATCACTCATCATTTGTACGCAAGTTGGAGATTTACAATGGCTGGTCAACAAGGTCGTTTCCAAGCACCACCCCGTCCGAAGAATGCCCTGGACGAATTCAAGCTGCGCCTGTCGTGCCCACCTGTGCAAGGTGCGACCAAGCCAGGTTCCTGGGCAGTCTCGTTGGTAGCGAACAACCCGCGCATCGACGTCTACACCAACGTTCCGAACGACAAGAACAACGGCAACATTCGTGCTGCCATGGACATGAACGCGTTCTATCTCCTGATCGAGATGATGCGTAAAGCCGTCACCCTCGACGACAACCAAGTCCTCAAGCTGCAAAACCTGAACCACGTCTTCTTCGGCGGCGAGCGCTCGGCCGAGCCGAAGCTGGTATCGACCACCTTGGTCGGTCGCGACAAAGACGGCGTGCTGTTCCTGGCCTGCGTAGCTAAAGACCGCCCGTACCTCAAGTTCAACATGCTGCCGACCAACTACCACGTCATGATCGACGTGAACGGCGAGCCGATGAGCAAGCGTGAAGCGTCGAACTACTTCCTGCTGGGTTACGCCAACATGCTGCAAAACATGATGGCTGCCGTGGCTGCTGCGAACTACACCGAACCGAAGCCGAAAGACGGCCAGGGCGGCGGTGGCTACCAGCGTAACAACGGCGGTGGTGGTAGCAACAACTACAACCGTAACAACAATGGTGGCGGCGGTGGCGGTGGCCAGCGTCAAAACGATTGGGGCGGTGATGGTGGCGGTACCGGCGGCGGCGCTGATTCGTTCGGCGACGACGATTTCCCGATGTAAACCCCATAGAGAGAAAGGAGTGGATCAATACGATCCACTCCTTTCTCTTAGGTAACTTGTCCCAAATCGAAGGGCTATGTGTCGCTTAAGAAAAAAGTCGACACGAAGATTTTTGAAGTATATATCATCCAAGTGCAGTACTTCGACTAGGAAGCTTGTATGCAAATTCTAAATGCTAGTGAGAAGCCCAATGAACTCACTACGATCCGTATCGTGCACGGAAACGAGTCGTTGGACTGGAGCGTTTCGATTCTGTATCGTCGGAACAACTTCAAAGACCTGCCGAGTCTGTTCTTGCAGATTAACGCGTTCTTTGCTTCGTTGCCCCCGGAGAAGCAGTTCGAAATCTGGCAGATCTACTGTCAGATCCACGAGGTGATCAAAACCGTAGCAGAGATGTCGCGTATGAAAACGCGCATCATGGGTCTGGTCCGTGACCTGTACAAGCTCATCAGCTTGGAAGGCATCACGAACTACATCCGCATGTACGGAAAGATCTACATGCCCACCACCACCAAAACGGAGTATGACGACAAACCGTGGGAGAAAACCTACCTGCGGGACGACTATTACATCATGGCTATCATGTCGGTAGCTCTGAATGGAATGGTCCCAATCTTCGGTGAATACGCCGAAGTGATCTTGCCTCAGGTTGGCAACAACCTGAAAGAGTACCACACTCTGGGCCTGATCAGTAAATCGTGGCTGTACGAAACTCCAGCGATGGAAAGACTGCGGGTGTACATTGAACCGTACGCTCAAGCAGAGAAAGTTTCGAACGGGGCGGTTTTCAAGGCACTGGGTTCCGAAGCCCTGCCTACTTGGCTGTTGGCCAAAGTCATCGTGCGGAAAGTCTGCATCGGTGAAGTGACCGTTGAAGATAACAATTGCAGTGTGATCTCCAACGTTTATCACACAATCGACACCAGCCTGCGTTCGCTGGATCGTAACTTCTGGAAAGACGGCGCGATCATCCCGAAGACTAACAAGTCCAGGGAAACTGAGGAAGATAACATTTCCTCGGCAGAGAACTACAAGATCAAACAAGAAGTCTCCAACGGCGACATCGTGATGTTGTCTGTTTATACGGAGAACTATCTTGGTATGGCAAGGAAGGTTGATCCAACCATCCCGCCAGAGCTGGTAGAAGGATTCGTGGGAATTCTCACGAGGATGTCTGGGATGCGCATCGAGCAACACCACATGACCCTGTGTCAGTGGGTGATGTCGAAATCCCTGTCGGCACGGGCTATCCCAAGCCTGAACAAACCTGCCCTACTGCGCACCATGGGTGTAACCCAAGCGCTGTTGTGGCATTGGGACTTCAAGGAACTCGCAGCCTTGATGAGCGCTCAGCCTGTCGTGCTGGCTGATGAGTATTCGTTGGGTAACAACGATTACCGTGCGCGTGTCTCTCGCGACCACGTTGCGGAACTGCTGGAACGTTACCCATACGCCCAGCGCCAAGGTGGTAAAGCGAACGCTGGTCAAAATGACCGGCAAAACAATGTGGCTATCAAAGCGATCAACATGTTGGTCAGCGAGATGTCAAAGAACTACTGGAGTTTGAACCTGCCTCAGGAACTGCTCCCGGAACTCTCCCGCTACATTGTCAACGGCGATATGGTCCTGCCTGCTGAAATCAAAAACCAGTTGGCGCGCTTGATCCTTGAGCGTATCCCGGCCTAATCTAAACTCACTGACTCAGAAGGTCAAATACGAAGATGTCCAATTTCCAAATCGCTAAGTTGTTGTTCACGCCAACCGGCACGTACAATGACCAGTACCTGCGCCCGTACTACATGGGCGACAACGTTGACAGCCAAGTGTTGTCGATGTTGCAGGAGAGCACTCGTAACGGACGTCAGATCAACGCAGGTACGTTGTCCGGTCTGGGCGGTATGATGCTCAAGCCAAGTGCTGACATCTATACGCAGGTACAAATCGCCAACGGTTTCGGCGAGCAGCGCCTGCGCTTCATGATGGAAGTGCATTCCCGTGCCATGGGTGCTAACCTGATCACCTACGTGTCGGGTTACACCGACTACCCTGGCTACCACCGCGTGGACAGCCAGAACACCGTGATCGACCCGAACCTCAAGCTGTACTTCGACAAGTCGGTCACCATCCAACATCTGGGTGAGCGTACCAACGTCATCGATTCCAGCCACCTGCTGTTCGGTGCCTACAACCCAAGCTTCAACGCCAGCCAAGAAAACGTGGCAATGGCTATCCGTCCAGAAGACATCTTCTCGGTACTGGAAGTCTCGTCGCAAACCGGCGGCGCGCACTACGCTGACGGTCGCTTGGTCTTTGCCGACCAACTGCCGAAGAAGTCGAAGCTGGTCAACGAAATCCCGAACCACTACGCGGCTTCGGTGATGTCGAACTTCCGTGACTCGGTCGTGAATGGGTTGGGTGGTCAATCCACCATGCCAGACGCGATGCAATACGCTATCGGGAACGTGGCAGAAGGCGTGATCACCGAAGACCCGCTGTTCCATGCGATCTGTAAGACGCTGAACTTCAACGAGGACGGCAGCATCACCTACGGTGCGCTGTGCAGTATCTCTCCGGGTCTGGATAACGTCACCGCAGTAGCAGGTGGTTCGTCGCAGTTCTCTCATGCACTGCACAACCGGGGTTCCACTGCAAACTGGAACGCAGCCAACGGGGAAACCCTGGCGGCCATCGCCGTAGCTACTCAGGTACCGGCTCTGATGTCGGAACTGTTCCTGACTGTCGTGGTGTTCGTTGCAACTAACGACACCTTCGGCGGTGAGTACGTGGTAGACGTTAAAGACTACCCTGCGTTTGCAGCGTTCGACATGACGCGCTACATTGAAATGTTCAAGCAACGCTTGATCGGCTCGGTACTGCGTGGCCTGTCTCACAATAGCCAGATCAAGTTCAGCTTGACTGGTATGGTAGACATGCACGGCGAAACCTGGGTGAAAGTCAGCATGCAAGGTGGTCCAGCCCAGGACTACTGTGCTCCGACTTGCGCCTCGGCTCTGTTCGCGCCGGTCCTGTCGTACAACAAAGAACACGTGTTCGGTCTCGTGAGCGATTTTGAAACCATCGCTCGCAACCTGGACATTCAACACCACGCGCCGCAGACCCCACAGAACTACAACGTTCAGGTGCCTGTCCAGCAGCCGCAATTCAACGATCCGTTGTCGGGTCTTCAACATAACCCATGGGAAGGAAAACTATGACCATCCTCGAACTGTATCGCGCCATTCTGGCAGCGAACAACTTCGTGGTCGGCGACGACAATCTCGTCAGCTACGTAATCGGCGGCGAGAAAGTCCCGGCCATGTGTAACGGGAAGCGCATTGTCTTCCCGGCTCCATCGGTGCTGCAAAACCCGGACTGGGAGAACACCATCGCGTTCCACCCCATGTCCGAAGCGATCATTCGGGGCGAGTCCCCGATGATCCGTAAGCTGAAAGTCGCGGTGATGGCTCGTATCACCACCGTGGCTTCCTGCCTGCTGACCGACCTGATGGGGATGGCTGTCGACACCGACTACCACAAGAAGCTGTCTCCGACCCAGTCGGAGTTCTTGTCGTTGATCGGTGCAGTGAACGCCGACACCCTCAAGAAGCTCAACAACCTGATGGACGTGATCTCGATCGACGGCGAACGTCGTCTGATGTCGCTGTTCATCAAGCGTGGCGGCCACTACAAAGGTAAAAGCTACCAGCGTGTGGCGGTCGTGGACTTCCCACTGATCGAGCAGTTGAAATCCGAAGGCACCAAAGCCTACGACGTCAACATGGGGTCGCTCAAGAACAAGAAGGCCATTCTCGCACTGTTCAACTACATCCTCCCGGATGCTGACGTTGCAGAAGCCTACTCGTTCGGCAGCAACAGCCTGGCCGCACCGAACCTGCACGCGTTGCTGAGTTCGTTCGTCAAGATCGCCAAGAAGCTGAACAAGGTCACTCACCTGTTCCGCAAACACCTGGACAATCCAGACGAACTGCACATCGACCTGAGTTTCGCCGACCACATCGACGATCTGGCACAATATCGTGATCTGATCCCGTCGTTGGCCGGTAACGAAGGTGACGTGGGCGACGGCCATGAAGGCATCAAGGCTGCCATCGGCGGCGCTACCGGTGCACCGAAAGCCAACGTGAATCGCCTGGCCCAAGCTGTGGTCGAGCGTGAAGCCGCAGCACCAGCACCGTTCGCACAACAGAGCAATAGCGACATCCCGTTCGATCCTCCGTTCAGCCAAAAGCCGGTCACTGCTCAACAAGAGCAAGCGCCAGCCCAAGGTTCGTGGAAAGAACTGCTCGCCAAGTCGCCAGCGCTGCAACAACAAAACGCCGCGTTCCAGCAGGCGAATCGTTTCGCTCAGCCAGGTCTGTTCAACCAACAGCCGCAAGCCTTCCACCCACCTGTGCAGGTGTCTCGTGGTGGCTACGCACAGCCGCAGGTTAACAGTCTCTTCAACAACCAGAACGGCTTCCGTGGTCAACCGACTCCGGGTCTTTTCGGTCAGCAACAACAGGTCATGTTCCCTAACGGGATCTGACCTGACGGCATAAAGAAAAGGGAGGGGTCAAACCCTCCCTTTTCTTTTTATAGCTTATTGACAGTGGTTGCATAAATCCGACGGATGTTCTCGATAACTTCTGCCGGTGGATAGAGGAACTGGTTCATGGTGCTTAAGTACTCTCGTGGATCGGTCATGTCATTAACCCGCATGACTACCCAGTGTAAGTACTCCGGGACGTTTTTAGCCTGGAGTAACCCGTAGAAATCGTACTCGTACTTGTAAGCAAGGTCGTTACTGATTTCAACTGGCTTGGTATCCTGCATGTTACGCAGTAAACCTAGATGTGTTTCGAGTACGCGCCTGAATGCGGGGTCGTAATAGACCTGCGCTCCAGGGTCAATCATTTTCTGGGCAATTGGCATGGCCATAGTAAAACCTCACATCCAACAAAAATCATTTGAAACCTATACTATTATTGGGACATAGGCAACGTGCGCCTGTTTCAATGGTAACAAAACTCCCTCTGTCAGGAGCGTTTTATGGACGATACACCCATTCCGCACTATACGAACGCGGACCCGATGGCGACAGACTACCAACTGTTTCCAGAGATCACTGGCCAAGGCAGCATAATCACGCACCTTCGCGCCAACAGTTCGTCTCGCGTGCAGATGGTAAACTCGCAGTACGGTCAGGCACTGGTAATTAAAGGAGCCAACGCCCGTCGGCAGCAAACCGGCACAGAACGTGAGTTCGGTCGTTTTACCTTTGAGAAAAGGTTTGACCGCAATGTGAATATCATTGCAGAGATCGAACGCTATCCGTTTTCCATTGGTGTAGACACCATTGCGGAAAACCCTGAAACTGTTTACATCTACGAAGATGCGGAGACATTAGAGATTGGGGTCTTGGTGGTCCCCCGGTTTAACTGCAAACACCAGTACTTTGGTTTCAAGTACCAGTTCAACAGCGACGTGACCTCCAAGCTTTATGCCGGTGCTAGCATCCCTGCTGGTTCCGTGGTGGCGCGTTCCTCGAACCATGACAAAGACGGTAACTACAACTTGGGTCGTGAACTCAAGGTGGCTTACATGTCGATGCCAGGGGTAATTGAGGACGGTGTAATTGTGGCTGACGATGTCTGCCCACACCTCGTTGCAAAAGGCTTCAAGAAGTATACCGAGTCGGCTGGTTCGAAACACATGTTCCTGAACCTGTATCGCGACAAGGACAACCCAGGCCAATACAAGCCGTTCCCGGACATTGGTGACTACGTTCGTCCTGACGGTCTGCTGTTCGCTACTCGCCCGTATGACCCACTGCTGGCTCCCGTAGAGATGTCTGTGGGTGCCCTGCAAGAAGTCGACTACGTCTACGACAAACTCACCTACGTTCAACCGGGTGCGCGCGTTATTGACGTACAGGTGTATCACGAGGATACCAACCGGAATCCTCCGACGCCTGTGGGTATGGAACGCCAGATGAACAAGTATTATCAGGCGCACCTTAAGTTCTCCCAGAAGATCTTGGATGTTTACTACAAGCTCAAGAAGTCGCACGGGGCTAACCTGTCGTTGACTCCAGAGTTCCATGAGCTGATCTTCCAAGCTATGGGTTACGTGAACAAACCCAACTCGCAAGGGCAACAAGCGAGTAAAACCTATCGTCGCCAACCTTTGGACGATTGGCGGGTGGAAATCACCATTGAGTTTGACACCCATCCAACCGATGGCGCCAAGCTTTCTGGTGGACACGGGAACAAAGGTGTAATCTGTCAAGTATGGCCAGCCCACCGGATGCCTGTCGACGCTGAGGGTAATCGGGCTGACATCATCATGGAACCCTACTCCGTTATCAAGCGGATGAACTTGGGTTGTATGTACGAGCCGTATATCAACGCCTCGGCAGATCGCCTGACCAAGAACCTGCGTGAAATGTTTGGCTTCAACCGTGATGGTAGCGACGTTCCTAAGGAGGTTAAATCGTTGCTGCGGTTCCAAACGCCTCAACCAGGCGTGCGGTTAGATCCAGAGAAAGTACAACTGGCGTACAGTGCGTTGCTGCGGTTCTACCAAATCTGCTCACCTTGGATGGTGCAGATGATGTCGGAGCCGGACTACCCGAACGCTGGTGAACCACACGTACTCTCCGTTCTTCGGGACGGGATCTACCTGTGGATGCCGAACAACAACCCAGTCGACTACCCGACCATGGTCGAGCAGTTGAAGGAGGAATTCCCTCCAGTGTAC
>JACCDR011173679.1_pt1 | contig 17044 bp, 11 predicted proteins | sample 7446431 | NCBI WGS metagenome assembly JACCDR01 (sample SAMN15323443, study PRJNA562643) | freshwater metagenome | isolation source: river surface water | place: USA:Blue River Watershed | collected 2017-08-17 | reverse complement strand
CTAACATATTGCCGCTTTTTGATAGCTAAAGATACCATTTCTGGCGGTTTTACACAAATAAAATAGAGACTTTTTATATATAAATTATTGACAATCAAATCATTGTCTCCTTTTTAAGGGATGACTAGTTACTTTTTGATTTGACTCCGTATTTTTGCATACATAATCACATCCATAGGACGGGTATTCTTGAGAACATAATTGTGTAAGATGCCTTCCTGAATAAATCCATTTTTCTCCAATACCTTTCCTGACGCAGGATTATGAGGGAAAATAGGAGCCTCTAACCGATACAAATCAAATTGCATACATGATAGGTCACTTACCACACCAACAACCTCTGTCATAATTCCTTTACCACGATAGGGAGTAGCCAGCCAGTATCCAATTTCATCTTTGTGTGAATATTTGCCATATACTCTTGAAAGACCAATCAGGCCGATTAGTTCTTCTGCTTCATTCCGAATGGCCCATTCTGTAGGATGATAATGTTCTTTTCGCATGTATTTGACATATGACAAAAAGGCCTGGGCATGTTCAAGTTTGTAAGGATACGGAATCCGAATCGTATTCTGGTAAATAACCTCGTCATTCAACCATTGGATCAAAGCCTTTTCATCTCCTTTTTGAGGCTCAGAAAGCAAAACACAATCATTTACAGGAATAATCATACTTACACGCCCAAACGGCAGACAGAGAATAGGTATAGGTAAATAAAAAAACAGATAATACCGTACCCACTAAACCAGAATACGTTAGGCAAAGATAATGTAAAAGCTTTCATGAAGAAACGAGTATTTTTTCTGAATCCTTCCTAAACCTTTTTTTCTGGTATCCAGTTCTGAAACAGACGAATAGGCCATGCAATCAAATTTTTAGCTTATTTTTCTGAGGCATATATTTTTACTAATCCGTAAACGCTTATTTTTACGCATGGCTTCTTTTTTGAAAAAACTACAAAATCGTTGGGGAGTAACAACTGGCTGGCAAGTGTTAGTAATACTTATGGTATTTGCACTGACGGGTTTTACGGCTATGTATATCAAAAAGCCTATTTTCTCCTGGTTAGAAATTGATTCTACAGACCCATGGTGGGTGCGAACAGGAATATGGCTGATAACAGTACTTCCACTTTATCAGATACTACTGCTGATGTATGGATTTTTACTGGGTCAGTTTACGTTCTTTTGGAATTTTGAAAAAAAAATGTTTGCCCGTATTCGAAGCCTATTTGGAGACTCCTAAGCGTTGAATACAAGCAAACATGTTGGTTATCTGACAATTTTCGTGGATTTTCTGAAAGGATAACAAAAACGTGTATGCACACATTCTATCGATTATTCTATTACACAAAGTCCATCTGTATAATCATCTTCAATTTTCTTGAACTTAACATCTCTCAAAAATCTTCCATCTTTATATCGAACAGACACCTTGTCATTTCTACCATATTTTTTGGGTGCGATAAGGGGTGTGATAGATGAGGTAGGATAGAAATCGTCCTCGTCGTCATCATTAGAATCTTCAAAGAAGCTATTTTTGAAGATTTCTTCCCTTTGTTTAACTTTTTCAGGATTTTCTTCCCCTACTCGTTCACAAATATCATATTCCGAGCTTTTTTCATAAAACTCAAAAATAGTTAGATCTTTTAAAACGTTTACTTGACCATAGGTATCTAACATCTCTCTTTCAATCGTCTGATAGTTCCCATACATCATCTCATCTACAATCTTCAGGTCATAGGCTGTTTTGCATAAGGGTAATAGTTCTGCTGCTTTTAAGTCTGCGGCAACTCCTATAACTTTTGCTATAACAGTAGAGTCAATCAGTTTGGTATTTTCATGGTGAGTGATAAAATGCTCTAGAAGCATACGATAACATTGTATAACTTCGTCTCGTTGTTCGGGGTGTTTGATGCCTATTTGAAAGATTGCATCTATTACTGCCACTCTCGACCAAGTATAATTTTCTTCTTCCAGCACATAGTTTTGAAGAGCCTCTAGGTTGCTTTTGCCCAGATGATAGATAAAATAAAACAGGCGTTCGGTCATTTCATCTCCAAACCAGAACTCAGAAAAATCCTGGTCTTGTCTGAATAGATTGAGAACTGCCTGCAAGCTATCTGAGGCTTTCAGTTCTGTCAACAATGCTATGGCATGTAAAGGAGATATGCCTATTAGATCATCTTCATATTTCTCATCTCCAGCTGTTGAAACCAGTGTTTGATAATACGTAAATCTTTTTTGGGCATCAGCCAAAGCTAGTTCCAAATCGGCAATGAGGGTTGGGCGAGGGAGCAAGAGTATAGCTTCTATAATTTCCTTGGGAATGTCATACCCATACTGATACAAGTGTTGTATTTCAGGATGCGTAAAAACAGGAGCTTCTTCTGTAGGTTCAAAAAAAGATTTAAACGTACTCACAACCGTTCGTTGATCTTTGTTCCTCTCCTGAAGTAGTTTTACAGATTTGCGTAGCTCCAGCATTGTAATAGTTTTCTTATAATGACTAAATGCTTCCTTTGCGGCCGGAAATGTACGAGCAAAGTCTCTTAATTGATAGATGGCATTCAGCATACCATCTATGTCATCCACTTTACTATAATATTCAATGATAAATCTTATATAGCCAACTACTTCTGTGATATGGTAGACTTTTTTTTCAGGTGCCATGGCATGGATGTTTCCAATCTCAACAACCACTGATTCAATCTTGTCAAGCTCATTAGTTGTAATATAATGACAAGCAAGAGTGATTTTGCCGAAGAAATAGTCTGGATGTTCAGCTAATGTTTGGTACATCAATTCTATTGCCTTCTCTTTCTGTTCATTTTTCGAATAGAAAATATATAGATAATTTTTTAAAGATGGCAAGTGAGGATATTCTTTTATTGCCTTTTCGAGCTGAGGAATGAGTTCTTTCCTAATTTTAGGCTTGTGAGCAAGTTGTCCAAATCTTTCTATGGTATCTATTTCTGCTTGCGTATAATGTTCACTTCTAAGTGGCTTGTCTGTGATGGTGTAAAGCTCTTCAATGAAAACTTTATTCTGGATTTCCATGATTAAAGACAATAAAAGGATTTTAAAAAGAGATTTGTTTTTGGATAAAATGGGTCACTATTGACATTGAAACCTACACCAATAGTGACCCTGATTTTTAGAGCAGATATTATCCTACCCAGTTTTTTACCTCGTCTAGTGACGGCATTTTTATATCGAGTTTCATTTTTTTACGTATTCCACCTAGATCATTAAACAGTTTGTTGGCATTGGCTGCTTTAAAATCTGCAAAGGTTTTAAAAGGCATTTTTAATAGTACTGGCACCCATTCCAGCGGTACACCTGCTTGGGCGTAGTCTTCCTCTGAAGGCAGAATGTCTTTCTTCTCTGGACGCATCTGCGGAAAAAACAAGACTTCCTGGATAGATGGCTGGTTGGTCATAATCATAGCCAGACGATCTATACCAATGCCAATACCGGCCGTGGGCGGCATACCATATTCCAGAGCCCGAAGAAAATCATCATCCAGAGCCATGGCTTCTTCATCGCCACGTTCGGCTAGTTTCAGCTGATCTTCAAACCGTTCGCGTTGGTCAATTGGGTCATTCAGCTCAGTGTAGGCATTGCAGATTTCCTTTCCGTTGCAAATAGCCTCAAACCGTTCTACCAGTCCCGGTTTGCTCCGATGTTTCTTGGTCAGTGGCGACATTTCAACTGGATAATCTGTAATAAAGGTAGGTTGAATCAACTGGCCTTCTACTTTCTCGCCAAATATTTCGTCAATAAGCTTCGCTTTGCCCATGGTGGCATCTACCTCTATGCCCATTTTCTGAGCGGCTTCACGCATTTCATCCTCTTCCATAGCGGAAACATCCACGCCAGTATATTCCTGGATAGCTCCAAACAACGTCAGGCGTTTCCAAGGCCGCTGAAAATCAATCATATGCTCACCAACCTGAACCTTAGTAGTTCCATGCAGATCCATAGAAACTTTCTCTATCATCTCTTCTGCTGTGTCCATCATCCATTCGTAATCCTTGTAGGCCACGTAAAACTCAACCTGCGTAAATTCGGGGTTGTGAAAACGGCTCATGCCTTCATTGCGAAAATCTTTGGCAAACTCATAGACACCATCAAACCCACCTACAATGAGGCGTTTCAAGTACAATTCGTTGGCAATACGCAAATACAGCGGCATGTCCAGCGTATTGTGGTGTGTTTTGAAAGGCCGTGCCGCAGCCCCACCGTGAATAGGCTGTAGTACAGGTGTTTCCACTTCCAGATACCCTTTGTTGTTCAGGTATTCACGCATAGATTGTACCAGCTTGGTCCGTTTGCGGAAAGTTTCTCGGGTTTCAGGATTAACAATCAGATCTACGTATCGTTGCCGGTACCGTTGTTCTGGGTCTGTAAAGGCATCATATATTTTCTTTTCACTGTTTTCTTCTACCTCTCTAGGCATGGGCAAAGGCCGTAATGCTTTGGAGAGAAGTTTGAAACTAGTTACATGAATCGTGATCTCACCCATCTGGGTAGTGAATACATAGCCTTTTATGCCAATAATGTCTCCAATATCCAGCAGTTTTCGGAAAACCGTATTATACAGGGTTTTATCTTCGTCTGGGCAGATGTCATCCCGACGAACATAGACCTGCATGCGTCCAGTAGAGTCTTGAATTTCCGCAAAGGAGGCATTTCCCATGATCCGGAAGTTCATAAGCCGACCTGCCAGTGAAATATCCTTATAATCTATTTTGCTACGTTCATAATTAGTCAGGATGTCCTGAATCGTAACATTTATATCAAATCCTTCGGCTGGGTAGGGGTCAATGCCTAATGCCCGCAGTTGAGATAATTTTTCACGTCGGATGATTTCTTGTTCACTCAGATGCATATGTGTTGGGGTAAATAACCAAAGTCTGCTACAGGACAAAACCTGTACGGTTGTGTTCAAATAAATAAAACTTTTTTGGGACGCAAAGGTAGGTGTAACACCCCGAAAAACAAAGGAATTCGGGCAAAAAGCCAATCTGTAGTCTCGAATCCTTTAATGAAAGACTATATTTCGTGTGGTTTCGGCATCAATGATGATATCTTTGCCAGACGCAGTTATTTTTTTTCCGTTAATGACCACATTCTCAAACGTCACATCATAGATTGGATGCTTTTCATCATGTCCCATAATCAAGCTAGGAATCTTCTGGACACCGTAAAATTCTATGTTCCGAAACTTAATATCAGAGATGCTTCCTTTTTCTGGATTCCAGTCACCCCAACGGTTGGGTTTGGTCACAATATGAAAGATACGCCAGTTGGAATTATCTATACGGACATTTTCCATCAGGAAATGTTCCTTGTGACTACTACCTCCATGGACAGCACAGAAAACAGCTTCATTTTCATTGTCCCATTCATGTTCCACCCGAATAATATCAATATTGTTCACATAACAGTTGGCATATGGAGTTGCTCCATTCCAGCCAATCTGAAAAGGTGCCCCATTTTCCATTTGCCAGATCACACAATTTCGGGCGGTTGTATTGGTTGTATACAACTTGATGGCATCATCATTAACTTTGAAGAAACAATCTTCAATCAGACTATTTTCGCCGCTTGAAATTCCATCTGTGCTAAACCACCAACCCATCATTTTTACATTTCGTATGATATGATTTTCGCCAGTGGTGCTAATCATAAAACGAGGTGCATGAATAATAGTAATGCCTTCTACCAGAATATTCCGAGAATTTTTTAACGTAATCATATGATCGGCCGTGCGGGCTGGATAGTCCTCTCCAGACAAAATTCCTCGGCCTTTGATTTGGATATTCTCACCATTTTCACTGTAAAACTGTCCTTTTACATACGAGCCTCCAGCCAGATAGATGGTTTTGTTGGAAGGGACTTTGTATCGGTTTCCAATCGTGTGCAAGCCTGGGCCAAAGTAAATAACATTAGTATCCAAAGCCACTGGGGCATCTTTCTCTAGTGGATCTGCAAAAATCAGTAAGGGATGTTCAATCTTAATACCTTTCTGGAACTCTACTGAAAACTGCCCGGGCTTGGTAATTTCAAATTCCACAGTATTTCCTTGTTTCTGAACCGTAATATTTGCGGCACGTGGTAATACCTGACAGAAATCAATCGTCCCTGATAGTCTTGTAACCTTTACCATAACTGGACTTTGAAATGAGAAGGTTGTCCAGGATGTAGTTTTGGAGTTGTTGGTATGGTGCATGGCATGCATCATACCAACAAACGATTCTACTGTTTTTCCATTCTGTGTAAGTGTAATCGCATACTGGTTGGAGGGGGCAATGTATCGGTTGGTATCACGGATGTTTTCAGAGGCTGGATAGGTAACTACCTGAGCCTGTGTATGAAACCATACCAATGCCAGACATCCAATCAAACTATACTTAAACGATTTCATATACAAAGAAAATGAATAATATAGATACTTTTACCACTCATCACATACCTGAATAAGTATTATTTTCCTTGAGTGGTAGTTGCTTTGGCGGGAGCAGATTTTAATGCAGCTTCAATCATTTCTTCAATACGCTGAGGTGTTTGGGAATTATACCCTGCCTGAGAAAAAGAGATTTTGCCTTCTTTATCTATAATCAGATTAACGGGAAAAGAACTTACTCCATACAGATCTGCAATACTACGGGAGTCTGTAATGTGTTGGTACTCAAAAGAAGTATTGTTCAGAAAGGATTTAATCATATCTTGGCTATCATGTGTAATAGCCAGGAATACTACAGAATCATTCGACTTGTATTTTTCAACTATATGGTTAAGATCAGGTATTTCTCTGACACAAGGCATACATTTAGTAAACCAGAAGTTAATAACTACTATTTTTCCTTTCAGCTTGGCTAACTCTATGGTTTGATTATCTATGGTTTTGGCTGTAAAATTATATGCCTCCGTTCCTTTAGCTATTTTGCTAACCTTCAACTGATAAGCTGTGAGTTTTGTCCCATCATGTTCTATGCCTCTCTGGTAAAGACCAGACTTTATTTTCTCTTCAAACTCAGATTTAGTAATTTCTTTGTTGTTTTCGTCTTTGTATCGTGTACTGGCGTCTTCTACAAGTTTTATGGATTTCTGTGCATAGGTGTTTGCTGCCAGCAGATAGAATAGGAAAAATAGAATGTATTTCATAAAGATTATAGTTTAAAAATGTGGTTTTAGTTGGACTTTCGGAATTTAAAAACTGATTACAAGAGTTTATTTGTCTGAGATGAAGCCTGTTTTTAGTTTTTGAATAACTGCTTTTATACCTGAAATTTAAAAAATATTCGCCCCATTACCTACAAACAGACTTGTTGAACGCATTGAGCTTTTTCAAATGCTGAAAGTACAGCTTAGAAGGTTTTGATGCAAACTACTTATTCTCTCCTTCTTAACAAAACCTGCTGATCGGTTTTTTTTGGAGCTTTCAGAATAATTTTTCCCTCTTGATCAAATTCTACAGGTTCGATACATAAATAAGGCTCCGAATACTTGTCTGAACTATGATACGCCATGTAATACTTGCCATCAGGTCCGGCAAACAACTGATGCTGAAAGATGACCTGTGTAGGAGGAGCAAACGAATTCCCAGGCGGATAAGGCATCTTAGTTACTTCATCCGCCTCTGCTTCCAAGAAAGTCATTAAGGGGTCTGGTGCAATAGCCGACCACGGCCCTAAGGGCGAAGAAGAAGTCCAGTAACGTACCCGAACTACATACCCAGCATAAAAAGAAGTCGCCATTAGATAGTACCTATTGCCTCGACGCATCACAAACGGAGCATCCAGAAACCGATATTCGTTCTTTAACGTAGCAGGGCCTAGAATTTCCTGGGGTTGAGTCTTCCATTGGCCATTGCTTACATCCAGTTCGGCCGCATACAAACGTCCGTCCAGATCCCAGTAGGCATATACTTTGCCATCAGTGTTTTCCAGTAAGGTGGTATTGTTTCCATAAAACAAAGGTTGTGAGGTGATAATCGTATACGGCCCAGTGAGCTTATCTGCGACAGCTATCCCAAAACCCAGTTTTTTATACGGACGTAACTTATTATTCCGACAGTGAAACGTGAGATAATATTTGCCCTTGATTTTGTGTACTTCTGGAGCCGCCCATTCGTCTCTATACCAGGCATTCGTATCCACAGTGTTTCGGTTAATTAGATATGTTTCTTCGTACCATTCTTTCAGGTTTTCAGACCGATACAAGATAATGCCTCGTTTATTCCATTCCGGATTTTGCTGCTCAGTTGCCACCAAATAATACTGATTGTTTTCTGCCCAGACAAAAAAATCTTTTTGTCCATAAGAGTTCAATCCCTCCCGAATCGGGTTTTTCCAAGTTAGGAGATGTGCAGAAGGTGTTTTTCTTCGGGTAGATGTTTTGGGTTCTGCAGCTGTGACCCGAAATTGAATACTTTCCGAGGTTTTAGAATTATATTCAAAATGCCCTTCTGTGGCATGATGAATATACTTTCCATTTATTTTTAGATTCTCAAAAATCACATGACTAATCTTGCTCTGGCTGTCATAGCCTTGTATGACGTTGATCCGTTTCAGGGGTTGCAGGTGAGTGGTTGTGACAGTGATATTTCGGAATATAATGTCACTCATTTGTCCGAGCTTAGAGGCATGGGCAAAACGATTGGGTAGAATTTGTAGGTTAATCAACCGCCAGTTGGCATTTTCGATGCGAATATCTTCAAATGTATAATCAGACATGTGTCCGCTGCCGCCATGAATAGCTGCAAATACACCTTCATTGGGATTGTCCCAGGTATGGTCTACATGAATGACATCGCAGTCTTTCACCAGAAAACCTTTATTGTCTGAATTCATGTTCCAGCTAAGCTGAAAAGGGGCTCCATTTTCCATTTGCCAGATCGTCGTTCGATAGACTTTGGTGCCTGAATGATAGAGTTTAATGGCATCATCATTGCACTTGAGGAAACAATCTTCGATCAAACCATCCGAGCCAGTAGAAATTCCATCCGTATTGAACCACCAGCCCATGCCTTTGACATTCTTTACATGTGTTCGTGCCCCACTAGTAGTTATATAAAACCCTGGCGAGTCTACCAGTGTAATATCTTCAATACGAATATCCGTTGATCCTTCTCCACCAAAAACAATATGTCGGTTGCCTGTATGCCCATACTTACGACCAGCTAGAATCCCTCTTCCGCAAATGGTAACATGGTTTACATTATTTCCCTGAATCAACCCGTTGACGATAGCTCCAGCAGCCAGATAAATCGTTTGCCCAGACTTGGGTTCAATCGGATTGGATAAATCATGCACGCCTGGTGCAAAATAGATCACATCCGGACTTTGGGGTGAGGGAATATTCGTTTCGGGTGCATCTGCAAAAAGTAGCATTGGGTGTGTTAGATCGTCATCAAATTCAATGGCTATTTTACGGGGTCTATCAAGCTCAAATGTGACACTGTTTCCATTCTTAACCACTTGGATACCATAACTGGAAGGCAAAATGCGACATTTCTGAAATACCCCTTTCAGTCTGCTGACAGTAACACTGACTTTTCCGTCAAAAGCAAACAAGCAGAAAGAGGTAGTCTGACTACGGTTAAATTCAGGCTTTTGGGCATGGGTTATGTAAACAAATGCCTGCTTCTCGTTTGTCTTTTGCGTAACCTTTACTGCATAGTAGGCAGAGGCTTCTGTACCAGTAGGAACCGGATACGTAATAATTTCTGCCCGCAAATGGCCAGTTAAAAGCAGTAAAAATATAGATACACATATTTTTCTGCCATATAAAAAAATGTGTAATGCTTTACGAAAATGCAATAAATTCATAAATGGTACATAGAAATAGGATAGAAGAGCAAAGTAATCCTGAGATTCTCATTTCTAGTATAGCTATTGTACATAAAATTGGTTTAATTGTGTTTAAAACAGACATATAGCTTCTTAGGACCTAAAGATTTAAAAAAAATAAAAAATAGTATGCTTGCATAATATTTTTTATTATATTTGAACTTGAAATAATAACATTGATTGTTAAACCTCAATTTTACATAAAAACGATGGATCCTGTCTTAAACAAAGCTATTAAAGGTGGAGAGTTTTTGATTAAAGACACTGCTGCCGAACAAGTTTTTATTCCTGAAGAGTTCACAGAAGAACAACGCATGGTTGCTCAGACCTGTCAGGACTTTTTGGAAAAAGAGATTTTCCCACGCTTAGAGGAGCTGGATACTGCAAAGGATCCCTCTCTGATGTCAAGTATGATGGATAAGGCAGGAGAGTTGGGACTGTTGGGTACTTCCATTCCGGAAAGTTATGGCGGCTTTGGAATGAATTTTAATACTTCCATGCTGGTCACAGAAGTGATTGGCGGTGGCCATTCATTTGCCGTAGCATTGTCTGCCCATACAGGTATTGGTACGTTGCCTATTTTATATTATGGTAACGACGAACAGAAATCCAAATATTTGCCAAAACTAGCTACAGGTGAATGGAAAGCTGCCTATTGTCTGACTGAGCCTGATAGTGGTTCCGATGCCAACTCTGGTAAAACGAAAGCAGCTCTTACAGCTGATGGCAAGTATTATGTGCTGAATGGACAGAAAATGTGGATTACCAATGGAGGCTTTGCAGATATTTTTATTGTTTTTGCTAAAATAGAATCTGATAAAAACCTGACTGCCTTTATTGTAGAGAAAGAATTTGGTGGCATTACCATGAATGCTCCTGAGCACAAAATGGGTATCAAAGGGTCAGATACACGGCAGGTTTTCTTTAATGACTGCAAAGTTCCGGTCGAGAATCTGTTATCTTCACGGGAGAATGGGTTTAAGATTGCTGTCAATATCCTGAATATTGGTCGGATCAAACTAGCAGGTGCGGGTATTGGAGCTTCCAAGGCTACTTTGAGTCATGCCATCAATTATTCCAATGAACGGAAGCAGTTTGGTGTGTCTATTTCCAGTTTTGGAGCCATCAAATATAAATTAGGTGAAATGGCCACCCGCATTTATGCTTCTGAATCAGCGGTGTATCGTCTGGGCCAGGATATTGATGATGCTATTGGCTCTTTTATCGAGGCGGGCATGTCTGAAGCAGAAGCCAAGCTGAAAGGCGTGGAACAGTTTGCCATTGAATGTGCCATTATGAAGGTGCATGGCTCGGAAGTACTAGACTATACCGTAGACGAAGGCGTACAGGTCTATGGAGGTATGGGCTACTCTGCCGATGCTCCTATGGATCGTGCTTACAGAGACAGCCGTATCAATCGCATATTTGAAGGAACCAATGAGATCAATCGGCTGCTTTCAGTAGACATGATCCTCAAACGTGCCATGAAAGGCGAATTGGATTTGATGGGGCCTGCCATGGCTGTAGGCAAGGAAATCATGTCTATTCCTGAGTTTGGTGAAGAAGAAGAAGGCCTGTTTGTGGCAGAGAAAAAGTATATTCGGAACATGAAAAAGGCTGCATTAATGATAGCAGGAGCAGCTGTACAGAAGTTTATGATGAAACTATCTGAAGAACAGGAGATTATCATGAATATTGCCGACATACTAATCGAAACATATGTTTGTGAGTCAGTTTTATTACGTACCGAGAAACTGATCGGTATTCGTGGCGAAGCTGCCTGTGCCATTCGGATAGATATGGCAAAGTTGTACATCAATGATGCCATCGAAAGGGTACATGTTGCAGGTAAAAATGCCATCAATTCCTTTGCTGAAGGAGACGAGCAACGCGTCATGCTGATGGGATTAAAACGGTTTACAAAATTAACTCCCATCAATACCAAAGAAACACGCCGCCGAATTGCAGAACATCTGATTGTTGAAAATAAATATAGTTTCTAAACTAGTGATACAAACTTGTACCGATTAACAAACCCTCCATACCCGGAGGGTTTTTGTTTTGTTGGTATCAGGGTTTTTTGTGTAGTTAGTCAGAAACCAGAATATATAATTTAGCGTATAACCACAGAGATGAAAATAAAAATTCTTTGCAAAATTCAATCCTTTAAAATATTAATTATAAACTGCGAAATAATAGTCTGATAAAGAAAAAAAAAGCTTCTTTTTGCCAAAGATTTATAGGTTTTTTTGAGAAAAAAACGAATTTTTACTAAATGTTTTATGATGCTGGTATGTACGTAGACGGCCAATGAGTTACTTTTATGCGGATTAAAGAACTAATTCATACATACAAACTAAAGAAGGATGATACAAGTGAAGAGGAAAATAGATACACTACAGATATTAAGGGCTTTTGCCGCTATCTCAGTAGTATTGTTTCATGGTACAAATATGATTTATGAAAGATTAGGGTATACCTTCTGTGCGAATATTTTTTCTGCAGGATTTTCGGGAGTGGATATATTCTTTGTCCTGAGTGGTTTCATTATTTTATACACCGCTATCAATAAAGGATTTTCTAAAACAGAGTTTCTAAAAAGACGGTTTGCTCGAATCTATCCTATTTACTGGATAGTAACGATTCTGTTGATTTTTTCTTATGTAGCTGCTCCATCCATAGAGCAGGCACATCGGGGCAATTTCTTGAAGATTCTGAACTCTCTGCTACTGTGGCCGCAAAGTGAGAAAGATTATGTACTGAGTGTGGCCTGGACTTTATCCTATGAAATTATCTTTTACCTGGTTTTTGCATTTACGTTTCTAAAAAAGCCTGTATACCTAGTGTATGCATTTTTGGGTTGGATAATACTTATTTTAGTAACCAATCTATTGGGTTTGTCTACACACATAGTAACCATAGATACATTACTTAATCCTGTTGTCATTAATTTCTCTTTTGGTTGCTTGATTGCTTATTTATACGTCAAATATCCAAATTTTGCCTATTGGCGTTGGGTATTGCTACTAGGAAGTATATTATTTGTCTGCTCTTGGAGTATTTTCTATTATATATCTTCCCAAAACCCGATGGCTTTTGCCAATCCTTTTAGTCGCGTATATTTGTTTGGTTTGCCAGCTGCTCTCATTATATATGGTGCATTATACATCCATACTCCTGTCTCAAAAGTACTGGTTTATCTGGGCGATGCATCCTATTCCATTTATCTGGTTCACATCACTATGCTATCTATTTTAACAAAGATAGCTCTCAAATTTCATATACAGGATCTATTGGGTGGTTTTGGGGCTAGTCTTTTTATCTTTGTATGTACACTGGTAGGAGGATGTCTTTTTTATCAGTGGATTGAGACTCCTCTCCTTAACTTTACCAACAAACTTTTATTTCCACGCAAAGAATCGCATAAGATGCCTGCCGTTTGAGAAAGCAGGGAACAAATAGTTTAGCTTACCGAATAAGGGCTACCGAACGACAGCGTCGTAACAGGTAGCCTATTTTTATAGCTGGTAGCTTTGTATGACAGCATTAGGTTATTATATGTTTTTGAAAGGTCAGTCGGGTAGATGGCTCACCTCCCATATTTTTTTTAAACCGCATTAAGCCGTGATTGACTTGTCCTTTATCAGTCGCAATTCCCAAATCCAGTAATGTATATCCTTCCTGATACGCTTTTTCATACAGATTGGCTAGCAGAAAAACACTGGGGCTATACGATAAATAGTGTTCGTTATCAGCAGGATAGAAGTTATATAAAACGGTTTCAGAAATCTTGACAGTAACTGTCAGTGCCGCCAGGCTATCCTGATCACGTACGATAAAGATTCTGTATACCTCTGGCAATCTCTCAAACAGCTGTACAAAATCCTCATAGGTCAGTGTTATCGGAAATCCTTTGCGTATGCGGGCCTGACGGATGAAGGCATACACAACAGCCAGATCAGGAGTCTGTGGTTCTTCGAATATCATTCCTGCCTGCTGGCATTTATGTATCCGACGTTTTTCGGAACTATGCATACGAGGCAATAGCGTGGGAGTTGAGATAGGAATATGATAGTTTATATCTTCTATAGATACCGTGTAGCCATGTCGTAGCAAAATTGCTGGGAGAGAATACATATATATAGGCATGTAACTGTGTGGCATAGTAACTAGGCGAAGAGAGGCAATGCCATTTTGGTGCAGAAAAAAATCAACCCTGTTCAAAAAAAATATAATCACTTCTTCTGAGACTGTGTGTAGGTATTCAATTCCTCCAAAAGTACCCCGCCATGGACTTATTGCTTCTTCCTGTTGTATGAATATATGTACCAGAGCTACCAATCGGTTTTCAGGTATGTAATCCAGTCTAAAACTTACTAGTTTTTCTACAGATTGATGCTGTAAAAAAACCTTCTGATTAAATAGGAAACGACCCTCTGGAGTCTGCTCTGACAGGGTTTGACAAGCATGGCATGTATAGTTCTGGAAAGTGTCTACTGGAGGTAAAATGAATGGATGTGCTACCAAAATACAAAGATTGGGAGTGATATGTATTACTGTATAAAGTGCCAAGCCGTAGCTGGCATTCCTTAATCAGCATAAATAGTGTTACAAAAAAGGGTATTTTGAGAAGAGTAGCAAATTATTTTGATGCATGTAGGAGTTAATTATCAACAAAAACTACATGTACCTGCTGGTAGGATTGGAAAACTCTCTTTCAAAGCTTTGATGAATAACAAGAGTAATTGTTTTTTTCTATCTCCCTGAAAAAAATTTATAAGTATTTGATAATCAGGATAAAAATTTATTATGTAAAAAAGACGTGAATCCATTCTCAAACAAAGGATGTCTGGATGAAATATTACATGAGTGTACCTCATAGAGCTAAATACCTTGTAACCCCGCACAGTATTAATTCGTAATTGAGCACTAAAGTCAGCCTGAATACGATGAGTTTGCGAAAAAATTTGACTAACAGGGCAAACTCATCGACCAATCCGTACCACATGATCAGGCTGCATATACGGGGATAATTAGAATTTTAGGACTAAATCTATTGGGTTATGCAAAATTTTATAGGAAAAAAAATTCTTACAGGAATCGGGTTGTGTATAGCCTTGCTTTTACATATACTACCTATCTATGCGGATACATTTTATGTAAATGCTACCACAGGTAATGATGCCAATAATGGTTCACAAACCAACCCTTGGCGAACAATAGCTAAAGCCGCACAATCGGTTTCGGCGGGAACCCATACTATTATGGTTGCCGCTGGTACGTATAACGAAGAAACGTTTGCTTTGGCTGTAGGTGTATCTTTACAAGGGGCAGGCATTTCGCAGACATTCATCACAAACAAGACATTTACTTGGTGGCAAGGTGGCATGCAGCTAGTGAGTAGCCAGATAACTGATGGGAATCAGTCGGTGAGTGGGTTTACTTTTTCTGGGGATCCTAATTCTACCTTTAGTGGTATTCAAGTCCGAAATCGGAATAATGTCAAAATCTTTAATGTGAAAGTTGAACTGTTTTATCATGCAGGTATTGAGATTATGGCAGATTATGGGCTTAAAATAAAAAATATTGAAATCGCAGATTTTATTGTCAGTGAGTCATCACGTGAGAGTGGAGGAGCCTGTTATGGAAATATTCTTGGACGTGGAAATATTGAAAATATTCAGATTCACGACGGAGCTATTTACCATCAGACCAATGTGCCTGTAGGTATCTACGGAGAGCGTACATCTGGGTATGCTATCAAATTTACAGGTGCATATGGTGTGAGTGACTTTAGCCATACAGATTATGTGAGTAAATCAAAAATCTACAACATTAAGCAGTATGGTAAGGCAAATGGAGCTTGGGGTGGTTCAGATTTTCCAAACCTTGGGATTGAATTCTGGCATGTAGGTGGAGCTGAGGTTGAGATCTATAACTGTGATTTTACTTCTCAGATTTCCCTAGAATATGAACCTCCAGTCATAGAAGGTGCCTATTCTTTCTGGGTACGTGGCAATCGGTTTAAAGTATTTACTCAGCAGTCTATTGAGATTACAACCAGTAATGCAATCATTGAGGATAATATATTTGACTACCGTGATAATACCAATCCATGGAATGTGATGGGTGAATATAATAAGAAGGATAAAGGTGGAGATAATATTCATGTGCGTAAAAACTATTTTATTTTGGGTGCTAGTGCTCCAGTAATATGGGCAGTAGGAAACGCAGCCAAAGGACTTTATTTTTATAATAATACAATTACAGGTACTAGCAGTCCAGCTCTTTTTCAAATACGTTCAACTTGTGGAACAAATGCCAGTGAAGATTTAAGGGTATTTAACAATGTGTTTGATCTGGGAACCAATGGTGCAAATATTACAACTGTGACTTACGAACCTGGCACTAGCCAGCCTAAAAATGTACTAATGTCCCATAACCATCACAGCAAACCATTCACGGATTTGCCTAATGAAACGGTAACTACCAATAACAAAGAGAAAAATCCTTCAATTGCACGAAGTGGAAATTTACCCTTGCCTTTTCTATCGTTACCTGGCGGAAGTGAATTGATTGATGGTGGTTTGACTAACCTGCCATTAGCTCCTAAGCCGATGAGTTTTGGCGGTAATGCACCTGATATTGGAGCATTCGAGTCAAATAGTGCAGTCGTAAACCAGCCGCCTACCGTTTCTTTATTGTCTCCTGCAGGAGGAGCTTCTTTTGATACAGGTAATGCTATATCCATAAGTACCAATGCCAATGATGGTGATGGTAGTATAGCTAAAGTAGAATTCTTTGCAGGTACGATTAAACTGGGCGAAGCTACTGCTGCTCCATGGAGCTATAACTGGACCAGTGCGACAGTAGGGAGCCATGCGCTTACTGCCAAAGCGACTGATGATAAAGGAGCTAGTACTACTTCCAGTGGAGTAAATATTACTGTAAAAGCAACTAATCAAGCACCCGTAGTAGCGATCAGTTCACCTGTGGGTGGGGCAACCTTTATTGAAGGAGCTAATGTGACAGTGACCGCTAGTGCGACAGACAGTGACGGTAGCGTAACCAAAGTAGAGTTCTTTGCCAACAGCATTAAGCTAGGAGAAGCTACTGCCGCTCCGTGGAGTTTTACTTGGAACACGGTTTCTACAGGTTCTTATACACTGACAGCCAAGGCAACGG
>JACCDR011334858.1_pt1 | contig 17045 bp, 14 predicted proteins | sample 7446431 | NCBI WGS metagenome assembly JACCDR01 (sample SAMN15323443, study PRJNA562643) | freshwater metagenome | isolation source: river surface water | place: USA:Blue River Watershed | collected 2017-08-17 | reverse complement strand
GTCGCTGTCGGGCGGCGGCTTGCGCGCCGCGGCCTTCGGGCTGGGCGTGCTGCAGGGGCTGGCAGGCGGGGACGCCGCCGACGTCTACGACGACCTCACCTTCATCTCCAGCGTCTCGGGCGGCTCGCTCACCGCCGCCTATGTGGGCCTGCACGGCCGCGACGGACTGACGCACTTCCGCGAGCGCGTGCTGCTGCAGGACCTGGAGCGCGACCTACGGCTAGACTGGCTCTCGCCCTTTAACCTGCTGCGCCTGGTGGCTGGCGGCCTGAACGACCGCAGCAACCTCGCGCAGCGCCTGGACACCGAGGTCTTCCGCGGTGCCACCTTCGCTGACCTGTACCGGCGCAACAAGCCCGACGTGTGGATCAACGCCACCGACCTCTACCACCGCATCCCGTTCCCGTTCACGCCGCCTGCCTTCCTGGCGCTGTGCAGTGACCTTTCCGCGCTGCCGGTGTCCGAGGCCGTGGCGGCCTCGATGGCGGTGCCGCTGGTGTTTGCCCCCGTGGTACTGCGCACGCACCCCGAGGCCTGCCTGACGCCGCTGCCGCCGCTGGCGGCACCGCTGCGCGGCACAGCTGCCACCGCCACCGACACCACGGCATCGGTGGCCGAGGCCGTGCGCGACTACCGCGACCCCGCGCGTGTGCGCTACCTCAAGCTGGCCGACGGCGGCCTGACCGACAACCAGGGCCTGGCCAGCATCCTTGTGGCGCGCGCGCTGTCGGGCACGCCACACGGCCCGCTGACAGAGGTTGACGCAGTGCGGCTGCGGCGCATGCTGTTCCTCATCGTGGACGCCGGCCGCGGGCCGGCCGGCGACTGGGCGCTGCGGGCCCAGGGCCCGGGCGGGCTGGACGTGGGCATCGCTTCAGCCGACGCCGCCATCGACTCGGCCACGCGCCTGAGCGCCACCGCCTTCCGCGAGATGGCGCGTCGCTGGCAGGAGGAGATGGTGCGCTTCCGCTGCGGCCTCGATGAGGCCCGCGTGCGAGCGTTGCTTTCAGCCGGCGAGGCCTGGGCCTGTGACGATCTGCGGATCGTCGTCGAGACGCTCAGCCCCGAGGCGCTGGCACCGGTGCGCGCCGCGAGGCTGCGGGCGATGCCGACGCGCCTGGTGCTCACAGCCGAGCAGGTGGACGAGGCCATCGCCGCCGGCCGCGACGTTGCGCGGGCCAGCCCGGCCCTTCAAGCACACGTGACCGATAGGACTGGGCCGGCACCTGGTCGCACTGGACAGCAATGGGCTTCGCCATAGCGGCCAGTGGTGGCGGGCAGCTCCTGGCCGATTCCGGGTACAGGCGCGCTGCGCCGGCAGCTGACATTGGCTGCCGGCGAGTCCGGTTCGATACCCAAGCCCAGCGTCGAGCGTGGCGCAATTGCGATACACTGAGCCGATGAAGACGACCACCATCCCTTCGATTCGCGTCGAGCCCGACTTTCGTGCCGAGGTCGAGGCGGTGCTGGCTGAGGGCGAGACACTCTCCCAGTTCGTTGAAGCCTCGGTGCGCGCCAGTGTCGAGCGCCGTCGCATGCAGGCCGAGTTCATCGCCCGCGGACTGCGCTCGCGCGACGAGGCACGGCGCACGGGTGACTACGTCGATGCCGACGTGGTGCTTGGCAACCTGCAACGCAAGCTCGACGCGGCGCGCACGCGTCTGGGCAAGAAGGGCAAGTGACTTTCAAAGTTCGGCTGACCCGGGATGCCGAGGCGGACCTGGATCGGCTCTTCGACTTCCTGCTGGAACGCGAGCTGTCCCGTGACGGCGGTGACCTGGGTTTGCCGGCGCAGGCCATCGCGGCGCTGCAGTCTGGCATTGCAACGCTGAAGGCGTCGCCTTTTACCTGCCGCAAGGCCGGCCAGAGCCCGTTCCTGCGGGAACTGGTCATTCCTTTCGGACGATCTGGCTACCTGGCGCTGTTCGAGATCGAAGACAACTCCAGCGTCGCCGTGCTGGCCGTACGCCACCAGCTCGAAGACGACTACCACTGACGCGCGCCCTGCCTTTGCGAGGGGCGGTCAGGCAAAGTCAAGATACCGTCATCGGGCCCGCGAGTACCGTAACGGCGTCGCAGAACAGGCCGACCGATACCGTCAATGGATCAACGGATGTTCAACGCGTGGACAGCCCCGGATCACCCTGTAGCTTCATCACCTTTGATGTGGAAGGCACTTTCCCGCAGACGTGACAGCACCTCGCGGTTGACTGCCGTCACCATCGTTGCCACCGTCACCAGGTCCTCTAACCCGCAGGGTTAGCCCACCTCGCCCGCCGGGTTAACCCACCTCGCCCGTTCCCAGCCGGAACACGGCCACGGCCTCGGCCAGCTGGTCGGCCTGCTCGCGCAGGCTTTCGGCAGCGGCGGCACTCTGTTCCACCAGTGCGGCATTTTGCTGCGTCATCTGGTCGAGCTGCGCCACCGACTGGTTCACCTGGCCGATGCCATTGTTCTGTTCCAGCGTGCTGCTGTTGATCTGGCCGATCAGCTCGCTGACCCGGCGGACCTGCGTGACGATGTCGGTCATGGTGCTGCCCGCGTCGGCCACCAGCCGGCTGCCGGTTTGCACTTTCTCGACGCTGTTGCCGATCAGGGTCTTGATTTCGCGCGCCGATTGGGCGCTGCGCTGCGCCAGCCCGCGCACCTCGCCGGCCACCACAGCGAACCCGCGGCCTTGGTCGCCGGCCCGTGCGGCCTCGACGGCGGCATTCAGGGCCAGGATGTTGGTCTGAAAGGCAATGGTGTCGATAACGCCAACAATCTCGGCAATCTTGCTGCTGCTGCCGGCGATTTCGTCCATGGTCTGCACGACCTTGCCGACGATATGGCCGCCTTTTTCGGCCACGTTGGCCGCGCCACCTGCCAGCGCGTTGGCCTGTTGCGCTGTCTGGGCGCTGCTGCGCACCACATTGTTCATCTGGTCCATGCTCGACGCCGTTTCCTGCAGGTTGCTGGCCTGCTGCTCGGTGCGGCTGGACAGGTTTGCATTGCCCAGGGCCACTTCTCGCGCGACCATGGTGATCGTGTCAACACGCTCGCGCACACCTGCGACGAGCGTGCGCAACGATTCCTGCATCGATTGCATGGCCGTGACCAGCTCGCCGATCTCGTCACGGCTGTCGGCGTGCAGGCTGACGCTGAGGTCGCCCTCGGCAATCGATCGTGCGGCCTTCACCGCCTGCGCAATCGGGCGGCGCAGCAGGCGCGAGCAGTACAGCGCCGCCGCAGCCGATGCCAGCAGCGCCGCCAGCGCTATCACCGCCAGCGTCACTGAATTGCGCTGCGAAACCGCCTTGTCGGCGTCGAGCTCGGCGTTGGTGAGGCGGCCCTGCTCGGTGCGCAGGGCCTCCAGCGCGGTGTTCAGGCGCACCGCAGCCTCGTCGGCAACGCCGATCATCGACGCGGCATCGCCGAGCCCGCCCGACTTCATTTCCAGCGCATCCTTGGCCGAGGACCGAAAGCGTGCCAGCTCGGCACGCGCTGTCTCCAGCGCCTTGCGCTCGCTGGAGCCTTCGGCAGCAGCTTTGGACTCTTTCTCCAGCAGGCCTGAAACGTCCTCGAACTCCTTGAGGATGCGTTTGTCCAGGGCGGCGATGTTCTCTGCCTTGAAGCCGCCCCCTTCCCACACCAGGCTTTGGTTCACGCTGGCGATCAGGCGGTAGGCCCGCACGTGGATTTCGCCGGCGAACAGCGTGGCCGGTATGCGCTCGCGAACCACCAATTCAAGACGGTCGGTCTGCGCCGCGCCAGAAACCAGGCCAAAACCCGCCAGTGCCAACAGCCCGGCAATGGCGATGGCGGGCGCGAGCATCACCTTCGTACGGACCGAGGCGTTGTTGAGGAACTGCACTGTGTCTCCGATGCGGGAAAGAAGGGGACGGCGGGCCCGCGCGCCGTGCGGCTGTCAGCGGTAGATGCCCACCGCAACGGCGAAGTCGGTGTTCGGTACGCGGCGCACCAGGGTCGACTTGGGTTCAACTTTTTTGGTCGTCGGGTTCGACCAGTCGTAGTCAACCCAGCCATCGCCCTTGGGCGACAGCGCCACGTTGACGAACTCGCGGAAAAACGTCTTTCCGTTCTGGTCCTTGAGCTCCATAAAGTTGCGCCCGATCAGCTTGGGGTTCGCGCCGTGGGCGGTCAATCCGCCGGCCTTGGTGTCGATCACAAAGACGTAAAGATCCTTGTTCACCCACTGCGCCTTGTTGTTGGTGAAGTCGTCGAAGGCCTTTTCCTTGCCGGCCTTCTGGATGTGGGCGACCGCGGCTGTCACCATCTTGGTGGCTTCCTCGCGTGTGCCTTGCTCTGAGGCCAGCGCTGGCGCCGACAGGCAGGCCAGGGCGATCAGGGCGCAGCCGGTGCGAAGAAATGAGGAACGATTCATGGAAGGAGCTCCGGTCGTTGGGGCCAGTAGAGGCGTTGGATGGAAGGTGTGCGACACGTTGGTGTCAGCGCAGTCTTTCGGCCTGGATCAGCCCACCTTGAGCGAGAAATGCCGGATATCGGCACTGGCGGCTGTTATGGGACGGTGGCCCAGCTTTGGCGGTTTGACAGCCGGGTGCGCCCGCGCTGCTGTGGCGGCCTGGCGTCGGCCGGCCATGGCCGCCGTGGTGCCGAGCTCACCCTTCAGCCGCACCGCCGGCAGGCCGAAAACCGGTGGCCACCATGCGCCCATTTTTCGTACTGCTGCTGTCCACGGCCGGCCTGCAAGCCCAAGCCCAAGCCCCCGCTCAAACCCAGGCTCCCGCGCCAAGGCCGGTGGCGGCCGCCGCTGCCAAGCTGCCGCCATGCACCCAACCGGTGCGCTTCAACGCCGCCTGGTTCAACGACCCCGAGGTGGACACCAGCAAAACGGCCGCCCAGCTGACCCGGCTGGCCCCGGGCGGTGGCGGCGGCGCGCTGCAACTGGGCCATGTGGTGGTGCAGACCAAGCTGTCGCTGGTGCCGCAGACCAGCTGCCAGGGCGTGGTGGTGCAACTGGACTACATCAAGCCGGTGCTGCGCGTAGCCAGCGAGTTTGCGCCCGGCAGTTGCGCCCATGCACGGGTGATGAACCACGAGCTGGAGCATGTGCGCATCCACCGCGACATTGCGCGCCAATTCCGCGCGCTGCATTACCCCTGGGCCGAAGGGAGCAACAGCGCCGCGTTGCTGGCCTTTGCCCAGCAGGAGCTCGACCGCCTGATGCGCGCCCAGGAGCTGTTTGACAGCCCCGAGGAATACGCCAAAAACCACAGCGTGTGCAAGGGCGGCATGTTGCGCGTGCTGCAGCCGGCAACGGCGGCACGCCCTGTAGCCAACAGCGCCGCACCGGCGCCCGCTGGGTCACCCGGCCAGCCGTAGCGCTGTACCCCGCGCCCCACACCCCTGGGCTGGGCCCGATGGTTGTGGCTGCCCAGCCTGCTTACGATGGGTGGGGCGGTGCAGTCTTGGCCCTCTTTTGTTCGTGCTCGGGTATTCCTGCATTTTTCCTGGAAGTTGACTGCGGTCAAGCGAAAACGAGGTCGCCAGGAAGACCATGCAGCGCGTTCGAAGACGGTACAGTCGCCTGCAAAAAGCAGTCCTCAAACCCGACCTTCAACCACAGCCTGTACCCACTGGAGACACGATGACCACCTCAGTTGCCCACCGTCCCATTTCCCGTCTGCTGCGCCGCACGGCGCTGGCTTTGGCTTTCGCGGCCACGGCCCTGGGCGGCGCAGCGCACGCCTGGGAGCCGACCAAGCCGGTTGAATTTGTGATCCCGGCTGGCACGGGCGGCGGCGCCGACCAGATGGCGCGCCTGATCCAGGCCATCATCAGCAAGAACAACCTGATGAAGGGCAACATGGTGGTTGTCAACAAGTCGGGCGGCGCCGGTGCCGAGGGCTTCATGGCGGTGAAAGACGCCAAGGGCGACCCGCACAAGATCATCATCACGTTGTCCAACCTGTTCACCACGCCCATGGCCACGGGTGTGCCCTTTAGCTGGAAAGACCTGACGCCGGTGCAGATGATGGCGCTGGACCAGTTTGTGTTGTGGGTCAACGCCGACTCGCCCCACAAGACGGCCAAGGACTACATCGCCGCCGTGAAGGCCGCCGGCCCCAACAAGATGAAGATGGCCGGAACCGGCTCTAAGCAGGAAGACCATATCATCACCGTGGGTCTTGATAAGTCCACCGGCACCAAGTTCATTTACGTGCCATTTAAGGGCGGTGGTGACGTGGCTGTGCAACTGGTGGGCGGCCATGTCGATTCCACGGTCAACAACCCCGTCGAAGCCGTGGCCCAGTGGCGCGCCGGCAAGCTGCGCCCGCTGTGTGTGTTTGACGACACGCGCATGCCCTACAAGACCAAGGTCACTGACACGATGTCGTGGAACGACATTCCCACCTGCAAAGAGTCGGGCGTGCCCACCGACTACGTGATGCTGCGCGGCATCTTCATGCCCGGCGGCGTGACGCCCGAGCAGGTGAAGTACTACGACGACCTGATGACCAAGGTGCGTGCCACCGCCGAGTGGAAAGAATTCATGGAGCGGGGTGCCTTCAACACCACATCGTTGTCAGGCGCTGCTTTCCGCAAGTGGGTCGAAGATAACGAGACCCTGCACCGCACCCTGATGACCGAAGCCGGCTTCATGGCCAAGTAAGGGTTGGTCGGGCGCCCCGGCCGGTGAACGCCGGCCCGCCGCGCCCGCTACTCGAGCTTTTTTTCGCCGCCGGCGCAGCCGGTTACCACACAGCAGTGCACAGCCCCCGTGTTGGCGGTGGGCTTGGCCCGTGGCATGCCATGTTGTGTTCCAAGTGGCCTGCCGCCCCGATAAGGAGTTACCCATGTCCGACCCCAACGACACCGAAGTCGATGACACACCACCGGTGGCCAAGAACGCCACGGTGGACGCGGTGGTGGCGCTGATTTTGCTGGCGCTGGGCTCGTTGGTGATTTATGAATCACAGCGCCTGGGTGCCGGCTGGACCACCGACGGCCCGGGCTCGGGCTATTTTCCGTTTTACATCGGCTTGATTCTGTGCGTGTCGAGCTTGGGCATCCTGTACCAGTCGGTGTTGTCCAAGTCGCGCGACACCGACACCTTTGCCACTGTGCTGCAAACCCAGCGGGTGTTGTCGGTGTTGTTGCCCGCTGGGGTGTACGTGCTGGTCACCACCTTCCTGGGCCTGTACGTCGCCTCGGCGCTGTACATCACACTGTTCATGGTCATCATGGGCAAGTACTCGGTGTTGAAAAGTGTGTTGGTGGGCGTGGGCGTGAGTGCCTATTTTTTCCTGATGTTCGAGGTCTGGTTCAAGGTGCCGCTGTACAAGGGCACGCTGAACCCCACCAGCTTTCTGGGCTACTGAAGCGCCACCCCACTGGAGTGCAAGTCGATGGATGAGCTGAATTCACTGATGCAAGGTTTTGGCGTGATCATGACGCCGATGAACCTGGGCTTGATGGTGCTGGGCATCGTGCTGGGGGTGTTGATTGGTGTGCTGCCCGGGCTGGGTGGCGCCAACGGCGTGGCCATTCTGTTGCCGCTGACCTTCACGATGTCGCCCACCTCGGCCATCGTGATGCTGTCCTGCATTTACTGGGGGGCGCTGTTTGGCGGTGCCATCACGTCCATCTTGTTCAACATTCCCGGTGAGCCCTGGTCGGTGGCCACCACCTTTGACGGTTACCCGCTGGCGCAAAAGGGGCGTGCGGGCGCTGCGCTGACGGCGGCTTTCACCTCGTCTTTCGTCGGCGCGCTGGTGGCGGTGGTGATGATCACCTTCCTGGCGCCGCTGGTGGCCAAGTTTGCGCTGAAGTTTGGGGCGCCAGAATTTTTCTCGGTCTACCTGCTCACTTTCTGCAGCTTCGTCGGCATGGGCAAAGGCTCACCCTTCAAGACCCTGGCGGCCATGACGCTGGGCTTTGCGCTGGCGGCGGTGGGCATGGACACGGTGACCGGCCAACTGCGCATGACTTTCGGTTCGCAGGAACTGATGCGTGGCTTTGACTTCCTGATCGCCGTCATCGGCCTGTTTGGCATCGGTGAAATATTGTTGTCCATGGAAGAAGGCCTGAAGTTCCAGGGCAAGTCGGCGAAGATCAACTCCAAGGTGGTGTGGGAAACCTGGAAAGAACTGCCGAAGTACTGGGCCACGTCGCTGCGCAGCTCGCTGGTGGGCATCTGGATGGGCGTGACGCCGGGCGGTGCCACACCGGCTTCGTTCATGAGTTACGGCCTGGCCAAGAAGATGTCCCGCACCGGCAACAAGTTTGGCACTGGCGAAGTTGAAGGCATCGTCGCCCCCGAAACCGCCGCCCACGCTGCGGGCACAGCGGCCATGCTGCCCATGCTGGCGCTGGGCATTCCGGGTTCACCCACCGCAGCCGTGTTGCTGGGCGGCCTGCTGATCTGGGGCCTGCAGCCCGGCCCGCTGTTGTTTGTGGAGCAGAAAGAATTTGTCTGGGGCCTGATCGCCAGCATGTACCTGGGCAACATTGTCGGCCTGATCGTGGTGCTGACCACGGTGCCGCTGTTTGCGTCCATCTTGCGCATCCCGTTTTCCATCATCGCGCCGGTCATCATCGTGGTCTGCGCCATTGGCGCCTTCACGGTGAACAACGCCATGTTTGACATCTGGCTGATGCTGCTGTTTGGCGTCGTGGGTTATGTGTTCAAGAAGCTCGACTACCCGATTGCGCCCATGGTGCTGGCCCTGGTGTTGGGTGCCAAGGCCGAAGACTCCTTCCGGCAAGCGATGCTGGTGTCGCAGGGCGAGGTGAGCATCATGTTTGCCAATCCGCTGGTGGGCTCCATCACCACGCTGGCGCTGGTGATGCTGTTCTGGCCTCTCATCTCGTGGGTGTTGGCCAAGCTGCGGCCCCCGAAGGTGGACACGCTGGCCGCGCAGCGCCCGGTGGATTGACGCGTCCCTGGGCCGGTGACTTGAACAACCAAACCGAGGACCGCTCATGCCTGTCATCGCATTGACCCAAGGAATGGGCTCGTTGGCCCAGGACATCGCAGAAGGCCTGGCCCAGGACCTGGGCTTGAAAACCCTGCAGCACGAAGTGGCCGAACGCGTGGCCAACAAGATGCACGTGCCCAAGAGTCTGATCAGCCGCTTGCGGGCCGGCAAGGCTGGGCTGCTGGAGGGCATGCGCATCGACCACCAGGCGGTGGCCGTTTACACCGCCGAAGAGGTGCTGCAAGCCGCCGCGCAAGGCAACGTGGTCATTCGCGGTTGGGGTGCCACGCAACTGCTGCGTTCGGTGCCCCATGTGCCCTGCATCCGCGTCATGCGGCCATTGCCACAGCGTGTGCAGTGGCTGATGCAGGAACTGGGCACCGACGACCAGGGTCTGGCCGAATCGGAAATCAAACGCAGCGACCAGGCCAACGCCTCGCGCATGCACGACCAGTTTGGTGTGCAGTGGGGCGACCCGTCGTTGTTTGACATGGTGCTGAACGTGGACCGCCTGTCGGTACCCACCTGCATAGAACTGATCAAGGGCCTGTTGCAGCGCCCCGAGTTTGCTGAAACCGCAGCCTCGCGGCAAACCCTGCAGGGCCTGGCGCTGGCCGCGCGCGTGCGCGCGGCGCTGAACAGCGAGCCGGCCACCCAGGCCGTGGACATTGCCATCGATGCGGTGGACGGCCACTTGACGCTCAAGGGCATCGTCGCCGACGCGGCAGAAAAAGCGGCTGCGCTGCAAGTGGCTGCGGCCGTGCCGGGTGTGGCGTCGGTGGCTGCAGACGCCTTGCACTCGGTGTCGGATGCCAAGCGTTTTCCGACGCACCGGCGCTGACCGGGTGTGATCGAAAACCGCTCAGCCGCTCACCCACTCGCCCACTCACCCGCTCAGATCTTGCCGCGCTGCTTCAGCCGGCTCAGCGTTTCGGCCGACAGGTTCAGGTAGGCCGCCAGTTCTTTTTTCGGAATGCGTTCAGCAAGGGCAGGGTGCTTGCGCTCGAACCGGTGCACCCGGCCCGAGGCGTCCAGCAGGTGCAGGGTGATGGTGTGCGCCATCACCTCGCTCATCAGGCTCATCACCTCGTATTCAAACAGCGCTTTCACGGCCGGGCGGCGTTCGATGAACTCCACCCACTGCGGCAGCGGCAGTTTGGCCACGCGGGCCTTGGTCAGGCACACGATGCTGTAGGGCGTGGGTGTGTTCAAGCGCCAGGCCGCGTAGCTGGTTTCCATGTCGTGTGTGTCGGCAAAACGCAGAATCATTTCCTTCGCATCGGCGTTGGTCACCACCCGTTTCAGGATGCCGCCGAGCACGAAGTACTGTTCCATCTCGTGCACGCCCTGGTGCAGCAAGGAATCGCCTTTGGCCGCGTCCACGATGACCAGCATGCGCTCCAGTTCCAGGCGGTCGGCGTCGGCCAGTTCGCGCAGCACGCGGTTGTGCCTTAACTCCAGCCGAATAACGTTGCGTTCTGCGTGGTTTTCTAAGGGCGTGGACGACATGGCAACCGTGTGAAGAAGACCCATTGCGCCGGTTCGTGAAGCCTGTTGCGAGCAAGCGCTGAAGACAAAGTTTGAATCTTGACCGGGGTCAACGGCGCTGGTCGGGACCGCTTTCTATGATAGGTCACACGATGCCACCGGGCAGCGCCCACCGGTTTGCACCGGTTCCACGGAGAAATCCCCCACCATGACCACAGAAAACTCCTCGGCCGACGTGATTGACGGTTTCCACCTGGTGCTGGATGCGCTCAAGCTCAACGGCTTGAACACCATCTACGCCCTGCCCGGCATCCCTATCACCGACCTCACGCGCATGGCGCAGCGTGAAGGCCTGCGCGTCATTTCCTTCCGCCACGAGCAGCACGCCGGCAACGCCGCCGCCGCTGCGGGCTACCTCACCGGCATGCCGGGCATTTGCCTCACGGTGTCGGCACCAGGCTTTTTGAACGGCTTGACAGCGCTGGCCAACGCCACCACCAACTGCTTCCCGATGATCCTCATCAGCGGCTCTTCAGAGCGCGAAATCGTCGACCTGCAGCAGGGTGACTACGAAGAGATGGACCAGCTGGCCATCGCCAAGCCGCTGTGCAAGGCCGCTTACCGCGTGCTGCACGCTGAGGACATTGGTGTGGGCATTGCACGCGCCATTCGCTCGGCGGTGTCGGGCCGCCCGGGCGGGGTTTACCTCGACCTGCCAGCCAAACTGTTTGCACAAACCATGGACGCGGCCAAGGGCAAACAGTCGCTCATCAAGGTGGTCGACCCGGCGCCCAAACAATGGCCCGCGCAAGACTCGGTGCAGCGTGCGCTGGACGTGCTGAAGTCGGCCAAGCGCCCGCTCATCATCCTGGGCAAAGGTGCTTCTTACGCGCGTGCTGATGACGAGGTGCGCAAGTTGGTGGAAACCAGCGGCATACCCTACCTGCCGATGTCGATGGCCAAGGGCCTGCTGCCCGACACGCACCCGCTGTCGGCCTCGGCCGCGCGCAGCTATGTGCTGGAACAGGCCGACGTGGTGATGCTGGTGGGTGCACGCCTGAACTGGCTGCTGTCACACGGCAAGGGCAAAACCTGGGGCGCGGCACAGGGCCCCAAGCGTTTTGTGCAGATCGACATCTCGCCCATCGAGATGGACAGCAACGTGGCCATCGAAGCCCCGCTGGTGGGTGACATCGGCTCTTGTGTGGCGGCGCTGAATGCCGGCATGGGCAGCCACTGGGCCAAACCGCCAGCCGATTGGGTGGGCGCCATCAGCGAGCGCAAGGACAAAAACCTGTCGAAGATGGCGGCCACGTTAAGCGCCAACCCCTCGCCGATGAACTTCCACAGCGCGCTGAACGTGGTGCGCAACATCGTCAAAGAGCGGCCCGATGTGATGCTGGTCAACGAAGGCGCCAACACGCTGGACTTCACCCGCAGCATCGTCGACATGTACGAACCCCGCAAGCGGCTTGATGTGGGCACCTGGGGCATCATGGGCATAGGCATGGGCTTTTCGGTGGCGGCAGCCATTGAAACCGGCAAGCCGGTGATCGCCATCGAAGGCGACAGCGCCTTTGGTTTCAGCGGCATGGAAGTTGAAACCATCTGCCGCTACAACCTGCCGGTATGCGTGGTGGTGTTCAACAACAACGGTGTCTACAAGGGCACCGACGTCAACCCACTCGGTGGTGACGTTGCGCCCACCGTGTTTGTGAAAAACGCCCGCTACGACATGATGATGCAGGCCTTTGGCGGCGTGGGCGTGGTGGCGAACACGCCTGCCGAACTGGACAAGGCCATGAAAGAGGCGCTGGCCAGCGGCCGGCCCACGCTGATCAACGCCGTGATCGACGAAACCGCCGGCACCGAAAGCGGCCGTATCACCAGCCTGAACCCCACGTTGGCGGCCAAGAAGTAAACGGGCCTGCCCTGTTTGCGCACACGCCGCTTCTTCTTTATTCACACCACCCTGCAGTTATCCCAAGGAGTTCCACCCATGTCTGGCAATCTTCCCCTCGCGGGCATCAAGATCATCGACTTCACCCACGTGCAAGCCGGCCCGGCCTGCACCCAGCTGCTGGCCTGGTTTGGCGCCGACGTCATCAAGGTCGAGCGCCCAGGTTCGGGCGACGTCACACGCAGCCAGTTGCGCGACATCCCTGATGCCGATGCCCTGTACTTCACCATGCTCAACAGCAATAAACGCTCGTTGACGCTGGACACCAAACAGCCCGAAGGCAAGGCCATACTGGAAAAGCTGATCAAGGAATCGGACGTCATGGTCGAGAACTTCGGCCCCGGCGCGCTGGACCGCATGGGTTTTACCTGGGAACACATCCAGAAGCTCAACCCCGGCATGATCCTGGCGTCGGTCAAGGGCTTCAGCGACGGCCACCACTATGAAGACCTGAAGGTCTACGAAAACGTGGCGCAGTGCGCCGGCGGCGCGGCCTCCACCACCGGTTACTGGAAAGGCGATAACGCCGGCCCCACCATCAGCGCCGCCGCCCTGGGCGACAGCAATACGGGCATGCACTTGGCCATCGGCATCCTCACCGCCTACATCGGCAAGCAGAAAACCGGCAAAGGCCAAAAGGTGGCTGTGTCGATGCAAGACGCGGTGCTGAACCTGTGCCGCGTGAAGATGCGCGACCAGCTGCGCCTGGACAAGGTGGGCTACCTGGAAGAGTACCCGCAGTACCCGCACGAAATGGAAGCCTTCAAAGACGGTGTGGTGCCGCGCGGCGCCAATGCCGGCGGTGGTGGCCAGCCGGGCTGGATCTTGAAGTGCAAGGGCTGGGAGACTGACCCCAACGCCTACATCTACTTCACCATTCAGGGCCACGCCTGGGGCCCCATTTGCGACGCGCTGGGCAAGCCTGAATGGAAAGACGACCCGGCCTACAACACGCCGCGCGGCCGCCAGCCCCACATCATGGAAATTTTCGGCTTCATCGAGGCCTTCATCGCCGACAAGACCAAGTACGAGGCGGTGGACATTTTCCGCAAGTTCGACATCCCTTGCGCGCCAGTGCTGTCGATGAAAGAGCTGTTGCACGACAAGAGCCTGCGCGCCAGCGGCTCCATCGTTGAAGTGCCGCACAAGGTGCGTGGTAGCTACTTCACGGTCGGCAGCCCCATCAAGTTCTCTGACATGAAACCCAACGTCACCGCGTCGCCGCTGTTGGGTGAGCACACCGACGAGGTGCTGGCCGAGCTGGGCTACAGCGCGTCGCAGATTGCCGAAGCCCGCGCGGCCAAGGCCATCTAAGGCCACGCCACCACCGGCGGCTGCGGCCCGCCGCCGCGCAACGGCGCCTGTGGGGCGCCGTTTTTTCTGAACGCGTTTTTTTGAACACGCATGGAGTCCGGTCCCTTGCAAAACCCCATCGACACGCAGGCCCTGGTGGGCGCCATGGGCGACGCCGTGGTGGTGTGCGACGTGCAGGGCCGCGTGGTGCTGTGGAACCTGGGCGCACAGCGCATGTTCGGCTGGACTGCGGCCGAGGCCCTGGGCCAGCGCATGGACATGTTTGTGCCCGAGCGGCTGCGCAAGCGGCACTGGGACGGTTACGACCAGTCGATGAAAACAGGCCACACCCGTTATGCGCACGACGTGTTGCGCGTGCCGGCGGTGGACAAGGCCGGCCGCGCCATGTCCATCGCCTTCACGGTGTTCATGCTGTATGGCGCTGACGGCAAGGTCAGCGCTTGCGGCTCGGTGATACGCGACGAAACCGAGCGCTTTGCGCAAGACCGGGCGCTGAAGCAGCGGCTGGCCGAGCTGGAAACGCAGCTGGCCGCCGCCAACAGGCCTGTTACGTCGCCCGATGTTCCGCCCGGCACCACCACCGGTACGCCCCCGCCGGGCCCCCGCTCCTGAAGGCTGCCCGTCAAGCGATGAACAATCATTTGACAATCAGCCCCTTTACCCACAGGAGTTTTTGACATGTCCAAGGCACTCGACGGCGTCCGCATCCTCGACTTCACCCACGTGCAATCGGGCCCCACTTGCACGCAGCTGCTGGCGTGGCTGGGGGCTGACGTCATCAAGGTGGAGCGGCCGGGCGAGGGCGACGCCACGCGGGGGCAGCTGCGCGACATCCCCGGTGTTGACAGCCTGTACTTCACCATGCTCAACCACAACAAGCGCTCGGTCACCATCAACACCAAAAAGCCCGGTGGCATGGCGGTGCTGGACAAACTGATCGCCAGTTGCGACGTGTTGGTGGAGAACTTCGCCCCCGGCGCGCTGGACCGCATGGGCATCACCTGGGAACACATCCAGGCCATCAACCCGCGCATGGTGGTGGCGTCGGTGAAGGGCTTTGGCCCGGGCCCTTACGAAGACTGCAAGGTGTACGAAAACGTGGCCCAGTGTGCCGGCGGCGCGGCTTCCACCACGGGCGACGAAGATGGCCGCCCGATGGTGACCGGCGCGCAAATTGGCGACAGCGGCACCGGGCTGCACCTGGCGCTGGGCATCGTGGCCGCGCTGTACCAGCGCACCCACAGCGGCCGTGGCCAAAAGGTGCTGGCACCGATGCAAGACGCGGTGCTGAACCTGTGCCGCGTGAAGCTGCGCGACCAGCAGCGGCTTGCGCGCACACGCACGCTGCATGAATACCCGCAATACCCCGACGGCCAGTTTGGCCAGGCCGTGCCGCGCGCAGGCAATGCCTCGGGCGGCGGGCAGCCGGGTTCGGTGCTGCGCTGCAAGGGCTGGGAGACCGACCCCAATGCCTACATTTACTTCATCACCCAGGCTGCCGTGTGGCCCGCCATCTGCAAGGTCATCGGTGAAGAAGGCTGGATCGAAGACGAAGCCTACAAAACGCCCAAGGCGCGGCTGCTGCACTTGAAGCCCATCTTCAAGCGCATCGAGCAGTGGACCATGACCAAAGACAAGTTTGAGGCCATGGAGATCTTGAACCAGTACGACATCCCCTGCGGCCCCATTCTGTCGATGAAAGAAATCGCTGAAGAACCCGCGTTGCGCGCCACCGGCACCGTGGTCGAGGTGGACCACCCCGAACGTGGCAAATACCTGACGGTGGGCAACCCCATCAAGTTGTCAGACAGCCCCACCGAAGTGACGCGTTCACCGTTGCTGGGCGAGCACACCGACGAGGTGTTGGCCCATTTGGGCTTTGGCGCCGACGCCATCGCCGCATTGCGCGCCGAAGGCGCCATATGAAAACCTGAAACCAGCCCGATGAACAGCGGCCCACTCGGGGCCGGCATTGAAGGACACGATGAACGCCAGAACCATACCCATTGCTGTTGTTGCCGCTGAACCGGGTGCACCCGAGGCCCGGCAACGCAAGCGTGAGGCGCCCAAAGGCCGCCGGGTCGATGGCGCAGCGCTGGATGAGGTGCGCCAGTTGCTGGGCGGCGCTTCGCGCCAGCGCGACCTGCTCATCGAGCACCTGCACCGCCTGCAAGACCACTTTGGCCACCTGAGCGCGCGTCACCTGGCGGCTTTGGCGCAAGAGCTGGGCCTGGCGCAGACCGAGGTGTATGAAGTGGCCACCTTCTATCACCACTTCGACGTGGTGAAAGAGGGCGAAACGGCGCCACAAGCGCTGACCGTGCGTGTGTGCGACGGCTTGTCGTGCGAGCTGGCCGGCGCGCAGGACCTGCTGGCGCGATTGCCGGGCATCTTGGGCACGGCGGTGCGTGTGATACCGGCGCCCTGCATCGGCCGCTGCGAACAGGCCCCGGCCGTGGCTGTGGGCCAGCACCCGCTGGCGCACGCCAGCGTGCACAGCGTGGCCGCTGCCGTGCAGGCCGGCCACACCACACACACACCCGCCAGCTACACCGGCCTGCAGGCCTACACCCAGACCGGTGGTTATGCGCTGCTGAAGGCCTGCGTGGCCGGCGAACACGATGTCGAGCAGGTCATCCGGGCGATGGAAGACTCGGGCCTGCGTGGGCTGGGCGGCGCGGGTTTTCCGGCCGGCCGCAAATGGCGCATCGTGCGTGCAGAGGCCGCGCCGCGCCTGATGGCGGTGAACATCGACGAAGGTGAACCCGGCACCTTCAAAGACCGCCACTACCTGGAACGCGACCCGCACCGTTTCATCGAAGGCATGCTGATTGCCGCCTGGGCGGTGGGCATCTCGAAGATTTACGTCTACCTGCGCGACGAATACCACGGCTGCCGCGCGCTGCTGGAACACGAGCTGGCGCTGCTGCGCGCCCAGCCGCCTTACCCCGGCATGCCCGAGATCATCTTGCGCCGCGGCGCCGGCGCCTACATCTGCGGCGAAGAGTCGGCGATGATCGAATCCATCGAAGGCAAACGCGGCATGCCGCGCCTGCGGCCGCCTTATGTGGCGCAAGTGGGCCTGTTCGGCCGGCCGACGCTGGAACATAACTTCGAAACGCTGTATTGGGTGCGTGACATTCTTGAAAAGGGCGGCGCCTGGTTTGCTGCGCACGGGCGCAACGGCCGCAAGGGCCTGCGTTCGTTTTCAGTCTCGGGCCGCGTGAAAGAGCCGGGTGTGAAGCTGGCGCCGGCCGGCATCACCGTGTTGCAGCTGATTGAAGAGTTCTGCGGCGGCATGCAAGACGGCCACGCCTTCTACGCCTACCTGCCCGGTGGCG
>JACCDR011450896.1_pt1 | contig 17046 bp, 25 predicted proteins | sample 7446431 | NCBI WGS metagenome assembly JACCDR01 (sample SAMN15323443, study PRJNA562643) | freshwater metagenome | isolation source: river surface water | place: USA:Blue River Watershed | collected 2017-08-17 | reverse complement strand
TGGATCTAAGCTCCCTGATCTCTGGCGGTAAGGCCGCCAAGGGCAAGAAGTCCAAGTCTGACGACGAGGACTTTGACGACCTGGAAGGCGACGACGGCGATGACTCGTCTGATGACGACTCGGACGATGGAGACGACGACGGCGACGATGATTCCGACGATGATTCGGATGATGACGGCGACGCTGACGGTGAAGACGAAGATGAAGACGAGGACGAGGACGGCGACTCGGACGACGACGGTGATGAAGACGAGGACGAAAAGCCCAAGAAGGGCAAGAAGGGTAAGGACAAGAAGAGCAAGAAGGATGACTGGGCGGATCTGGAAGACTGAGATTTAGGTCTCAGGCGGCATGGAGCATTGAGGGGTGATTATCACCCCTCTTTTTTAAGAGGTAGCTATGTCCAAGCAGAAAGCTGAAAAACAGATCCCAACGTCCAAGAGACCTGCAATGTCTATAACGGACCTGTCCGGCCAAGCCAAATCCGAGGAGAAGGACGACTTTCCTGATCTGTCAGTATCCGTTGAAGAGTCTAAAGGAGAACGTCAGCCTGACGAACAGGCTGAGAAGCAAGTTGAACAGCAAGCCTCTGAAGAGACGCCCTCTGTAGGCATTCCTGAAGAAGCCATTTTGTTCATTTATGAACCGAAGTGTCTTGGCTGCGGGCATCTGGTAGCTTTCGCAGAGAAGAAGCATACTGGTTGTCACTTTACTGCAGGTAACGACGAATGCCCTGCTCAATCAGTCACTATCTCAGTGAAGTTGCCTATGACGAACATCATCCGCAACTTTCTTCACGCAGAGGAATCAGGAGATACCCAAAAGCTAGGTCACCTGTATCAGAAGCTGGCTAAGAAACCAGCGTGGGCCCAGCGTCAGATCCTCGAAGCCCTTCAGGAAGCACGCGAACGTGCTTTGGCTAAGTAACACGTGGCCGCACACCTTTAACCAGGCTGTGTGGCCACTTGCGTTTATGCCTGATAGGACTGACTGTCCCTTGATAGGAGGCCATCTGTGGCTAAGATCTTGAATCTTGTTAGAAACAAAAAATTGAAGATTGCTTATCCTAAAGGTCCATTAGATTTTGAGGTACTCAGGAAGCTAGGCTTGTCCATCAAGTTTTGCAAGGTAGACTTTTTGCCCCTTTTAAGGGTAGCTGCGTCAAACAAGAACGTTTCTCTTGTCATAGAGGACTTTGACGAGCTGGAAGCTAAGGCTGTCTCCTCTCTCCAGAAAAAATGGCCTGGTGAAGTCTCATTTTCCAAGAAGAGCCTTGCTCTGTCCTGCATCCGTGATGAGGCGCACTTTGTCATGATGAAGAGTGTTCGGCAGGCTCTTACAAAGTTCTATCAGGCGCACGGCATGCGACTAGACTACACTATAAAGAGACGATCCAAGGCCGTCACAGTGACGTTCACTAAGACGGTTCAGTCATCTGTATTCGTTGTAGACGACGAGAGGTAAGCTATGAAGTCTAACTTGGAATTCGTACCTCATGATCCTCCGTTAGTAGAAGTGCCTGGCAATGGCAAGTGGTTTGGTGACATTTTTAGATGCATGACCATCACCTGGAAAGGACTACCTCTGTTCAAAGTCATCTACTCAGAGGATTCTGGACCGTGTCGTAAAGCACGACTGTCAGATCCTGATGATGACGAGGATGATGAGACTTTAGGTGCTCAGGAACTGAGCAGCGATCCTAAGGAGTATCTGTTGCAAGCGGCACCTGACTTCGATACTGTGATTTGCTATAACTGGGGTAAGTCTTCGACCCTTGAAGGCCTCAAGAAGCACGCTCTTGAGGCCGAGAAAGTGATCACCAAGTTCGCCTACATGATGCAAACTCGTAAGACTCAAAACATAGGAAAGGATTCAGCATGACAGCGAAGAAATCGATTCAGAAAAAATGCTATAAGGTGTCAGCGCCTCTTCCTGAGGATATGCCTGATTCTTCTTGGACTAGTCGGTCTTGGGATGAAGCACCAAACAAAGCACTGCTTTTGTCGTACCTTCTTTGGTACTTCAGCAATTCGTCAAGTTTTCCCTCAAAGTCCCAGGACTCGAATTTCAAACAACGTGTGAACACATACCTGTTAAACATGGGTTTGATTAGCATAGATCAGGATCAGGATCAGGATGATGAGGAGGAATATTTCACGCTGACTGAGAAGGGGCACGTGATGGTCCTTCATCTGATGAGCCAACCTCTGCCTGTAGCAAGTACGACTTGGGCTATGCCGAAACCAGAGGACTTTTGACGATGGCAACTGCACGAGAGCTTCTCAAGATTCTGCAAGAGATACCTGACAAAAACTTGGACATACCTCTGTCCATGCCAGGTCATTACGATGAGCATCATGACGTTAGTTTACCTAAGATTCGTTTGGTTAGGCGTGACTGGGAATCGCGGCCTAGTATCTTTGTTCTAGCCTTTCCTATCGTGGACGTAGGTTCAGAACCTGATTAGGAACTCCTATGAGCAAGGACTACAACGAGTCAAACATAAAATGACCTTAGTCAACAGTTGACATGAAAAAATTCAAGTATTCCCAAGACCAGTTGAAAACGGCAGACGAGTACAAGAAGATCCTAAGTCTGCCTGGACGTAAGTTTTACGTGTATGTCTTAACAAACCTGAAAGGTATACCTTTCTATGTAGGTAAAGGTGTTAGACCAAACCAAGGCACGTCAAACTGGTACTATAGAGCTTTAGCTCATGAAAAAGAGGCAAGGCAAGGGAAGGCATCCGCAGTAGCGAAGCACATTCGTAAAATGTGGCGTGCAGGAGATTCAGTAAGATACGTGCACCACTACGATTCTAACGTAGAAAACTATGTCTTGTTCGAGGAGCAAATAACAGTGGCTGCCTATCTAAGGGTTTCTGAAGGTGGTACTCTAGTTAACGCTACTGGAGGCGGACAAGGTATGTATGGGCACACTGCTAGCCCTGCTACACGAATAAAAATGTCCAAAACTCGGACAGGACGAGCCCTCTCGCCAGAGCACCGTCTCGCTATTAGCGAAGGTAGAAAGAAATCTGAAAAGGTGCGACTAGCGAGCCTCTCAAGGAGTTTGTCCTGCAGAGTTCCTGTCTACGCAGACGGGAATTTCTATCTCAGTAAGGCTGACGCAGCTGCGGCTTTAGGAGTTTGTACCAGCACCATAGTTAATCGTATTAATCGTCCTACACCAGGGTATAGATTCGCATGACCAAGTACGATGAAAAATCAATCGAGAGGTTCGCGGGCCTCTCAGGCATCCGAAAGAAGCCGACACCCTACATAGGACCTACTGACAGCAATGGTCTATGGACGTGTTGGCGTGAGCCTGCAGACAACTGCGTAGACCAGGCTCTTGCAGGTCGCAACGATTTGGTTCACCTGATTTTGGATCCCAACAAAGTTGGCTATTGGGTTCTAGATGCAGGTGAAGGAATACCTGTTGGTAAGAAGGTATTCGAGAACGAACGTGGTAAGAAAGAAGAGTTGTCTACCTTTTATGTAGTTACTGGTCTGACACACGGCGGATCCAATTTTAAGGGCGATACCGTTAGTCGAGGAACCCACGGTATAGGTATCAAGGCCACTAACGCAATGTCCAAGGTCTTCAAGGTCTGGACTTGTCGTAATAACCAATGGTACTGTATAGAGTACAAGGATGCTAAGCTATCCAAGGATGTATACAAGAGCAAGGCACCAGTTCTTCCTCACAAGATCAAGATCACAAAGGGCACTGCGGTATACTTTGAACCAGACACGTCCCTATTTCGCAAGGGTTCTGTTATGGACCCGCAATTCGTCAAGGATTGGTGCGAACTGACAGCTTATCTAGTTCCAAAGATGAGAGTGCGTTTCACTGACGCCAAAGGCAAAACGCGCGAACTGCGGACGAAAGGTCCTGGAGACTACATCAATAAGGTTCTCGAAGAAAAGAAACTTATCCAGACAGGTAAGATGTTCACTTACAGCAGCAAAGAACTAGATGTAGCTGTTTCGTTTACAGACGCTGAAGGTGACGATCTGGTGAAGGCTTACACCAACGGCCTCTATAACAAAGAGGGCGGGGAGCACGTACTAGCTTTGACTGACGCCCTTGCCAAGTCTTTGAAGAGCTTTAGTAGGACAGACAATAAAGGCAAGCTAAAGTACAAACCATCAGATTTGCGTGATGGTCTTATTGGTCTAGTCAACTTCAAGCTAGCTGCTCCTCAGTTCAACAACCAGCCGAAGGACAAGCTAGTGGACGAACGTGTGTACCCTCTAGGTTATCCTCAGTTAGTTGATGCTTGGTCAAAGTTCTGGAAACTCCATCCTAGCATGGCTAAACAAATAGTTGCCCGTGCTGAGATCCTAAGGTCTAAGACCGCGGACTTCCTCAAAGACAAGAAGCTCATCAAGAATGTAAATAGTGCTCGAAAGAGCATTGCTACTAAGCTTGCACCTGTAGTTGGAAACTCTCCTGTAGAGAAGCGGGAACTCTTCATCGTTGAAGGTGACAGTGCAGGTGGCGGCCTCAAGCGAGCTAGGGACAAGAGCTATCAGGCTGTGTACCCTATGCGTGGTAAGCCGCTGAACGTCATGGACGCTAAGAAGGACAAGATCAATAACAACGCTGAGATCGTCGGTCTTTTAGCGGGTCTTGGCGTTGACTTGACAGGCAAGAAAAGCAATGGCGCCATCCAGTACGGCAAGATTGTTAGCATGGCTGACCCAGACGTAGACGGCAAGCACATTGTGTGCTTGACTCTGTGCGCTTTGTGGAAGTACATGCCCCATCTGTTCAAGCAAGGCATAGTTCACGTTGTGAAAGCTCCGCTCTACAAAGGCACTTACAAAGGTAAGGTGTACTTTGGCATGAGCAAAGACGAGCTTTTTAAGAAAGTAGTTACAAACAAGTGTGACGTGACATACGTTAAGGGCTGGGGCGAAATTAACGAGGAAGACCTGTCTGTGGCCATCGACCCTAAGGTGAGAACTCTTTACAAGGTTCTGCCGCCTGACAAGAAAGATGCTAAGGAGTTTGAACTGCTCCTAGGTAAGCAATCGGCATATCGCAAGAAACTTTTGAATGTGGAGTAAAGGTGAGCCAGATATCGGATTCAGACTTAGCAAGATACTTGGAAAGTGCCTCTTCAGGCTCAAGATGCCAATCGTGGATCTACCCCTTGTTTGCTGTGTTCGTTCTTATCCTGGCGATGATAGGACTGTATGCCTAAGGTTTTGAACAAGAAGGTATCAGACGATGGAGTGTACATTGGAAGACCTTCTAAGTGGGGAAACCCTTTCGTTATCGGCAAGGATGGAACACGGTCTGAAGTCATACAGAAATATAGGAAGTGGCTGAATAGTAACCCAGATCTTAGGGCTGACGCTAAGAAAGAACTTCGGGGTAAAAACTTGGTATGTTTCTGTGCTCCGCTAGCTTGTCACGGTGACATCCTATTGCAAGTTGCAAACGAACAAGGTAAGCTATGGCAAAAGTAATCGATGCCCCTCTTCTGACAATCTTGGCGTTCCTGTACGAGAACGCTGGAAGGTAACTATGAGAGTTAGCACAATTGGAGTTCCTGGGAAAACTGAACGCGTTCAGCCTCCCCGGAATAGCGACATACACGCTCTCGCTGTTCTACATCGGATCGTGTCCACGCATGTGTCCAGTCCTATACAGTGGCTAGTCTGCTGTAGTCTCAAAACGTCCTCCGTCTTTGTGGACATACTGTCCTCGACGGGTATGCGACCGCTGGCCATCACTTTCCCTACAGGGAAGGACGCACGGAAGGAAGCTCTAGACAGGTTCTTCGCAGGAAGCTGTGATGTACTCCTGTCTGTGCCGCAGGCACTTATCTATGGCGGACTAGACATTAGGGCTCAGGGGCCTGTTGGTGTGGCGTGTACGTTCCCTATGCGACTGTCGGAATCGTCGGCAGTCGTTGGTCGCCTTCGTGGGGTTGATGGCAGCTCACTTCAACCTGAAGTTGTCTTCCTATCGAATCGCTCAAGAGGCTAGTTATGAAGAAAGCAAGCGCACGACGTGAAGGGTTCTGGTTCTCCAAGTACGCACCCTGGCTTCCGGTGCCCGCCCCCTACAAGGGGCCTTGGCCTGGCAAGAAGCTCTTTGTGACTCGGCTCAAGAAGCTAGAAGAGAAGAACTCGCCAGTCCCCTACAAGGGCTCATCCACTTGTCGTTTGTGTGGTTGTCGTAACAGTAGTGAGGAGTACACGGTAAAAAGTTGGACTTGGCCAGCAGGGCTCCTTCACTATATCACTGAGCACAACGTTAGGCCTTCCTTGGCCTTCGAAGAGTTTGTGGTCGGTGACCTCGACGCACAGAAGTCAGAAGACTCGATGGAAGCGTGGACGAAGGAAGCCATAAAGGCTATAGCCGCCTCAGAGGACAAAAGGTGGGTAGCTGAAGCTATGGAACTCTTCTCCGCCGAGAAAGCCAAGACACAGGAAAAGTACATCATCAAGGTGGGCTCTAAGTATTTTGCTTGGACTACTCTGGCCAAGAATGGAGTCAAGCTGAAAGGACGGGAGGCCAGTCTTGTCAGTCTTCGCAAGAAGGCCTTTCAATTTAGCGGTCAACAGGCCGCGCTAGATGCGATGCGCAAGTATCCTATTGCAGACTACACGAAGGCTCACGACGTTGCTGTTGTTCGACTCAAGCCTAAGGACACACCATGACAAAAGTGATCGACGCACCTTTGCTGAAGATCAGCCGTAGGTTCTACAAGGAGTACGGTCTAGCCACTCTCGAAGACCGTGCCATCGCAGACTATCGCGATGGCTTCGGTCCTGTGCACAGACGATCCTTGTGGGCAGCTCACGAGCTAGGACTTCGCAGCACCGCCAAACTGGTCAAGAGCGCGCGCATTGTAGGCGACTGCTTTGCTGCAGGAACCTTAGTCTCCACACCTGAAGGCGACGTTCCGATAGAAGATCTCAATGTAGGCGACAAAGTCTTAACCGACCAAGGAGTTGAGACTGTAGAGGTATGTTTTGAGAACCCTCCGTCTGAACTCCTAGAACTTACTTTAGGAGACGGTACTGTGATCCAGGCTACACCTGGCCAGTTATTCTTTGTTGTAGACGCCTCAGGTTCCGAGACTGAGGTACAGCTCAAAGACTTGAAGCCAGGTATGAGGCTCAAGTCATTGTAGGTGACACTCTCACTAATTTCATGCTTACGTGTTACACCAGGAGTTAGTGAGTGGTCGCAAAGTTAACCGTTGAAGACTTCCAGAGAAAATTTGATACAAGGTTCGGCAAGGCCAAGGCAAAAGTTGTTCGAGTAGATGCTAACGTCTCTGTCGTCTTTAACGGCAAGACTTACAAGATCGGACTGAGGTCGATATACGATAGGTCTAGGTCTAAAACTCTAGAAGACTTTCTAGATCCCACGCATCACTACAAAAGAAGGAGTCTCTCATGCGCCTCAGAATACAAGAGGTTTCTTAGGGAGAGATTCGGTCCAGATCTTAAATGGTTAGGTGGGGATGCCTACGAGCTTTCTTACAAAGGAGAGAAGTTCACCTTAACTAGGCATCGGGCCACCTTACAGAACAACGTTCGAGACTTTGCCAGTCTAGTAAAGTCTGTTCTTAACGAACAGAAAGGACTTTCACCTGGAGCAAAGTTCCCTACACTTAAAAGTTGGGAAGACTTCATACTAAATGTGACGGAAGGACGTGTGACTCCTGTCACTCCTTATTTTGGTAGGAAACGCGCGCGGTCACACGCGTTTCGATGCTTGGCTTGCGGAGACGAATGGTTTGGAACTTTTAACGGTCTCCTGAAACCAAAATGTTTGTCTTGTGACGGACTGCGTGCGCGAGGTTTCTCTAGGAGTCAGCTCCGTTGGTTAAGAACCTTAGAGCACAAGTACGGACTGTCCATAGTACACGCAGGCAACTCCAAATCAGAGAAGAGGCTTACTCTGGAGGGAAAACGTCTACGAGTAGACGGGTTCTGCAAGGAGTTAAACCTTGTACTTGAATTCTATGGCGACGTATTTCATGGGTGTCCTTGGACGACTAAGCCTAGAGACAAATGCCACCCCTTTGACAAGTCGGTCACTGCGGCTACCTTATACAAGAAAACTTTGGACAAAGAACGTAAGATAAAGGAGGGTGGGTACAGACTTGCCACTATTTGGCAAAGCGAGTTTAAGGACAAGACTAAATCAAGATCTTGGCTCAAAGCCTTTGAAAGGAATCTGAGAAAATGGAAAAGACACTAGAGGTAGTAAGCGTAAGGCCTGTAGGCATCAAAAGTCACTTTGACATTCAGGTGAGCAATCGTCATAGGTTCTACGCAAACAAGGTCCTGGTCCACAATTGTCTAGGCAAGTACCACCCGCACGGGGACACTGCCTGCTATGGAGCAATTGTTGGTCTTGCAAATAAATGGGTTCAAGCTCCGTTGTTTGAAGGTCACGGCAACTGGGGGTCTCTGACTGATCCTAGTTTTGCTGCACACAGGTATACAGAAGCTCGCCTGTCCAAGTTTAGCGATGAGGTACTGTTCAATAAGTTTTATCTGCCTGTTGTTCAGTACGTACCTAACTATGACAGTTCTTCGGTAGAGCCTCTTGTGCTCCCGGCGCTGTTGCCAGTGATTCTCATCAACGGTCATTTTGGTATCGCAACTGCGGCCACAGCAAAGATTCCTAGTTTCAAGTACAGGAGTGTTCTAAAGCTTCTTAGAGCTATTTACGAAGGTGCTCCTATCGAGCCTAAGCTTCTGTACCAGACACTGCAGTTTAGGACGGTTTTTGGCGGCGAGGAACGTGAACTTACGTCAAAGGATGCGAAGCAGGCTAGGATGTCTGTCTTCAAGACCACTAAGGGCAAGGTCAGTCTGTACTCGAACCCTAGTTTTGATCCTAAAACTCGAACTATCAAGACAACAAAATTTGCCATCAGCAAGATGGAGTCTGTGCTTGGAAAACTGATGGCACTTGACGGCGTATCAGCAGCGCGTGACGATAGCACTAAGCACGACAAATATGGTGAGCTTAACGTGGTCATGCGCAAAGGCATTGCGCCTAAAGCTGCCGCAAAGCTCTTAAAGCGCGTTGACAATGAACTCAGCACCGATGTCAATTTCAACCTCAACTTCACAGAACGTTATGTAGACGAAGAAGGGCAAGGTCAGGCTGCTATGAAGCCTATGAGCTTGGTCGAGATGTTGACCAAGTGGGTAGAGTGGCGTACGGATCTTGAAAAGAGAGCGTGTCAGTATTGGATAGACCAAGCAGCTAAAGAGATCCGCAGACTAGAACTGCTGATTCTTGCCGTAGATAATAGGAAACTCATCATCGAGTCTCTCGACAAGGACCTAAGTCAGGATGACTTAGAGATATGGTTGGCCAAGAAGCTCAAGATCACTAAGGAAGAGGCGCACACTATCTATCAGCTTAGGGTCATCCAACTGCGTAAGCTTGAGCGTAAGACACTTGAAGCTGAAATGAAAGAAGTAAAGACTCGCAAGGCTGAACTAGAGCAACGCAAGAAGACGCCGGAGCCTCACATGGCTAAGCAGCTTGAAGACTTTGTTAAACTTGTGGAGAAGGAAGTATGAGAAAAGGCTCCAAGATAGTCTATCCTGCTGGTGACGTATACGCACCTCCAGCAGAAACAGCGATTCTCAAAGACTTGATTTCTCTGGGGATCAAGGCCTCAGTCTGGGAAATCTACAACGTGCGCACTCGCAAGGGTACAAGCGTACCTGCTATCTATAGTTTGATGCGTAGGCTTCAGGAAAGACTACTAGTCACCCGACTAGATGTTCTCGTCGAAGTGCTAGGTGCTACAGAGCGCAGAGTTCTGTGGGAGCCTACTACTATAGCGCTGCAGGCGTTTGCTCCAAACATGGATAGTTTTGATCCTGTGATCTAAAGGATAACATGAAGCATACATTACACAACTTGCCCATATTTAGCCATCTGCATTTTGCAGATCTTCTTCCTCAAGAGAATCTTTATCCAATAGATCTGACAGGTCACAATCTCTGTCTCTTCAGAAAGGCAGAGTACACCCTTAACACAAGGATGTTTTGTACGTTTCTTTTGACCTTAGTCGGATTGTTAATAGCTGCCTATGTTCCTAGCTTTCACGCCGCGGGTTGGGTTGGTATAGCAGGAATCGTAGTGTACACAAGGTTCCTACTACAATTAGGTCGATTGGTTTTGGTTGAGACAGCCTATCGAAATTGGTCTAAAACTTTCACTCTATGAAAATCGTAGCTGGTAAGAGGTTACCTACAGTAACCAAGACAGCTATCAAAGGTTTCTTCGGCGAGTACCGTTTTCTGAGCAACTTTCACCTGTGTGATGTGAAAGTGGGAGGCATAGTTTATCCTTCGTCAGAGCACGCCTACATGGCGCTAAAAACCACAGACAAGAAGGTGAGGCGTCAGATTCGAGACCTGACGTCACCTGTTGACGCAAAGAAGTTTGGTAGAACGATAGAACTGCGTCCAAATTGGGACAGTTTAAGGTTGGTGGCCATGCGTAAGGTAGTTCTTGCAAAGTTTTGGCAGAACAAAGATCTAGGGCTAACTCTAATGGCTCAGGTATGTCTTCTTTTTGAGGCTATTACGTCAACACCTCTTAGGTTCTAACTCTATGTCAACAGAGTCTTTGTTTGTTCTGGCTGAGGATGAGGGTGGTAACAAAACCATCATAGTCAGCTATGATCCTCGTCTTGAGCCACTTATATCGTTAGTGCGCAGCCAGGCCCTGAGTCAGGCTCAGCACAATGCTTACCTGCACGCCAAGGTTGTCTATGAACAGTCTCATCGTGAACAGATGGAACATCATGGAGGTGAGGCTTGGTACTGGAGAGACATGGCTGAGCACTTTGCACGTGAGTTAGGCTCTAAGCACTTTGAACAATATCTGGACTGTGTTCATCACGAACGTTCTAGCCAAGAAGGAGCAAATCCGATTGATTCGTTCGACCCTGTAATTTGACCTAAGGATTGACCATGAAACATATTTTCTTGGATATCGATGGAGTATTGACTAGCACCCGATCAGTCTTTGCTAAGATAGGATCAGAGTACGCTTCGAGGTCTCAGAGGGCTAATCAGGCTGACTTGATTCAAACAAAAGGTCGTGATCCTACCATCCTCCATCTTTTGAACACTATCGATCCTGTTTGTGTCTCTCTTGTCAAGACCTTATTTCAAGAGTCAGGAGCAAAACTTGTACTCTCAAGTGCGCACAGAACTCGGTTCATCGATCCTGATGACTACTCTAGACCTAGATCAAGCCGTATGTACGGTAATGCTGCTCACCTATACGACTTACGCACGTTGATGTGGTCTATAGGTCTTCAGATTGAGACGGATGAAACAGGTAGGCCTTTGTTCGATGTTACACAACAGCCTTCAGGCAAGAGTCGCAAAGAAGAGGTACAGGAGTATGTCGAAAGGTTCGAAGTAGACACCTATGTCATCTTGGATGACGAGAATGTCTTTGGAACAGACGCACCTCTGGTATGGTGTGACCTGCGATACGGATTTAGCTTTGACAACTATCAGAAAGCCAAGCTGCTTCTAGGGTCATGAAGAAAGGTCAGATCACGCCACCTTCGTCAGAGTTAACTGACCTGCAATTTCGTATCCTGCACAGTGCAGTAACTCTGGCAAAGAACGAGGACATACGGAGCCTAGCTTCCTTAAGATTAAGGCTCCTTAAATTGTATCCAGGCAAACCTAAAAACATCGCTAAGGCCCTAAAGTTTTGGGCCAACTATTTAGTGAAAACTAGGAGTCACTGTGAGCAATGACAGATTTTCTGTTGAAGGTGTTACCTTTCATACGATGTGTGACGTGCAACTGTCAGCACAAATCAGCCCTACCATGAAAGTGGTAGGGAATTTCCCACTTCATGTGACGGAAGTAGACGACCTGGCTTTCATGTCAAAGGTCTTTGCCTCTGTAGACTCGTTGTCTTTGCCCGACGTAAAGACAAGCCTTAGAACTCCTAATGACTGCCTAGTTTTCTTCGTGTCTCAACTGAAACCTATTCTTGAGAAAATGGCCAGGCTGCCTGTTTCCAGAGTTCTAGGTCTACAAGTTCTCATAAAGGAAAACATGAGCTTGACGCGAAGGATCGTTATTCGTAAAGACGGACTTCCGTCACATCTAGTAGAAGGTATGCTGGACGGCGAGAGTCTACAACATGCGTGGCATAAGCACACCTCAGATATGAACGTAGCTTCATGTCTATGAACATACCTCTTCCTGTCATTTTGCCGAAAAAATCCTTTGAAGAGCAGGTCCGATTTTTATGGGAACGCAGCCTGATCTTTAGCATGCCTTTAGGCATTGACACGGTTATTGTTGCGGTATCCGGCACTCAAGGCATCAAAAGTTTGATAACAAAGGCAGGCACAAACGTACACGCATTTAAGCGCGTGCCAGATTTTATGGACCTCGCAGACTTTGATCAGTGGCTTGTTTCGTTCCCTGTCTTTATGCGTCTTGCTTGTCTTTATCACTATCTGGACGCAGTAAAGGCTAACTGCAATTGCAGGCTCCTAAAGAATGAAAAGAACTTGCCCAATCTATACTGGACTTACTGGCTACACGCTCAAGGCATACCTCACCAAGAATATCTTACCCATGAATCCTAAAACAAAGGTAGCTGTGTGTCTATTTGGTCAATACAGGACAGGAGACTATTGTTTGCCTTGGATCCGAGAACAGTGGGGTTCTGTTGATACAGACTACTACGTTGGCGTAAAGACTTCGAGCACTTATGCCAATCTTACAGCCGACTCACAGTCGTCCAAACTTTCTGTGGACGAGGTTCAGCAGTCCTTATACACGCACGTAGGGTCCAGGATAAGGCATCTAGAGGTTCTCGAAGAAGACCATTTAGCTAGACCTGGTTACTGGCACTATGCACCTATGTTTGCCTCTATGCAAAGGGTTCTATATGCATGTCTGATAGCTATCAGTAAAGGTAGTCAGTATGACTGGGTAGTTCTTCAAAGAACGGACGTGCTACTCGGACCAGATCCGTCCTCTCTTACGCAGATTCTGCCGGATCGCCCTGAAGCATCGTCCGTATGGACTGTGAACGGTAATATGCCCCAAATTTATGGGGAGGCGCGTTCAGGAGGCGTCTATGACATGCTCCTAGCAGGCAGTCCTCAGGCTATGAATCTCTTGATATCAGGTACTTTCGAAGCGACAACCAATGCCAAGACAACCGATTGGAAGAAGTTTTTCTTTACTGGGCCTAACGTGTTTTTGAGGTCCTGTGCTGATCAAGCAAACCTAAATCTAGAGAATCTTAGAGTGGCAGTGGCAGTAGTTCGCCCAGGTCAACACCTGAATATACCTGTCTTTCAATCATTTGAGCATCACAGGCGCTTTTGGATAGAGTCACACAAAGGAATGTCATAGCATGGATATCCTCATTCTTGCTGCGGGCGAAGGGAAACGTATGGCTAACACTATGTGGCCTGACGTACCTAAGTGCTTGTTGCCTTACAAAGGCAAAGCCATTCTGGCTCACACTATCGATTCGTTTCTGACTTGGAAGGCTGATGCGCCTACGTGGTTGTCAGGGCCGCCTGTCTTCTACGTGGCCGTGCCTGTAGGCGATACCCTCATTGCATCCTATGTGTGTGCCACCTACGGCACAGCACTAAACATCCACTTCGTGGAAGTAGAGAACACCGGCGCAGGTCCCTTGAACAGCTTCCTGGAGCTGGCTATGTTTAGGGGTTCTAACAACCCTTTCGTAGTCACTGTGTCTGATTCCGTCATGGAACCTGGCTTTAGGCGCTCTTTAGCTAAGGGCAACTATCTGGGATGCTCTAAGGTTCCGGAGGAGCGTCAAGTAGACTACTTGAACATAGTACGCCGACTGATCTCTATACCTGAGTACGTGGAAAAAGAAAAGGTACTTGATCCAAGTGTGTCCTTTGCCTGGTCCGGCATGGCTTTCGTGTACGATGCCTATGCGTACACCCAGCATGCAAGCAACATGCTAGATGCCTTTGAGGCAGACTCTGGATCTGAGGTCTCCTACGCGGCCTTCTTCTCTACCTTCAAGGCTGATGGTTCAGCTTACCCTGTAAGGTTCTTCCATCAGGACTTCTTGGACCTGGGCACGTCTGACAAGTACAACGAAGCGACCAAGGCGCAGAATGTATGGGCCAAGGGTGACCAGATCACTTACCCTGATTCGCCTACAGGTCGGGTGGTCAAGTATTTCAAGGACCCGGAAACGGCTATCAACTTCGTGAACCGAGGCGTTGAACTGCAAACAGCTTTGTACGTGCCTATGAATTTGATTCGGCTCACCAACTTCGTGAGCTATGTCCGAGCGCCAGGCGAGTCCTTGCGTATGCCGACTACCAAGCAACTAACCGACTTGCTGAACGACCTGTATGCCTTCCTGTGGAAGGAACCTGCAAACAGAGAGCAGGCTATGCTTCAGGCACCTGGGCCAAACGTCACGCCTCTACCCCTCTTCGCAGACAAGACTAGGGAACGCTTAGCCCAATTTCGTACCAACACAGGCACTAACATAGACCCCTGGCTCAGTCTCTTGGAGAGACCTAAGTGGTCCTCCTTCATCCACACGAAGATCGGACGCATTCACGGAGACCTGACCTTGGACAATATCATCCAGGACCCAGCGTCAGAAACCTACACGTTCATCGATTGGAGACCCGCTACTTGTACAGAGCCTGGATCTCTACATGGTGACGTCTACTACGATCTAGCCAAGCTATGGTTGAGCATCTATCTCGACCTAGTGGCTACCCGAGAGCTGGGTACGGGCGTTGTAGTCGTTCGATGGGAACTGAATCTATTGGTGACGTTCAAGGCGTGGTGCACAATGAACACTTTCGACGATGTGTTCGACTATGACACCATCGTTAGACAGGCCATTCTGCTGATGGCCGCTATGGCTGGAGTGCACACTGAACCGGTTGCCTCTGGCTTCTACAACCTAAGTCTTCAACTTGCCCAGCACATAGATGCGGGCGGAAACCTGTAAATACGAGGTGAACATGGGTACCCTCTACTACGCCGTAGGCAAGAACAACCGACAAGCCGTGGAGCTTGGCAAAGACTCCTTTGAGTGTCTCCTCGACACAAAATTCGATGAACCCACCTTGGTCAAGGCTCTGATAAGGCACTTTGAAGAAGGTTTCTATCTTCCAGGAACTTGTGACCTGGACTACGTAAAGGAAGTAGCTCGCAGGCTTCTCAGCATCGACACCGAATTCGAGGTTGTTTCGGAACATGAAGGTAGTAGGAACTATGAAGGTATAGTCATCACTCAAAGCCGGTACACTGAAGGTCGTACCTTTGTAGGCGACACCCTTAGCTCACACCTGAGCGACTAACAAAATTCGTCCTGACTGAAAATGGACAGATCAAGCGTTCTTAGTAAACTACGGACTGACGTTAGGCTAGTCTCACGCGAACGACACTTCGAATGTTCCCAGAGGCTACAAGTGGCTTGTAGGATATGCAAACACGCCTGGGACGCTAAACTAGTAAACCTGCTCTATAATAAGAGTGGCTGCCCTAGGTGTGGCCCTCTAAAGGCTGGTAGACTAGCCTCAGCCAAAGCGCATGAAAAATACCTAGTTAAGGTCCAAGCCAAGTTTGGTGGCTCCATTAGTATGACTGGCCTATGGAAAGGAGCAACAGTTGCTACGGAACACCGATGTTCTGAAGGCCATACTTTCTTGAAGTCGCCTAATCACGTAATTGTTAGCAAGAACGGGTCCTGTTCTCAGTGTGCTTACTCGATCAACGGTAAGAGGTCACGAAGGCTGGAGACTTCGTCCACTGTCAAGAAACTTCTCAAAGATAAGCACGGTTCCAAGTACACACTAGTGGATTACTCTGGAGAGTACCTTAGACCATCAACTATTAGGTGCAATGAATGTGGTACGCACCTAGAGGTCCCAGCTAAACGCCTAGTGGACGCTCCTGAAGGTCATGGTTGCTCGACGTGTGCTCCAAAGTTTTTATCGAGTCATTGGTTTGGTACCAAGCCTTACCGTCTAGGCAGACGTACTATTCAAGTACAAGGCTACGAACCTTTTGCTTTGGACCTGATAAGGCTAAAGGTTCCTTGTAAATACATAGTAGCAGGGAAAGACTCAGGTGTGCCTACGATACCTTATTCTTTCGAGGGCCGGCAGCGTGTGTATCTGCCTGACATATTTCTGCCTAAGACAAACACCATAGTAGAGGTAAAAGGCTTAAGAACCTTTGGTATGTGGGACAGGGACCTAGTCCGTAAGAACCGCGCGAAGGCCAGAGCGTGTGTAGCTTTAGGCTACAGATTCAAACTAGCCATCATGTACGAACGAAAACGTGTACCCGTGCCTGACAACTGGTATACCATGACCCCTAGTCAGATAACTTCTCTTATTCGTCGTCAACAAAGGAACAAGTGATGACCTCCAACGTTATTGTACTGAACGGTATGGACGTTCCTCATCCTGAGGATATGGCCATGCTGCAAGCTCTTTATAGCCGAAGCCCGGCCAGCGTAGTGGATCACCTGGCAAAGGTGCAATCTGTAGGGTCTGGTGCTTTCATCAGCAAGTACCTAGTTGGCTACGGCCACGCTTCTATTGGGGATTGTGGTAACGCAACCGTGTTCGTAGAAGGCATCTCCATGTTGGCTGCCAAGGTCATCCAGGATGATTCCTTGTACAACGGCCAGGAGTGCAGCACGCGCTACCTCGACTTTGCTAAGCAGCCTTTCTTGACGGCTCAGGGCTCAGCCGCAGAGGTACACGTTCAAGAAACCTGGCGTGCTCTGTACCAAGCCTATTTGCCTAAGTTGGTTGACTGGGCACGAGAGAACTACACCTATGACGTAGTGTCTGATAAGGTTCCAGAAGACAAGGTACATTCGACTTGGGAAGCAACGTGCAGGGCAATCGCATTTGACGTTGCCCGAGGTCTGCTGCCTTGCGGCACATCAACCAACGTAGCCTGGACAAGTACCTTGCGTCGCTTAGGTGACCGTTGCAAGGAGATGGCT
>JACCDR012262458.1_pt1 | contig 17047 bp, 20 predicted proteins | sample 7446431 | NCBI WGS metagenome assembly JACCDR01 (sample SAMN15323443, study PRJNA562643) | freshwater metagenome | isolation source: river surface water | place: USA:Blue River Watershed | collected 2017-08-17 | reverse complement strand
CCACCCGCATTGAGATGCCGCCACGCTCCCGACCGATACATGTAGAGACTATCGGCATCGGTGACCACGAAAATACTCTGCTTGTCACTCGGCACGTACCCGGGTGCCGATGTGCCGGCCAAGCGGTCTACGGTATTGGTGCGCACCCACGCCGCCGCGTCGCGCTGCCATAGGTATAGGTAGCCGGTGGCGGTGTCTATAGCCACCTCACCTGCGGTGCTGCTCGGCGTGCCAGTGGGTACGCCAGCGAAGTACCTGATACCCGCGTTTTTCACCTGTTGGGCTGTGGCCGTCAGGCTGCACAGCATGAGTAGGGCGATGCCTACCCAATGAAATACTTTCTTGTTGGGTTTCATTCTCAGTTATTTAGTTAAGAATATGTCTTCATGTTGGCGTGGTTACCCATTGCACGCGCACCTTCCATTTTCCTCCATCTGGCGAAGTAACACCCACCGAACCTTCCTCCAGGGCCTTATACCATTGCCAAATGTTTTTAGCTGGCAGTTCCCACCCAGCTTGGTGTAACAAATCGTAACACAGTTTCCGATTGCTATACGCTTTCGAATTACTGCGCCTCCCGCGCTCTGGCTCTACCATCACCACTATGCGGCGCTTAGCGGCCGCTGATATTTCCGCACCCATATTATTCTTATATTGTTACCACCGTATTGATAGGATGTACCTCGGCAGCCATGTATATCTTTTGCGTCCTTTGTTTTACGCGGGCTATGGCCGCTTCCGGCGTGGCGGCTACTACAATAGCCGTTTCACCCACATCCGATTTCATCACGAATATCTTCATGTGCAAAGTATTTGATTTCGTTACGCTCATCTTCGATAGTTTAGAACACCGCCATCACAGTCCCCTGTGCGGCCGCTTCATGTTCGCTGCCCGCGATGTATAGCGTCCCGACGGCAGCACCATCAGCAATCGCGGCAGCGTTACTATTGTACGTCGGGTAGGTCACCGCAGCCGTCGCCGCTCCATTGCCTACGCCGCTTTGCACAAAGTTATCCGACGGCGCGGCCACCAATAGCGCGCCCTCATCGTATGGTAGTAGCAAGTCGTCAGTGCCGGTCACGTCAATGGTTGTATCGCCATCTTCTACGTCAGCCGCGACCGTCAGTGTTTGTCCGTACCCCAATGCCGGATTGATGAGCAACACCTTGCCCCCTGCTTTCAGGCTCTTCGCTTTTAGCGCCGACGATACATCTAACTGCGTCACCGGCCCCGCCTCCAAGTCCACAGTCGTCGCCGCAAAAGCAGTCAGTTGAAATGCCTGCGCCAAGAGGCTATTTCCTTTCGGGTCAATGATGCTCTCGGCCACCAAGCCCACCACCGGAGGGGCTACCAAGTTGCCGCTGCCGCCCTCTGTATCAATCACCACCCCCCCCTCGTATCGGTATATCTCGAACAGCTCTACACCGCGCCACTCATCGTAGTTCGCCACATACGTGCCCGCACCGACCAAGTAATACGCATCATCCGTCAGCTCAATGCGGCTATGCGCTTCAATATTGCTGCAATACAGATCACCGAAGTACAGCCGCAACGGCTTCCGCCGCATCCGCATCCGTTCACCCACCATCAGCTCAGCGAGGGGCACGCCCGTAGTCACGCCGTTGGCAGTCCACAGCGTCGTATTATTCCACCCGCTGCCGTTGCTCGTTGCCAGCGCGCCCACGCTCATCGTCTCTGGGCCGTCGCCCATATAACCCTCCACCTCTACACGCTCCGAGTTACCCGAGTAGTCTGTATTGTTGGCTACCGTCACCGTTGCACTGTCGTAAGTCTCATAATACCCAGACTGAAACACATACGCACTCGGCTCCGCCATCGCCCACGTCACCACATAGCTCGCAGGGTCAATCTGCGTATTGTTGCCCCTGCGCGCCGACATCATGCGCATTTGGAACGAAAACTCACCCGCTGCCGCCAAATTCGGCACACTCACATCGAAATAGATGCTCACAGTATTCGTAGCCCCCAATGCAGGCCCTTGATTGAACCCATGCACATACCAGTAATAACCCGCCGTCGCGCTCCAATACGGCATACTGTACGTGATCTGCGACCCCGCGATATTGCGGTCACGGCAATAGTACTGCCCTGCTATCTTGATTGTCGCCCGATACTCCAGCGCATACGCAGGTGGATTATTGAGGTCCACATTCTTCACATTTGCGCTCAATACGCCCCGGATACGCATAGTAGTCACCAACGGCAACGTCTCCACCTCAAACCCCGTGTCTTTCAGCGCGTAGCTTGTAGTGTTGAATACTACACCCTGCAGCATGTTCAGATACCGCTGCGTGATATACTTGTACGCACACCGCACCAATGTCGGGTACAATCCCCACGAGCCACCCGTCAGTCGGGCCGCATTACTGCCCTGCGCCGCGATGCTCACATTATAATCCGTACTCGATACACCCACCATCGAACTCAGGTTTTTCGACATCAATGCTGCCGGCTGTGTACTGATGCGTCGGAACGGCACCTCTTCTACTACCCACATGCCGCCTGACATGTACACCCTGCACAGGAACAACTCCATGATGCGCAGTAGCCACTCCGCGCCCGGCAAATTCATCCGGGTACCGGTGTCCGAAATATCAAAAAACAACCGCTTCCGAACACTCGCATCCAATGATGTCGCCGTTGTACCCGAACTAAAACTATCCTCACGAATGCTCGTACAAAACCGCACAAAAGCTGCGCTACTGCCGTACAACTGCGCACCCGGTGTCAGGCTCAATATCTGCCCTACCACCCTACGCAATGAGATTCTGGTATCAGCCGACACACTCACCTCCCCCACATCGTACAGCTTCTCTTTCAAAAGACCAAGCCCACACGTCGCCACTAGACTGAACATATAAGGGTAGTCAATATCTTCATATGTTTTCGCGTCAGAAACCAAGCCACCCGCCCACCAAAACACACCATTCTTATACACCGCCACCGTGAAGCGCATCTCATCACCGTTATCTAAAATATCATCTACCAACGTCTGCCCATCGCTATACACCAGTAGTGGCCACGTCAAGCTACTAGGCATCAGGCCGCACTCATGCAACCCGCCATTGTCATACTTCAACTCGAAACCCATGTCACCCGTCAACATCTCCAACGGATCACCCACATACTCCGTATCATGCAGGTCAATACGCCACTGCACCTCTACGCTCGACTTGAAAAAACTCTGTACCCGTACAGCCATCAGTTAGTTGATTTTTTAACCCTAAAGGTTAAATGTTTTGGCGCATCCTCCGCGCTACCGCGCGGCGGTCGGCGTCCTTCGGGCTTCGCTGACGCTTGGCCGCTATGCGGCGGCTTCGCCCCCTCCGGCCACCTTGCGCTGTTACCTGATAGCGGAGGAGGTGGCAATTAATCAACCTATAAGTTGACTACCCCCCAAACTGACGCCTATGGCTGCGCCCATTCCGGTCCATCACCAGCCGCAAATCCTGACCCGATATAGCACCCGTCACATGCACATTGCTACCACCACCGGCACGCACCATCATCCCCATCAATCGATCCAATGGCGCAATCACCTCGGGATTGGCACGCGCATTGGGGTTATCGCCCACTACCGCCATCGTCGGCCCAAAAGCAAGGCCACCCGTCGCCAACATCGGTATATTAGCTTTCGACATTGCACCATTGAACAACGTCCCCACTGCTGCTGCTGCCGCACCGGCCACCGCCATATTGAAGGGGAAAGGCACCGTAGTCAGCGCCTTCGCTATTTGTGTTGCCGTTGCCTGCATCAAAGCCGCGCGCACGGCCTTCGCCGCCGCCGCCAACGCCACATTCCCCAATTCTTTCAGGCTTTTACCTCCCTGCTCTGCATACTGCGTCATGGCATCAGTTGTGCCTTGTATCGCCGAAGTCAACAATTCGTTTGGTTTCCGAATACCCTCTACCGTCGCCACTACCTGCTGCCCAATAGGTACTGTCCGAGCCTCCAGCTCATTATTGAGTGCTGCATGTGCTTCGCGGGCCTTATTCAGCGCATCCGGCAAGGCTTCTAGCTGTGTATTCAGATTATCATACACCGTCACTAAGTGCTGCATCTGCGCATCCTGCGGGTTGATGCCCATACTCAGCAGCTCCTCATAGGCTGCTTTTACTACCCGTGCTTTATCTGCGTTTGCCGTCTGTGTCGTGCCAAAAGCAGCCGCCATCGTGTCTGCCTTTTTCATGCTTTCGCTCAACTCATTCAGCACATCGGTCATAGTCTTAGTAGGCTCGGTATCGGTCGCTTTTGTGCTCGACTTGCCAGACTTTGCACCCCCCCCCGATGGCGAAGGCGAATCGCTAGCAGGTACTAACCCGCCTAAATCAAGCCCTGCCATATCTACCGCCGCCGCAGTACCCTCCAGCTCTTTATTTAGCTTTTTGGTGGCCACGGCGGCCGTATTGCTTGCGCCGGTCACCTTGCTCATGAGGCCATTAATGTCATTACCGACACTACCAATGAACTCGCCAAATGATTGAAAAGATGGCTGGTCTACAAACTTATCCGCGCTTATTTGGAAGCGTGAAATCTGCATATTTTCGGGCAACAACCGGTTGAGGCCATCAATCATCATATTGATTGATCCCAACGCCACCGCCTTTATCGTAATCCACATATTTGTGAATTTCGCCTTGAATGCGTCCCAGTTTTTATACACATACGCGGCAATGCCGCCCAACGCCACCACCGCCGCCACAATAAGCCCCACCGGCCCCGTAGCAATGGTGAACGCTGAAGCGATACGCGGAGCCAACTTGAAAACCATACCGCCAAATCCCGAAATCATGCCGGTCGCCATCTTGAAACCCGACACCACAAGGCTCAGATTATTTGCAAGCGCGCCATAAATTTTCAACGCCGGGCCGATGGCAATCACCATGAGCGCCATGCCGGATATAATCTTCTTTGTCCCCTCATCCAAGCCCGTAAACCACCCGCTGAGTTTACTCACAGCACCCGCCAAAGCCGTCACGGCAGGCTCCAATGCTGCGCCAAAATTTTGCGTAAGTGAAACACCTGCATTCTGCAACTTCAACAGCGCACCTGCACTACCTTCTGTGTTTGCTTTAGCAAGCTCTTGCGCGCTGCCTGCCTTTTGTGTCTCATCAATATATTTCTGCAGCCCTGCGCTACCTGCATTCATAGCGATAGTAGCACCACGGATGGCGTCACTTCCGAACATAGTCTGCAGCGCGCTCATCTGCTGTTCTTTAGTCAAGCCTCCAAGTTTCTGTTTGAGCTGCTCTGCTACCTGAGTGAATGGAATTATTTTGCCCTGTGCATCTGTGAAGTCAAGGCCGTACCGTTTCATCGCATCAGCTGCTTCCTTGGTACTTGGCACCAGGCGCATAAGCATTGTTTTTAACGATGTCCCGGCATCAGACCCCTTCAATGCGTTCTGGTCAAACAACGCCAACGTACCCAACGTCTCATGGAGCGACATGTTGGCGATGCCCGCCATTGGCCCCACCTGCTTTAAGGCTTCGGCGAGGGTGCCCACATCTGCTGTCGAAGCATTTGCGGCCCCCGCGAAGGCATCCGCGATGGCAGGCATAGCCGACGCCTGTAGCCCAAATTGTGCCATTGAGTTAGCCGCGATGTTAGCCGCATCACTCAACCCAATGCTGCCCGCGCTTGCCAACGTCAGCGCGCCGCCGAGCGCACCCGCTTGTATTTGGGCAGGGGTGATACCCGCTTTCACCAAATCAAGCATCGCGCCCGATATTTCGGTCACGCTGTGGGTGCCATTAGCACCCATCTGCTGCGCGGTCGCTTCCAGGGCTTTCATGCCCTCGGTTCCCGACTGCGTCAGCACTCTGATTTGGTTCATGCTTTTGCCGTACTCCGCTTGCGTTTTTACAGCCACAGCCGCAAACCCAGCTAGCGGCAACGAAAGCGATGTACTGATGCTGTTGCCAATCGCGTCGAACTTACGACCAGTTTTTTGCAGCTCGCGCTCGGCGCGTTGCAAGCCCGAAAGCAGCGCATCTACCTTCGCCCCAATCTTCACATTCAACTCCCCTAATGACCCCATACATCATTTTTTTTTTGGCGACGGCGCCGCCGCCAATTTCGCAATTCGTATATTCCAATCTTCCTGGGTCATTCCGCTGCGCTGCTGCATTGTCATGACAACCCGTGCGCGCTCCCATGGGAACTTAATCAGACTATCATAGCGAAGCGCTTTACCCCTCCCCATCTGCATCTGCACCATGGTAGTAGTCTGCCATCGTGCGCGCTCCCATTGCCCCCGCTCTGCAATCGCATCATATTTCAACCGCGCCTGATACACAGCCGAAAACTCTTCGGGCGTAAAGTGCCAGGCATCCCACCAGTGCACCCCGGCGACCCCCACCAACCACCCCCACATTTGCATGGCAGTCATCGCCTCATCAGGTGGCGCGTGTTGGCGGTGCCGGGCAGTTACTCCCCCGCCGTTACAGGTTCTGCCGGTGCGCCCATCACTTTATTAGTGATCTCAGCAAATACATCGGGGTTGTCATCTGCCCATATCAGCACGTCATCGGGCGTAAAGTCCACGGGTAGCCGCTGCGATTTCGCGCCACCTACAAGGCCGCAATAGATAAAGTTTACCTGTGCTTCGAGGGTGCCGCTACCTACATATTCAGCCAATTCGGCTGCACGTTTATCAGTGATGCGCTCAAATTCCCTAAGCGCAATAATGCCAAGGCGAAACGGACGATCTGTACCGCCGATGTTCACCTGGTGTGTATCTACCTTTGCCATCCTCTTTTATTTATGTTATTTGAAAAAAGCGGCACAGCACCATCGTACCGCGCCGCTTTATTCTGCATCCGATGTTGAGTCTTACGAAATAGTGCCCTGCGTCGGCTCGCCGCTGAACTCGAACTCGAAAGAGTAGGTCATCGTCTCCTCAGGGCCGCCGTTGCTTTTCTCTACTTGCGTGAAATATCCCTGCCCCTGCTCGTATTTGTCGCCGCTCACATCGGAGGTGTAGCGCACATACGTGAGGGTACGGTTTTTCAGGAGGGTGCGGAGTTGGGTGTAGCCGTTGGTTGCATCTTCGGCGTAGAGGGCTTCACCCGACAGGCTGCCCGAGCGCATACCCTCGGCCTTGGTTTCCCATCCGCCGCTTTGGTTAGAGGTTGTGCTTCGCGGGCTATGCGAAAGCGAAAAGGATGCGCTGATGAAGTGGTTCAATTCCACCCACGAGGTGCCGTCGCTCGATGTGAGCACCTGCATCAGCGTACCGTTGAAAGTTCCTTCAGTAGCCATATCTTTATCAGTTTTTCGTTAACAAATCCGTTACTTCGTTCCCTTTTTAGCCCCTTGTACTTTTGTGCCCTCTCCGGATGGTTGTGGCGCATCGCCCGACGGCTGTGGCGCGACGATGTCGGCAGGTGCGGTGTCTGACATCGGGAGGTCGTCGCTGATGCCCTCTGCGATGCCTTCTGCCACCCATTGCGCGGCAGTATCTCGCCCAACTCCTACCAGTTGCCCAGCTTCGAAACTCCATGCCATCGTTTCATCGGTGTATGGCTTTAGCATTTTGACAATCATCAGATCAGGTTTTGGTTTTCGTTTTGTTGTTGGTGCGCTCATTTTACTTTCACCAAAAAATCAGCCGTGACGCGGTAGAGCTTCACTTCAGCTTCATAGTCAGAGCGATGTGTCATGTACCGTATCCCATCAATGTAGGTGCCTGTTGGACCATATTGCCCGCGCTTTTTGTCGATGGCGGTGCGCAGCTTTTCATATACCTCCACTGCGCTTTGGTAGGTGGCTGCATATACATCGAACTGCACTCGGTAATCATCTACGCTGCTCACGCCTTGGTTGGTATCGTGCGGCGTGCTTGAGATGAGTGTATATACCACGTAAGGCAGCGCGCTATTTTGTGCCGCTATCACGGGTGTGATGCGGTTGCCGACGGCTGCGGTGAGGGCTGTATCATCGGCGCACAAATCCACAATAGCTTGCTCTACCTTCATATCACGTCAGTTGTAAGAGGCGCAGCCGGAGGCGGCGCGTTTCATCATGGTTTACAATCGGTTTGGCAACCGGTTCGGGTGCACTGCGCAATGCCACCGAGGTGTCGGTGTAGGCAGGATATGTCACGGGCGACACGTCATATAGGCGTTTGAGCGACTTGATAGTGCGCAACCATACGGTTTTTCCATCTTTGGTTTCCTCAATCCAAGTACTGTCGCTGATGCTGAACCCAAAGCTCGACTGTGTCACGTCGCCGCGCTTCATGCTTTCGAGCAAATCGTTGCCTGCGGTGGTGTTTGGTAGTTCGAACTCGTACCACAGCCCCTCATCATCCACCCCAATCGTGAGCGTGTTGGCGGCGGTGCGCGCCAATACGAGGTTGGGGTCGTGGTTGAAGAGTGCACGGACATCGTCTTTCAGCACGTTGTCGAATGCCCCTTTTGCAATGACTTCCTCATACCCGTCCCAAAGCACGGTGCGGCTGTTGAAAAGGGCTGCATAGCCACGCACGCGGCGGCTATCGGCTTCGGCTTCGGCACGAAACTGAAAGCGCGCCTCTATGCACCGCACTTCGCGAATGGCAGTGGCTCCCCCTTTTTGTATGTCTTTACTCATCGCTGATATTTTTTTATGGTCTTTTCGACCTCGCTTTCGACCATTTTGAAAGCTGTGCTTTTCACCCTGTCCCATGTGTTTCGGATGAACGGTTGGGCAGGGATGCCGCGCGATGGTACTCCGAACTCCACGAACTTGGCATACCACCCATCATCGCCGCGCGATTTGCGGCCGGCGCGGGGGCCTATCCATAGCGACGTGCTGCGTCTGAAAGTGAGCACCCCGATGGATTTGCCAAGGTTGCCCGGCTCGTATTGTGCGACGATGCGGCCGCTCCTTTTGGGCGCTCGCATGTTACCGTTCAACTTCGGTGTGTCGTATCGGTACACCGTGCGCGTTGCCGTAGGTGCCGCCGCTGCAATTTCGCGCGCCACCATTTTCGCAGCCGGTCGCATGATGCGCCGCATTTCGGCGGGGCGAAAATCTTTCGCCAGGGCTTTGAGTTTTTGGACAATCGCATCTACTTCGCTTTGGACACTGTTGGCCATGGTTGCTTTCGGATAGTGGGCGCAAGCGGGCGGAGGGGGCGCGAAGCGCGCCGCCATAGGCGGCCAAGCATGGCGAAGCCCCGAAGCACGCGGTGCCGGCTATGGTAATAGCCGACATGCGCCATGATGATTATACTCGGAGATCGGCAGATATGGCCAGTTGCCATTGTCGGCCTTCCTCTTGCACCGATGTGATGTCGTACCATGCGCTTTGGTACTGTATTCGGTGCGATGTGGTGATGCCTGCGCGCCACCGGATGGTAAATATTTTACTTTGAATGGAGGTTTCGCGCGCCGCTTCGGGGCGTTCTACTCCTTTGTTTTCTTCGACCTTGGCCCATACTTGCCCGATGGAGGTGACTGTTTCGACTTTTTCATTGTAGGCGTTGGCGCTTTGCGTGACGCTGTACAGTTCGATTTTCCTATCCATCGCGGCGATGGGTGTTGGTTTGCCGCCGGTGATGCCGCTCATACGCTCCTGATTTTGTAATCGGCCAACAGGCTTGAGACAGTGCGCTCGGTGGCTCCGCTGAGGGGCATGTCTTCGCGATTTTGATACATGAAGGCGATGAGACACAGCATGGCGGTGCGTATGGGCTGCGGAAGGGGGTCGGTGTATCCGCAGGTATAGGTGACGCGCACGGCGGCCATGTCGGCCACGTCGGTAGGCCATCCGGAGAGGGGCGCGATGAGGCGCGCCGGAGTGCCAATGTTGTCGAGGCGGTAGCCGGTGACGGTGGCGGTAGCTCCGTCGGATTTGGTGTATTCAACTTCGGTGACTTCGGTGACCGGCCCGACACTCAGCGTCAGCGTTTCTGAAAAAAATGCATCGAAGCCCTGTGTGATTTCTGTCTCGGCGGGGCACACTTGCGCCATGTCTATGATGCGGCGGTGGGCACTGCTGATCAGGGCTTCGATGAGGGTATCTTCATCATCTTCTGTCAATTTCAGCCACGCTTTGGCATCATCGAGGGTGACGGGGAGGTCTCCCGTCGGCTCGGCGACGTTGAAGCGTGATACCATGTAGTTTGGCTGTGCTGCTGACATAGATTATTTTGGGTTGGTAGCCTTTTGGCTGTTTTGAGCGCCTTTGTCGGCTGTGGTTTCTTTTTGTAGTTTTTCAGCGTCAGCCTTTTCATCAGCGTCAGCCTTTTCATCAGCGTCAGCCTTTTCATCAGCGTCAGCTTCCAGCTCTACGCCGATGGCTCTTTGCTCATCAATCAACTTGATAGCAAGATCTTCGGGCAGACGTACAACATCACCCACACTGTGGGCAAGGTTGTATTTTGAGGTAGAGACGGTTTTTGTGATTTTTACGAGCATTGATCGCGGTATTTAAGTGGGCGGGGGGTTCCCCTACGCCTTTTGTTTGGGTATTTTTTCGCCGAGGGAGGCGCGTTTGGTATAGGTCGGGTAACCCCGCGCCCCCGGAGGCGGAAAAGGGCTTAGATTGAGGCATCTTTCACAACCGCGAAGGCTTTGGCATGGCGCAGGGCGACATCCCAGTAGCTGTTTGCGGTTATGTTCACGAGGCCTTTTTTGGTCATGTCGCTGCTATTGCTGTCCACAGTGATGAACACGCCGCCCCATTGTGCGATGATGGCGTTGGTGAAATCACCGAAGATAGCGGCATGGAGGCTGCTGCCACTCCCTTTTGTGAGGGTTTTGGGCAGGTGATTGGATGCGACGGCGCTGTAGCCATTCACGAGGTTGTTGTCCCAGATAAAGCCGTTTTGGCCGCTGATTTTTTCGGTCACCTTCAATTTGCCACGCAGGCCGGTGGTGAACACATAGTGCAGCGTGTTGAGGTCGGCGTTTTCGGTAGCAACGGCGGTTTCCATCTCCACTACTTTCGCCCAAGTCAACGCACCACCGTTGGTGCCAATGGCGACTACGTTGGTGGAGGCACTGATGATGCCGGAACCATCGCTGGCAGGGCCATCGTACAGCATGGCAATGTCCACTTTGTTGGCGATAGCGCGCTCAATAAGGCGTCGCACTTCTGCCTCGGCGCTCACGCTCTCTTGCATGATAAGCTGTAGGCTGACGTTTTGGTACGCAGCGAGGCGGTTTGGCGAAAGACTTACCTTGCGCATGGTAGATCCTGCGTCGGCAGCGTCGTCGTTTTCACCCTCCCATGTCGCGCTACCGGCTGCATCTACACCGGGCAGCTCCACGTTGCCGGTGAGGCCGGTGAGCAAGGTACAACCCAGCTCTTCGGTGACAAGGCGGGGCTGCAATGCACCAATGAAGCCGCGCTGCTCGATGGGTACCAAGTTGGCACCGGTGGAGGCGACTGCCAAGTCGGCGCGGAACATGATCGGCACACCAAAGCCCATGCCGGCACCTGGTAAACCGCGACTTTCTTTCATGGCCTCTTGGTGCATCTCAGCTTCAATGCCTTCTTGTTTGCGACCTTGCATCTCGTTGCGCACGGCTTTCAGGATGCTGTAGCGCTTTTTGATGTTATCAATTTCGCGCTGTTCGCCGGCATCGGCGGGGTTGCCGCCCTGCGTCCATGACATGTCGGCGGTGCGAGCTTCGAGGTTTTCGTTGCGCTTGATATCGGAGTCGAGGTTTTTCACCTCCGCCTCCAACGCATCGAACTTTGTGCGGGCTTCGTCGGTCATGGTTTGACCTTCACCCGGCAACAACGCGTCCATCTCTTTGAGTTTGGTTGCGCGCTGCTGTTTCAGAAGTTGGCTTTTTTTCATTCTGTTGCACTTACGTTTTTACCGCCGGTGGCGGCGGGTTGGTTTTCGTCGTCGTTTACATTTTCCCCATCGTCCGCTTCTTCTGTGTTGTCTTCTCCGGTATTGACATTGAGGGGCACGTAGAAAATATCCTTGCCCGCGACCGGGTTTAAGTTTTGCATAATGCGGGCTTCATTGACTGAGATCACGCCCGCTTGGACTAATTGTCGGGTGCGCTCCAGTTGTGTTTTGGTATCGCCGCGCAAAAGCGCGCTGAAATCGTAAGCAAACTCATACCCATCATTCATTTCAGAAAGCGATAGCATTTTAACCGCCAATTCTGCCTCCATCTGCTCGGCAATGGGGCGCAGGGTATCGTTGACGAACTGCTGGCTCAGGTGCTCGATGTTGTTGAAGGTGGCACGCTCCAGCGCAGCCAACATGTGCATCGGCACACCGAAAATGCGGGCGATTTGCTCAACACTCATTTTTTTGGTGTCGTTCACCGAGGTGTCGGCCAACTTGCTTCCGAGCGGTTGGAAATCCATGCCGTCTTCGAGCACCATGATATTGCCGGCCTTATCGCTGCCCGCGTTGAATGCTTGTATGCTTGCCCGAAGTCGGCCAATGGTGGCATCGCTCAAGGTTTTGATGGACTTGACCACCCCTGCCATGTTTGCGCCCTTTTCATAGTACACGGCTGCGTAGCGGTTCGCAAACCGCGCCGAGTTGATGATATGGGCATTCAGGTTGATGAGGCTCAGACCCGTCACGCCATCCACTGACATTGTGCGGAAATGCAACACATCGCCGCCGAAAGCAGTCACACTCTCGGTAGTGTGCTGTCCATCGGGCCGCAACAATGAAAACTTGTACACCTGATCATCTTCGCGGGTGGTACCATAGTACACCGTTCCGGGTGCTGCCAATCGGAATCCGGTCGGCATACCTGCCGCATTGCGCAATATCAGCGACACCCCATCGCCATAGAGATAGGCGTGGGTGAAAAAGGTCTGCCAAAAAATGAAACGGTTTTGGTAGTGGTTCGGCTTAAGGCTTACCAAAGCTGACGCGGGGTGTGTCGCTCGGTTTCGGGAGCCATCTGTACCCACTTTCTGCATATGCAATGGCATGGAGGCCATCGCTTTGCTCAATATATCAATGGCTCTGAAAACTGTATCAACCGTGAGCGATGCACCGGGCGTGATACCCGCCGTGCCCGACATATATGCCGAAAATGATAGCCCATACACGTTTGTTGAGCGTGTTTCGGCTGCTTTCGGCTGCGTAGCGCGAAAAATATTGCGTATGTCTGTAATAAAACTCACGCACAAATATAGTAGCACGAAATCCGCAAACTATATAACAATTTATGTGTTTTTTCGGGATATGAGGCAAATAAACATAAATTGTTTGTTTTATAGCCCCAATTGTGACCGACAAAAAGCACCCCAAATCACACAACAGTGCGCGTTCCCGCTACTTACAATACAAAAAGTACGACAAAACTTTCGCATATTGGAGTGTTATGCCCCATGCCAGGAGACAGCTCCGATTGCAGAGAAAATCTCATAGGCGATTTGCGGCACAATGGCATTTCCTAATCCTTTAAGTCTGTCCATCCTGTCGGGTATCCCATAAGCCACTCTACCCAGTTCGGGTTCAGTTGCCCATTGTCCATTGAAACCATTTGTGAAAGCATTATCTGCTTCCCTTTCTCCATTCTCCGTTGAACTGAACCGGATGCTGCACTCCCCCTGTCCCGATTGTCCTGAGCTTGCGGTGTTGGAAAAAACAGAACCTGATTTGCCAATCCTGCATTGCTGCTTCCCCCTGCTTTGTTTCTCAATCTTATCGTTCCCGTTTCCGTTACATAAAGGCTGTCCGTTTTCTTTTTGCTCATCTTGCCGTCCGATGCTGTTGGCGTAAGCCACAATCCAGACCCTATCTCTCCTGTGCCAGGCGTTTTTACTGCAAGCTGGAATAATAAACGTTTCTGTGGTGTAGTCCTGTGCTTCCAAGTCAGATAGCACCGTGTCGAGTGCCAAGCCGATGATGCCAGTAACATTTTCGCCAACAACATAGGTCGGTTTAATCTTTCCAATAACTCTAAGCATTTCTTCCCAGAGATAACGGTCATCGTCTTTGCCTTTTCGCTGCCCGGCAACGGAGAATGGTTGGCAGGGAAATCCTCCTGAAATAACGTCAATTCGGTTTGTGTATTCATGTCCTGTAAAGTCTTTAATGTCTGCAAATCGTTCTGTTTTTGGAAAGTTCTTGGCCAACACCTTCCTACACCAATCATCCTTTTCCACTTGAAAAATATTGTTCCAGCCCATCCATTGTGCCGCAAGGTCGAAACCACCTATCCCCGAAAAAAGTGAGCCGTGAGAAAGGCACGGGGGCATAACATGCGCTTGGCGCAATGGCGGGTGAAGTGCATCTATGTTACTATTGTGGTTCATTGAAGTTCTGTTTTTCTATTGAGCTTTGGTGCTGATAAGCCGCCACATGCGCCAAGCGCAGGGCCGTTGGCAGCAATTATGGTCGGAAATCATAACCAAAATCTTTTGCTATCAAACTTGCTGTACCTCTATCCTCACAAACACCTGTAAGAATAATTGCTTGCAGGGCTTCTGGATGCTCCTTTTTTATGCTACCATTTAAAATTGCAACCCAAACTACTTTGTGTTCCTGTTGTTCTATGAAAAGTTGAAATGTTCTATACATCATACCGCGTTATGTTACTTTTTTTGGCGGTAATAGATCACCGCCGTTTGGAATGATTGAAAAGTGCCGTATTTGTGGCATTGGTAGTGTTTGAAGTATGTTTTTTCGATGAACTCATATGTTTGCAAACCGGTATCAAAATCAGGCCGCAAAAGATAATACCACTTAATATACTTTAACGGGTTAGGCAAATCAAGCACCCATTCAGGTATCATCACCTCTTTTTGCATCATTTTTGTGTCCATCTACTCGCAATTTTATAGAATTATCAAATCCCTCGTTTCGTATATCGATCGGCCAGAGTTAGTCCCCGCCGTCATCCACTCTGCAATAGCCATCGCAGCCGCCTGATGGCCGTCTATTTTGTTCGCCGCTTTAGCTTTGTTAAATTTTACATTGCCGCCGCTGTCCGTTTTTAAGTCCACATTGCCCAACATCCACCTCAGCACCGGATTGTTATCGTGCTCTATTTCCCCAGATAGCAGCATCTTTTCGTACATCTTCACCGGAGCATTCATATTCACGCTTGTCTGACTGATTGGGTGCATCTTCATACCCGCATTGATTAGGCGCGCCACCGTGTGGTCAGCGTGCCAACGGTCGTACCCACACGCCTCCACCTGCAAATCGGCCGTAATTCTCAGCACCTCATCGGCGATGAAATCATAATCAATCCAGTCGCCATCAGTCAGCGTAATCCACCCATCCTCTGCCCATCGCAGGTAATCAATGCCATTATTCAGCGCCCTGGTATGCGCTGTCTCTTGGGGAATAAACAACCACCATTTCAGCCGCGGATGCTCCCACCCCAGCGTTGGCGGAAACAGCAAACAAAAAGCCGTAACGTCTCTGGTACTACTTAAGTCTAGGCCTCCAAAACAAACGGCATTCGTGGCGCGCATCGTTTCCAAACTCCACGGTTCCTTCGGGCCTACAGCATCCCACTTTGACAACGGCATCCACACATGGGATGCTCTCATCCACTGATTTAGGTTCTTAGTCCGAAACTGTACCTGCGAATGATACCCCTCATTCACTGCTTTCACAGTCGCCGACCTCATAAAATCCCACGTCGGCGTTGTGCCGATATTTGGGTTCGCTTTCACCCAAACACTCTCATCCTGCCAATCGTCATCCTCATCAAGACAGAAAATCATCGCAAACATGGTATCATCCACCTTATTTTTCTCCAAAATGTCAACACAAACTTTCCGAAGGTGGTAACACGGACTTTCAGTATTGAAACCCGCCGTCGTAATTACAAACAGCAACGGCTGTACTCTACTACCCATCCCCGTCTCCAATACCCCTAAAATCCCGTCTGTCTTATGGGCATGATACTCATCAATGACTGCAACATGCGGATTGAAGCCATCCATCGTATCGTAATCGCTCGACACCGCCAAAAACTTACTGTTTGTGGTTGACATAACTACCTGATTAGTCATGACTTTAAGTGCTTTCGCAACGGCTGGGCTATCTTCAAGCAACATTTTCACCATCGTCTTCACGCCATCAAAAACAATTTTAGCCTGGTCTCTAGTTGTCGCGGCACTGTACCCCTCAGCTCCATACTCCCCATCGAAAAAAGTAGCTGCAATTCCTATCGCATCTGCCAACTCGCTTTTCCCATTTTTCCGCGCCACCTCACAATATGACTTTCTATACCTGCGCCGACCGTCCGCTTTTCGCTTCCACCCAAATATCGAAGCCACGATAAACGCCTGCCAAGGCTGTAAATCAAAATGCTTCCTCGCCAATTCACCTTTGGTATGGCGCAACATTTTGACTATTTTAATACTTCGATGAGCCGCATCCTCATCAAAGTAATACCCAAAATCATCATCTTTGACACGCTCCAAATCGTTCAAATGCCTTTCAACTGCCAAGCGTACCAACTTGCCAACCACTTGCTCCCCGCTTACCACCTTATCAATGAAATCACCCCACATAATGTATCATTTGGGCGCATCCCCCGCGCTGACCACCTTGCGCTATTTCCCGCTCAAAAGGTCTGCCATTGGGTCAGCCTGTTGTGGTGTTTTGGCGCGTTCTGCAGTCGCAGAGCTTCTGGGTGTTAGCCCAAACTCACGCATGTACTGTAGATACTGTTTTTGCAATCCATCCCAGCGAATTACAGCGGGGTTTGTTTGACTGCCTTCTGTACCATCTTTGCGGGCGGAATACAATACACGCCCATTTGTTTGGTAGTCGTTTTCACATTCCCTCATTTCGCGCTTAATCGCTACCATTTCCTTCATCACGAAAAGGTTTACTGCGGTTAGTACCCCTTTCATAATCAGGATACGCCCGAGCTCTTTGTATATCTCGCGCTCATACTGCTCATAATGTTTTGGGGGGGTAGGCAGTTTATATAGAAGGTCTTCATCGCCACCTACTACAGTCCGGTCATGCCGGAAAGTACCCCTCGCTTTCTTTTCCTCGTCTGTTAACCTTGGACGTGCCATACAATCAATTTTACCCTGACTTCCGCATTATGACAATATACACGCAAATG
>JACCDR010419501.1_pt1 | contig 17051 bp, 20 predicted proteins | sample 7446431 | NCBI WGS metagenome assembly JACCDR01 (sample SAMN15323443, study PRJNA562643) | freshwater metagenome | isolation source: river surface water | place: USA:Blue River Watershed | collected 2017-08-17 | reverse complement strand
CCACGCACCTGCATGATCTTCCACTGTTTCCCGTCCCATGTGATCTCATCAGAGAGCCCGCCATCTTCGCCCGTGTTTGTGTTATCCAGGCGCGTGACATACAGCGGGGCAAGCGTCCACACACTAACAGCGCCATGCACCCGATCGGCTTCTGGTAGCATCTCGATCTCTTTGGTCGTAGCTGGAATGATCGTGCCGGTGTAGGCTAGCTGTTCGGTGGTTACGGTGAACACACCCGCCACCCATGCACCAGTGGAGCGCGTGACGGTAAACCCCGTGGGCTGGGCAAAATCGGGATCGTTGATGAGTTCAGAGATGTTAAGCATTTCGCACCACGTATTTAATGCCCTGAAACATTGAGGCGGTGTCAATTAGCGGTTTATCACTGCCTTTTTGTTTTATGGTTGCCGGGGCGTTGGGTGCTAAACCGTTGCTGCTGTCTTTTAAAAAATTCTGCACCTCGGTTACGGCCTGTTGCCCTAACAATTCCGCGATAGGCTCCACGGGCTTGCCAGTTAATGCGGCCTTGATCGCCATCGCCTGAATTTTTGCCAAGCGCTTGGCACCACGCCGGATCCCTGGGTTTAGAAACGGCCTCGGAGGTATGTTGTTTGCTGGGCTGCCGTTTTCCTGAATGAAAGCCAATTGCGCGTTACTGATTGCCGCGCCATCTTCGCGGGGAGCACCATCCGCCGGGAAACCTACCAATACCTCAACACGCTCTAGGGCTTTTAGGGCGTCCACGTTAATAGACATACATCCCGCCTTTGGTCATCATGCGGGCAAGTGTGGCGTATTGCGTGCCAAACGTGGTAGTTGTCCAGGCTGCCCACCCTTGCAGGTCACGGATTAAGCCGCTTACATCATAATTAACTGACACATCACCGATCGCCTTGCCGGTCTGTAGCCCTCGCGTGGTGGCGGCTGCAACAACCTGGTCGGCGGTGCTGGATGTCGTGCCGATGCTCTGTAAGTAAAGCGTAGCAAAATGGGCAATAAACAAGCCCATTGCGTGCTGCCACATCTCATTCCAGCGGTTGTATTTAACCACCGCGTTGGCCATGGCCACAAATTGATCCAAAATGGTGGAGGATACCGTGTTGGTAAATTGTGGATACATCGCCAAAAACGTTGTGCGGGTGTAAGCGGGGTTGTCCCCGCCGATAATATTACTAGCCCCCTCGATAAGTTCAAGAGGGCTAGTATAGGGGCTTGTGTAGGCTGGTAAGAATTCGGCCATGGCGCTGGTCTTCTAAAAAAAAGGGGGGAGGGATAAAGGGCGTGAAGGGCCTCCCCCGTCGTTTAACCAGGTATTAGGAGGGTAAATTAGCTTGAAGGTAACACAGCGCCGTCAAGGTAGCCCATTGCTTGGTAGTACAACACCTTGACTTGACCAACGCTCGCCACATATTGGGAAATATAGGACAAGGTATTAGCGTCGGGCATGGTCATCAAGCGGGTGAGGGGCACCGTTTCGTTGTAGTGGATAAACTTGCGGTTACGCTTGTAGGCCACGATCCGGCCGGATGAGGTCGCAGGGGTCACAACGTCATCGCCCGCGCTGTTGCACTGACGGCAAGGCACGATCTTGAGGTCGACACCGTTAGCTTTACAGATGTTGTTTTCCTTGAGATACGTTAAGATCGACTGGCTACCAGCGCTGGAGATCAAGCGGGTGTTCAGCTGCGAGAACAACGGCCAAGGCATCAGAACGTGATCGGGCAACGCTTCCACGTTCAAGGGGGTGGAACTACCCATGGCAGACACTGCATAGTTGGTGTTCGCAATGATCGCGGTAAGGAAATCATTGAAATCCACCAGGATCTGGTCAGGGGTTTTGTCAGCCCACAAGCGGCTTGACCCAGCACCGTTAGCGGCGGAATAGACTTTGTAGACCGTCGACGCTGTGGAACCGTTCAAAGTAGTGGGTTGGTTGACAATGCCTTTGGTGCCGACCGGGGTCAGGCCAAAGTAAGCGTTGTCGTCCAGCATTTTGTCATAGGTCAGGCGCAAGCCGTCCTGCAAGATCTCTTGCAACGAACGGGGGATCATGGCCATGCGGGCTTCAGAGATCACAGGGATCCGCACGCTGTAAGCGAAGCGGAACACGCTGTACAGCTCTTTGCTCACGTTGCCTTGAATGGTGGGGATCACGTTGGTGTCCACGCCCATTAAGCCGTACTGGTTAGTTCCAGCGCTGGCATAGTCCACAAAGAAATTGGAGGTTTTATCAACCCAACCACCGCCAACAATGTTATCGATATCACGCACGTGGGTAATACCGGTCAATGGTTGGTTGAGGTCAAAATTGGGTAATTCAAGCTCCCCAGTAACAAACGCGTTACCAGTAGCATAGATGCTATCGCGGGTTAGCTTGCGATCGTGGGCCAATTGGCGGCCAGTGCTCGCAAACGTGTCCAGCATGCCAGCCAACACTTGCGCGTTGCGCTCAAGCTCGCGGGGGGTTAAGCCCATCTCGGGGGCACCAAAGCCAGACGAGTAGTTTGTCCCGTCCAACACAAGTCCTGAAAAATTCATCTCTGGGCCTCTCTCTAGTTGTTAATCAAACGGATCTTAAGCTCTGCCACACCGTTCGCGTCTTTTACGTTTGTATTCCAAACGCAATTAGTAAGAGCAACAGTTTGTGAGCCATCGGCCTCGGCTTCAAAGCCGCCGATCTCCAACAAAGGAAACTCGGTAGAAGCCACGATCCTGGCGTAAACAGCACCGCCAGCGGTGGGTGTGCCTTTTTGGCAAAGCACCGACACAATCCCTTGCTGGATGATGTCGCAAGGCTCTAGCGCTGTGTATTCACCGTTTAGGTCATTGGGGGGGTATGCGTTTTGCTGCTTGGTAACAGCGGCGGCCACACCGGCAAAGTTTGCGGCGGTCAACACAACCGATTCAGGCGAGGACACGGTGTTGTCGGTGTTAAGGACAACGGCGATCCCAAACCCAATATTGGCGCTGTTTGACTTAACGACTTTATTTTCAATAACGGGCTGGGGCATCGTGCGTGACACGGTGCCGGGAAAGCCAAAATTTAATGATGTCCCAATGGTGGTACCACCCATGTGCTTAACTCCTGTGCTCTCTTGGTCGATGAAATTAGTTTAGTACTTGCTTAACTCAGCGGCGGCGCGGGCTTCCATGGATTTTTGAAGATCGCGCATCGCTTTGCCGTCGGCTGCAATGCTTTCGGCGCGCTTTGCGTTGTCTTTCACCACGTTGGCTACCTTGCCGTAGGTGTTTTTGGACTTGCCACGGATGGCGTCTTTCACGGCTTTGCGCTGCTTTTCGGGCATTTTAGCCAGCAACGGCTTCAGACGTGCCATAACACCAGTGATCGCGGAGTCGTAAGCCTCTTTTGGATCTTCGTCCTTGGTTTCCTCTTCGGGATCCTCATCCTCGATCATGTCGGGATCTTCGTCCTTAACTTCTTCCTGGGAATCCTCGTCCTCGGTTTTCTCTTGCTCTTCCTGATCGGCGTCCTTAAGCTTTGCCACCAGTGCATCCATGGCATCGGTGATCATTTTCTGCACTTGGTCGGCGGTCACAACCTCGACGGGCTTGGCGTCTTCGGTTTTCTTACTGGCCACCATTGCAAGCAATTTATCGATCAAGCTGGCATCAGGCGCGGGTTTTGCGTCCTGCACAACAGCGGGGGCACCCACCAAGGTGGCGGCCAATTCTTCGAAAGTCTCTTTGTCGTTTTGAACAGCAACCGCATATAACGCGGAAAGCGTCGCTTTGTTAATGGTCATTCGGCTTACTCCTGTTGGGTTCTTACTATCCTTAATTGCTACCTTCGGCCCTGCTCGGCCTGCTTCAACCACGGCTACGTGGTTAATCCTGATGTTGGTCTGTTTGTATCCGTCTCGATGCTCTTCGTAATTACAAGCATACCCCAAGCTTATTTGATACTTGGTCTTGTTTTTAATCTTACCAATTAAATTAGGATCCGTCACAATTAGATCGGCAACAACAAAATTACCAAGGCGGCGTACGTTGCGAGCATGTCCTTTGGCTAAATACATGTAGTTTTGCAACCCCACGCTGTCTCCTGGGTGGTCATCGGTGATCGGCTTGCTCTCAAGCGATTTTAGCGCCTCATCTGCAAACACCTCGTCTTCCAGGCGGTACACCGGATAGCGCTTGTTGGGGTTTTTCGCGTCGCCCATTTCCATGCCTAGATAGTACTGGATCCCCGTGCGGGCAACGGGCACATTTTTGCAGATCAAATAGCCTTCTTCGGTCTCGCCAACGTTTGGGGAGATTGTCTCAGAAAGCAGGATCGCCATGTCAGCCGTGAATCGGCTCTTACTCAAATCTCTCTAGTCCTTCAAAGCCGGTAACTTTGATGAAATGTTGCTTGCTCATCCGTGTAATTGTCCCATTGTAATATACTTTTGCTGGCCATGTAATAAAATCAACATCGATCAGTGGTTGGGCGCTGCATCGGCAATTGTAGATGTTCCCCGGGTTGTAATGCCCTTCGGATGGCTTGCCGATCAACACCTCAGGCGCTGGTGGGTCATCAAACCGGCATAGCACACCTTCCATGTGATCATGGCTTGATCTTACTCGGTTATCCTCAACGGTAGCCCACACGTACCATTGCAAGCCAAGATCCTGGGCCTGTATCTCAGTGATCGCTGCCTGGCTTTTAGCGGTTTCCGTCCTGGCAATTAGCCGGATCTGGGCGTTGCTCATTTCGGGCATGTGTTGCCGAATGTAGCTCATCACGGCTTCGGGACGCTGGCCCCTGATTGCTTCGGTAGCTGCCCGCTTGGTTACACGCCGCGCCAACGCATCGGGCAACGTGCGAATATAGCTCGCGTTCTGCTGGATTAATGCTTGATACCGTCGATTGTTAGCAAACCTGGCTTGAAGGCTTTTAAAAATCTTGTAACCCTGGCCAGCCTTCTGGGCGGCCTCTCGCCAGTTAGCCGCGTTCTTGACGGTGATCGTACGCACCATGCGCACAGCTTCTTGCATGGCGAGTTTCCGCCATGTTGGGCTAGCAGTCAGTGCGGCGATCTCGGCGGTCAGCTGTTCCACGCTTGTGGCGTTTTTAGCCAAGCGCTCAACTTTACGCTTAAGGATCGAAAGCCCATCCATCAAGCGGCGTTCTTCTGGCCCTGTGTTGTCGAATTTACTAGGCTTCATCGATCAATGCTGGGTCGTCTTCGGGGGGGAGTAGGTCGCTCAAGCCAGCCTCATCGCTGGCCTTGTTTATAATCTCGTCGGTGATGTTGCTATAAATCCCGGTTCCTTCGCCGATTGTTTTAAGTTCCATTAAGGCCGTCTGGTCGCTCAACAACCCACGATCGTGCACGTTTAAGATCGCTTCGGTTTTGTTTTTCACGATGTCGGCGACTTCCAACTCTGTGGGCACTTGCAGGGGATTAAAGATATAATCCAGATCGTCGGGGATCTCGCCCAAAGTGCTCATGCACACCACGGGCAACAACTTATCAAGCACGGGCTGCAAGTGCTCTTCTTGCAAAGCCTCTAGCATGTCGTAATAGTTGAGCATGTCGCTTTCACCGGTGGCATTCATACCAGCGGGGGAACGTCCAAACAGCCGCGAAGCAGGGATCCCGGTGGCCCCGCTCATGTCCAGCATGAACGATTGATAAATGTCATTCAGCCCAGTGAAGGTGTAACTGGTGGTCATGAAATCATCATCACGATCCATGACATAAATCCCTTGCGTGCTTTGCAAGGCCATTTGTGCGGAAATCGTGTTATACATTTGCTGTTGTGATGCCGTTGGGGTTGTTGAAAGCGCCTGCCCAAGGTCTCCCATTTTTAAGATCCGAAGCTGCGCCAAAAACACCAAGCCCGCTATGTTGGCGCTGGTGTTATCCCGCTTCTTGAGTTCTTCGAAAATCGGCTCGACAATCGACGATCCCCAGTAACTCTCGGTTTGCCGCTCCCACTCAGGCAAGGCGTGGCCAATGAAACGCAATACGCGCGAGTGGTGCACGAGAAACTGAATGTTATCGGCGTTGTCTCGGATTGAGTAAAATTCAGGTTCGTTGAAATCGGGGCTATTGAGGTCTTCCACTAGCTCAAGCATCGGGTACACTCCCGACCACCGATCAATGATCATGATGCCCTTATAATCCCCCGGCATGATGCGCTCCAGATCAAGCGGTTGATCTAGCTCGTCTTCCTGGCCTTCAATCAAAATCAAGCCAGCCGCGCCACCAAACAAGCGGCCAAGTTTCAAGCCTTTAAGTATTTTGGAGCGTGTTCGGGTAAACCGCATCACGCGCTCGATCTCGGTGATCTTCTCTGGCTCAATGTCGCTTTGAATCGTGATCCATTGCCTTAGCATGTCCTGGGCTACCAGGTCAACCACCTTGCGGATGATCCAGCTGTTCCGATACAAGCTGATCATCAGCTGATAATCACGGGTGATCCGCTGGATCGGGTACTCTGTCCCGTTCATCAGATTGAGCGTGCCAGCACCTTGGCGGGCCATGGCGTTGCTAAAAGCGTCACGCATGAACATCGCTAAAAATGGGTCGGTGCTTGGGGCGTCCTGGGTTTTGGCTTTGCTTCGTGGTTTCCGGGTTGGCTTGCTTGCTGCTGGCTTACTGGGTTTTGCCATAGGTGGCTCCAAAATCTAAAAATGGGAGTTCCCAGCTATCTTTAACAGCGGGGTTGCATTGGTATATTGTAACTTGCTTCGCGCACTCATACACAAATTGTTTGAATGCCTGGTGTGCCTGGGGTGTTAAGCATGACGGCATATCTTGCCCGTCGTGGTGCGTGAACTGCTTGTCGGTCTCTACGTTGTCGATACCCACCAAGTAAATGGTGTCAAAGCCGCCCCACGTCATCGCCCAATTGATAGAGATGCTGGGAGAAAAATACCGAAAGCCCAACACCGGGCCATTGTGTTCAATACCCTCTTGGTGGTAAAGATCAATTGGCTTGGGTGATTTTTTTGGCTGATATTGCCAGCTGTTTTCAGGCCGTGGATGATTGCCAGCAAACCAATAGGGGTAAAAAATCTTTTTATGTTCGCCGTGGTCATACCAGCGATCATAAAAAAATAACCAATCCACATCATAGTGTTGCCCAAAATGGTTATGTCCGATTGACGGATAATCATCCATAATTGCATGGATATCCAGCTCATTGATAAAGGGCGATCGCCCAAAGACCACAACGGGGTTACTCATGCCAGCGTCCGCCGTTGCATCAATCGGATTTTCAGCTGGTGTTTCAGGTTGGTTCGCACAAAATACCGTAAAGCATCCATGCAATGGTCGTTCGCTTTTAACGGCTGCTCAACCCCACGATCGGCGGCCTTGCTGTCCCACACGTAGCCCTGCACCTCTTCGATTGTGTTCTTGCAGCTGTCATGCACCCTCACAAGGCCATTAGCAAAACAGCTAGCAACATCGCGAATACCATCCAGAACGTCATTGTCAGCATCTCGCACACGTAACCCTCGCCGCCTTACTTCCTCTTTGAAACTTGCGGCGCTCGGATCGATAATCACGCCTTGGTAAGATTGTAATGGATTTTCGCGATCTTTAAAATACCCCGCCATAAACTCAACCAAGTCCGCTGCATACTCGCTATCGGTTTTCTGTTTGCCGGTGGCCCGCCCACTGTAGTAGTACTCGCGCTCAATCCAGGCCGTCTCGCCGTCGTCGATGCAGTGCAAGAACACGGTTGCGTTTTGCGTCCCGTAGTCGATCGATATCCAGTGTACCGGATCATGCAAAGACCGCTTGCGCTGGGTGTAAAGCAGGTGATCGCCCCACATGTCATAAATCGCGCCTTCGGCCTGCACCCATAAGCCTAGGATATACCGCTTGTAAAACACGCTGTTTTTTGACCATTTGCGCTCGTAGTATTCCCGCCGTTCAGGGCTCAATGACGGGTTGTCGTCCATGGTGTAGTGGAGGTGTAACAGCCCTTTGCTTTGGTGCTGGTCTAGTATGTTTTTCTTAAACCAATGCGACGGCCCCCCGGGGTTGCAGTTGTACCACTCTTTCGCCCCATCCACTGACAAACGGCCCTGGGCTTGGTTAACAAACGATTCAGGCATTAGGGCAACCTCATCCAGAAACAGCCCCGCCCCGGTCATCCCCTGAACGAAGTCTTGTGATCGCTCGTCCTTGCCCGAAAACACAAAAAACTGGTTTTTATGTCGGTATTTTGAAACCGTTACGATATATTGCGGTTGTCGCACGACCTCAACCTTAAAGCCGCTCGTCCGCAAGTATTGGATCGTCCCACCCAACACATTGCGCTGGAATGCCCCGATCGACTTACCCCCCAAGATGAAATCCCGTTGATCATGCGATTCCATCGCCCATTCAAAAAAACCAATCCCCATGCTAAAAGTCTTCCCAGCACGGATCGATCCATCGGCCACAATGCCATAGGCATCAGCGACCGGCGATCCAGGTACCCACCAATTAATCGTCATGCGTTGCTTGCGGCTTAGCGTTTCCATTATTCTGGCTCGTCGGCCTGCGTGGGCTTAGCGTGATCAGCCCAATCCTGCTTGGCTGTTTTCTCAAGCGCACCTAGGATCTTGTTCACGGTTTCTTCCACAATCTCTTCGCCTGGCTTGTTCATGGGAAGGTTGTTAACTAGGCGTTCCAGTGTCATTAAATCCGATTCGTTTTGAACCGCGCGGCGTAAGTCTTGAAAAGTTAATGTCAAAAGCGTTGAGCCATCAGGGTTTTCAACAATACATTGTTTGATTAACTGCTCATTTAAATCATAAAGCCATGCAATCCGTTTGTTATGTTTTTTATTCAGTCTAGCAAGCACCGATAGCGTCACCTCGGCTTCTTTTTCAGCCAATTGATCCGCCACCAATTTATGTGTTTTTTGTTTTTTCTTTTTGTTCAGCCGATGACGGTCAGTGATCCATCGCTCCTTGCAGCAACGATCGCGCAAATTTCGATATGAACATCCGGGACGGCCTTTGTAAATTTCGGCAAGCTCCGTTAATGTCAGTTTTTTTTCCGCGACGTAATAATCGCGCGGGTCTTCGGGTAGTTCTTTGGGTTTTTTAGTCATGCAGATCGCCTCGTCTGCATTATAACAATTTTATCCCACACGCATGGGGATTTTGTTAAAAAAATCCGGCGGGATTGTAAATTGGTTAAAATTAACATCCCCGAAAAGCGCCTCAGCGGTTGCAATATTGAGGGCCATGGCACTCGTCACAGCGCGTTCCACAACGGCAATTTTTTCCGCTACTGATACCACCATGGGGTTACAGTTTTCACAATCACAGGGCGTTGCATCGTCTTCGAGGTCGTCGATAGCCTCCTCATACCCTGCATCATAGCCCTCATCGTAGCCACGTGCGTGGGCTTGGTTGATATGCACCCGCTTCAAGCGATCCTGCTTGCGGATATCCATCGGGCTCATGAGCCGCCATCCAAACAAATCAATCATCACACGCCGCCTGTCGTGAGTTTGGACACATGTCCCCTCGCAGTCTCATCATCTCAAATTTCAGGATTTTGTCAAATCAGGCAAAAAAACCGCTTGCTGATTGTGTTTTATTTTTGCAACTCCTGCAAACTGTTTAAACACGGGCAATTTTTAGGCTTTTTACAAAAAACACTTGTCACTGATTGCGTTTTCAGGAAACGTAAGAAAACGTAAGCGCCAAAACCCTTGGGAGAGAACATTACTTACATTTTACAATTACAATTATAAATATATATATATAATGGGGATTTTTTTTGAAAAAATTATTTATATCTATCTATCTCTTAGGGGGGCTGTCTCCCCAGAAAAACGTAAAAAACGTAAAACGGTCAAAACGTTCTGTGTGATTGCGTTTCCAGGATGCTAAAAAAATACGGTGTTTTTACAAAAACGTAAGTGAAATATAAAATATTTATAAATTATATAATATTTAATTCGCATATTTATTCGATTAAAAAAATATTAGCCCTTTATATTATGCGTAATTTATAAAACAATTAAAAAATATTTTTTTCGTTTTTACGTTTTCTAAAAAATCGTTTGAAATGGCCACGAATATTGTTACAATTATTTACTTTACAATTGATACATAACTTAACAATTAAAGGTTATTTTGTTACATTTATACCGTTTACAAAAAACAAGCAATCAAGTACGATTGCAAAAAAAGAAAGGGCGCAAGATGGAAACGAGAGTCCGTAGAGTAAGACGCAAGCAATTGTCAGTAAGGCTTCATCCTGCGGTGGTGGCACGTTATGAGGCGTTGCCCATGCCTGCTGGTTGGTTTTTTGAGGCCTTATTAAAAGGTGGCCATGCGGCGGCAACGGCGTTAAATATTATTGACCCGGTAGGATATAAAAAAGCTGTTGAGGCGTTAATGAGTGGCGATTGATTTTGCATCGATAAACGAGGCCGCCACGGCGCAAGGTCGTAGGCTGCTGGAAACCTGGCTCCCCGGTGGCGAGTGGAAAAATGGGGAGTACTGGCCACGTAACCCGACGAGGGCTGATAAAAAGGCGGGGTCATTTAGTATTCATCCGGCTACCGGGAAATTTGTGGATTTTGCCAGCGGTGACAAGGGTGGTGACTGGGTTGCGCTGTATGCTTACCTGTACCGGTTAAATCAAGGCGAAGCGGCCAAGGAGGTGGCGGTGCATCTTGGTTTGCAGTCCGGGCATGTGCAAGCGCGGTCGGTGCCTGCGTTAGTTGAAAGCAAGCCAGAACCCGTAGACCCTGCAAGCATCCCTATACCACCAGAAAACAATGAACCATGCCCCCGCCACATTCTTGAATCGCAAGGGGTGCCTGCGCGTGTGTTTCAGTACAACACGCCAGACGGTGGGTTACTTGGCTACGTGCTGCGATATGACAAGCCAGACGGCGGCAAGGATGTTAAACCGCTGTTTTATTTTAAGGGCAAAGGCTGGCAGTTTCGCGGGTTTCGGGGTGATGTCGCGCGTCCTATATATGGGGCCGATCGTTTAGCTGCAAACCCTACCAAACCGGTGATCGTGGTTGAGGGTGAGAAGGCCGCCGATGCTGGGCAAGCGTTGCTCCCTGAATATGTCGTAATCTCCTGGCTAGGTGGGTCAAGCACGGCTGGGCGCACTGACTGGGCGGCCTTGAAAAACAGAACTGTGATGATCTGGCCAGACAACGACGAGCCAGGCCAGAAAGCCGCCAAGGTGATACACAAGGCGTTGCCGCATGCGCGGATAATCAAGATTCCTGCGGGGCTTAAACAGGGCTGGGATCTGGCCGATGCTGAATCACTTGATCTGGTGATGGAAATTTTAGACCCCAAGCCAGTAACGCCCACCATTGTGGATGAACGTATTGACGATGGCTTGATTGATAACGGGTATTTTCGTTGTTTGGGGCAAGGCTTCAAGGCTGGGTCAACACGATACTATTTTTACAATAAGCGGTCGGGGTTGGTGGTCAGTTATGGGTGTTCGATGAAATTTGAGCACTTCCAGGAGCTGGCACCGGTTGAATTTTGGGAAATCACGATCCCGTTTATGGATTCGCGATCAAAACTGATTGAGGCGGCGCGAGATCTACTGTTTGCAATCTGCACGCGGCTGGGGAATTTTGACGAGGATAGTATTCGGGGCGTTGGCACATGGATCGACGAGGGTCGCACCGTGGTGAATATGGGGGACCGCCTATCGGTAGACGGTGAGATCATGGCGTATCCCTCCATCAAATCGCGTTATGTTTATTTGCAATCGTCGGTAAAACTCAGAGCAGGTCAAGCCATCACTGCCGCGCAAGGCGAGGACTTTTTGGGCTTGTGCTGTTCGTTAAACTGGGTTAAACCCATTGACGGCTGGTTATTGGCTGGCTGGGTGTTTCTGGCTCCTGTGTGCGGTGGTTTACGGTGGCGTCCTCATGTGTGGGTCACTGGCCCCCATGGGTCTGGTAAGTCCTGGGTAATGTCGCACATCGTTCAAGAGGTGCTTGCCGATTTTTCGGTCATGGTGCTGGGTGAGTCGACCGAAGCGGGGATCCGTCAGTACCTGGGCACAAATGCGATCCCGGTGATTTTTGACGAGGCCGAAAGCGAAGAGGAAAGCGACAACCGGCGGATGAAGTCGATCATGGCGCTGGTAAGGCAAGCATCATCGGCGGGCGGTGGTCAGATCATGAAGGGGACAACGGGCGGGCACGCGCAACGGTTTAATATCCGCTCAATGTTTGCGTTTAGCTCGATCATCAACTCGGTGAAACAGAACAGCGACAAAAGCCGGGTGTCGACTCTTACGCTTGCGGTTAATCCTGATACCGACAAGGGGCGAGAGGCGTTTGAATACCTGAAAGCCACCCGCAAGGCGGTTCTGAAGCCTGATTTTATATCGGGGTTGAAAATGCGGGCGATCGAGAAACTGCCAAAAATCCGCGAGGCGGTAAAGGTGTTTTCGGATGCGGCCAGTTTAATGGTTGAAAACAAGCGCCTGGGGGATCAGCTGGGCACGCTTATGGCTGGGGCGTGGATGCTGTACAACGATGAGATCCCGACGCTAGATGAGGCCAAAGCGCTCATTGAAAGCAATGACTGGCAGGAAGAAAAAGACGAGGAAAGAGACGCCGATCCCCGGGCTGCTGTGGTGCATCTCATGCAAGCCAGTACGCAAGTGGTAGCCAGTAACGCGGGGCGCGTTGATATTACGATCGGTGAGCTGGTGTATGCGACGCAGGAAAACCAGTTTGCTTATGGCGGGATATCAGGCACCCAGATCGAGACAGAATTAGCCCGCCGGGGACTGCTGGTGAAAGATGGATACTTGATCATCCAGAACACGAATACGCATTTGAAACAGATCTATAAGGACACCCCATGGGCGGGCGGATGGAATAAAGCATTAAGGTTTATCAAGGACGCCAAGCGAACGGGCGTTGTGTATTACGGTCGACAGTTTGGCACACATCGCGGCGTTGCTGTGCCGCTGGGGGCGGTTGGGTTAGGAGTCTACGGCGGTGGTTAAACTACGCGATTATCAAGATCTATTGGTTGAAGGTGTTAGGGCGGAATATTTCAAGGGTTTTCGTTCGGTGCTGATGTCTGCGCCAACAGGGGCGGGAAAAACCGTTATCTTTAGCCATATCGCACACAACGCGGCGCAAAAAGGCAAACGAGTGGTGATTCTCGCCCATCGTCGGGAACTGATTATCCAGACTGTGCGCAAGCTAAATGATTATGACGTGGAGCCTGGGGTGATTGCCCCTGGGTTTACATGGCGGGATTCTCGCGGCATCCAGGTGGCTAGTGTGCAAACGTTGGTTAGGCGAGAGCTTGGGCACTGGGAGCCCGATCTGATTGTTGTCGATGAAGCCCACCACGCTACAGCGGGGACGTATCGAAAAATCATTGATCGTTGGCCAAGTGCTCGCCTGCTTGGTGTTACTGCCACACCATGCAGAAGTGACGGCGCGGGGCTTGGAGATATGTTCCACTCACTGGTTAATCAGGTTGATACTGGGATGTTGATCGAGCGTGGGTTTTTATCACCTTACCGGGCGTTTGCACCACCAATTAAATTTGATATGTCACACCTGCGAGTGACTGCGGGGGACTACAATAATAAGGATCTCGCGGGGGAGATCGATAAGCCGTCGATCACGGGGGATGCGGTGGAACACTACCGCAAGATCTGTCCGGGGCAACCGGCGATCGCGTTTTGTGTGTCGGTGGATCATGCCATCCATACGGCGCAAGCGTTTATCGATGCTGGGTATCGGTGGCGGCATATTGATGGAACAATGCCCCCCGATGTCCGGGATGGATTGATCAAGGCCCTGGCCAAAGGGGAGATCCATGGGTTATCTGCATGTGACATTGTGAGCGAGGGCACTGATATTCCAGTAGTTACAGCCGCGATCTTGCTTCGTCCTACCATGTCAGAAGGGTTGTACTTGCAACAGGTCGGGCGGGTGCTTCGGCCTATCTATGCCGATGGAATGCCGATTGATACTGATGAGGAGCGCTTGCTTGCGATTGCAGCGGGCAACAAGGCTCATGCAATAATCCTTGATCACGTGGGCAACGTCCAGCGCCATGGCATGCCATGCGACAAGCGGGAATGGGTGCTAGAAGCCACAAAGCCCAAAAAATCGAAAAAGGACACGTTGAACATCAAGCATTGTAGACAGTGCTTTGAAATCAACCGATCACAAAGCAGAATCTGCACAAACTGCAATACGCCTTTTATTATCCAGTCGCGCGAGATCGAGCACGTCGAAGGAGAATTGCAGGAAATAAAATCCGTGCAACGCGAGAATTATCGAAAGACAGTCGCCAAGCTGGATAGCTTTGAGGCCTTGCTTGAAGTGGAACAGGCGCGAGGGTACAAGCGGGGCTGGGCCAAGCATGTATGGGCCGCTAAGGAAGCCAAGCGGGCGCGAGTGGCGGGGGTGTAATGGCGCGGGGGGATGACAACGCAAGACGCTTGGCAACGCTGGCCATCGGGGACGAGAATTACAGCGCAATCATGTCTTATCGTGCATTGGAGTACTTGATATGGGATCAGAAGAAACCTACATCCAAAATGCAATCCGCTTGGCAACGGCTGGCGTGTCGTTGCTGTTTAGGGCTAACGTTGGCGCTGGGTGGTTTGGATCCCTTGTCCGCCAAGTGGGGAACACGATCACGCTTGCAAATGCCCGCCGCATTAGCACCGGATTGCCTGCGGGATTTTCGGATCTCTTTGGAATTACGCCAGTGGTGATCACGCCTGAAATGGTGGGCCGCACAGTGGGGGTGTTTACCGCCATTGAGGTCAAAACGGGCAAAGGGCGCGTGTCAAAAGAACAGGATCGGTTTTTGCAGGTGATCCGCGATAAGGGTGGAATCGCGGGCGTCGCCCGGTCAGTTGATGATGTGACGGGCATTGTGGCGGCGTGGCAATAAAAAGCCCTGGGGTGTGTAAACCAGGGCGAGAAGTCAAAGAAGCAAAAATGTCAGAATCAGTATAACAGTTTTTCCCGGCGCTGGGAAGAACCTATAAAAAACAGAAACCCCCGCGTTTGAGGGTAGCAAGCCATAGCCTTGGGGGGTCTTATCTGTTGGTTTCGTAGCCAATGGTTGAGTATCGCTTGTCACGCGTCACGTAAAACTATTATAGCACACAATCAAAAAACCCGCCGGGGTCAGCATGTAAACAGAGGCTTGGCGGGTCTGATGATCGTAGGCATCGGTACAGTAAAATGAAGCCCGTCGTTTTTGGGTGATCAAGCCAAGGGACGAAGACGGGCAAACCCCTTTTTACAACTACCATCACTTACGTGTCACCACGGGACGGGGGAGTTGTAAATCAGAGCTGCCATGGGGCACCCGTTCAGACATTCCTAAACCATTAAACGACCAGGTATTCCTAGTCCTTGGGTGTGGCAGCTAAGTATTAACAAATCAAGTGGCTGCTTGATGAAACTATTATACCACCACTTGCACAGTAACATCCCTGGGCGCATGCTGCTTAATAAACATGTCTTTCATTGCCTCCATCTCTTCGGGTGTCGACACGTAAAACATGGCGGGCTGTCCGGTGGCGCAAAGCCCTACGATCGCAAGCTGGTTACCGTACCGTAATGGCATGTAGGGGATTGTAGGGGATAGGTTGATCATGGCACCTTACTCCAATGCGAATCCGGTAACATTTGCTCTACAGGGGGGACATTAGCACGCAAAGCCACATGATGTTTTTTGCAATCGTCTTTCCAAATCTGGTAGGCTTCTAATTCTGTTTGCCGGTCTGGGTAGCAATAGCCGCACATAGTACATTCCACCCAATAAGTTTCACTAAAAAACGCTTTTTTAAGTGTCCCATAATCATGGCGGCATTTTCGCTTTATAGGCGCATCAGCCGAAAACAACCGGTTCAACCATTTAAGCATCATTTAGCCCTCGTCGCGTTGTAAAAAATGTCTTTCAAAAACTGGCCGAGGGTTGCCGCCGTGCTGCACCGTGGGCAAAACTCAATGATCCTGCTTATCACGCCATGTTCTGGGATCTGGGCCAATACCTTGTATTTTAGCATGTATTCACCGCAATGGCATGCGCTATCCATCATTCAGATCCTGAATTGCAAGGGAAGGGATCCCAGACTCAAAATAAAACTCTATATCCTTTCCCGTGGTCTCTTGCAAGTGTTTTCGGTATTCTTCGGGCGTCGTTGGGCCTTTCCGCTGGTTGCATTTAAAACAAGCCGCCATGAAATTATTATAGTATCCTTGGCGGGTCAGTCTCAATTGTTTTAATTTAGACTTTGGGATCATGTGATCAATCGTAAAATCAAACACCGGCAACCAATCACCACAATAACCACACCGCCCGTTTGTTTTTTTAAAAATCTGTTCACGTATTCTTGCTGGTAGTAATGCCATCATTCAGGATCCCTGTTTTTAAACTCAGTATTCCCACAATAATCACAGACTATTTTATAGCAATTTATTTCCTCACACACTGAACGCCTATATCCTGGGATGTCTTTTTTACAAACTTTGCACGTCCCAATAATCTCAAGCCCAGGCGCTACAAACGTGCCCATGCTTATATTGCTTTTAATTCTTTTTATCATTTCATGATAAATGTTAGCAAACACTGGCTGGCTAAAATTAAGCTTTGAAAATTGCTCATAGGAAAGATGCGCACGGCTTCCTACCCCGATAAGATGATCAAGATCCTTGCTGCTGAAATACCAATCATCAGCCTCTCTCAAAAAACCGCTTGCGTTGTAGGTTGGCATCACTCAGGCACCTCCAGCCAAATCAATCAACCGTGACAAAACATGGCTAGCCTCTGTTGATTTTGGGTGTTTTATGTCAAAGCTAAGCCACCATACAAAGTCAGAAAACAGCCTGATAATGTAGCGTATCACTCAGGCACCTCCGGGCCTTTGGCTATCGGCATCCAGCCATTGTTATTAGAATTAAAATCCAAGTGAGCGCTTCTCACAGCTTGGGCTTCTGCAACACCCGCTTGTTTTAAAGACGTCCCTAAAATCTTATTTACGTCCTGATCAAACTCTGTTGTTCTCGCGCGGGTGTTCCAGGCCTTGGCGGCTTCT
>JACCDR011143198.1_pt1 | contig 17052 bp, 23 predicted proteins | sample 7446431 | NCBI WGS metagenome assembly JACCDR01 (sample SAMN15323443, study PRJNA562643) | freshwater metagenome | isolation source: river surface water | place: USA:Blue River Watershed | collected 2017-08-17 | reverse complement strand
TTCTTGCCATCTTGTATTAATGGGTACTTCAGGGAACGTAGGCGGAGCAACACGAGCTTCACTAAGAATACTTGCAGGCTTAACACCCGCTTGAAGTTTTTCTGCTTCTTTACGTAATAAGTTCTGAACAATCGGGCTCTTAACTCCCCCGATGTAATTTGTAAGTCTCTTCAAGAATTTAGCGGGATCTTGCGTTGATGCAAGTTCTGGGGCTACTTTACCATAGGCAGATTTACCAGTCTTAGTTTGTTCGAGAGATTCACGTAATGCTTCAAGAGTTGCGTTATTAGCTTCTAAAGGTTCACTAATTGTATGTGGAGTTGTAGATAATTCGGCTACCGGCTGCCTAGGTACGGTCAGAGGGTTGGGAGCCATCGTGGGGACAGCATCATCACCCCTTAGACCCACTCCAGGACCACCCTGGAAGAGCCTGGGAGGGTCGTTTAGCTCTGGAGCAGGCTCTCCCTTACCTGGCACCCTGATGTTGAGCTTAGACGCCTGCTCAGCGGCCCGTTTAGAGATATCAGATGTTAGAGATTGGGCTGCAGTTTCTGCACTATTTTCTACCTGGTTTAGAGCATCAGCACTCTTATTTACGCCTCTGCCAAGTTTTGATGCTACGCCAAAACCACCAACGGCATTTAGAGGATCAAAAGCTACATCAATACCTAAACCTAAACCAAACTTAGCTGCACCAGGTAAATTCTCTCCACCAGCAGCATCTACAATGTCCCTACCAGTAGTTTTTTCTTTACCAGATAAACCAGCCCAAATTTCAGGCAGCTGAGTAATAGGACTCAAAAGCTTTGTAGAATTTACAGCAGCGTCAAATGGAGACTTATCACGATTTTCCTCTAAAACTTCTTTGGCTGGATTTAAAACAGAATACAAAGGACGAGACATAATATCAAGAATTCGGTTAACTACCGATGGCCCACGCATATCAGGCTTGTCTGGAAGATCAGTACGATAAGGATTCTGCACGGGCACTTGAGAAAGAATATGAGTACTTAAATTAGCAACTTGAGATGCACTAGGCATTCTAGGACTTGCAGCATTGGCACGAACCAATGCTGCAAGTGCATTAGTCAGGTCTTGATTACTCATTGACCCATCTTAAAGTAGAGCATCATGTATTGCTGAAGCATCTGATGTGTAGCAGGATCAATTTCACCACGCTTCAACATTTCATCCGCTTGAGCTAAATACCATTCAGGAGTAGTTTCAACAAAAGTACCAGGAACAGGGTTACGCTTATCTTCAACTTTACCATAAACAGATTCAGGACTTCTTTGAAGCCTAGTAAAAGCGCCAGCCACAGCCTGTTGCTGAGTGGGATTTAATCCACCCATATAAGAATCAGGGGTAAGTTCCTGTCCTTGCATTCCCTTAGACTGTGCTTGCATTTGAGACTGCAATAACTGGAAAAGCATTTCTTGTCGTCTTGCTTGTTCTTGTTGTGCATTACCTTGCTGCTGAGCTAAGAGATTTTGTGCCTGTCCTAGCTGATCCATATACGAAGACTGAATACCTGAAGAACGCTCAGCATTAGTCTGTCCTACATAATTCTGCAACTGAAAGAGCAAATCACTGTTAAGTTCATTACCAGTCATAGTCGCAAGAGGAATACCCTCGCGATAGTACGTCTGGTCAATATTACTCTGATCTAAGTAACGCTGTTCATTTTGTGCTTGTAACTGAGAAGCAGCATTAGAAGCATCAGTTACTGCCGCTTGCTGATTACCCAAAACATCGGGAAGCGCATCTTCAATTCCTAACTGCTTAAATAGGTCAGCTTGTTCTTGAGAAACTCTTGAGAAACTTCCCTCTACATTACTGCGTAACTGACCGTAGATTTCTGAGACATCTTCCTGAGCCTGTGCATTTTGAGCAGCAGCTTCTGGAATCATTTCTTTATAATCATTAGCAAGTGCACGGTACATCTCAGTGATATCTTTAGAACCACGATCGTATGTACCCTGTGCAGATTTGATGCGCTGGTCATAAATTGGATTTAACGCAGCTTGGACCTGACGCATTAAATCTTCTTTATCTACAGCCTGTGGCTGCTGTACTGGACTTTGTAATTGAGAAATTAATTGTTGGTATAAATCCATCATAGGATCTGTGCCGCCACCCTGCATAGCAGGATTTTGGAATAGACCAGCAATACTTGCACCAAAAGCAGAACCAATACCTTGATCACCAGTAGGAGCACTAGCACCCCGAGCAGGCGGTCTAAAAATACTTCCAAAATCAATAGGCTTATTAGTTGTAAAAGGTTGTCCTGCCATGGGAGCAGTTTGAATTAACTTCCTACCCATTGCACGAGATGTGGGGCTATTAAGCATATCAAGCAAACGCTTGACTAAAGTACCATTACCCGTAGGATCTGGATCAAAAAGGCCCATATCGACCCCTAACCAATATTGTACTTGGAAGCACGACGAGCAATAGCCTGCTGACGTGCAACTTCAAGTGCCTGAGCATTTTCTCGTTTGTAGTTATTCTCCTGAGAGAGCAAATCAGCTAATAAAGCTGACTGCTGCTGGGCAAGAGCATTCATTTGCTCAGTAAACTGCTGCTGAAAACGACCCTGCTCTTCACCATAAAGACCTGAATTAATAAGTCCGCGTGACGCAAATTCATTCTTCAAATCTTCAAGTTGCATAGTACGGTCGCGTTCCATACTACCACGAGTTTGGGTATACTGAGTACCCGCCTCACCTCGACGTCGTCCTAATTCACTAAGCATACTTGCAAGATCTTGTTTACCACTTCGAAGAGCACTCTGATATGATGAATCAGTACCTAAATAAGCATCAATACCAGGAATTGCAGGCTTCTTAATAGGCATATCATTCATAGGTCCCCGAGGCTTAGGATTACCCCTGGAAACCTTCTTTGTAGCCTTCTTAACTGCACCATTTCCACTACGACGGAAATTACTTCCACCGCGAGAACTTCCTCCGCCGCCTCCAGAGGAATTACGGCGACGAGAACTTCCGCCTCCACTTCCTCCACCGGTAGAGCGACGAACTTTCTTTCCTACCTTTTTACCAATACCACCAACTACTTTTCCAATACCTCGACCAATACCACCCTTTTTAGGGGGCTTAGGCTTAGATACCGGACTCGGATCAGGAATTGGAAGCATTAAATCTCCCTACCAACGTCAGGGCTTAAGTACTGTCCTCTTTTGACTGCCTGCAATCTACGTAACATTGCAGAACGTCGTGCCTGGTATTTTAAATCTCTTTCTCTATGTCCACTAGGATCTACTGGACCTAGATTCGGAGCGTCTCTACCGCCACCATAAATTTTATCACCGGCGGCATACGGTAAATATTGCTGTCCTTGATATAGCATTATGTAATCCTATCTGCAGCTAATACAAGTTTAGCAACGTCATAAGCCTGGCACCACGTTAAAGGTGTTATTTTCTTTATATGTTTAGTTTCAGGTTCAAAATATTTAGCTACGGCTACAAGAACTTTTTCACCAATTTCGTCACTAATGATCCTGTCAAATTTACTTTTACATTGTATACAACTAGGTATTCCTATCTTTTTATGTTTACATCTAATCCATGCAATTTGATCTGCAATATCAACACTTAGCATTATGTAATCCTCGCACTCACAACCTGTCGGACACTTACGAGTGCTACATATTGGAAGATTTTAGTTACTTGTTCAGGTGTGCCGTCAGTCACTAATTGAAGAGAGAAATTAGCTTTTCGGAATCTAAGTGTTTTTGCAAAGCGGATAAACTTATTAGTATTTACAATAGTGTCTCCAGCCACAGACTCGCTATAGACTACAGCACCAATAAGAGGATTACCCCAAGTTCCTAGGTTAGCCCATGTCTCAGTAGTAAGCATGTCCCAAGAAACAGAACTTACTAGTGTAATAGGCTCAATAGCTCCGATAGCTGTTTGTCCTGTAATTACATCAACACCCCACCAATTTAACTTCTTGTATCTTAGTGGGTCCGCGATGTCATAGTCTTTAGTAGTAGCAATGCAGAAGAAGTTGTGAACGCCCGTTCCTTCGGCCTCACCGCTAGCGCGGCCATCAAGGATCTTAATAAGCTTGTTTCCACCAGTAGAGACGTCGAAAGAGTAACCTGTGTAATAACTATCGAGTCCTGCTCCTGTGAGATCTCGCGCTCTGATAAGCGGTCCAAAAATGTGCCATTCGATTGTTGAGGTAACATCTGTTTTACGCCACTCCCCCCAAGTCCTAGTTCTAAGACCAAACGCGTATGTACGATTAAAATACCTTACAATTAATCTTTCACCTAGAATACTAAGATGCTGATTCTCATATCTAGCACTAGTTCCTGTGGGAAGAGAATTGTCATAAACTAAAGGAACCTTGAGGTTAAGTAAGTTGAAGTTATAGTTTACAATCTCATATACTTTATTCTGGTGAAAACAGTAGACTGTGTTTTCATATTGCACAACACCGAAACTACCTGTCGTGCCTACTACACCATTAATTTCTCGCAGAATAGCATCAGTAGGGTTTAAATCATAAGCAAGGAGATGAGAACTCTCACCCTTGAAAAGTAGCAAGTTATCCTGATAAACGATTACGTTGTTAAGAGTGGTACCGTCACCAGGGTCAACATCAATAAAGCTAGAACCTCCCCAGACATTAAAGTTAGCAGCGTCTGAAAAGTATAATCTTGATTCGTTCGAAGTAGCGGTTGTACCTGGGCAGAGATATAATCTATTTTTATGAACAGCGGCTGCATTTGCCCTAGGCATTGCTGCAACGGCAACGGCACCTCCACCAGGTGTCCATGACATTCCACCATTAGCAGAAGTTGGCGTGGCCGGTAACCATACAGTATTAGCATAAACCACCATACATTTACATTCGCGAGATCCGCCACCTGGGTTTAACTGAGTCCAAGAAACGCCATTGTTAGAGCTAACATATGTAGCTCCATTCCAAGTAGCAAACAAATAAAGAACATTATTAAAGACTACAGAACCGAATACTAAAAGACGCTGATTAGCAGCCCCGTTAACTTCTACCTGAATGGCAGGACGACTAACCAGCGAACCGTCAATATCTAGTTCAAGATTTAAACAGTTAATCAACTCATTATCTTGGATCAGAACTGGATCTGATCCAATGTTTAATCCCCCGTTAAACGGGCCTAACCTCAAAATCTGAGTTTGCGTCTGAGTTTGTGTAGCCATCTCACCTCCTAGATGTCAAACTCCCTGACCGTAATAGTTGGGTAAGTATTGATAGGCTCTTTAGTCTCTTTATTAAGAAGAATGTCTAGATCGTTAGTAAAATTAGCCTGATGCATAAGAGCAGATTCATTATCGTCATCCAGTAAAGAAGCTTGCCAGAGACAGTACTTTACAATCGTAGTGTGGTAAACAAGAGGCAAACTAAGAGCGTCCATAAGTGCAGTAACGTCAACAGGCTTCTTACTGTATAAAACCTTCAAACCCCCAGTCATAGCCTCATCGGGGGTAGGAAAGAGAACTACAGTATTATCACTAATAGTATAGAAAGCAGGCTTTCCAGCAGGATATGCTGAACCGTCCCATCCATCAATTTCTTCGTCTAACTGCGCTTGACTCTTATAAGCTAAACGACTGTAACTATCCATTGAAGAAAAACGCCAGCGAAGGGTACGCAATAAGAGTAAATCTGTAGGCAGTGTATAAGTTGATTGATTAGCTACAAGATTAATAAACCCTGTGGCTTGTAATGCTTGTTCATTATATCTAACAATTGAAACTTGAGCATCATTAATCCAACGAAACACATCATCGTCAGAAACTTGAACAGCAGCATCATCACCAAATGTACGCCGTACACGTGTTACCACATCTTGCGTATTCACATAATCACCTTATTGACAGGTCCCAAATCTCGGAACTCATCATCTCTAACACGACCCTCATGAACCCAACGACTCTTAGTATTCTTAGCAATAAAAATAGCTAAATCTAAACCAGCTTCTCTTTCATCGATATGTTTACGCATCTCTAAAGCTTTTACAGCAGCATTATGTGCATCAAGTCGAGCTAAAACATTTCCGTGCTTACTGTCCATACTCCACAAACGAGCAAGAATATCAGCAGGGTTAGCAAGAGAATCTGCATAAAGTACAATCTTATTATTACGATCGTCTACAACTCTAAAAACTTTAGACTTATCAATTAAATGTTCTTGCTGTTCAAAAGGAACAAATTCAAGCCACAGGTGGTTATCATAATCATTAATGACCTCCGCCAAGTTTTGAAACTCGGCGGAGACCCAATCGTTAACGCCAGACAAAACTAGTTCTCTTCAGCTTCCCGGCGAGTACGCTCCTGAGCTTCAACTTCATAAAGCGGCTGAGCATAAACGTGCTCGTGCGTAGTCTTAGAAGAAAGAGCCTGCTCACTCGGAGAATTGTACTGATTAGTACCCTTCTCGGCCTTAACTACCTGATTGTCGCCACCCTGATAAATACTAAGAGGATAGCCAGTAGGAGCTAATTTCTGAGCACGCGCAAGCGCACCAGGCTCAACTCCTGCGTTTGCATCTTCTTCGTACTTATTCTTATCCGCAGCTTCCTTATCTGCATCTTTCTTAGCCTGAGCTTCCTTATCTAGCTCAAGACCAAAATTACCATCGTGCTCAGGGTGGTGATCGTGCTCAGGGTGATTAACGTCTAAATCCTTGTTGTTCTTTTCAACGTCATTGTCGTCCCGCTTAACGTCCTCAGTAACAGGATCGTTAACAGGTTCAACTAATGCCTTGTCATCTTCCGTCGTAGAATTTGTCTTACCAGAGACATCATCAATAACAGACTTGTTGTTTTCCTTAGCGTTCTGACTCTTGGCTTCCTCATTAGCCTTTACCTGCTCAGCTAAAGTAGGCTTACGAGTGGTCACTTTTTCTCCTTTGTTATGTGCAGGTGCCTAACGTCAATAGGCACCTGCACAACTATTTAGTACAAGGTACTTCACATGTGCAATCATCAACAGGTCCCCAAGATGTACACTTGGATTTAATGCCTGCTGAGTGACCACACGGATGGTTATATGTTTTACTGTCACAACCACAACGTGTGGGATCATGCCAGTAAGGAACTGAACCCTCACATTCTAAACAAATTAAGTATGGATTAGCAAACCCAACATACACATGTGATCGAGTATGCGTTCTAGTAATCATTTAGGCTCCAAACATGTATACCGAAAAGAACCGCAACGACGCTGTGCCTAAGCCTAAAGTAGCGCAGCCGGATCAGAAGGCACCACATCGCGAGTGTTGAAAAAGTCTGGCATGCTAATCCCTCATGAAAGAAGAAACAGTATAAGTAGCGGGGTTCGCATTACCGTGCGCCATTAAGAAACGCCAAATAGGCGGTACAATATCCGAGGCTGCAACATTTGCAGTAGGTGCCACCCCAGGATAAACCCTCAGAATAGTTGTACCTGTGGCTGTAATAGCTACGCCAACTAATAAATCATACCATTTTTGAGACGCAGTATCAAAAGCTTGAATAGATGGCGTAATAGATAAAGTAGAACCAGCAGTCACATCAATAACGAAATGACCACCAATTCTTGCATGATCAAGATCATTATACTGTGCAGCTACCGGAGTCGCTGTACGAGATAAACTCCCGTACAGCGTCCGATAAATCTGAATAGCAGCCATTATTAGGCTTCAGTAATATTAACCATCATGGCGTGCGCATTACGCCGGTGAGTACCCAACTGGCAATACTTGTAAAGTCGAGCACGGTAAGCGTCAAACTCGCCAGACGCAGTAATAAGTCGCTGCCAGATAGAACCATCACGGTTCATCCAGGACCAGTCACCAGCCTGGTAAAGCTTAAGTTCCTTTTCAGTCATAAAGTGAAGACGTCCCGGCGGGCAGTCAAAGTCAGCAACAATCGGAATATCGCCATTATCCGTAGTAAAGGCAATACCCTTGAAACCACCAGTAAACTCAGTAGTGTTAACATAACGCCGCTGCTGCTCAAGAAGATTAGCATAAGCGCGACGAACACCAAGAGAAGTAAATCCAACAGTTGGCATAGAACCCCGACGACGAATAACGTCAACGAGGTTAATCATGCGACCTTCAGAAATAGCACCAGCCGTAGTATCCATATTACCAGTCCACGTCGCGTGCGTAATACCATAAAGTGCACCCGAACCAGAACCAAGAGCATTATTGTTAGTAAGACCAGCAATAATGTGCTCAAAACCAACAGTTTCACGACCACGCGAACCCGCACGCGTCATGAAATCACCAGTAGCAGTCGAAGTACCTGAAGGCGAGAAAGTAACAGTGAAAGTACCGGCAGCTTCAGTAATGTTAGTAATAGTACGACCAGCATCCTGAATAACCTGAGCATTGTTAAGGTCGGTAGAGTCCCAAATATCAACAACCATACCGATTTCAAGATACTGAGCGTTAGTCGTAACTAAAGTAGTAGTAGAACCAGCACCCGTAGCCACAGCGAGGATACCAGTGGTAGTACCGTAAATCTGGCGATTCATGTCTTTCTTAAGACCTTCGCGAATGCCTTCCATCTCCTGATCGAGAACAGAAGCAAAAGCCTGAGCGTCAGACTTAGCAAGTTCAAAAGACTGACCAGAAAGCTGAATAGCACCATAAAGGTACGCAAGAGTTAAGTTAGCATCTGCGTAACCCTGAGTACTCGGAGTCGGAAGAGCTTCCATTTCCGAACGAGCACCAATACCATGGTTACGAACAGTGCGAACAGCAAAGCGAACATACTTACCACCAACAGAGTTAGTTCCAACTCCGTCAGAAGTCTTTTCAATCCGCTTAAGAGTAATAACTTCAGACTGAAGCTGATCCCGAACCCGAGGCTCGTAAACTTCCTTCAGAATGTTGTTAGCGGTGGTAAGAGTGGTAGTAATGGTACGGCCCTCCGAGCTAGAAATTTTAAAAGATGTAGAATTTTAAAATTTCAACTACGTTGAGGATTTAAGCCCTCGGTAAAGCTAATTTCCGTCTGTTGCTGCCTGCATCATTTGTGCCACTAAACTACGCGTATCCTTCGAGTCAAGCTTCTGCGGCTCAATTCGACGGTTCGGAATTGCACCAGAACCGCCCAAAAGTGTAGGTGCAGGTCGCCTCGCACGAATACTATCTACAAACTCACTGTAATTCTTGTAAGCGTCCTCAGCAGACATGTTCATATGCAACATGCGCATAAGAACCTGCTCCTCAGGAAAATCACCATACTTTTGCTTCAAACCACTAAGTTCGTTTTCAATAGCTTTATCTTGTTCTTCAGCCTGACGCGCCGCAGTTTCCTGCTGATGCTTAGCTAACTGAAGCTGAGACAAAGTTTGAACTTGCTGACGAAGTTGTGACAACTCAGCAAAACGAGGATCGTCCTCGTCGTCATCATCTTCATCTTCAATTTCCTCAGCAATTTGCTTTACCTGCTGAGGAGTGATACCGAGCGACTTACCAATCGTCTCATAAACTTCACGAGGATTGTTGTTAATAATGTTGAGAACATCGACGGCCTGCTGAACACTTTCAGGAGTTTGTCCGTTCTTAGCAAACGACTCCCAGGGCTTTAAACTCTCGTAACCGTCAATACGAGACTTGAACTGTGCCCCCAGCTCAGCCCTTTTATCTTCCGGAAAAGCACCTACAAAATCGTTCCACGAAGAATCGAGACCCTCGATCAGTGGAATATCCCCAGGGGGGTTAGGCTGTCCCATTACTTAACTCCTAGTTTCCGAAAGCTTTCATAGACTTGTCATCACTCTTCGGCTTCTTCTTCATCTTAAGCCGACGACGAATTGCTTCTCTACGCTTATCTTCAGGAGTCTTTAAAGTAGGGTCAGCAGAATCCATCGTAGATCCAGAAGAATTCTTCTTGTAGTAATCAGAATACCCTGTGGCTGAACTTTTCACGGTAGAGACCCCGGATCATCAGAGTGACGCAGCTGCAAGTCCTTGTCATTTTCAGTTAAACGAGAAACATAAGCAGCAGAAAAACCTAAAGCAATAAGACGACGATCCTTATTACCAGAACTCTGAGTATTCTCATATCCAACTAAACGGCAAGTATCACCTGAAGCAGTAGCCACAGCGGCTGCAGGAGTAAAAGTAATAGTAGTAGAACCAGCAACAGCTACTGCAGTAACACGAAAAACTTGCTCTTGCTTCAGCGCGCCAGCAGCTGTGAAGAGCTTAAATTCATCACCAATACGAAGAACGTTAGTATTAGTAGATGGCGTAGCGTTAGCGCCAACAACAGTAGTAGTCGTGCCAGAACCATTAGCAGTAAAAATAACTGGTCCGGTGACAATAGTAGTTTCTAAATTTTCAGTACGAACCAGACGACGCTTATCAACATACGACGGAGTCGCAGTATTACCAATCTGGTGCGTCACAATTACTCACCTTCTTCCATCAATTCCGGCATAGGTTCCGGGCCTGTGGGACTTGCCATTTCTTGCTCTTCAGGAGAAAGTTCTGTTTCGTCAGTTTCTTCAGGCGGAGTATCTGGGTCTTCATTATCGCCAGTCATAGGATGCACCATCATAGCCATAATAGCTTCTTGGTGTTGTTTAACATGCTCTTCAAACAGCATACGTGTAGTAGAAGATGCAGTCTCAAATGCCTGACTCTTACGGTATTGGTTATGTACTTCAATATGCAGTTGATGATTATCCCATGTATTAACAGGCACGAGAAGCGGAGGATCAAGAGCCATACCAGAGTCAGGATCAACTCTCTTTTCTTCCGGCTGCATGTTCCATTCTTCTTGCTGACGCATAATGTCTTCGTCAGTAATAACACGCATCTTAAGATTTTCGCGAGTAGCCTGTCGTTTATCAACTTGCACTCGTTCATAAATTCTATTAAGCCCGCCGATCTCCATAATTTCGAGACCTTCTTCAGGCTGAATAAAGCCCATCTTCATAAGATCCATAATAAATGCTTGCTTAGCAGCTCGTGACGTCGGCAGCGCACTTCCTGCTTCACAGCGAATATCAGTATTGCCTCGAAGATCTGCACTCTTAAAAGTTTGAACATCGAAAGCACTATCAAGACCAACAACTTTAACTGTACGCTGCTCGTCCCAGAACATAGTCACATAAACTAAAGCCTGACTACCAATCTTTTCTACAGCTTCTTCAATTGAAGTGTAGTTAGCAGCAATCAAACTTTCATCTTGTTCCTGCAAGAAGCTAATTGCGGTAGCGGCGGTAACCCCGGGCGGAGTGCTTCCGTTACTAACTTCATGCTGTCCTGAAAGATCAGCCATATCGTCATAAAGACGATTCAATTCTTCAGTTACATATGAGGGCAGATTTTGAAGTGGCAAAGGCTGCGGAGGTGTATGTCCAATTTTATAAAAGATAACCTGGCCTGGCTCAGTAGTAATAGCTGCAGCATTAATTGAACCTTCTTCAGCTACAAGCTGTGGCTTAGCCATTCTATTTTTAGCTTCAATAATCTGAGCACGAGTTCTATTTAATTCACGTTGAACAGGAATCAAATCCTCTACAACAGAAGCTGCATAGTACTTTCCCATCAAAGTACCATCTAGCTTTGCAAAAGGATATTCGTTATGATCGTAAGGCCATTTATCAAAACCCTGTACAACCTGTCCACCTGCAATAGTAAACATACCACCATTAGGTAGATCAGGTAAGTATCCCGGTTTAACCCAAACTTCAAGAACTGTAGTCTGATCTTTCTTCTTTTCATTACGACTAATACCCATGATTGTCATCATAGTATCGTCTACTGATTCAAGTTTATTATCATCACCAACAACACCAAACGTATTCTTCACCCACTCAAGTGTCTTTACTTGAGCATGAATAACGTAAGGCTGATCTTCAATGTTTTCTGCAAGCAAATCGGGTACAAAGATATAAAAAGGAGATATGCTCTCGAAAGCAATATCTCCATACACATTAGCATCAATATTATCTACATTCATACCAGAAGTCTGCTGTAGCTTTTGCTTCTTAGTTTCTGTAGAATCTTTATCTAACTTAGTTGGATCCCAATAGCTCTTAAGATATCCTGTTCCACATACAGCCTGCCAAAAGACTGCTTGTCTAATAGTACGATTTAAATGAAGACGACGCCACAGGCTCTCCCAAATCTGTTCACCTGCTTGAGCAGCAAATACATCAGCATCTTCAGTTGAAGAAGGAACTACATAGATATTCGGCTTCTGCGCAGTAAGTCGAGAAATCTCTTTGCGTACAATCTTACGAACCTGATTAACAACTAAGCGTACAGACCAACTAGGAGCTCTGGGAATGTGCAGATCGAACAGACCGCTTTGGGGAATCTGTCGAAAAACTACGTGCTGATTGCCATAGTAAAAAGCCAGATTCAGGTACCACTGACGTTCTTGCTTGATTCGCTGCGATTGACACATCGTAAACCAACTCATGCCAATTGCAGCAAGTCTATCTCGAAGATCTTGGGCTTTCTTACTATCTTCACCAAAAAAGCCCTGATTCTTCGCATCCATCAGAGTACTACCGGCTTCAGGTTGAATCACTAGGGAATTTCACCTCCAATCCTTGCATTAAAGTCATCAAGAGAACTTTGATTAACTTCAGCCACAGTAAGGTAATCTGTAGCTGTATTCTTTTCACGGAGTGCTTCGGATTCTTCATCCATAGGCACTGTAGTTAATTTATATGGTTCCAAGCTTCCGAAGGTCTGCAAGGCTTGGAATGTTCGTACGTCTGGTGCTTGTAGGCGGTTCAGTAACTCCTGATTCTGTTTCATCAATTGCTGGTTTAACTGCGGCTGACGAGTCAGGCTCCAACTTAATAGTAGTATCAGGAGTAAGATCAACGCCAGTAGCAGATAAATTAGCATAATATTCCTTAAATTCTTCATATGTCTGAGTGATTGTATCGCGAATACGTTCACCCATAAACTTTAAATCTTCCTGAGAAAGCAAGAGAGACTTGACACTTGCAAGTTCCTGCTTCACAGTTTCAAGTAATCCCAGGGCATCTGCATACTCTCGCATACAAAGACCACAAATAAAAATGGCTCCGTACCACTCTACATGACGGCCAGTATCTACATACTTACGACCGTCATTCCTAGATGCACCACAATTACAGCAGCTACCGGGCTGTACGTCTGGGACATCTAGAATACGATAACGACCCATAGCGACTAACTCCAAATAACGTTTGTCAAACTCCGTTGGCATGTGGCCATATAACTCAATAAATCTCTCCAAAGGCGGGCTCTTCATTATCTACCCCGCCTCCGTAAATCATCTGATCAACATCCCAAGGGAAGTTTACTGGATCAGTAACTGTCTTACTTACCTGTGGCCGTTTAACTTTTTTACGATGTTCTGGGACGGGTGGAAGAATGTTAAAGAAATAACCGCCCGAGTCCATCGTATGATCGTTCTTTTTCTTAGGCTCTTCTCGCACGTTAGATCGATCTGCAATCTTAGGAGACTCGTAGATTTTCCAACTGTAGCCTTTAATTTCTTTAATAGTATTAGGGCAGTCCTGCGTAATCTTCCACATGTCATTCTCAAGATACTCGTTCATCTTGTTAATGCGACCTGAAACATCACGCTTAGCCATCATAAGAGGGATACCATGCAATAAGTAAAGTTGCCTAGGAGATGTTCCAGTTTCTCCTGTTTTAGCGCTCATTGACGGATCACCAACATACAGCTTAGGCTTAATACCAAACCTCTGATTAACTTCTTTAATCCTAGCTGCATGTCTTTCTACCGTCCACAAACGCTTATAGTGTTCGAAGAAAGTTACTACATCGCCATTAATAGGATTGACTGCATGCCACAGGATTGCTGTAGGATTATTAAAACCATGATCAATTGAAACGTAGAATTCCCACGTCCTAGGCATTTGATTAGGCGTAGGCATTACGTGTCTAGTGTAATTAAAAGCAGGAATACAAAGGCCACCCTTAGGAACAAAGGCGCCTTCTTCACGAACCTGCTTTTCTTCATCAGTTAAATCTTCAGAGAGTAACCGTAAAGCTTGTTCACTAAGATGTGGATTATCTCGAATACTAACTTCAAACATTTCAACGTTCTTATTGGCTGTCGCAATAAATCTGTCGAAGATCCAGTCTTGACCTTCAACAGGTGTCATTGTCATCCACCAGACACCGTTATAGTCAATTAGACGCATACGACATTCGTCAAAAATAGCTTTAGGGCATTCTTCGTCGAACCAAATCCAGTGTAGAGGAACACCAGCAAAAGAATCAATATCTTGCTGATGAGTCTTCATTTCAATAATAGAACCGTTACGAAAAGTTAAAACTTTATCCTTAAGCTTCCACGAATCGTCCCAGTTACCGTTAACTAGTTGACTAGGTGGGATCCACTGCTTAAGAACAGGTAAAATAATCTGTTTAATACCAGCATCAACATCAACTGTGACAATACGACCTCTTGTAGGCACATCGTGTGTAGAATTCCACACATGCTTACCAATTGATCGCATAATACCTTCTACAGCACCTGCTACAGTTTTACCTGAGCGGTTACCACCTCTAAGAAGGCGTCCTACTTTTTCTGATTTATGAAAAGCTTCGTGCATCTCTGAGTTAGGTGCATAATTAAGTACGTTGGGCTTCTTAGCAGCTGTGGCTAGCTCTCTAGCTAATTGTTCTAGGAAATCTTCCACATTAACTACCAAGCCCTAAAGTACGTAAAGCATCAATCACAGCCTGCATCTGAGCTTGGTTATAAGAAGCTGCAGCAGTTGTAGGAAATGAAGGATTGATACCAACGCCAATTTTCTTGGAGTTAGCTCCATTATGTGTATGAGCACCTGGTGATGCTTGATTTTGCTGAATACCTAAAGTGTGGTGCTGAGCTTGTGCACTTGAATCTACATCTGAATTTTGATGGAAGTCGGACACTTCAGTTGGCGTGGCAACCCTTTTAGGGGGAATGCCGGGTAATGCTTGTTCTGGCTGCATTATGGAGTTTCCTTCACTTTAAACTGAGCGTTCCAAATAAAACCGTCTCCCTGTGCCCATGTAATATAACCACTATCTCTAAGATCTCGGTTAATTGCACTTGATTCTAAACGTACACCAAACATCAATCTATTTGTTTCTCTTTGATGTACTGTAAGAGGTAAACGTCCAGCACTTGAAGATGCGTCTTGTACCCACCCCTGCCCTACAACAGGAGAAGAGCTAATACCACTTCCTAAATTAAGAAAACTATCATACTCAAAAGGTAACTCTAAAATATAAGTTCCAAGACCTACTGTCCAACCTGCACCAAAAATAACTTCACCCCATGCATAAACATGGTCCCAAATTTTGTAGTAATATGCAATATTAACGCCATCGGTACCGATATATGGGTTTAATCCCCCACCACCAATGAACGTGGGTACAAAAGAACGCAACGGCTGAGTCGCTAAACTAGGACCAGCTGCTGCGTCAATTTTATCTAAATTAATTAAATTTTGACCAGGAAAGTCTTTTAGGAAGTTACTACCTAAAGGATCAATCAGGCTAAGTACCATCATGCCACCGACGTAGGATAAGCAAAGTATACTACCATCTTATCACCTTGTGCTGGCACAACAGGAGCAGTTGCAGTCCAGGAATCTCCATCTTGTCTACGAAAGAACATACGCCCAACACCAGGATCATAAAGTACTGTCATATCCGTACTAGTTAAAGCTGCAGATGCATCTAAAAAGTAAGACTTACCAATAGCAGGATTTACTGGGAATGAGTCAATTTCAGCTCTCATAGCCACAGGGAGTGTTAATCTATACGTACCACCACCTGCTGAAAAACCAGACCCTCCAGTATTAATCTTAGCATATCCATATACCATTCCAGGATGTAAACGAATATACTTCCCTGTTACACTCCCGCCTGAGCCAAGTACTGGATTACCACCAGTTCCTGTCCAAGAAGGGCTGTAAGTATTCGTCTGCATCCTAAAAAGATTATCAATAATATCACAATTAGCTGCATTTTGAGCAGCCCAACCCTGAGAACTAGGTAAGTTTTGTCTAATTGACTCATTAAGGTCTGGTTTAATAAGACTCAGGTTTGTTGTAACGGTGAATCCGATGTCACACCTCCTTCTATAGGCTTAGCAACATCACTCCATCTGATAGGCCGGTCAATCGAAAGCTTAATCTCTTTGTACTTAGGGTTGTTAAGCATGTAATTAATAGTAGCACAAATGTCGTCCCATAAGAGGTGGTGCCGCTCAATTTTGTCTTTTTCATCAGACAAAACAGCGCTAATAATGCCGATGTGTGTCGTCATTAAGTCCTCTTATAGGCAAATGAGCCGTTAAAGCTGTCACTCTGGGCAATAGTAAAGGGTACCCCAGGTGATAAAGCGTAAGAAGACTTACCAGTAAACGTAGAGACTAAGAACCTAACATATGAAACACCAGAAACCGTCAAGATATCCAGTGCTGCTGGTCCTGAAGTGTTTAATGTCGAAGTATCAAACATGTAACCTGTACCAATGACGTCAAAGTCACCAGGCAAGGCATTAATGTTTGTATTTACTGCATGAAAAACGCTATCTGCTACAAAAGGGAGGCTAAAAGCGTAGATACCAGTTCCTGCTGAAGGACTAGACCCAATATCTACCCTAAAACCGCCCAAAATAAATCCGTTTAAGTTTCTGTACTCTCCATATGCCGCGAAACCCGTTCCTAAGTTAGGCTGAGTTCCTGCACTAATAACTGTAGGAGTGTATGAAACGTTGTCTACATTTGCTCTAGCTTCAATTTCTAAATTGTTGTCTTCTTGTAAATCCTGAACTCTAGTCCAGTTTAAAGCGAGCTCTGATTCACTAGGTTTAGCTAAGTTAGCATAAGTTGTAAAGTTTACGACCATCCTTCCTCCTTGTTATCCAATACCCATCATCTTTTTAGCTCGTTCTAACTCAGGGTCTTGAACACCAGACGGTCCAAGTTGAGCCTGTGGCTTAACAACTTCAAGAGTTCTATTACCTGAAGCTGCTTTAATGTCCTGAGCGATCG
>JACCDR010937101.1_pt1 | contig 17056 bp, 22 predicted proteins | sample 7446431 | NCBI WGS metagenome assembly JACCDR01 (sample SAMN15323443, study PRJNA562643) | freshwater metagenome | isolation source: river surface water | place: USA:Blue River Watershed | collected 2017-08-17 | reverse complement strand
AGGGGGACCTCGTACTCGGCGCCTCGGAGAACCTCATCGGTCAGGGTGACCGTATCGTTGACCGCTAGGTTGAGGATGAAAGCACCCTCAACCAAAACCGAATCGGTCAAGTTGAGGTTGTCGTCAACGGCTACCCCATAAGACCAGGCAGAAGTGGTCTGATCGGTCAGGCTAAGAGTATCGTCCAGAGAGACACTGAAAGATCCAGCGTGTGAAGCTTGATCAGTGAGGCCTACGGTGTCGTTGATGAAGACGCTGTATGTGAGAGCTCCCGTGACGATGAGATCGTCCGTGACGCTGACAGAGTCTCCCTGCGTTACATTGAAGCTAACGCCTGCCTCTGTAAGGTCTGTCAGGATGCACGTGTCGTCGACAACAACACTACGATCTAGACCTGCTAGAATCGTATCGGTTACGTTGACAGCATCGGAAGGGAAGACCTTCTCGACCAAAGTTTGGTCGCTGACCGAAACACTGTCAGAGACCTCAACGTGGAGGTAGGCAACAACCTCTCCCTCCCCTGAGAGGATAGCCGCTGGAGCGATCAAGTCGCCACCAGACACAAATCCTAGGAGCCATGGAAGACCGGCCCCAGGCGTGGCCGGTTGACGGCTCGGGTAATACTTGGGGACAACAATCTGAAGGGATGCCGCCGGGAATTCGGCGTTCATCGATCCATCCACGCGGACCGTCCCCGCAGCAGCGAGTGTCCCCGCAGCGGCAGTCGCGTTGAGATCCCCTTCAGCAATGGGCTCCCCTGTGCCCGACAAGGTAGCCGCAGGCGCGATCAGGTCAGCCGGAAGAGATGCCCCCAACCTCCATGGAAGACCATAGCCCGGTTCAGAATTCATGCGGTGACTGCGACTGAGAGCTTTCTACCCAGAGAACGTCGAAGATAGGAGGCCTCGCCCGTCGAAAGCGCTCGCGAGTACAAGGACCCGGCGAACACCGCGGCGGTCGATGGAGTACCCACGGTGTCGATGCGATAGAGTGATCCCAAGACAGCTCGATTGAAGGAACGGGTGCCTACATTCCAAGCACCGCTGGACGCGGTTCCGCCGTTGACTCGGATCGAAACAGTAGTCCCTGGGCCCACCCACTCGAGGATACGGGTGGTTCCCACGGCGTGAGTAGGACCATCAACCTGAGCCGTGACGCCAGCAGTATCTCGAATGAACATGGCAGCCCGAACGGCAGCGGAGATCGTGTTGTGGAAACACGTCCAAGCGTAGCCAGCATCCCCCGAATTTGTGCCGCTCAAAATCGCTTGGTTCGTACCATCAAAGGCTCGGTGCCCGATGAACGCCGTGAAAGGCCCGTCGTTCGCTTGCATCGTCGAGGTGACGTTGGTGTCGGTCGTCGAGTAGAGAAGCTGGTTGCCATCGAACTTGATGGCCAAACGTGTCAATCGACGCAGCCACGGACGATTGTCCAACGTTAAGGTACCGCCAGTAGTATTCCATGTGTTGTTGGAAACACGATTCTTGGCGCCTGTGATGAGGTACTGCTCGATGCTGTTGAACTGAACATCGAAAGTCGACCCGTTGCTCGGAGCCGTAGTGCCTCCGTTGGCCGTGACGGGGCGAAAGCGTAGCCGGGGTGCCGTCGCTTGAGCATTCACCGTGATCGAGCACGACATGAGCCCATTGACGTCCGGAGCGGAGATCGAGACGTCCGATTGGGCTGCCCCAACCGTTCCAAGAGCCGCCGTCGAGATGTCAAACCAGACACGGCTCGCTGCCGCTCCAGTGCTGGCCGTTTCGACCAAAACCCACGTGACGCTGGCCGTTGACTTGAACTTGAACTTGTAGATGATCGGCGGTTGATCCGCTGTCTCTGAACGAACGCTAGTCGGAGTCCCGGTAACCTGGGGCGTCGTGCTCGTAACCGAAATCCTGTAGGTACCATCCCCGTTGTTGGTGACCGTAGCCTGGCTCGCGGTCCACGACGTAAGGGTGCTCGTCAGCGTTGCGCTGCTCGTCTGAGTGATACCTCGTGAGGCGTCCATCCACCACACACAGTTTGGAACTCGACGAGCCAAAAAACGTCGGGCCTTGCCATGGATGGTCCCGATCACGGCAGCACCCAATAACCCCCAGGGTTCCAGTCGAAGCCCCCTTCCGCGGCCGTGGAAGCGTCCCAAACATAGGATCCGGCACACCCTGGACCAATCGAGGTCATGGTGTCCCCCAACGTCCCTCCGTTCGCAACGAGAAGGTTGAAGGTCGTCCCTTGATTCACCAGAAGAACCACCCAGGGTTTGGAGGCATCCGTGGGGGCGTTGAGGGTGATGGTGCGATCTGCGGTCTGTACCCCCGCAGGCATCACGAAGGTATTACCCGACGAGACGCTCACGGTAATCGACTGATTCCCGTTTGTGAGATCGGTCCCTCGCTTGGGGGCGATCAAGGACACAGCGTCGGCTGCAAACTGAGCAAGAGCCCCCGACGTGACCACCTGCGTGACACGCTTACCCGTTACGTGGGAGGTCGCGGTCGAGCTTTCGATGCCTCGAGTCACCGTGAAGGTCGTGCCGCTTACACCAGTGCAGAGCAGGTACTCGTCCTCGATACGGAGTCGAAAGTTACCCGTGGTCGGGAACTTGGTGGCAGATGTGACAGTTAGCGTTGTCTGAGATCCGTCGATATCAGCAGCCAACGGAGAGTAGGCGTCGTTCGCAAACTTCTCAGCCATCTCAGACCCCTACCGGTTGCGTGTAGATGATCGCCGAGATCCTGACCTCTTGCCCGTTCGCGATGTCGGTGTTGTCCAAGATCAAGTCGGCCGCGGATTCACCCACCGACCCCGATAAGACGGTGGTCCCGTTGCTATCTCGGATCAGGTAGTTGTCGACCACTCCGGACGCGACCGCCGTTGCAAACTTTGGGAATCCCAAAGCCGATACGCTTCCACCGGAGGGCGAACCAAACGAAGGGTCGTCGAACGGGAACGTCACGATCACTGTCGTGCTCGCACGGAGCACGATGTCACCAGGACCGGACCCTCCATCGATCAATGCGACAACAGCCGCCGCTGCGGCATTACGAGCACTCGTACTCAAGGCAGGCATGGGTGCACCTACCTACGGAACCTAAAAGGTCTTAAACGCTACTCCCACCCGTACTTTTGAATGCGCCCTGGAACTGCGGGCCCCGAGGCCTTAACGGCATCCAGCACTTGAAAACGCTGCTCCACAACTCTCACGGGCGACGTGTACGTGTCCCGAATCCTCCAACGGATGATCCACTGCCCAGGCATTCCAGCCTGACCGCTGACGTAGAGCTCTCCAACGGCTCCTTGCACAGGGCGTCTCAAAGTACCTGTGGGCCAGGGCACTCCCGAACCTTGAACGGGGATCAGCGAATAAACGACTTCTACAGGACTGAAGGGCCCACGAGCGTTGGAGCACCGGATGCACAAGTCCCCCGCACCCAAAGTTTGGAGATAACGGAAGGTGCGTAGCGGCCCTACAGCTGTGTTCGACGAGAGCGTGTCGTTCAGAAGTCTGACGATGACATCATCGATGGTCGTGAGAGTGTCGTCACGCCCACGCTCACACCTTGTCTCAAAGGACCACTGCTCCGCAACGACCACCACATCCGAGACATCGACCTCAAACACCGACAAGCCCTGCTGTGATCGAGTCGGTGAGCTGAGCCTCGTTCAAAAAGGATCGAACGTAGTCCGTAGATGGAACTAGAACGTCCCCAAGAACGAGGTCGTCCGAGGCGGATAGATTGGTCAAGGCGTATCAGAATTACGTCACACGTGCACGGTACGTAATTCTTAGCTTATCCGCGGTGGTCTTGTTCACGGCTGTGAAAGTGCTCCTGGACAGAGCCGAACCACCTGGGGAGGTGTTCTGGTTGAGGACCACGACTTCACGGATGTTGGCGGCCGACTTCGTTGACGCGCCGGATGGATAGCTGATGACCCACTGGAACGTGCGTGTGCCGCTCAAGAGCGTTTTGCTGTCCACCGTGTTGAGGGTGCCGGTCACGGGGCTGATCACGTTCGTCTGGCCCGAGTTCGGAGAGACGCCCGAGGTCCCGATCCTCATCTGATCGAAGTCGTTCGCGTTGTTGCCCGTGGCCTGACGCCACAGTTGGCGCTTGCCCGTGTTCACGACCAAGTTGGGAGCCACTCGACGCTGCAAGACCTCGGGGCCGTTCTTGCCGTCTCGGATGACCTCGACGATGAAAACGCCTTGGGCCTTGAGATCGTCAGCTAGCCCCTGCTCGCTCTGGATGCTGTCGTCGGCCTGCATTTTGGATTGTCTCCTCCAACAAGGTGATGTTGGCTCGGGCTTCCTCGAACGCTAGTTCCTCGGTATCGTCCGGAAGAAGCTCTAACACCCTACGGGCCCAATAAAGAGAATCGTCAAGACGGCCGAGCTCTCCGTAGACCATCGCCAAACGTTGAGCCGGGATCCACGAATACATCGGGAGATCCACCCACCACAAAGTAAACGGGGGGCTACCCACCTTGGTCCCCGCGTAGACGTACCACTGAAGGGCCTCCTCGAGCTTCTCTTCCCGATAGGCGAGGTCTCCAAGGCGGACCCAATGCTCCGTTCGATTCCAGTCGTCCTCGATGCACCCCATGAGGACCTCTCTCGCCTTCGCCCACGCTGCTTTCTCAGCCGCCTCGTCTTTGCCCTTGTGAGCCTGCTCCGCACGTTGTGAGTAGAGCTTCGAGAGAATGAGCCTCGTGTGATACCTCATCGGCCCATTCTTCTTGGGCAGGGCAAGGAACTCCTCGAGCCTCTCAACCGCTTTCACCGGATTGTGCTCCCTCCATTCAGCACCAAGGTAGTGCAGGGAATTTTCGTTCCCGTGTGTAGTCCAGTCCTCCATCAAGGTGAGACGGTTCTGTACCTTCCTCTGCTTGTGCCGAGCCAGTTCCCGATCCTTGACTCTTTCATGCAGGGTCCGGACCTGAGGAAGCTGGATTACATAGCTACCAGCCGGATAGTCGAGGATGTTGTGCGTTTGGCGGGCGTATCGAAACCGTGTGTCATTCTTACAAAGCCAAGGAAACGCCCACTGCTGGTTGTTTCCCGTCCGAAGTACAAAGCCGATCTGTGTCTGCGGAGGAAGTTGGTCCAAGTTCAAGAGCGCCTCCCAGCCAGAGACTAGACGCTCGTGGGCCTCCGACATGAAGATCCAGTCCCCAGTGCAAAGGTCCATACACTGGTTCCGAATCCAGGCGAAATGCACGCCCCCTTCCGGAACCTTGTCACCCTCGGGGCCTTCTGGGTCCACCAGATCGAACACCACGTCGGCGTACTTGAGAGCCACCTCCCTGGTGTTGTCGACGGTCCTCTTGTCGATCCCGATCACAATTTCGTCCGCCACCCCTCGGAAACTCGCCAGAGTTGCTTCGAGATCCTCGGCCTCGTCTCGGCAAGGCATGGTGACCGAAAGCGTGAAGCCTTTCTTCCAGCCGCAGACACCCAAGAGGTAGGGACCCAGGACTTCAACACGCACGTGCTCGAAGTGCTTCTGGAGGGCCCGCTTGAAGCTCATCGCGTTGTACTTGACTGTGTGTTGGGGCTCCTCATCGGGACCCAGTCGGTCATTCGGAACCGAGAAGAGCGCCTGGCCTTGCTTTGCCGCCCGAGCGAACACACGATGCCGAGCCTCGGAGCTCAAATGCTCGATAACCTCGGTGGCGACCAACACCGTATTCTCGGTACTGGTTACCCGTAGGAGGTCCTCCTCGTTCTCGAGGTCTGCTACCGTCGTCGAGAGACCCGCCTGCGAAGCCTTCTCCAAGGCAGCGCGACTGTGGTCCACCACAAGTACCGCCGCATCTTTGGTATCACGAAGCTGCTTCGCGAGAGCTCCGGTCCCACCTCCAAGATCCGTTACAATCGCTTGTGTTGGCAGGATCTCCGCGATTCGCCGATAGACCTGACCGAGCGCTTGCTTGCGCCACTCCTCCTGGCCCTCTTGCTTCCAGAGGCGGTTCCAGAGGTCAGGGCTGTTGGCTAGGCGGGCTGTACGCTCGGCAGTCTCTTCTTCAGCGGTCTTCTCGGTTTGCATCTCATTTCCTTTTGGATTTTCATATATCCCCCCGTCTCGGAGGGTTGGCGTTCACCACGTTGTGGGTGAGAACTTCTTTCGGCGGCTGGGGAAGCGACACGGTCTTCGAAGGTGCTTCCGGCAAATTCGCGGGCAACGCCTTCTTCTTCACCAACACTGCGGACAGGTTAGAGTCGCCCTCGAAGGTGGCTTGCAGTACACCGTCGGATGGGACCGACCAGGTGTGGATCACGTCGGTAACAACGGGCACATCCGAAAGGTCTCGAACGTACGACGCGCTTCGGATCAGGTCGTCTGCCACAGCCAGACTTTCCTGGATACTGACCAGAGTGTCGAAACCTCGGGTCACGGCATCCGTCACTGCCGCAGCGTCGGACAGGGCCACCCCAAAGATCGTGGTGACGGCAAGAGAGTCCTCGAACGCCAGGGTCTCGTTGAGGGTTACGTCAGCCACAGAAGTTCACCATCATCCCAGTGTCAGGAGTCGTGGGGGTACTCACAACGTCAATGGAGATCCCCACAATTTGAGAAGGCGTTGTAGACGAGTACGAGATCCACAGGTTCCAATGCCCAACGGCATTGGGAACGAACCGTAGACCGTAGGATCCGTTCGTCAGTTGGTCCCAGTAGACCGTTCCTGAGGATACTTGCGAGTCAGAAATGGAGGCCCCATCCGCGAGCGGCCACGCCAACACCCCATTGTTGAACATGAGGGTGAGCGTAACGTCCGCAGCCGTGAGTCCTGTGATCCTCGTAAAGAGGTCGGACTGAAAGATATCTACCAGATCGTAGGCGACCTGGTTCACCTGTGTCAGACGAGATCGGTATGTCGCTGCCATGCCCGTACTAGGAGCGAACCGAAAAAGACCTTAGGGGCACGCAGCCCCAAGGATCATCACTTCTCAGAAACGGCGAAGTAGCCAGCCGGGAAGTTGATGCCCGTGTCCCCCGCATAAATCGTCCGAGGCGTCCCCAGATCGCCGAAGTACAACATGTTGCCGGATGTCGCGGCATCGAAGACCGCCGCACCCACAACGTTGCCCCAATCAGCCGTAGGCGTGGGGAAATTCAACGGGGCACTATTGCTCGTGGCCCCAGGAGTCCCCGGAGCTGAGAAGGTCACCGAGAGCCGTGTGTAGCTCCCACCCGTGACTTCCGTACCCCCTCCCGCACTCGTGGGGGTCACCGTGAACAGGGCAATGTAGTGATCACTCGGAGCGGTGAACGAAACCCCTCGAAGCGTGAGGTTCGTGATGGCGTCCCGCAGATAATCGCTCTTGTTCAGCATGTCGAGCCCCTACAGATAGCGAGCCATAAAAATCGGTCGTCTTGCAAACCGGGTAGCGGCCGTCCGATTTGCTGGATGTCAGGGCATGTGGCAGAGGCTCTTGAGGGTTTTGATGGCGTTCGCGTACGAGAGAGCGGCGACCTTGCCCGTCTGCCCGAACCAGGCGTTTCGCAGCTCTTCCAGGTTGGAGACGGAAGTGTCGAAAATGAAGCTGACCCTCCCGTTGCCGTTCTTGTCAGTCCGCACCATCGAGACGCCCGCTACCTGGAGATACGCCGCGAAATACAAGTCGGACGTGCGGAACTCATTTTCTCTGGTCGACATCTTTCATCCCATCTCGACCTCCCCTGGGAAGAGGTGGCCGTAAAGTTTTGATCGGTGTGTGGATCTAGGATCTGGATATTCATCTGAGGGCCCCAGCGAAGGGGCCCCCTCACTACATGACCTGCGATCAGGTCATGGCAACGGCCGCGGTAATCCGCTGCCGTACCTGAACCCGAGCCGTCGTGGTCGTCACCGTCGCCCCTGGGAGGAGAGATGCCGGGATCACGATCGAGGTCGCCGCAACCGATCCGCCAGCGGCCTCAATGGCCTTCTGGTAGAGCGTCTTGTTGATGCCAGGACCAACGACTCGAACCTTGGTCTCCTTCTTGTCGAAGGTGCCCATGAACGTACCCGTGAGCGTCAACGCTCCCGTCGTCGGAGTGTTGAGGTCCGCCGTCACCAGAGTCGGCAGGCCGGCAATCGCCGAGAACGCCGTGGAACCGTCGTCCTGAACGACCGAGATGGCGGCACCATTCGGAAGACCACGGCGAGAGTCCGGATTGAAGCTGGCGCTCCGATACTCGCTGATCATGCCGACCAGAAAGCTGTCGATGGCCACCGACGTCTCGAGTACCCTCGGAGCAATCGCATCCGCCAGAGCCGTCTGAGTACCACGAGAGGTCGGGATGAGGCTCAAAGCGTTGGCGTTCGTTGAAGCGCCCACCGCGTTGATAGTTGCGGTCGAAACGTTCAACGTGCCAGAGACCGGATTCAGAGCTGTGATGAACGTCGCAGCAGACGGCATCGTACGAGCACCTGCCGTGAGACCCGCCGGTGTGTCGAACACAGAGCCGTTGCCAGTCGTGTCCACCTCGAGATACGAGCTCACACCCCTCGTGCGGGATTCGAGAGCCACACGTTGGCCAGAGCCTGGACCCTGGTAGGCCACGACACCAGTGCCGGTGAGCGCCACGTTGATGGCAGCGAGGAAGTTCGCGATGTTCGCGTAGGCCGCCTGAGCCACAAGCACCGTCGTGAACGATGCCGTAGCCGAGGTGCGAATCCTCAGGTCGTCGTTCGAGCCAGTGATGGTGATCGGAAACGAGCCCGAGATGTCGGAGCCTTGGATGACGGCTCCCGCACCGTAGACCGAGTTCGAGAGAACGCTCTCGATCTCAGCCACCGAAGGCCGACCGATGTAGACCTCCTGACCCCGTACCTCAGTCGGAGGGTTGAATTGAGAAACTGTCTCCAGATCCCGAAGATGAATCGGACCTGGAAGATCACCACGAATGACTCCGATACGCATGTCGAACTCCTGTCAATCAGGTTGGGGTTGGGAGCTTGCCTCGAGCCTCGTCAATTTTGAGGTTTTGAAGGATGAGCCCGTAGTCGTTGAAGAAGCTAGCGATGTTCTGAATGAACGCGAGGTCGTCGGTTCGCCATGCGAACTGCGCTCGCTTGACGTCAATTCGCATTCGGCTGAGGAGCTTGATGTAGAGGGGCGCTCGATCGAGTCGCTGAAGCTCAGGAGCACCCTCCTCAAGCCTGTTGAGCCGCTTCTGTGCATCCTTGAGGAGGTTCCTCCGGTAAGGGTCCGGAATGAGATCCTTGGGCTGCCAGCGCCGGTCAACCCGGTAGAACTGGGTACCCTCAGTCTTGAGGATCTCTGGAAGGATGAGAAACGGCACGTCACGATGTTCAGGTGAGCGTGAAAACGTTGCTCAAAATGCCATCGGCACGGACCCGCACCGTATCGCCAGCAGCGAGCCCCGGGGCCAACAACGTGTCGATCACGATCGAAGTGTTGGTGAACGTTCCGCCGGCACCCGCGAGGATCTGTGTTGAGGTCAGCGTCACGCTGCCAACACCCGCACCGGAAAGTGTCACCGTCGAAACGTCGGGCGAGACCGAAAGGAACCCTGTACCCGTCAAGGTCACGTCCCCGGTACCCGGAGCATCAAGAGTGGCTCCCGAGATGTTGGGGGTCACGATGTCGCTCGGCTGGAAGGACACGGTCGTGATGTAGCCCGCGTTCTTCAGCTTGAGGATCTTGCCCTTGCCAGACGACAGGGTCACCCGCGAAGTCTCGCGGAGGTCGATGTAGCCCGGAATGGTGGTCTCCCCAGCCTTGACCCTCGGGACGTAGCACTTCTGCTTGTCCGCGTTGGCGTACCCGTCACGAGCGTAGGCTTTGGGGTCTCCAGAGCTGCCGAGCCGGTGAACTACCTTGTTGGGCAAGCCGTCATCGATGTCGTCGATGAGGATGGAGCCCTGAATTGTTTGAGAGTGGATGATCCTCAGCATTTTCGCGCTACTCCTCGCTCGTGGATCTCAGGCGATAAAAGAAACCTCAAATGGGCAAGTAGTTGGTAAAGGAGGCCGAAAACGCAACAGTTCCGCCTGCTCCACGAACAACCAGGGTGTCCACAGGGCCGTGAAAGATCGAGAGAGTCTCCTGGGCCGAAATCTGTTGCTCGGACCCTCCAGCAAAGTCTGCGACAAAGAGAGCCGTGCCCGCCGCAGCCTGCTCGTTCTTGATGTAGAGATCTTGAGACGTGAAAGGCAGGTCGAGCTGGAGGGAGTTCGCGATCGAGGCTCCGTTCGGAGCGGTCCCCGCAATGAGGATCCGGCTATTCCCAGTGTGATCCGTATCCGTGAGCACCAGCGACGGGTTGCCAGGAGTGCCCGCCGACCCCGCAAGGTCCACCGGCACAAACCGGATCCAGAAGTTCTTGGCGTCCGTGATGCCCGCCGCGCCGGTGAAAGTGTTCGGGTTGAACACCATACGGATGTGGTCTCGATTGTTCACCGAATGGAGAACCTCACGATTGATCGCTGGGTCCAAATACCCAGAAGAGATCGGGGCGGTGAACAGAGTCACGAACGAACCGTCGAAGTTGGGAGCCGCCTGAATGCGGTATCCGCCCACATTGGCCCTCTTGGGGGTCAACATGTCCACGATGCCCGTTCGCCTGCGAATGACGTTGAAATCCCTGCTCATGACGAGGCTCTCCGTTCCTTCGAAACTAGGGGATCATAAGTGCTTGCAGCTTCGACCCCCTTCGTGGTCCGAACATGGTCCTGCACTTCAGACCAGTTCTGGGCCTCTTGCCCCTGATAGTTCGGCACCAAACGTGACTTGAAGACGTGGTCCTTCTCTCGACGAGCCATCTGAGAACCCCGCGCTCGACGGTACTTGTTCTCCTTGTTCGCCTTGGAAGCCCACCCGCCCGAGATGCCGTCCTTCAAGACAAACCCCACGCTCCCAGGATTGAAGACCAGCTCGAGAGGTGCCCCCGTTTCGTCCTCGACCTTCGTGTCCCCGGACTTCACGGCGTCATACTCTGCGAAGCTCATACGCTTGGTAACGAGAGCTCCGTCTGCAATCCTTCGAAATGTGTAGGTCGGCATATGATCTGATTCTCATCCTTGAAGCCAAACTTGAGTCTTGACTGGAACGGCTTCCCAGCCCTGATCAAACCCAAGACGACCTAGGGCTCCAGCTAGGTCGCGAGTTGGAATCCACGTCGAGGGCCAAGCTTCCCCTTCCTTACGAAGTTGGTACTTGGCATCCCCAAATTCAGCCGGACCTCGAGCTCGAACGTACGCGGTCACGGGACCTTTGGGGGTCTCCCACGTCCGCTTCCACCCGTGGTCCTGATGCTCGATAGCCGCCTGGGCTGTGCAAACCTCACAGGCACGCTTGTCCGAAGCCTTCTTCAAGAAACGACGCATCTTCATCGCCTTCTTGACAGCTCGCTGCATCTTCGCCTTCGGGATCTCCCAGCTCCGTGTCACATGCAAAGCCGCTGCTACGTGCTTGCACACACGATTGTCCCGCTCAGGGTCCCGAATGTTCGGCGTCGAAGCCGTACCCGCAAGTGGGCCCAGTTGGTAGGCCTCGCCCTTCGCATGGTACTCCGGACCAAGCCACTGCCACGCGGGGCAAGAACACGAAAGCTCGAGGTCGAGCTTAGCAAACGCACGGTTTTGAGCCTTCGGCAACGCCTTGATCTTCACGGCTCGAGGCCCGTTGCCGCAGTTCACACTGAAAATCCAACGAAGATTTTTGAGGTCGGCTCGCTTGAGCGTTGCCGAACACTTCTTGGCACGTCTCGCAAATTCAGAGTCGAGCCCCGTCAAAATCTCGTCAGAGGTCGAAGCGACTCGCACCTTGTCGGAGGCCTCTACGATTCGTGTACGAGCCCCCTCGAGCTTCCACAGCTCCGCTACAAAGGAAGCGTTGTGTGCGTTCGGCACTTCATCACGGTAGGGGTACTTCGTCTTCCCGCCCTCTTCGGAAGGTTTCCCTGTATTGAAGCTCGGTGATGCGTGCGAGTGATCGATGCTGTCTGGCGTCGTCTGGTCCTTCCCAAGATCGTCGGGGCCCTCAACCCTGTAGATCGACTCATCCTTGGGTTCTGGCTTCCGGATGTCGTCGACGGGCTTCGTGAACGTACTGGATCCTGGGATCCCTGAATCCAGAGGCAAACCCTTGTGGGCAGGACCCCCGGACGGCAACTCTGCAACCGCGATCTGGGTCCTTGACTTGCCCTCTCCGTAGGGCGGACGAGAGACGAGGGAGTCGCTCAATCGCCGCTCTTCAGCTTTACCTTGAGCCCCCTACGAAACCGATCGTTGTGGGACTCGAGAACGTAGACGCCGTCCTTTTCCGAGACCACCTTGAAGTCGTAGGGGCCTCCCATCACCTGACCCTTCATCTTGAGGTGAAGGATCCCACCGACACCGGCGCCCTCCGTCACCTCCAACGTCGAACCCCTGTTGAACATGTCGGAAGGCCAACTGCCCTTCCGCATCACAACCGTAAGTTCGGAGCCCTTCTGGATTTCCTCAGAAGCTCGACGATCGTACGAGTAGACCCGACCGCTGTTACGATCGTAGCTGTACATCAGGCCACGACCTTCCACGCCGAGGCACTCTTGAAGTTGTCCTTGTTCTCTTCATGGTGAACCTTCCAAGCCTTGGCGTCCTCAGGACTCATGTTCTTGGTGGGATCCGCCGGCTTGCCCTCCTCGAACTTCGTGCGTTTACCTTCACCCGCCGTGATGCCACCATGGGACTTCTGCCACGACTGCTTGCAGTAGTGGCACGTGGCGTCCCTCACGGAATCCACGGTCGTGTCTGGATAGGAGCGCTCCCCACAAAGCGTCTTGCCGGACTTTCCTTCGAGATGGGTGTCCCGCTTCGCTTCCTTGAAGTTGTCCTTGTTCTCTTCATGATGGATCTTCCAAGACTTGGCGTCTTCGGGATCCATGTTCTCCGTCGGATCGGCAGGCTTGCCTTCCTCGAACCGTGAACGCTTGGCTTCCTCCGAGGCGTCCCCCGCGAGATTGAGCATGGGGCGTGCTCCAGACTTCTGGATGAACGATTTACGAACACGGGTCATCAATCCGATGCCGTCGATGCTGAACGACGTGCCGACGACGCCCACACCGTCTAGAGCTCCAACCGTGTGGTACAGAACCTTCTTCCAGTTCTCCTGACCTGCCGCCACCAACGCCATCCGAGCAGAAGTGAGGATCCGATCGAGACTCTCGGTCACCGTCTCCGCATCGATGGGTACGAGCTCTTCGTTGAATGCCATGACCACCGCCGGCTGGGCTTCCTCGACGAGCCTGGGAGCCTGAGGTAGTACCTGACGGATCTCACGCTTGAGCGCCTCGGATTTCTGCGTGTCCATCGAGCCGAGCTGGACGAGAATAGTCCCGATGGCGTCGACGATGTTGAAAAGGCTCATGAGCGCCGTTCGCCAACGATTGGCGGATGCCGCTCGGGAACCTAAGATCGCTTGCGCTCGAATGAGCTCGAAGCTCTCGATCAAAACCGAGTCCCCATTGAACGCCGTCTTGCTGGAGCTCTCCGACGCCGTCTTGAGCTGGGAGTTAAACTCCGCTTCCATACCAATCCGAGAGAGCACCGTCGCAAGCTGCGTCCGACGGATCGGCGTTTCGTTCTGCTCGAGATGCTCCGCAAGCTTGTCCAACATGCCGACCGACGACGAGACATCGGCCGCCTGACGTTTTGGCTCCAGCTCGTGGATGAAGGCAGTGAGCTCGTGCAACGGGATGGAACCCTCTTCACGAGCCGTCTTGGCGATCTCACGAAGACGAGCGGCTGCTTGCTTGGGCGTCATGGGAATGGCTCCTACGCCTCCCGGTGCGGGAGGAAATGAACGATGCTGAACGGGACGGATTCGAACATCCTTGAGAACCCGCTCAAGTTCTTCAACCTTCTCAGGCCGTAACTCCTGCTTGATCTCCTCGTAGTCGAGACGATCCGCCGCAAGAGCTACGGCCTGTAGCGCCTTCTGAAGACGGAAGGCTACGTCCGGAATGCTCTGAATGAGGTGCCCCGCTACCTCGAAGAAGTGATCCTTGTGACTCGACTTCTCGATGAGCTGAACAGCCTCGGACAGATAACGAAGAAGCTGGTCACACCGAAGACGGGCGTCCCCTAGTTCTTCTACTAGGTAGATCATTGCCCCAGCTTCCTTGTGACGGCTACTGGGACGCTCTAAGCACCCGTTACTTGGTTCGGTCATCTTGTGAGCGACTTCTAGGGTTCACCCGGAGACCGCTCACAAGAAGAATCTAGGGCGTTTCTCGGTTGTCGAACTCGTCCCGCAACTTCTGGAGCTCGTCACGGCTCAAGAGCACAATCTCTGAGGACTCTTTCCCGTCCTCCATGTGCACCACCGTGAACCCTTGCTCATCGCTATCCGGGTCGGCGGCCGGGAGGAGCGTGTGCCCCTCCTCGACTAGTTGCCGGGCTCGTTCGAGACCAGGAGTCACGCGAAAGCCCCTGGGAACTCCTCTAGCAACCGGCTTCTGACATCATTGTCCGTCTCCGCCGCCGCTACGGCACGGATCACATCCGGACGATCCTCATAGTCGGCCTGAAGCCGGGCAATTTTCTTCTTCGCCGAATCCTCGAAGACGTAGTTGTCCGGGAAATCCGGGCAGATCGACTTGGCGATCTTGCGCCGGGAATCCGTCGAACCATTGCCGTTTGGCTTAGCCGCTGAAGGCGGCTTCGGGCGCCCCACATTTGTGTTCGAAAAGCGCAGCCCCTCGACCTCGACCACCGACTCTTCGTTCTTGCCGTCAGTCCCCGAAGCGTCGAAAGTCTCGACACCACCACCCACCTGATTGGTGATGACGAAGCCCTCCTTCTGCTGCGTCTGGGGGGCCGCCACTCGACCCACCACCGGCGTAGACGTGTCCACGTAGGATGACTTCCGGGCGTCGATCTGAGCCTGATACTCGAGACGCTCCTCATTGGACATCGAGGCCATGAGCTCCTCACGAGACCTCCCCTGCCCCGGCTGAACCTTGACCGACTCCGCCTGGCGAATCGCCTCAGAGGCGCTCGTGTGCTCAAGATTCGTCGTGTGCTTGGTCGGCGTCGCTAGTTGCCGAACCGGAATGCCCTCCTGAGGCTCCACACTGACCGTCGAGGCCGTGCGCTGCCCAGGACGCTGATTGTTCCGATCCTTCGTCGCCTTCGCATGAGCCGCAACGTTGCCGACTTCTTGCTCCTCCGCGTCCGCTGTCACAATCGGAGCCCGCGTCGGATTGTCCATCGGATTGCCGCCCCGGGCATTCCGAACCTGAACCCCCGCCGGCCTCGGAATGGAAGCCGAGAAATCATTGGGGTCGTACTGCCCCGCGGGAACTACCCAGCCCGTCTTGATGGCCCCACGAAGCTGCGGAAACAACACCGGATTGAGCCCAGAGTACGTCACGTGCGTCCCGTCGAACATGAGCTCGTCGCCCTGCTGAACCGTGATCCCACTCGTGCCAAGAGCGAAACTCCGAGTGGCCTTGAACGTCTGAGGCTTCCCCGCCTGAAACTGGATTTGAGTACTCATCTGGATCTCCTCGCCCTATCTCCAAATGAAGAGGGGCTCTATAGGGAGAAATGAACAAATGGAATATCAGACCCAACGTACACGGTTGGCCTCGATGAAGTAGTGGGCCTTGCAAGCCATCTGGTAGTTGCTGATCGAAGGGCTCAAAGTTACCAGTCCCTGATCATTGGTGAGACTCCAAGAATCCTGCCAACTACCGAACGGCGTCACCGTCTTGGCCCCACACCCGCAAGCACACAGATGTACGGCCGTCTCGTACTCCATCGAGACGTACAGGACTCCCTGTTCGAGATTTTCCGGGACGAACTCTACAAACTCAGGACGTAGCTCATCATAGCTCACGGATCCGTATCTCCTGGATGTGGTCCGACCCGTCCCCGTCCCATCCCCCAAGGTCCACACCATCGTCGCTCTTGATCCCGAACGAATGCCCAGGAGCCCCAAGCTTATCGATCCTCTCGAGAATCGTCTTGACGGTCTCCGACCCAGAGCTCGACGTGTAGACCTCGACCACATGGGTCGGAATCATGCCGGCGTTCTTGTGCTTGAAGTACTCCACTTGCTCGAGACGCCGCTCAGCTTTGCCCTCCGACGGATAGCAGCCGCCGTTCCAGTCCGGGTTCTCCGGCGAGCGAACGCAAAACTCGCCCTTCTCCTTCCGGATGACCGCCTCTTTGGTTTGATCCCGAAGAACCTCTTGCCTCGAGACCTCGAGCTCCGGCGTCACTGAATAGACGATCCCACCTGTGTTGTTGATCGGGTTCAGGTATTCCCCAGGCTTGTCCGACACCCTCCATATGAGGTGCATGTGCGAATTGCCCGAGTAAATGTACATCGTGCGGTTCTGCTTCTTCGCGTAGTAGCCCGCTGAAAGTACCGCACTCTGAAGGTCCCCCTGATTGCGAGCCTTGAGCGTCGCCCTTCGTAGACCCTCCGTCGCTCGAGTCTCCACCACCGGCGGACCCAACCGAAGCTTGGTCGCCGCCTTGTAGCGGACGATAACCTCCTTGAAGCGGGCAACGACACGCTTGGCTGAGGTCATTTGTCCTCGGCGAAAGCTACGATGGCCTCTCCCACGTCCTTGAGACCAATGCGAGCGCCCGTGCTCTTCAGAGCTTCCGTCACGCCCTTGATGAGACCGTTCATCAGGAGCTTGCCTGCACCGCCCTGAATGTAGCGGTACCCGGCTTCTTCCTTCGGACCCTCCGGCTTACGACCGTCGAACCAGGCCTTGAGAGTCTTGGCCGCGTCTCGCATACCAAAGTGCTCACCAGACCTCTTGGCTTCCTCAGCCATACCCATGGCGAGCCAAGAGAACTTGGATTCCCGAAGGAACGCGAACGCTGCCTCTTTGAAGGCATCGTCGATCGAAGCCTTGCGATCGTTGATCTTCTCGATGTCGTCGAGATCCACGATCTGCCGCCCGTTCTCCTCGAGCTGGACGTAAGCCTTGTTGATCGGGACGAGCTTCTCGACGGTCCCAGTGTCGCCGTGCCACTTCTTGAACCCGTGGGAGGGCTTGATCTTGATCTTGTCCCCAGGTTTGAACCCTGAGGCCGTCTT